>Ga0302325_10000225_pt1 | contig 161345 bp, 147 predicted proteins | sample Palsa_T0_2_FD_201948 | JGI IMG/M metagenome (GOLD analysis project Ga0302325, IMG submission 201948) | Peat permafrost microbial communities from Stordalen Mire near Abisko, Sweden - Palsa_T0_2 | ecosystem: Environmental > Terrestrial > Soil > Palsa > Peat permafrost | place: Sweden: Abisko...
CCCCGCGTCATCAAGCGCAAGATGAGCAACTGGGCCGTCAAGCGCCCACAACACCGCGACTCGCCACAACCCACCAAGCCCCCCAACGACGCCATCACCATCCTGGCAGCCTAAGTCAACGGTATTGGGCCTAGTCCAGTTGGGGACGACGATCGAGTCGTCGTCCCCGTGGCTCTCCTCGACGTAGCGGTCCAACCCGGGCACCGCGTGACTCTATCCGGCGAATCGCTCCGCGTGCGCAAACTGATACACCACCACCGCGTCGTAACACTTCAGTTGGTAAAGTAAAGGCAGGAATGGCTGTTGACGAGACCTGCCCAGTGTGCATGACCGCGGAAATCGTGTGCGGCAAGTGGACGCTGCTGCTCGTGCGTGACCTGGCCGCAGGGTGCTCTCGCTTCTGCGAGCTGGAACGTTCACTCGCCGGGATCAGCCCGCGGACGCTGTCGCTGCGCCTGCGCGCGCTGGAGGACGCCGGCATCGTCGAACGCCACACCTTCGCCGAGGTGCCTCCGCGCGTCGAGTATGCGCTGACGGACAAGGGACGCGCGCTGCTGCCGATCATCGATGACATGCGTGCTTACGGCGAACACTGGCTGGGCGCCGAGTGCGCCGAACGCGCCGCGCCCGACGTCCTCGCAGTGGCTTAGCTCGTTGGCCGGGTCGCCGGCGCAGGGCGTGCTTGCAGGCGCTCACCCGTGGACGACCGATGCAACGGGCGCTGCGCGGGGCAGGAGGGCGCGCGAGGAACGCGAAGTGAGCGGACCATGCACTCACGGCAGCTCCACGAGGCGCTCACGCAGTTCGTCGAGGACGCAGCCGGCCTGCTCGCGGCGGCCCTGGCCTCCGGCGCCGAGGTCCGCTTCGAGCTCGAGCCGCAGAGGACCCGCAGGTGGGCGGGCACCGGGATGGGCGCGCCGGTGCTCTACGCCTACAGGGCGCTGACCGCCGAGTTCATCGACGAACGCCAGTCGCACCTGCAGCGCCTGCCCAGCTACGGCCCCGCGGCCGCCACGCTGGAGGATTTCGACGGGCTCGACCGATACCTGGCGAGTGTGGGCGATGACCGTGGACGCGGCGCCAGCGGCACTCGCGGGCACGCCGCCCTGGTGGCGCTGCTCCAGGAGGTGTTCGAGGAGCAGAGCGACTTCGAGTTGCGTCCCGAGCGGCTGCGTGGCGCGCTTGCCCGTCTCGAGCGTGCAGGCCTTGCCCAGGCCGGCGAGGCCACCATCGTCGCGACCCTGCACGGCGTCACGATCAGCTCGCCCGAGCTCGCGCTCACGCGGGGCCTGACGATCGCCCAGCCGCACGTGCTCGAGGGGCTGCCCGATGCCGCGCGGGCAACCGGCGGAGCTCGCGAGCAGGAGCACCTGGTGGTGGTGCTCAGCGCCGGCGAGGGCGAGCCGCGGGAGGCGATCGCCCGCGGCCGTGCGGTGCTCAAGGACCTGCTCCGCGCGCTGCGCCTGTTCGGCGACGGGCGGGTGACACTCGGCGCGCTCGCGTGGGCTCGCGTCGCCGACGGCAGATGGGGCGCACTGGCACTTGGCACAGGGGGTCGCCCGCACGGGATGCTGGTGGTGACCGCCGAGCAGGAGGATGAGCTGCGCGCCTTCTGCAATCTCGTCTCCCGTCGCGCGCCCCATAGCAACGAGCTCGCCTGGGCGCTCAAGCGCTTCGAGCTCGGCTGCGAGCGCGCGAGCGCGTTCGAAGCGCTCACCGACCACCTGCTGGCGCTGCGCGTGCTGCTCGAGCCCGAGGGGCCGGCCAGCGGCCTGCTGCCGGGGCGTCTCGCGGCGCTGTGCGCCACCCCCGAGCAGCGCCAGGCGCTGACCGAGCGGACGGTGGCGGCGCTGGCGCTGGAGCGCGAAGTGGTGGCGGGCACCGCGGCCGAGCACGCGGACCGGTCACAGATCGGCCGGCGAGAGCTGGCACGCGACATGGCCGATCATCTGCGTGCGCTGCTCAGGGACGTCATCTGCGGGCACCTCGACACCGACCTCGTCGGCCTGGCCGATCATCTGCTGCTGGCCGCGCCGCCTGCGCCCGCACCCACCGCTGCGTCCGCCCCCGCGGCGCCCGCGCCCGCCTCCGCGCCCGCGCCCGCGCCCGACAGCGCGGCGGCGGCGCCCCACGAACCCGCGCCGGCGGCTGAGTCAGTCGAGCAGATGCTGGGCGAGGCGGCCCAGTCCCAGGAGATCCTGGACATCTTCATCTAGGTACGGGACGAGCACCGGCGGAGGGAGGGGCGCGTCAGCGCTCCCCCCACGCGACAGGTGCTCGATCGTCTCGCGGTCGCGCTGCACGAGCACGTCGAAGTCGGCGAGGTTCGCCGCCACACGTGCTGCCAGGCGCTGGCCGAGCTCGCCGGCCAGTAGCTCGGTCACCTCGGGCGCGGAGAAGCCGTGCAGGCCGTGGACGTGCACGCGGTTGACGATCAGGGCGCCGACCGCCATGCCGGAGGCGGCGAGCCGCGCGGCGAGGAAGCGCGCCTCGCGGGCAGGCTCGGGCTCAGGTGAGGTGACGATCAGGAAGCTCGTCCGCTCGTCGCGCAGCAGGCTCGCAACCGCGCGGGTGCGCTCGCCGAAGCCCTCGGTCACCCCCGAGAGCGCCCGAAAGAAGCGGGACAGCTCGCTGAGCATGTCCACGCCGGTGACACGCGCGAAGATCGCGAACACGAGTGCGGTGCCGCGCCCGAACACGCGGGCGGTCAGACCGCCGGGCTTGAGGAACACCTGCAGGGCCCTGCCGTCGAGGAAGCCCAGCAGCCGGTTGGGCGCATCCAGGAAGTCGAGCGCGTTGCGCGAGGGGGGCGTGTCGAGCACGATCACGTCGAAGTCGTGCTCCTCGTGCAGCTCGTACAGCTTGGCGATGGCGCTCAGGTCGTGTGAGCCGGCAACCGCCGTCGAGAGCTCGCGGTACACCGGATTGGCGAGGATCTCCTCGCGCGCCTGCTCGTCGGGTGCCAGGCGGGTGATCAGCTCGTCGAACGTCCGCTTGGCGTCGAGCATCATCGCCCACAGCTCGCCCCCCGCGGGCACCCCCTGCTCGGCCAGCAACGCCGGATCGATGCGGCGCGGCTCGGATGGCAGCTCCGCCAAGCCGAGTGCCGAAGCCAGGCGCCGGGCGGGGTCGATGGTGACCACCGCGACCTTCTGCCCCTGCTGTGCCAGGCCCAGCGCCAGCGCAGCCGAGGTCGTCGTCTTGCCCACCCCGCCCGCCCCCACGCACACCAGGACGCTCTTCTCGCGCAGACGCTCGCCCAGGCCGCGAGAGCCCTTGGTCGTGCTCGCCAGCATCTCGGGATCGTAGTTCCCATGCAGGAATCCCCCGTTTGCATGCGAATACCCACGGGAACGGCTTTCCAGCAACCGAGCATCGGAGCCACCGTGGACGGCAAGGCCAAGGTCATCGCGTTCGCCAACCAGAAGGGCGGCGTGGCCAAGACGACGACGACGCTGAACCTCGCCGCGGCCTTTGCCGAGGAGGGTCACCGCGTGCTGTGCGTGGACATGGACCCGCAGGGCAACCTGACCATGTCCCAGGGGATCGACCCGGACACGCTCGAGCTGTCGATGTACGACGTGCTCGTCCACAAGGTGTCCATCCGCGAGGTCATCCGCAAGCGCGAGATCGACGTGGCGTGCGCGTCCATCGACCTCGCCGGCGCGGAGATCGCGATGTCGACGATGATCGGCCGTGAGCGCGCTCTGCAGAAGGCCTTCGAGCCGATCCGCGAGGACTACGACTTCATCTGCATCGACACGCCGCCGAGCCTCGGGCTGCTGACGATCAACGCGCTGACCGCCTCCGACAAGGTGATCGTCCCCGTGCAGTGCGAGTATCTGTCCATGCGCGGGCTCATCCAGCTCCAGAACACCCTCGCGATGATCCGCGAGAACCTCAATCCGGGCGTTGACATCGAGGGTATCCTGCCCACGTTGGTGGATTCGCGCACGATCCACGCGAAGGAGGCGATCGAGATCCTCGAGGAAAACTTCGGCGACCGCGTGTTCGCGTCGCGCATCCGCAAGACCGTCCGCTTCGCCGAGGCTCCCGTCAAGGGGATGTCGGTCCTCAAGTACGAGCCCGACGGCGTCGCCGCCCAGTCCTACCGTCAGCTCGCGCAAGAGGTGCTGACCAAGCAGGAGGTGCTCGCCAATGCCGGCGCCTAGACGCGCGAGCATGCGTGAAGGCCCGCTCGCGGACCTGTTCCGCAGGGCGGAGGATCTCGATGGGCCGCGCGAGGACGTCCGCGAGCAGGACGGTGGTGCCTCCGCGCCGGGCGAAGCTCGACCCGAAGCCGCCGCGGGCGCGCCCGAGCGGCGTGACGGCGGGCTGCCCCACCCGGCCTTGCGGGCCTCGACGACGCTCGTCGAGCAGCACGAGCAGCGCATCCCCTCCCCGCAGGAGCGCCTGCGCCACGCGTTCTCCTCGGAGATACCAGAGGACATCATGGACGAGCCGCCGGGTGTGCGCCGCAATCTGATCGACGACTACGCCCGCGAGGACGTGCGCGCGTCTGCCCATCCCAGGGGCGTCGGTCAGCCGGTCATCCGCGTCGTCGGCGTCGGCGGTGCGGGCGTCAACGCGGTCAACCGCATGGTCGAGGCGGAGGTCGAGGGGATCGAGTTCGTGGCCGTCAACACGGATGTCCAGTCGCTGCAGCAGTCGACCGCCGACATCACCCTGCACATCGGCGCCGAGCTCACTCGCGGCCTCGGCTCGGGCTCGGATGCGAACGTCGGGCGCCAGGCGGCGATGGAGGACTACGACCGCCTGAAGGCGCTCCTGAAGGGCTCGGACATGATCTTCATCACCGCCGGGGCCGGCGGTGGCACGGGCACGGGAGCGGCTCCGATCGTCGCTCGCATCTCGCGCGAGATAGGCGCGCTGACGGTCGCGATCGTGACCAAGCCGTTCGGCTTCGAGGGCACGCGTCGTAGCGAGCAGGCCGAGCGCGGCGTGGGTGCGCTGGCCGAAGAGGTGGACACGCTCATCGTCGTGCCCAACAATCGCCTGCTGTCAGTCCTGGACAAGCAGACGGCCATGGTCGAGGCGTTCCGCGTGGCCGACGACGTCCTGCGTCAGGGAGTCCAGGGCATCTCCGACCTCGTCACCCTGCCGGGCCTCATCAACCTCGATTTCGCGGACGTGCGCACGATCATGAGCGAGGCCGGCAGCGCGCTGCTGGGGATCGGCATGGGCATCGGCGAGAACCGGGCGACCGAGGCGGCGATGCAGGCCGTGTCCTCGCCGCTTCTGGAAACCTCGATGGACGGCGCGCGCTCGATCCTGCTGTCGATCACCGGCGGAATCAACCTCTCCCTGTGGGAGGTCAACGAGGCCGCCAAGTCGGTCTCCGAGGCCGCACACCCGGACGCGAACATCATCTTCGGTGCGATGGTCGACGAGAAGCTCGACGACCAGGTTTGGGTGACGGTGGTCGCCACCGGCTACGGCGACGAGGGCAGGCGCAAGAGCGTCAGCCGCTTCAAAGAGCCGGCGGTCGGCGAGGTCAGGGCGCAGCGCGCCTCGGCTGGGCGTCCCAGCGACGAGCGCTCGCCGGCGCCGAGCGGAGCCGCCACAGGCGGCTCTCGCCGGCGGGGGCTGTCCGTCGAGGAGCTGGACGTCCCAGAGTTCCTCCCCAACTTCTGACGCTTCTGACGCGCGTCAGCGCTTCGCCAGGCTGCGTCCTCGCTCGCTCGTGTGCTGGCCGGTTCGGGGATGCGAGCGCGAAGCGCGAGTGTCTCCCGGTCCGGCACACTTCGCTTGCTGCGTCCTTGCCTGGCTCGACTGACGCACGTCAGAAGGGGCGCTTGCATCCCCCAATCCGCTCGGCATCATTAGGGGCGGCGGCGCCTTGCACCCCCCAATCCGCTCAGCATTATTAGGGGCGGCGGCGCCTTGTACCCCCCAATCCGCTCCGCATCATGAGGGCGGCTGTGGTATCGCTCAGCAATGAGCGAATCTGAGCGGGGAGTGGTCGCGGCGGGGCATCCGCTGACGGCGCAGGCGGGCGCGCGGGTGCTGAGGGCGGGGGGCAACGCGGTGGATGCGGCGATCGCGGCGATGCTCACGTCGTTCGTGACCGAGGCGCTGCTCACGGGGCTGGGCGCGGGCGGGTACATGCTCGTGGCGGGTGGCGGCGTGGAGGCGACCGTGCTCGACTTCTTCGTGGAGGCGCCCACGCGCGCGGGGGACGGCTCGGAGGTGGAGCTGCAGGCGACCGACGTGTCCTTCGGCGACGCCGAGCAGGTGTTCTACATCGGCCCGGCCTCCTGTGGCGTGTACGGCGTGCCGGCCGGTGTCTGCGAGGCGCTGCGCCGCTGGGGGACGGTGCCGCTGGAGGATCTTGCGCTGCCGGCGGCGGAGCTCGCTCGCGAGGGCGTCGTGCTGAACGCCGGCCAGGCCTACGTGGCGGAGATCCTCGTCGACCTGCTCACCTCGACACCCGAGTGTGCCGCCCTGTGGGCGCCCGGCGGGCACCTCCTGCGCGAGGGCGGGGTGCTGCGCAACCCCGAGCTCTCGGACGCCCTCCTGCGCCTCTCGCGCGATGGCGCCGAGCCGTTCTACCGGGGAGACATCGCGGCCGCGGTGTGCGAGTGGCTGGGCGCTCGCGGCGGCTCCCTGCGCCCGGCCGATCTCGCCGGCTACGAAGCGGTCGAGCGCCCGCCCGTGGAGGTCGCCTACCGCGACCGCCGGATCCTGACCAATCCGCCGCCGTCGGCCGGGGGGACGCTGCTGGCGTATGCGCTGGCGCTGCTCGATCGCGCTCCGGCGCCGCCCACGCTGCGCGCGGTGGTCGACGCGATGGCGGCCGCGCAGTCCGAGCGCACGCCCGAGTTCGTGGAGGGCCTGGTTCACGAGGGCTTCCTCGAGCGCTTCCTGTCCTCCCGCCTGGGGTCCACGACCCACGTCTCGGTGATCGACGCCCAGGGATGCGCGTGCAGCGTCACCTGCACCAATGGCGAGGGCTCGGGTGTGGTCGTGCCGGGCACCGGCATGCACATCAACAACGTGATGGGCGAGCAGGACCTCAATCCGCTCGGCTTTCACCTGCACCCCGCGGGACGCCGCATGCCGAGCATGATGGCCCCGTCCGTGGTGATGCGCGACGGCGAGGTCGAGTTGGTGCTCGGCAGCGCCGGCTCCAACCGGATCCGCTCCGCGCTGCTGCAGACGATTATCGGCGTCGTCGACCACGACATGCCCGTGCGCGAGGCCGTGGCGGCACCGCGCGTGCACTTCGAGGACGGCGTCGTGTTCGCCGAGCCGGGGATCGACCTGGACGAGCTCGGCGGTGATGCTCGGGTCGTTCGCTTCGGCGCCCTCAACCTGTTCTTCGGCGGCGTCCAGGCGACGCTGCGACGGGGCTCGCGCATCACCGGGGCGGGCGATCCCCGGCGTGGCGGTGTGGCGGTGAGCGCGTGAGGGCGGTGCTCGCGTTGCCGGTGCTCGCCGTGGGCGCGCTCGCCGCCGGATGCGGGGGCGTGACCGCGGCGGACCTGTTCATCGTCAACCGCAGCGGCTCGGGCCCGCAGGCGCGTCTGACGCTGCTGGTCAACGAAGAAGGGGGTGTGAGCTGCAACGGCCGCACCGCCGCGCAGAAGCTGTCCGACCCGCAGATCCTCAAGGCCCGGGAAATCCAGGAAGAACTGGAAAAGCCCTCATCCGCTCACCTCTCGCTGCCGGCGCGGGCCGGGTCTGTCCTGAGCTACTACGTGCGCGACGAAAAGGGGACCGTCCGCTTCAGCGACAACTCCGCCCATCAGCCTGCCGTGCTGCACAAGCTGCAGCTGTTCGTGCTGCAGAGCTCCCAGGAAGTGTGCCACCTGGCGGAGTAGCGTCGCGCTACTCGAACCTGACCTTGCCGTTGGACAGGGCGCGAAGCTGGGCGCGCTCGACCAGGTCCAGGCGCTCGATGGCCGCGCGGATGAGCAGCGCGAGCAGGCGCAGCCTGGCGTTCTCCGAGCGCAGCTCGAGCAGTTCCTGCTTGGCGTCCACGGCGAACTCCACGGTCGCAGCCATGCGGTAGGCGTCCATCGCGTGCAGCTCGCTTGCCTCGAGCTCGCGGTCGGTGGCCTGCATGACGAGCTCCCGGTAGAGATCGCGGGCGGCGTCGGCCGCGTCTGCGTCGAGCTCCTCGTCATGCTCACCCAGGAACTCCACCACGCCCGCGGGGTAGGGGAGATCGTCCAGGCGCTCGAGCAGCCGGAACGGGCGGGTCCCGCGGGCGAGGATGTTCAGGCGACCGTCGTCCAGGCGCTCGAGCACCTCGACGACCTCGCACGCACAGCCGACCAGCTTGAGCTCCTCGTCGGAGAGCCACACGATCCCGAACTCGCGCTCGCGCGACCCGGGCTCGGCGGTCAGGCAGCGCTCGATCATCGTGCGGTAGCGATCCTCGAAGATGTGCAGCGGCACGCTCTCGGTGGGCAGCGCGACGATGCCCAACGGGAACAGCGGAAAGCCGCGGCAAGCTGACTCGGGCATGGTGCTTCGAGTGTAGGTCTACCGGCACCAACCCGTCCCCGCGGCGCGGCCCGCGCGCTGGGGATGCCGATATGGTGCCGACCGGTGCTTCACATTGCAACAGTGCACTTCGGCTCGCCGCGGTGGATCGAGATTCAGACGCGCTATCTGCGCGAGCACATCTCCGTGCCATATCAAACGTGGTCCTCGCTCAATCGGATCGACTCGTCCTACTCCGTTCACTTCGACCGGATCATCGATCAGACGGGCCGGCATTCGGACAAGTTGAACCACCTGGCGATCGAGATCGCGCACGAGGCCGACGACGGCGATCTGCTGATGTTCCTCGACGCCGACGCGTTCCCGATCGCCGACCCCATGCCGCTGATCACCGACAGTCTTTCCAAGGCGCCGCTGCTGGCGGTTCGACGGGCGGAGAACAACAACGACCGCCAGCCACACCCCTGCTTCTGCGTGACCACGGTGGGGGCGTGGCGCCAGCTGCCCGGCGATTGGTCGCCGGGGTACAAGTGGACCAGTGAAGGCAGGCGTGTGAGTGACGTCGGGGGCAATCTCCTTCGCCAGCTCGAGCTCACGGAAACTCCATGGGTCGAGGTGCTTCGCTCCAACCGCAAGAGCCCGGACCCCATCTTCTTCAGTGTGTACGGTGACGTCGTGTATCACCACGGCGCGGGTTCACGTGCGCGGGCGTTCACCAGAGGTCACAATCAGCACGCGCCCAAGCGCCTGCCCGTGCCCGACGTGCCGGTTGCACGCGAGCTCGTGGGATGGGTGAACCAGGGCAGGCGGCGTTCGTGGAAATACAAAAGCGAAAGAGCGCAGATGCACGAGTCAAACCGTGTGTATGAAAGGATTCAGCGCGGTGACCCGGACTGGTTGAACGACTTCATGTGAGGACCGGTCCGGCGGGCGGGCAGGATGCGCGACGGGGCGGCGGCCGCTAGCCGGCGGGCGGCTTGCGCGCGGCGAGCATCAGGTTGTAGAAGATCGCCGCCGGCAGGCGCGACTCGAGCAGCCACCGGTCGAGCTCCTGCAGGAGCAGGTAGCCACGGTAGGCGTACAGCCGCCACGACCAGGGCACGTCCTCGGGGTGAGCGCTCGCCTCGAGTGTGCGGTTGGCCCACCCGAACCAGTTGGCGAGCAGCTCCTCGCCGCTGACCCGCACATCCCGCAGGCCGGCCGCGCGGGCGATCCGCGCCAGCTCGGTGGGGGCGAAGGCGTGGATGTCGACGACGCTCTCGAGCGCCGCGTCCGGCTCGCCGGCGGCGGTGAGCCGTGCGGGGCCGGCGCCGATCGCGCGCCGCCACACGGGCGCGAGGGCGCTGGCGAAGCGCTTGGGCACGCGCGCCAGGCGGTCGCCGTAGAGGGAGGGCTCGCCCGCGAACAGCACGGTGCCTCCGGGCGCGAGCACGCGGGCGAACTCGGCGAACGCGCGCGGCAGGTCTGGAATGTGGTGGAGCACGGCGTGTCCGATCACCAGCTCGAAGCTCTCGTCGGCGAAGGGCAGGCGCTCGGCGTCGGCCGGCCGCGTGTCGACCTCGAGACCCAGGCGCACGGCGTTCGCCGCGAGCGTCTCGAGCATGCCGGGCGAGATGTCGCTGCAGGTGGCCTCGCTGATCAGCCCCGCGCGCAGCAGGTTGAGGGTGAAGTAGCCCGTTCCCGAGCCGATCTCCAGCGAGCGGCGGTAGTGGCCGGGCTCGTGGCCGAGAGCCTTGCGCACCTTGGCGGTCACCTGGCCGGCGCCCAGCTCCCCGAAGTCGATGCCCCACTTGGAGTCGTAGTGCTCGGCCGCGACGTCGTGGTAGCGGGTGTTGGCGGCGCGGATCTCCTCGGCGCTGAGGACGGAGGCCATGGGCGGGACCATATACTCGCCCGCCGTGCTCGCGCCTCCCAGCGCGGGCTGAGAACATCACCCGAGACCGTCTACTGATGTCTATTCCCGAGCTTCCCGATGTGGAGTCGCCCGACGCCGCCTACCTGCAGCGCGACCAGCCTCAGGGCGTGCCGCCGCTGGCGCTCACGGGGGAGCGGACGCTCCCGGACGTGCCCGCCGAGAACTACTGGTTTCGCCGCCATCTGGTGGTGTACGAGTGGATCGCCGCACGCGTGAGCGGCCTGCATGTGATCGATATGGCGTGTGGCGAGGGCTACGGCTCGGACGTGCTCGCCCGCACCGCGGCGCACGTGGTGGGCGTGGACGCCAACCCGGAGGCGCACGAGCACGCGCACCTGCGCTACGGGCGCGCCAACCTGCGCTTCGCGCGCGAGCTGGTGAGCACCTTCAGCGAGCAGGCGGACGCGGTGGTGTTCCTGCAGACGATCGAGCATCTCGAGCAGCCGGGCGCCGCGCTCGAGCACTTCCGCTCGCTGCTGCGCCCCGGCGGCGTGGTGTTCGTGTCGACTCCCAACGTGCTCACGCTCGCACCCAAGGGGGCTCCCCGCTCGGACAACCCGTGGCACGTGCACGAGTACCGCTACGAGGAGTTCGAGGGGCTGTGCGCGGCGCACTTCCCGAACGTTGAGGTGTACGGGCTGTTCCACGCCCGCAAGCTGCGCGCGCACGAGCTGGCGCTGCGGCTCGGCTGGGATCGCGTGCACGGCAGCGTCGGCCTCACCAGGCGCTTCTACGACCGCTTCACGCCGGCCATCCGCGCCTCTGACTTCGCGCTCCGTGCGGCCGGCGAGGCCGACCTGGAGCGGGCGCTGGACTTCCTGGCGGTGTGCCGGCCGTGAGCCGCGGGCGCGAGCGCGGCGCGCTGGCGCTGGTCCTGCACACGCACATGCCCTACGTCGAGGGCTTCGGCACGTGGCCCTCGGGAGAGGAGTGGCTGTGGGAGGCGATGGCGAGCTGCTACCTGCCGCTGGCGGACCTGCTGGACGAGGGGGCGCCGTTGACGCTGTCGTTGACGCCGGTCCTGTGCGATCAGCTCGAAGCGCCCGGGGTGTTCGAGCGCTTCGGGGCGTTCGTGGAGGACGTGCGGGCCCAAACCCACACCGAGGACGCGGCGGGCCTGCGGGCTGGCGGCTACGAGACGCTCGCCGCCGAGCTCGAGCGCTCTCTCGGCGATTACATGGGCGCGCTCGAGCGCCTGCGCTCCCGGGGCGGTGACCTGCTGGGGGCGCTGGGCCGCCACGTCCAATGGACCTCGGCGGCCACCCATGCGGTGCTGCCGCTGCTCGCCACCGACGCGTGCCTGCGGCTGCAGGTCGCGGGCGGCATCGCCGCCCACCGCCGCCGCTTCGGCGGATCGTCCCCGCAGGGCGAGGGCTGGCGCGGTGGGTTCTGGCTGCCCGAGTGCGGGTACGCGCCGTGGCTCGACCGCGCCCTGGAGGACGCGGGCGTGTCGGCGGTGTGCGTGGAGCTGACCAGCCGCTTCGGTCTCGGCGACGCCCGGCACCTGCGGCCGCTGGCCACCGCCGCGGGCGTGAAGCTCGTCCCGGTCGACCGCTCCACGATGTCGCTGATCTGGAGCGAGCGCGGCTACCCGGCCAGCGGGGCCTACCGCGACTACCACCACCACACCGTCCACCATCACAACCCGTGGAGCAACGACGGCGGCGCCTACGATCACGCCAGAGCGCTGGCGCTCGCGCGCGAGCACGCGGCCGATTTCGTGGCGCGCACGCGCGAGCGCCTGCGCGCGGCGGGTGAGTCGGCCGCGGTCGCCGGGGTCGGGTCCGACTTGGGGCTGCCGGGGGGTGGGCTGGTGGTGTGCGCGCTGGACACCGAGCTGCTCGGCCACTGGTGGTACGAGGGCCTGTCGTGGCTGCGGGCGGTGGTGGACGAGTGCGCTCGCCAGGATCTGGAGCTGGTGCGCCTGGACGATGCGCTCGAACACGTCGAGCCGGTGCAGGTGGACCCCGAGGAGCTTCTCCGGGGGGCGTGCACCTGGGGCACCGGCGGCGACCTGTCCACCTGGTCGGGCCCGGCGGTTGCCGACATGGCGTTCGCCGCGCGGGCGGCGGAGCTGCGGGTGGTGGCCGCCGGCGAGCAGGCGGACGGCGTGGCCGTGCGCGAGCTGCTGGCGCTGCAGGCCAGCGACTGGCCGTTCATGGTCTCTCGGGAGCTCGCCGGCCCGTATCCGCGCGAGCGCTTCGAGGCTCACCGCCAGGCGCTCGCACGCGCGCTCGAGCGGGGCCCCGGGGACGAGCTCGCGCGACTGCGCAACCTCGCCGTGAACGCGGACCGTCGCCTGCTGCTCACACCCTGAGCGCCGTGTCCCGTCCTGGGGCTCGGAGATGATCCGCTGACCCAGCGATCAGGAGAGGAGCCCGATGGCAGCGACACAGGCGCAGGCGCCGCAGCAGAGCCCGGCCGCGCTCGACCCGATGCGCCACCACCAGCACTACAGCGAAGCCGCGGCCGGGAGATCTCCGTACGCCGGGGGCAGCAGCTTCATGGAGCGGGTGTCCGAGGCGGTGGCCAGCGGCATGGGCACCGTCGGCTTCCTGCTGGTCAGCTCGGGCGTGATCATCGCGTGGGTCCTCGCCAACCACGTCGTCCACTTCCTCAGCGACTCGTGGACCGGGCTGCTCAACGGCAGGGGCTTCGACCCGGCCCCGTTCATCCTGCTCAACCTCGTGTTCTCGGCCGTGGCCTTCTACACGGGCGCGCTGGTGATCATCGCCCAGAAGGCACAGACGCGAACCGACAAGGCCAACGAGGAAGCCGCCGCCAGGCACCGGGACGAGCTCGCCGAATACCAGGAAGCGGCGGCCAAGCGCAGGGACGAACTGGCGGAGCTCCAGACGAACCTGCTCAAGCGCAACACCGACCTGACCGAGCAGATCCACACGCTGAGCGAAAGGCTCAGCACGCTCACCCAGGAGGTGCACGAGGCAACGTGTCGGAAGGGCGCCTCCTCGCCCTGAAGCCGGCGGTCGGCGCTCGAGCCGCGGGCCCTCACTCCCAGCGCATCGAGCGTGGCCTCTCGCGCATGCGCAGGACGCGCGCGGGCGCGCCGGCGACGACGGCGTTCTCGGGCACGTCCCGGGTGACCACGGAGCTCGTGCCGATCACGCTGTTCTCGCCCACGGACACCCCGCGAAGGACGCATGCGCCGTAGCCGATCCACACGTTGTGCCCGACGCGCACGTCGCGCTTGTAGATGCCCTGTGCGCGGATCGGGCGCTCGACCTCGGTGACCCCGTGGTCGAAGTCGATCAGCATTACCCGGTCGGCGATGATGCACTCGCGCCCGATGGACACGTGCTGGTAGGCGGAGATCGTGCACTCCTGGCCGATCACCGTCTTGGCGCCGATGCTCACCTCGCCCTCGTGCACGCGGATCTTGCAGCCGTGCCCGAGCCACGCCCAGCGCCCGATCCGCAGCGTGGCGCGCGGGCCGATCTCGAGCTTGACGCCCGGGCAGATGAAGCAGATGCCGTCCGTCTGCAGGCGCCTGCCGTGGCGGAGCTTGAGCAGCGCCAGGCGGAGTAGCAGCCATGCGTAGTGCCGGCTGAGCATGTGATTGGCGCGCATGAAGCGGGCCAGCGCGAGCGGCCCGCCGTGCAGCGGTGCGGGCGCGGGGCGCAGCGCGTCGGGTGCCCGTGCGGCGTGTGCGTCGGCAGTGGTGTCGGCGACGGGCGCCATCGCGGGCGAATCGTAAGCCCTGCGATGATTGCCCGCTCGATGGCCACGCCAACGCTCGCACAGCGTCTGCTCGAAGGCGATCGCCGCGCGCTGGCGCGGGCGATCACGCTCGTGGAGGACAACAGCCCCGAGGGCTGGGAGCTCGTGCGGGAGGTCTACCCGCACACCGGCAAGGCCGAGGTGGTGGGCTTCACGGGCCCGCCGGGCGTGGGCAAGTCGACGCTCATCGGAGCGCTCACGCGGGCGCGACGCGAGGCGGGTCGCACGGTGGGGGTGCTCTCGGTGGACCCCTCCTCGCCGTTCACCCACGGAGCCCTGCTGGGCGATCGCATCCGCCTGACCGAGCACTTCCTGGACCAGGGGGTGTTCATCCGCTCGATGGCCAATCGCGGCGCGCTCGGCGGGCTCTCGGAGGCGGCGCTGCAGGCCGCGCTCCTGCTCGACGCGGCGGGCCGCGAGGATGTGTTCGTCGAGACGGTCGGGGTGGGCCAGGCGGAGATCGACATCATCGACCACGCGGACACCATCGTGCTGGTGCTGATGCCCGGCTCGGGCGACTCGATCCAGGCGCTGAAGGCCGGCGTGATGGAGATCCCGGACGTGATCGTCATCAACAAGGCGGACCATCCGCTGACGGACACGATGATCCGGGAGATCCGCGGTGTGCTGTCGCTGGCCAACCTCGACAGCACCCCCGAGGAGCAGCGCCAGCGCTGGCGGGTGCCGATCGTGAAGACCGAGGCGAGCCTCGGCAAGGGCGTGGACGAGCTGGTGGAGCGCCTGGGCGAGCACCGTGCGCACATACTCGCGGCGGGCCAGCTCCAGGAGCGGCGGGCGCGCAACCTGCGGGGCGAGGTGCTGGCGATCGCCACCGCCCGCCTGCGCCGGCGCCTGGAGGAGGACGTGCACGCCGACCCCGAGTTCCAGCGCCTGCTCGACGAGGTCGTGCAGCGGCGGCTGGACCCGGCGAGCGCGGCGAGCACGCTGCTCGAGCGCGAGTCGCTCGGGTAGGCTCGGGCGTCGATGGACTACATGCAGGCGACCGATCGCATCTGGCCGGTGCTCACGCGCGTGATCGGCGGCCACACGCGGATCTACCGCGCGACCAACGGCCTCATCGGACACCGTTTCCCGGGTTCGCCGCCGACGTTGCTGCTGGACCACACCGGCGCCAAGAGCGGCAAGCGGCGCACCTCGCCGCTCGTGTACGCCCGTGACGGTGAGAACGTGATCCTGGTGGCATCCAAGGGCGGGTATCCGAAGAACCCGGCCTGGTTTCACAACCTCCAGGCGCACCCTGACACGACCATCCAGATCGGATCGCAGCGCCTGTCGGTGCACGCACGTGTGGCCGAGGGGGCTGAGCGCGAGCGCCTGTGGCCCGTGGTGGTTGCCGTGTACAAGGGCTACGAGGGCTACCAGGCGCGCACGGAACGGGAGATCCCGCTCGTGGTCCTCGAACCGCGGAGCTAGCCGACGATCGCGTAGACCCTGTGCGCGGCTTCCCGGCCTTCCTCGGTGTTCGCTTCCTGAAACGGCAACGTCAGCTCGCCGCTGGTTGGGCAGCCGGTCACGCTGCTGGCGCTCTTCTCCAGCTTGAGCTTGCCGGCGAACTGGATTTCGAGTGATCTGGCGAACACGCCGTCGAGCTTCTTGCGCTCGTAATCGCAGTGCATCGCCTCCCCGTTGTAGATTTCGAACACGACCTCCGGATCGCCCTGCAGCGCTGCCTTGCCATTCGCCTTGAGCTCGAGTGCCCACGGCAGGGCCTCGGAATCGAGGTACACCGGGCCCGGGAACGACGCGATCGAGCTCGTGCAGTTGACTTTCGTGGCGAGCCTCCCGAGCGCGGCGTAGACGGTCGCTTCGTCGGTGCCCGCACCGTCGCTCACATCTGTCGCCCGCAGAATGCCCGAGGTAGTGTCGGCGTTATAGGGACATTCGATCATGCCCTCGCTCGTCTGCAGTGTGATCGGCGCGAAGCTGTAGAGGCTGAAGCCGTCGCCCGGTTCCAGCACCCGCATTGCGGTGCCTTCCTCCAGCGTCAGCGTTTTGCCGCTCGCCGACGCAGTCGCGACCGGCAGTGCGCTCGCAAGCGCAAATGACACAACAGCCAGACCGATGATCATCTTCTCGCGCATGCCGCTCTCCCGTCGTGGTTGTCCCGTGCCCACCCGTTACCCCGCTCAAGCCCCGAGCGCCCGCGCGATCACCATCTGCTGGATCTCGTCCGTGCCCTCGCCGATGGTGAGGATCTTCGCGTCGCGGTAGAAGCGGCAGACGGGGTACTCCTCGATGTAGCCGTAGCCGCCGTGTATCTGCACGGCCTCCTCGGCGCAGCGCACGGCCAGCCGCCCGGTCTTGAGCTTGGCCTGGGCGGCGGTGAGCGTGAAGTTGCGCCCGGCGTCCTTCTCCAGGGCGGCCTTGTGGACGAGCAGGCGCGCGGCGGCGATCTCGGTGGACATGTCCGCGAGCTTGCCCTGGATGGCCTGGAACTTGGAGATCGCCTTGCCGAATGCCCTGCGCTCCTTGGCGTAGGCGAGCGCCTGGTCGAGCGCGCCCTGCGCGAGCCCGACACCCATGGCGGCCACGCCGATGCGCCCGATGTCGAGGATGTGCAGGAACTGCTTGAAGCCGGCGCCGGGCGGCCCGAGCAGGTTCGCCTCCGGCACGCGGCAGTCCGTGAACGTCAGCGGGCGCGTGTCCGAGGCGTTCCAACCCATCTTGCGGTAGGGCTCGCCCTGGATGTAGCCGGGAGTGCCGTTGGGGACGATTATGTTCGAGATATGAGGGGTGGCGTCGCTGTGTCCGTCGGCGTCGTCGGTGGGTGTGACGGCCGTGATGCACACGAGCCCCGAGATGTCGGTGCCGGCGTTGGTGATGAACTGCTTGGCCCCGTCGATCACCCACTCGCCGTCCTGGAGGCGGGCGCGGGTACGCGTGTTGCCGGCGTCGGACCCCGCTTCCGGCTCGGTCAGGCCGAACGCTCCCAGCCGTTCTCCGGAGCACAACCGCGGCAGCCACTCGCGCTTCTGCTCCTCGGTGCCGAACAGGTAGATCGGCTGGGTCCCCAGCGAGGTGTGGGCGCACAGCGTGATCGCCACCGATGAGTCCACGCGGGTGAGCTCCTCCACGGCGAGCGCGTACGCGAGCGTGTCCCCGCCGCCGCCGCCGTACTGGAGCGGGAAGGGGATCCCCATCAGGTTCAACTGCCCGAGCTTGGCGACGATCTCGTAGGGGAAGGACTTCGTGCGGTCGAGCTCCTCCGCCACCGGCGCCACCTCGCCCTGCGCGAAGTCCCTGACCGTGCTCCTGATCAGCTCGTGCTCGGGGGACAGCTCGAAGTCCACGGCCGGCATTCTCCCAGACTCCACCCCCGTCCCTCCTGGACTGGCCGGCCAGTTGCGGCGTATAGTGCCGTCGGTGGTGGGAGGGCCCCCCGAGCTGCAGGCCGTTCGACACGACTACGTGGACATCGGCGCGCTGCGCATGCACGTGGCGCTCGCCGGCGACGACGACGCCCCACCGCTGCTGCTCGTCCACGGCTGGCCGCAGCACTGGTGGGAGTGGCGCCACGTCATTCCCACACTCGCCGAGCGCTTTCGCGTGATCGCGCCCGACCTGCGCGGCTTCGGCTGGAGCGAGGCGCCCGCCGGCGGCTACGACAAGGAACAGCTCGCCACGGACCTGCTCGCGCTGCTCGACACGCTCGACATCGACCGCGTCACCTGGATCGGCCACGACTGGGGCGGGTGGACGGGCTTCCTCGCCGCGCTGCGCGCCCCCGAGCGCTTCGAGCGCATGCTCGCGCTGTGCATCCCCCACCCGTGGGTCGACGCGAGCCCCAGCCGGCTCGCCGTGCTGCTCAGCTATCAGGGGCCCATCAGCCTGCCGTTCGTCGGTGAGCGCGTCGCCAACCCGATGCTGCGCAGGATCCTCCAGGTCGGACGCTTCGGCGATCGCCTCGACGCAGCCGACGTCGACCTGTTCGCCGAGCACATCCCGCCCGCCGTCACCGTCGCCATGTACAGGACGTTCCTCACGCGCGAGCTGCTGCCGATCGTCAAAGGCCGCTACGCGGGCGCCAAGCTGCAGGTCCCCACCACGCTGGTCCTCGGTCGCGCCGACGCGGTCACGCGCGGGGCGTCAGCCGGGCCGGTCGCCGGCCAGCCGCAGTTGCGGGTCGAGCTGCTCGACCGCGTCGCCCACTGGGTGCCCGAGCAGCGTCCGCAGGCGATCGTCGAATGGGCGCAGACGATCCCCGTCCCGGGACGTGGCGACTCGGGCGTGCAGTGGCCCGCGCAGGCCTGATCGTCGACTTCCTACGCGAGCGCGGGCGCACGTACAGCTACGGCCCCGACCGCTCGCAACGCGCCGAGCTGCACCTCCCGCCAGACCCGGAATCCCACCCGCCCCATCCGGTGATGGTGCTCATCCACGGTGGCTCCTGGCAGGCGCGCTTCAGCAAGGTCGTCATGCGCGGGCTCGCCCGCGATCTACGTCGGCGGGGCTGGGCGGTGTGGAACATCGAGTACCGGCGCGTCGGAGACGGCGGCGGCTGGCCGGCCACGTTCGCAGACGTCGCCGCGGCGATCGATCTGCTCCCCGAGCTGGACGCGCCGCTGGACCTCGAGCGGGTCAGCCTGCTCGGCCACTCGGCCGGCGGCCATCTGGCGCTGTGGGCGGCCTCCCGCGAGCGGCTGCCGGCGGGCGCACCGGGGGCGCTGGCGGAGGGCGCGGGCGTGCGCATACGTCAGACGATCTCGCAGGCCGGCGTGGCCGACCTCGCCGGCTCGTATCGGCTGTGGCACGGGGGAGCGGCGAGCCAGCTGATGGGCGGCGGCCCCGACGAGCGCCCCGAGCGCTACGACGTCGGCGATCCCATCCGCCTGGTCCCCGCGAGCAGCCCCGTGCTGCTCGTCCACGGCGTGGATGACGAGACCGTGTCCGTGGAGCTCAGCCGCCACTACGCGGACGCGGCGCGGGCGGCCGGGGGGGAGGTGGAGCTGGTGGAGATCGAGGGACGCGCGGGTCGCCACCGCGCGCACATCGACCCGCGCGAGGCCGCCTGGGCGACCGTCGCCGAGCGCCTGGCGCACACGCCCTCGTCGAGCCTCGCGCGCTGAGTCGGCGGATTTCGCTCGCTGGACTCTCAAGGGTTGGGTGCGGCGGGCCGATGCCCCCGCATGGGGCTCGTTCGCATCCACTGCTACGGCTGCGCCCGCACGATTCGCGTGGCCGACGGCGAGATGTCGCGCGGCTTGCACATGGCCGGCTGGGCGCTGTCAGCGGGCGAGACCTACTGCCCGAGCTGCGCGTCAGCGCGCGGGTTGGAGCTCGCTCCCAATCATTCCCCCGCGGCCGAGCAGGGCCAGGCGGACACACCTCAGCCCGCCGTCCCGCCGGTGGGCACGGGCGGCATGCCCACAGGTGCGGGTGACACGCCGGTGGCGAGCGGCGCCCCCGCCGGTCCGGGCGGCACGCCGGTGGCGAGCGGCGCCCCCGCCGGCGTGCTCGACGCGTTCCCGTCGAGCACGGTGATCGGCGAAGGCCGCGGCAGGCGAGCGTGGAGGCTGCTGCGGGCCAGCGTCGGCGTGCTGCGCGAAGATCCGCAGTTGCTGGTGTTCCCGGCGGTCGCCATGACGGCGAGCCTCGCCGTCGGCGCCATCTGCTTCGCGCTGTCGGTGTCCAGCTTCGGCACGCCCCGGGAAGTGCGCGGCCTGATCTTCATCGCCAGCCTGATCGCCGCCTATCCCGTGAACTTCGTCTCGCTGTACTGCGGCGTGGCCCTCGCCACGGTCCTCGCCGGCCGCCTGGAAGGCGAGGCCACGAGCCCGGGCGACGGCTGGAAGGCGGCCAGCGAACGAACCGGGATGATCGCCGGCTGGACGTTGCTCGTGTGCACCGTCGGCGCGCTGCTGCGCACGATCGAGCAGTACGTGCCGCTGGGCGGGAAGCTGGCGGCGGCGGTGCTCGACCTCTCGTGGTCGCTGGCCACGATGTTCGCCGTGCCGGTGCTCGCCTACGAGAACATCGGGCCGCTCGACACCCTGCGCCGCTCCTCGCAGATCTTCAGACAGCGGTGGGGCACGCAGCTTCGGGGCGTGGTGGGCATCGGCATCGGCGGTGCACTGCTCACGCTGCCGCCGTTGATCGTGCTGATCATCGGCGCGCTGACCCCCGGGGGCGAGGGGATCCTCCTGGTCGTGCTCGGCGGCGCCGGCCTGTTCGGGGCGCTCGCCTTGCAGATCGCACTCGACCAGATCTTCCGCGTGTTCGTCTACCGCAGCGCCGTCGGCCTGGACACCCGGGGTGCGCCGTTCACGCAGGCGGACCTGCAGGTGCCGTTCGCGGCCCGCCGGCGCAGATCCTGAGGCGCCGATCCGAGGCACGCCCGTCACAGCCGACCCGCGACCCCGCTCGAGACCGCGGAGCGGTCTCCCCTAAACGGCTCAGATGCAGTGGGACTTCGCCAGCTCGACCAGCAGGCGCACCCCGTAGCCGGAGGCGCCCTTGCCGACGTACTCGCGGTCGAGCTCCCACGCCGACCCGGCGATGTCCAGGTGCGCCCAGGGCGTCTCGCCGACGAAGTTCGACAGGAACGTGCCGCCCACGATCGTGCCCGCCTTGCGCCCTTCCGGCGCGTTGTCCAGATCGCCGTACTTGCCCTTGATCAGCGCCTCGTACTCCTCGTGCAAGGGCAGGCGCCACACGATCTCGCCGCTGCGCTCCCCTGCCGCCTCGATCTCCGCGGCCAGCCCATCGTCGTTGCTCATCAGCCCCGCGTACGTGGAGCCGAGCGCGATGATCACCGCGCCGGTGAGCGTCGCCAGGTCGACGACGCGCTCCGCCCCCTCGTTGATCGCGTGCCACAGGCAGTCGGCGAGCACCAGCCGGCCCTCGGCGTCGGTGTTGTTGATCTCGATCGTCTTGCCGTTGGCGGCCGTCACGATGTCGCCGGGCTTGATCGCGCGCCCGCTCGGCAGGTTCTCCGTGGCGCCCACCACCGCCACCAGCCTCAGCGGCAGACGCAGGCGTGCGATCGCGGCGGCCGCCTCGATCACCGCGGCGCCGCCGGACATGTCGAACTTCATCTCCGCCATTTTCGCCCCCGGCTTCAGCGAGATGCCGCCGCTGTCGAACGTCACCGCCTTGCCCACCAGGCCAAGGATCGGAGTCGACGCGGTCTCGCCCGCCCGGGTGGGCGGGTCCTGGTCCTCGTGGGGCGGGTCGTATTTGATGGTGATGAGCGCCGGCTCCTGCTCGGAGCCCTGGGCGACGGCGGCGAACGCGCCCATGCCGCGCCCCACGATGTCCGCGCGTCCGCTCACCTGCACCCACAGGCCCGGTATCTCCTCCGCGAGCGCCCGCGCGTACTCGCCGAGCGCCGTCGGCGTGAGGTCGTTGCCGGGCCGGTTCTGGAGGTCACGGGCGCGGTTGACCGCGTCCGCCACGATCGTCGCCTGTGCCACCGCGTCCTCGAGTCCGTCCGCGCCGGCGATGATCAGGCCGTCGAGCGGGCGCGGCCCGGCGTCGGCCTGCCCGCCGTCCCCCCCGACGCTCGACTTGTGGCGCTCGAAGCGGTAGTCGGCGAGGATCGTGCCCTCGACCACCGCGGCTGCGAGCGCCTGGCGCTCCTGCACGTCGGCCCCTGGGTCGCCCGGCAGCGCCCAGCACAGCGTCCGCGCAGATGTCTCCTTCGCGCGCGCACACGCGACCGCGGCGGCCGCCCGGGCGCGCTCGGCGGTCAGCTCGTCCTGCGGCCCCAGGCCCACCACCAGCCAGCGCTTGCCGTCCGCATGGGTCAGCGCGAGCGCCTTGAACGACGTCCGCGCCTCGCCCGAATCCAGCAGCTCTGCGACCTGCGCGGGAGCGTCCGCCGGCGCGCCCTGCCCAGCGGGCACGCCGACCACGATCGTGTCGGCGTCGGTCGTGCGGGCGGCGTTGGCGGTCGCGGATGTGTGCATTCCGCGCGCACCTTATCGGGAATCACAGTCGCTTCCATTACCATTCTCGCTCTCATCGAACGTTCAACTATCTCTAGGAGCTGACCCACTTCCATGTCCCGGACCGTCATCCTCGCCAGCGCGCGCACCCCCGTCGGCAAGATGGGCGGCGGCCTGTCAACCCTCGACGCCACACAGCTCGGCGGCGTGGCCATCGGCGCGGCGCTCGAGCGCGCCGGCGTCGAGCCCGAGCAGGTCGAGCACGTGGTCATGGGTCAGGTGCTCCAGGCGGGCCAGGGCCAGATCCCCTCGCGTCAGGCCCAGATCAAGGCCGGCATCCCCAAGGAGGTCTCCTCGGAGACGATCAACAAGGTCTGCGCGTCCGGCCTGCGAGCGTCGGTGCTCCTCGACCAGGCGATCCGCGCGGGCGACATGCAGGTGGGCGTGGGGGGCGGTATGGAGTCGATGTCCAAGGCTCCCTACCTGCTGCCGCAGGCGCGCTTCGGCTATCGCATGGGCGACGCCCAGATGCTCGACGCGATGGTCCACGACGGCCTCACCAACCCGTTCTCCGGCAAGCAGATGTTCGTCGAGGCGACAGAGGTAGGGGACGAGCTCGAGATGACCCGCGCGGACATGGATCGCTGGGCGCTGCGCTCGCACGAGCGCGCCCTCGCCGCGATCGACGAGGGGCGCATGTCCGAGGAGATCGTGCCCGTGACCGTCAACGGCCGCAGAGAGCCCACCGTCGTGGAGATCGACGAGGGCCCGCGCCGGGACACCTCGCTCGAGAAGCTCGCCGCCCTACCGGGCCTCGTCGGCAAGGACGGCTCGCACACCGCCGGCAACTCCCCCGGCGTCAACGACGGCGCCGGAGCGCTGGTGCTCGCATCCGAGGAGTGGGCCGCCGCCAACGGCAAGGAGGCGCTCGCGGAGATCGTCGCCCACGCCCAGAGCGCCAACGACTTCGCCTACCTCGCCACCACGCCGGCCAGCGCCGCCAAGAAGGCGCTCGAGCAGGCGGGGTTGCAGCCCGGCGACATCGACCTGTGGGAGATCAACGAGGCGTTCGCGTCGGTCACCCTCAACTCGATCCGCATGCTCGGCATCGACGAGGACCGCGTGAACGTGAACGGCGGGGCGGTCGCGCTCGGCCATCCCATCGGTGCCTCCGGCGCGCGCATCCTGGGCAGCCTCGTGCTCGAGCTGCGCAGGCGCGGTGGAGGGCTCGGCTGCGCGGCCATCTGCTCGGGCGGCGGCCAGGGCGACGCCCTCATCCTGAAGGTCTGAGATGGCCGTGAGCGCGCTCGCTGCGTCCTTGTCTGGCTCGACTCACGGCCATCTTCGCCAGCGGTGAGCGAAAGCGCATTCGGCGCCGACGGATCGTCGAACGGCCAGCCGCGGGGGGCCGCGTTCTTCGACCTCGACAAGACGCTCATGGCGGGCTCCTCGGGCATCCACTTCGCCCGTGCGGCCTACGAGAGCGGGATGATCTCCCGCCGGCGCCTCGCGCGCGACGTGTACGAGAACCTGCGCTTTCGCCTGCGCGGGTCGACCGACGAACGCGCCGACGACGTCCGCGAACGCGTCGGCAGGATGATCGCCGGGGTGCGCGTCCGCGATCTCGAGCGCCTCTCCCCACGCGTGCTCGCGGGGGTCCTGCCGCGGCTGTATCCGCAGATGCTCCAGCGTGCCTATGCCCACCAGGACGCGGGCGTTCCCGTCTACATCCTCACCGCCGCCTCCCAGGAGATGGCCGACCTGCTGTCACTGGTACTCGCCTTCGACGGCGGTCTGGGCTCGCGTTCGGAGATCGTCGACGGGCGCTACACGGGACGCCCGGCCGGTCCCTTCAACTACCGCGACGGCAAGGTGCTGACGATGCGCTCGCTCGCCCAGGAGGAGGGCTTCGACCTGGAGGCCTCCTACGCGTACTCCGACTCGGAGTCCGACCTGCCGATGTTGCGGGCGGTGCGCCACGCGATCGTCGTCAACCCCGATCGCGCGCTGCGGCGGATCGCGTGCGAGGAAGGCTGGGAGGTGGTCGAGCTCGATCGCCTGGGCCACCACCTGAAGCTGGCGGGCGCGCTGAGCGCCGCCGCCGTCGCCGGCGCGCTCGGTACGGCGGTCCGGCAGTACGTAGGAGCGCGCGCGGGCGCCCGGGACTAATCTGGGCAGCGCATGGCCTCCCCTCAGACCCACACCAAGATCCGCGTGGTCGTCGCCAAGCCCGGGCTCGACGGTCACGATCGCGGCGCCAAGATCATCGCGCGGGCGCTCCGGGACGCCGGCATGGAGGTCATCTACACGGGGCTGCACCAGACGCCCGAGCAGATCGTGGAGACGGTCATCCAGGAGGACGCCGACGCCGTGGGTCTGTCGATCCTCTCGGGTGCGCACATGACGCTCGTGCCCCGCGTCGTGGAGCTGCTCCGCGAGCAGGGCGTCGAGGACGTCCTGATCACCGTGGGCGGCACCATCCCCGCCGAGGACATCCCCGAGCTCAAGCGCCTCGGCGTGTCCGAGGTGTTCACCCCGGGAGCACCCACGCGGGCGATCGTCGACTACATCCGGGGCGCGGTGGTGAGTCGCTAGGCAGAAAACCGATTGACTCGTCAGTCAACCGCGCGACCGGGTAGGATTCACTTACTTAGACCCAAGGAGAAGCCCACTCAATGAAGATATGCGTCCTCGTGAAGGAGGTCCCGGACGCCGCCGTCGAGAAGAGGATCAACCCCTCGACGGGGCGCATGGACCGAAGCGGCGAGAAGAACCTCAATCCGTACGACACGCACGCCATCGAGGCGGCCATGCAGATCAAGGAGGGCGGCGCGGTCCCCGTCGAGGAGATCGTGGCCGTGACCATGGGCCCGGACAGCGCCGTGCGCGCCCTGCACAAGGCCGTATCGCTCGGCGCCGACCGCTCGGTCCACCTCTCGGACCCCGTGGTCGCCGGCTCCGACGTGGCGGCCACCGGCTACGCGCTCGCCAAGACGCTGCAGCGCGAGAGCCCCGACCTGGTGCTGCTGGGCCAGCAGTCGGACGACGGCGAGTGCTACACGATCGGCGCGGTGGTGGCCGAGCACCTGGGCATGCCCTCGCTGACGCAGGTCATCAAGATGGACATCGAGTCGGAAGCGCTGCGCTGCGAGCGCCAGGCCGAGTACGGATACGACACCGTCCAGGTGAAGCTGCCGGCGGTGATCTCCGTGGGCGATGCCATCAACGAGCCTCGCTACCCGTCGCTGAAGGCGATCATGGGCGCCAAGAAGAAGCCGCTGGACACCGTCACCGCCGGTGACGTCGAGATCGACGCAGGCAAAGTGGGCGGCGATAACTCCGCCGCGCAGTGGGTCGCCGCCAAGGCGCCCCCCGCGAAGGCCGCGGGCGAGATCATCGAAGACGAGGACACCGGCGAGACCGTCGAGAAAATCGTCGCCTGGCTCGACGAGAGGAAGCTGATTTAGATGGCAAACATCCTGGTATACGCGCTGCACTACGACGGCGCGATCAACAAGAACTCCCTCGGCGCCGTCTCCGAGGGCGCCGCGCTGGCCGCTGAGCTCGGCGGCGAGGCGCACGCGATCCTGCTCGGCGAGAACGTCCCCCAGGACCTCGCCGCGTCGCTCGGCAAATACGGCGCCAAGAAGGTGCTCGTCGCGGAGGGCCCCGAGGGCCTCGCGCAGCCGCTCGTCGACGCGATGGCGGCGGCCATCTCCGGCGGCGACTACAAGTACGCGCTGTTCGGGGGCGGGCTGCTCGGCTTCGAGATCGGGGCCGGTCTCGCGGCGCGCCTGGGCGCCGGCGTGGTCATGGAGGTCACGAGCGTGCGCGCCGAGAACGGCGAGCTGATCGCGGAGCGCCCGATCCTCGGCGACTCCTCCATCTCCGAAGTCAAATACCGCTCCGCGGTGGGAATCGTCATCGGCCGCCTGAACGCCTTCGAGATCAGAGACGCCGGCGGCGCGGATGCGCCCGTGGAGACGCTGAGCTTCGAGCTGTCGGCGCAGGCGCAGCAGGCGACGATGCTCACGCGCGGCGAACAGCGGGGCGCGGACGTCGACATCGAGGGCGCCGACATCCTCGTCGCGGGCGGACGCGGTCTCGGCAAGCCGGAGGGCTTCCAGCTCGCCGAGGACCTCGCCAAGGCGTTCGGCGGCAACAGCGCCGTTGCCGCCACCCGCGCGGTCGTAGACGCCGGCTGGTACCCCTACGCCGCGCAGATCGGCCAGACGGGCAAGACGGTGGCGCCGAAGCTGTATCTCGCCGCGGGCATCTCCGGCGCGATCCAGCACAAGGTCGGCATGCAGGGCTCGGAGAACATCGTCGCCATCAACAAGGACGCCAACGCGCCGATCTTCGAATTCTCCGATCTCGGCATCGTGGGCGACCTCAACAAGATCCTGCCCAAGCTGACGGAAGCTGTAAAGGCCAAGAAGGGTTCCTGACGGTGAGCGGCCACAACGGCTCCAGCAACGGGAAGGTCGCGCCCGCGGCCTTCCCCCCGGCGGTGGACTCGCGCAAGGAGTTCATCAAGCGCGGCCTCGACGACGAGGACGAGCTGATCGAGGTCGGCGTCGCGATCGTCGGCGGCGGCACCGCCGGCCTGGCGTGCGCCAATCGCCTGCTGCAACTGCTGGCCGACGATGAGGAGACGATGGAGCGCCTCGGCGAAGTGCCGGTGGCGGTGGTCGAGAAGGCCAAGACGTGCGGCGGGCACAACCTTTCGGGCGCGGTCATGCGACCGGGCCCGCTGCAGGAGCTTTTTCCGGAGATGACGCGCGAGGACTGGCGCAAGGAGGGCTTCGCATTCGGCGAAGTCACCAAGGAGGCCGTCTACATGATGCCCTCCGGCAGAACCAAGATCCGCATCCCCACGCCGCCCAACTTCAAGAACCACGGCAACGAGGTGATCTCCGTGTCGGCCATGGCGCGCTTCCAGCAGCGCCAGGCCGAGGAGGCCGGCGCCTATGTCCTCACCGAGACGGCCGCCACCCAGTTGATCGTCGACGACGGCCGCGTCGTGGGCGTGCGCTCCGGCGACAAGGGCCGCGGCAAGGACGGCGAGCCACTCGGCAACTTCGAGCCGGGGACCGACATCAAGGCCCAGGCCACCGTGCTCGCCGAGGGTTGCTGGGGCCATTTGACCGGCCCTGCCATCAAGGAGTTCGACCTCTCGCACGGCCGCGAACCGCAGGTGTGGGAGCTGGGCGTCAAGGAGGTGTGGAAGGTCCCCAAGCCGCTCGATCGCGTGATCCACACGATCGGGCCCTGGCCACTGAAGCTGTCGGCCAAGTACGGTCAGATCGGCGGTACGTGGCTGTATCCGATGAAGGACGAGAAGACCGGCGACGACCTCGTCAGCATCGGCTTCGTCATCGACCTCGAGTACGCCGACGCGACCACCTCCGCACACGACCTGCTCCAGCAGTGGAAGCTGCACCCGCTCGTCAAGGGCATCCTCGAGGGCGGCGAGCGCGTTGCCTGGGGAGCCAAGGCGCTTCCCGGCGGCGGCTTCTGGTCGATGCCGAAGCTCACCATGCCCGGTGCCCTGCTGGTGGGCGACGCGGGCGGGATGGTGGACACGGTGGCCCTCAAGGGCGTCCACCACTGCCTGATGTCGGGCAAGCTCGCGGCCGAGTCGATCTACGCCGCGCTCGTGCGCGGCGAGAGCTCCTTCGGCTCCTACGAACAGGCGATCGAAGACTCGTGCGTCGGCAAGGAGCTCTACCAGGAGCGCAACACCCGCCAGCCGTTCCAGAAAGGCTTCGTGCTCGGCGCGCCGCTCGTGAACCTAGCGATCGCCACCAAGGGCAAGCTGCCGCCGGGGCGCCTGTCCTGGCACCGCAACGACCAGCAGCCGATGTTCATCGGCAAGACCAAGGACAGCTACCCCAAGCCCGACGGCAAGTACACCTTCGACAAGCTCTCCTCGGTGTTCATCACCGGCAACGCCACCCGCGACGATGCCCCCAACCACATTCGCGTGCGCAAGCACGTTCCGCGCGAGCTCGCCGAAACCTGGCGGTGGATGTGTCCGGCCGGGGTGTACGAGATCCCCGAGGACGCGCCCGAGCATGGCGATGTGGACGTGATCGTCAACTACACCAACTGCGTGCAGTGCGGGGCGATCACCGCCAAGGGCGGTCGTCTGACCACGCCCGAGGGCGGCGACGGGCCCCTCTACCAGCTCACCTGAGCGCCGCCCGGGCGGGAATCTGACTCGTTGCGCGCTCGCGCGTGCGAAACCCGCGCCCTTCCGCAGTGTTCATTGGATGTGATCACGGTCAAGTTCCCCCGCGGGCCAGTCGCGCGGGCCGGCTCGTCGCTTGCGCTCGCCGGCCTCGCCTGCGCGGCGCTCGCCTCGGCGTCCACCGCCGGAACGGCCGCCGTCGGAGACACGGCGACCTCGCTCGCCGGCGCCACGCTGCTCCCCGGCGGCACGCTCGCCGACGGCTCGGTGGGCCAGCAGACCGCATCCCAGGCGGGCAGGGCGCTCGCCTCGGCCACGCTCGAGCAGTGCGCCACCGCAACCGCGCCCCAGACCGAACGCTCGGCCACCTTCACCGGCGAAATGACAGCGACCACGGACACGGCGCACATGGAGCTGCGCATCGCCGTCGAGGAGCTGGTGCCCGGCGAAACCCGCTACCGCACGGTCAGCGCGCCGGGCCTGGGTGTGTGGCAGCGCTCCAACCCGGGCGTGAAGAGCTTCACCCACATCCAGCAGGTGACCAACCTGTCGGCGCCGGCGCTCTACCGGGGCGCCATCCGCTTCCGCTGGCTGAACGCGGCCGGCCGGGTGATCAAGAGCCAGGAACTGCTCACCGCGAGCTGCGAACAGCCGCCGGCCGAATCACCCGCCACCGGCGCCGGTCAGAGCACGACCAGCTCCCCGACGGGCACCTGAGCGCCGATGGACGGTCGCCGACCGGCTAGAATCGAGCGACCATGAAGGCCAAGATCCACCCCGACTACGCGGCCGCGCACGTGCGCTGCACCTGCGGCAACGAGTTCATCACCCGTGCCACCCGGGAGGAGCTGCACGTCGAGGTGTGCTCCAACTGCCATCCGTTCTACACCGGCCGCCAGAAGCTGGTGGACACCGGTGGACGCGTCGAGCGCTTCCAGCGCCGGGTCGCCAAGGGCCGTCTGCACTCGGCTCAAGCTCGGTCCGCACAGTAGCCCGATGTCCGCCGCCGCGTCGCTGGATGCGCCCGCGGCACCAGCCGTTGTGCGCGAGAGCGATGGCGAGCTGAGCGCGCAGCGCGACGCTCCCCTCGGCGGCCAGGCGGTGATCGAGGGCGTGATGATGCGCGGCGTGAGCAACTGGGCTGTGGCCGTGCGCAAGCCCGCTCCAGAGCAGCCGTCCCCGGCGCCGAGCACGCACAACGGTGCGAGCGAGCCCGGGCCGCAAGCGCTCGGGGAGATCGAGGTCACCACCATGCCGCTCGACTCGGCGATGAGACGCCACCGCGTGCTGCGCCTGCCGATCATCCGCGGAGTGGTCGCGCTCGGCGGCTCGATGGCCATCGGCTTTCGTGCGCTCGAGCTGGCGGCCAACGCCCAGCTCCCCGCCGAGGAGGGCGCGGGGAGCGAGGCGAGCGAGCAGCCCGAGCCCGACCAGCCCGAGCCCGACCAGCAGGAGATCCCGCGCGCGGTGTGGGCGGGCACGATCGTGCTCGCGGTGGCGCTGTCGATCGTGCTGTTCTTCGTGATCCCCGTCGGGCTCACCAGCCTGATCAAGAACCAGCTCGGATCCCCCGTGCTGTTCTGGCTCGTCGAGGGGGTCATCCGCACGACGCTGTTCCTCGCCTACATGCTGGCGCTCTCGCGCGTGCGCGACCTGCGGCGCGTGTTCGAGTATCACGGCGCCGAGCACAAGACCATCTCCTGCTTCGAGGCGGGACTCGAGCTCACGCCGCACAACGCGCAGCGCTTCTCGCGGCTGCACCCGCGCTGCGGAACGAGCTTCCTGCTGATCGTGATGATCGTCGCCATCTTCGTGTTCGCGCCCATCGGCCTGCCCGCGTGGTACTGGCTGGTGCTCACGCGCATACTCGGCGTGCCCGTGATCGCCGGCATCTCCTTCGAGATCATCAAGTTCGCCGGGCGCAACCGCACCAGAGGCTGGGTGCGCGCGCTGATGTGGCCGGGGCTGAAGCTGCAGCTGCTGACCACGCGCGAGCCCGCGCTGGACCAGCTCGAGGTGGCGATCGCCGCGCTGCAGGCGGTGCTCGACCGCGAGCGGCCCGGCGAGCTCTCCGCCGCCGACCTGGTGGGCGTGGAGGTCGTCGCCTAGCGGACCGTGTGGCCCTCCACCCTCCGAGCCTTCGGGGTTGGGAGGTGGAGGTTCGGCGACCGGCGGGCCTTGGGCTAGGCTCGCGTCAGATGATCGAAGATCTCGTCAAGCAGATCGAGTCGCGGTTTGCGGAGCTGGGCAGGCAGATGACCGACCCCGAGGTGATCTCCGACAGGGAGCGCTACGCGGAGGTCGGTCGCGCATACAGCCAGCTCGAGCCGGCGGCGAAGCTCGCGGCCCAATGGCGCCTTGCGCAGAACGACGCGGGGGGCGCGGAGGAGCTGCTGTCGGAGATGGGCGAGGACGCCGAGCTGCGCGAGGAGCTGGCCGGCTCGCGCGCGCGGATCGAGCAGCTCGAGGAGGAGATCCGCCTGGCGATGGTCGAGCGCGACCCCAACGACGAGAAGAGCGTGATCGTGGAAATCCAGGGCGGTGCCGGCGGCGAGGAGGCGGGCCTGTGGGCCGGGGACCTGTACAGGATGCTCACGCGCTACGCCGAGCGCCGCGGCTGGGAGGTCGAGCCGCTGGACGTGGGCGAGGGCAAGTACACGCTCGCGATCAAAGGCGACGGCGCGTACTCGGTGTTCAAGTACGAGGGCGGCACCCACCGCGTCCAGCGCGTGCCCCAGACCGAGTCCCAGGGCAGGATCCACACCTCGACCGCGACCGTAGCCGTGCTGCCGGAGGCCGAAGACGTCGACGTGGAGATCGACCCCAACGATCTGCAGATCGACGTGTACCGCTCCTCCGGGCCCGGCGGGCAGTCGGTCAACACCACCGACTCCGCCGTGCGGGTCACGCACAGGCCATCCGGGATCGTCGTCTCGATGCAGGACGAGAAGTCCCAGCTTCAGAACCGCGAGAAGGCGCTGCGGGTGTTGCGCGCGCGCCTGTACGAGCGGGCGCTGGCCGAGCAGCAGGCCGAGCTCGCAGCCGACCGTCGCTCTCAGGTCGGCACCGGCGACCGCGCGGAGAAGATCCGCACCTACAACTACGGCGAGCGGCGTGTGACCGACCACCGCATCAAGCTCACCGTCCACAACCTCGACCAGATCCTCGAAGGCCAGCTCGACGAGCTGACCGCGGCGCTCCAGTCCGACGAGAAGCGCAGGCGCCTGGAGACGCAGGCGCTGGCCTGAGCGGCTGGCAGGGCTCGGCTTTGGCGCTCGATCCAAACACCTCCGGAGGCTCGCCCGCGCCCGGCACCAGCGTGCGCGACGCGCTCGACGGAGCAGCCACCGCGATCGCCGCCGCGGGCTGCCAGACGCCGCGCCTGGACGCCGAAGTGCTGCTGGCGAACGTGCTCGGCGTGGGGCGCGAGCGGCTCCTGGTCGATGACACGCTGACGGTCGCCGGACCGGCGGTGCGGGCCTTCCAGGATGCCGTCCGCCGCCGTGCGGTCGAGCGCGAGCCGGTCGCCTACATCGTCGGCAGTCGTGGCTTTCGCCGCCTCGAGCTCGCCGTCGATCGCCGCGCGCTGATACCGCGGCCGGAGACCGAGCTGCTGGTCGAGGTCGGCCTCGGCCTGGCTCCAGGCGCGCGTGTGCTCGATCTCGGCACCGGCAGCGGTGCCGTGGCGCTGGCGCTCAAGGACGAGCGCCCCGACCTGCACGTCAGCGGCAGCGACATCAGCGAGGCCGCCCTGGAGCTGGCCGCGCTCAACGCCGAGCTGCTGCGCCTCGAGGTGCACTGGCTGCACGCCGACCTGCTGATCGGGCTGGGCGAGTTCGACGCGATCCTCGCCAACCTCCCCTACGTCGCCGACTCCGAGCGCGCCACCCTCGCCCCGGAGATCATGCGACACGAGCCACCCGGGGCCCTGTTCGCGGGCCCCGACGGCCTGTCTGTGATCCGCGTGCTGCTCGCCGAGCTCGCCCAGCATCCCCACGTCCGCCTGCTGGCCCTGGAGGTCGGTGCCGGGCAGGCGCCGAAGGTCGCCGAGCTGCTCCGCATGGCCGGCTTTGACGCGGTACGGTTCGAACGTGACCTCGCACGCATCCAACGGGTCGTGATCGCGGAGCGGCACGGCTGATGAGCGCAGAGATCGACGAGCAGGAGCAGCTGAGCGGCGACGCCGCCGACGAGGACGCGCCCCGCAGGGGCACGTTCCCCGGGGGGGTGCGCGCCGGCCGCGTGGGCGTCGGGCAGCTCGAGCACTGCCTGGCCGGTGGCGGGGTGGCCGTGCTGCCCACGGACACCGTGTACGGGATCTGCTGCGACCCCGACAGCGAGCCGGCCGCCAGGCGTCTGTACGCGCTCAAGGGCCGTCCCGCGGCACGTCCCGCGGCGGTCATGTTCTTCGCGCTCGAGCCCGCGCTCGAGATGCTGGGCGAGCTGCACCACGACGAGCGCGCGGCGCTGCAGGCGCTGCTGCCCGGTCCGGTCACGCTGCTGCTTGCCAACCCCGCCATGCGCTTTGCCCCCGCCTGCCGGACAGATCCCGGCACGCTCGGGCTACGGGTCCCGAGCCTGCCCGAGCACCTCACCGCGCTCGGCTCGCTGACCAGGCCGATCATGCAGACGAGCGCGAACATGTCCGGGGGCGCCGACGCCCGCACGCTCGCCGAGGTGCCCGAGAGCATGCGCGAGGGCGCCGACCTCGTGCTCGACGGCGGTGAGCTCCCCGGGCGTCCCTCGACGGTGATCGACCTGCGCGACTACGCCGAGCACCGCCGCTGGCACGTCCTGCGCGAAGGCGCGCTCCCGCGCGCCGCCGTGCGCGAGCTGCTCACCTCGCTCGACTGAGCTCGGGCGCCGCCGGCGCTCACGCTACGTGGCGCTGGAGAGCGTCTTCCCGCTACGCCTCCCGCGGCCGCTTCGCCGCGTGAAGGGCCCGGAGAAGAACGTGGCGAGCGCCGCGTGGGTCTCCTTCGGCAGCTCGACCTGGGGAACGTGCCCGCAGTCGAGCTCGAGGTGGCGGGCCTGGGGGAGCGTGTCGGCGACGTGTCGCGCGAAGGCGAGGGGCACGAGCCGGTCGTGGCGTCCCCATACGAACAGCGCGGCGGGCTCGAGTGTCGCAAGGCGCGTCCAGAAGCCGTCCTGCCCGTGCGGCTCCTCGAGGTAGATGTGGCGAGCGGCCGCGTAGAAGGCCACCCTCCCGGCTGGAGTGAGGTACGCGCGCAGGAACTCGTCCACGCCGGCGCCCGTCCAGCCCTCCTGGGCGTCCGGGACCAGGCGGTGCACGATCGTCTCGACGAGCGGGCGCGGAGCGGGCTGGACGAGCCCCAGCTCGGGTCTCGTGAGTCGCAGCAGCGGCAGCCACGGGCGCCCGCGCCGCCACGCCAACGACGGCGCGAGCAGGCCCAGACGACGGACGCGCTCGGGGTGGCGCAGGGCGATCTCCAGCGCGACGCGTCCGCCGAGGCTGTTGCCGATCAGGTGGACGCGCTCGAGCTCGAGCGCGTCGAGCAGGTTGATCGCCGAGCTGGCGAAGTAGCGGGCGTCATAGGCGGCGCCGATCGGCTTGTCCGAGTCGCCGAAGCCGGGCTGGTCGACGGCGATCACCCGAAAGCCCTCCGCCAGCGCCGTGACGGTCGGCATGAACGAGGCCTTGGTGGCTCCCAGGCCGTGCAGCGCGAGGACCGCCGGTCCCGTGCCGGCTTCGAGGATCGACAGGCGCCCGCTGCGGGTCCAGACGCTGCGGAATCGCAGGCGTCCCGGCTCGGCGCGCCCGCTGGTCGCCGCCAGGAAGCCCACGCCGGCGTGCATGTTGCGGCGTATGGACAGTCGCCCGGAGCGGTAGGCGTCCATGCCCTCGCGCACGTCCGTCGCCACCTCACGCCACGTCCGCGCGTCCGCCGTGAGCACGGCGTCCGGGCGCGAGCTGGGACGCTCGATGCGGGCCGCCCCATCTGCGAGCACCGCATCCCACGACTGCTCCTGCCCCGTCGGGGACGATGCGCCGATCGCCAGGCGGATCCGGGTGACGGGCCGGCGGGCGTCGAACACATCAGGATCGAATCGCTCGACGAGCGTTCTCAGGGGCTTGGGCGGGATGGCACGGCGGACCCGCATGTCGGCTGGTGCCTGCGCCGCGGAGCTCATGGTCTGGCGCCCGCCGTGGGATGGGCCGTGGGCGGGGTTGCGAAGCATGACGCTGCCACTTGCATCGGTGAGATGTATCACCTCCCCCAGCCGGAAAGGCGCTCGCCCGTCCCGTGGTGCGGCATCCCGGCGCCCCTGATAGCCTCGTAAGGCTGCCGCGACTGGCGCCTGAGGTGGAAGCGACCACCGGGGAGCGGCCAGCGAATCCGCCGCGCGCCTGGGCACCACAGTCCTCACCAAGGAGAGCGCCGTGTCCGAGCTGAGTCCCGACTACTTCAACCGTCCCCTCGCCGAGGTCGATCCCGAGATCGCCGACGCCCTGCGCGGCGAGCTCGAGCGCGAGCAGGGCACGCTCGAGCTGATCGCCTCCGAGAACTTCGTGCCCCGCGCGGTGCTCGAGTGCCAGGGCTCGGTCCTCACCAACAAGTACGCCGAGGGGTACCCTGGGCGACGCTACTACGGCGGCTGCGAGTGGGTGGACGTCTCGGAGCAGCTCGCCATCGACCGCGCCAAGGCGCTGTTCGGAGCCGAGCACGCGAACGTCCAGCCCCACTCCGGCTCCCAGGCCAACGCCGCCGTCTACCACGCCCTGCTCAAACCGGGGGACACGATCATGGGCATGTCGCTCGCTCACGGCGGCCATCTCTCCCACGGCATGAAAGCCAACGTGTCCGGGCGGCTGTACGAGATCGTCGCCTACGAGGTCGATCGCGAGACGAGCGTGATCGACATGGACGAGGTCGCGCGCATCGCGCGCGAGCACCGGCCGAAGCTGCTGCTCGCCGGCTGGTCGGCCTACCCCCGTCAGCTCGACTTCGCGCGCTTCCGGGAGATCGCCGACGAGGTGGGGGCGCTGCTGATGGTCGACATGGCGCACTTCGCCGGGCTCGTCGCCGCCGGCATCCATCCCAACCCGATCGACTACGGCGCCGACGTCGTCACCACCACCACCCACAAGACGCTCGGCGGCCCCCGCGCCGGGGTCATCCTCAGCAAGGAGCAGTACGCCAAGAAGATCGACTCGGCTGTCTTCCCGGGCCAGCAGGGCGGCCCGCTCGAGCACGTCATCGCCGCCAAGGCCGTCACCTTCAAGATCGCCGCCAGCGAGCTGTTCGCCGAGCGCCAGCGCCGCACCGTCGAGGGCGCGCGCACGCTCGCGCGGGCGCTGCTGAAAGCCGGACACGGCATCAACGTGCTCACCGGCGGCACCGACGTCCACCTGATCCTCGTCGACCTCCGCGACGCGCAGCCCGAGCTCACCGGCAAGCAGGCCGAGGACCGTCTGCACGACATCCAGATCACGGTCAACCGCAACGCCGTCCCGTTCGACCCGCGCCCGCCGATCGAGGCCTCCGGCCTGCGCATCGGCACCCCCGCGCTCGCCACCCGCGGGTTGCAACACGAGGACTTCGAGGAGGTCGGGGGCATCCTGGCGGTCGCGCTCACCCCCGAATACGAGTCACGGGCCGGCGAGCTGGCCGATCGCGTCGGCGCGATCGTCGAGCGCTACCCGCTGTACGAGGACCTGCCGGCGGCCGCAGCGGTGTAGGTCAGGGTGGCGCACAAGCGGTTGCGCCACTCTCGACCTCCCGGCCTGCGATGCTGTGCGTGAGCCGATGGTGCATCCAACGGAGCTCGACGCGCTTTACGCATTCCTCGCTGCCGCGGTGGTCACCGCGCTGGTGACCCCCCTCACGATGCGCTTTGCGAGGGCCATCGGCGTGATCGACGAGCCGCGCGAGCGGGGCCTGTCCGAGCGCCCCACGCCGCTGCTCGGCGGGCTGGCGATCTTCGCGGGCGCGCTCGTCGCCGGCCTGATCTGGCTGCCGGCCGGCTACGGCGAAGAACCAGAGCTGTGGCACGGAGTGCTGCTGGCCGCGGCGCTGATCACGCTGGTGGGAGCGCTCGACGACCGCTTCGACCTGCACCCGGCGCTCAAGCTGCTCGGCCAGGTGCTCGCGGCGATGATCGTGGTGCACTTCGGAGTGGCCGTGAAGGCGATCACGCTGCCGTTCATCGGTCAGCTCGCCTTCCCCAGCACCGGCCCCGCGGATGCCGGGCCGATCCTCACGGTGATCGGCCTGGTGGCGATGATGAACGTCCTCAACTTCTCCGACGGCGTCGACGGCCTAGCGGCGGGGGTGTGCGTGATCATCGCGGCCACGATGGCGGTCATCGCCTTCGACCTGGGCCGCCAGCAGCCGGCGGTCCTGGCTGCGCTGACCGCGGGAGCGGCACTGGGCTTCCTGTTCTACAACTTCCCGCCCGCATCCAGCTTCATGGGCGACTGCGGAGCGAACCTGCTCGGCCTGCTGATGGGCGTGATCGCCGTTGAGGCCGCGGTGAAGACAGCGGCGGTGGTGTCGTTCGTACTGCCGTTGATCCTGCTGGCGGTGCCCTTCCTGGACACCACCTTCGTGGTGCTCAAGCGCCTGAAGTACCGGCAGCCGATCTACCGCTCGGACAGCGAGCACTTCCATCACCGCATGGCCCGCATCGGCTTCTCCAGCAGGCGCACGATCGCCTATCTGTACGCCTGGACGCTGATGCTCGCCGGCCTGGCGCTGGCGTTGCGCTTCATCCCCTACAGCGACCACAAAGGCCACCTGTACACCGGTTGGACGCTCGTGGTGGTCGCCCTCGGCCTGATCGTCCTGGCCGCCAGCGTGTACCTCGTGTACGTGCTCGAGATCCTCAAGTTCAGGCGGCTGGACGCGATTCGCCTGCGACGCCTGCGCCCGGAGATCTCACCAGCGGAGATCGAGCTGGACGTCGTGCAGCACCTTGAAACTGGTGAGTTCGAGGCGGTGTCGCAGGCCGGGGACGGTGATGTGCAGATCGGGGGCGAGATAGCGCGTGGGGGGACTGAGCAGCGGATTGGCAAGCGGCAGGTGGATCAGAACGGCGTAGGCGCACAGCACGAGCGCGGCGGCGCGCAGGCGTCGGTCGCCGCTGACCGCCGCTAGCGGCAGCACCCAGATCACATACCACGGCAGCAGCCAGGCGGTGGCCAGCAGCAGCGCGATCGTGGCCCAGCCGGCCGCCACGCGCCAGTCGGCCCCGCGTGCGGTGCGCCACAACGCGAACACGAGCACCACCACGAAGGCCGCCAGGTAGAGGTGCCGCCACCAGCTCGGGGTGCCGCTCAAGCCGAGCAGGCGGGCGGTCTCGGCGGGCACGCTGTGGGTGGCCACGAGCTGCTGCTGCTCGCCCACGGCGCCGAGAAAGCCGAGCGCGTGCACGCCGAAGCCGAGCACGCCCACGAGCGCCACCGCGATGAGCGCGAGCCCCGCGCTCACGGCCACCTGCACGCGCTCGCGCGTGCGCGGCGAAGACAGCACGAGGAAGGGCAGCACCAGACCGGAGCTCACCTTGATGCCCACGCCGGCCGCCAGCGCCGCGGCCGCCGCTCGCGGATGGCTGCCCGCGGGCCGCGCGCCCGCGCGCCCGCGCGTCCCCACCGCCGGTGCCGGTACGGCGCCGGCGGTCAATGCCAGAGCCGCCGCCATCGTCAGCAGCAGCAGCGTGTCGTTGTGCGCGCCGCCCACCGCCAGCGCGAGCGTCACCGGGTTCAGCCCGACGAATGCAGCCGCCCAGCCCGGGGAGTGCCCGAGCCGCCCGGCCGCCCTCGCGATCAGCGCGACCGCCGCGAGCGTGGCGATCACCGCGATCGCCTTGTATGCCCACAGCCCGCCCGCCAGCCCCAGCGGTACGAGCGCGTAGCTCAGCAGCGTGAACAGCGGGCCGTAAGGGGAGTGCTGAAACGGCCAGCCGATGAATCCGAACACGGGGTCGGTGGGGGCTTCGGCCGCCACGTGGGTGTACGGATCGAGCCCGTGCAGGACGCCCAGCCGCCCGAAGGCCAGGTAGCCGAACACGTCCTGGGAGATCAGCGGCGGCCCGAGCAGCAGGATCACGTTGGCGAGCACGATCGCGCCCGCCACCGCAGCCAGCGGCAGGCGCCGCGCGGCCGCCAGCACCAGCAGGTAGCTCGCGCACATGATCAGCAGCAGCGCCTGGAAGCCCCCGCTCGACAGGCCCACCCCGAGGCCGCTCAGCGGGCCGGCCAGCCAGGCGGGCCAGCCGCCGCTGCGCGCCGGTACGAACTGGGACGGCGCGGACGCGGCGCCGGCGCTCAGCAGCAGCACGGACGTCACCACCCCGACCAGGCCCAGCGCGCCGAGCGCCTGGGCGACGCCCGCGGGGACGCGGGCGCCCGCGCCCCCGCCGGCGCGGGCGCCCGCCGGGCGGGCGAGGCGAGCTGAGGAGATCGGAGTAGCGGCCTGGATGCAGGACATTCTTGCGTCTGTTCGGGCAGGAGGACCCTGCTCGCCCGCGTCTGCCGGCTCCGCCACCGTGTGAGCGCGTGAGAGCGGCCGCGCTCGCCGGCGTGCGGTCGGCCTCAGGCGGGCGTCCCCTGGGGGCGGTAACCTGTCACCAGGATCGCGTCCCGCGGGGGTTCCCGGTGGGCGCGTCCAGGCCCGAGGCGCCCGCGAGCACACGGCGCGGGGTTGGTGGGCCCACTATCTATGCGACGTCGCAACAGCACACGCAGCTCGCGCCGAGTTCTCGATCACACGCGTCCATGCCGCGTGCTGATCCTGTCCGCCGACGTCGGGGAGGGGCACGCGGCGGCGGCGCGCGCGCTGGCGGAGCAGCTCGAGGCGTCGGAGCAGCCCACCGAGGTGACGGTGATCGACGGGCTCGCGGCCATGGGCCCACTCGTGCGTCCGGTGGTGGAGGACGGCTATCGCGTGCAGCTTCGCTTCTTCCCGTGGACCTACACGCTGGTGTACTGGCTGCTCGAGAAGGTGATGCCCATACGCGTGCTCGCGCGGCGCCTGCTGTGCCTTGCCGGCTCGCGCCCGCTCGCGCGGTCGATCGCCGCACACGACCCCGACGTGGTCGTCTCGACATACCCGGCCGTGACCGTCGTGCTGGCGCGACTGCGGCGCACGGGCGAGGTGCGCTGCTCGACGGTCGCGACCATCACCGACCTCACCGGGCTGTTCTTCTGGGCCCAGCCCGGGATCGACGTGCACCTGGTGATGTACGGCGAGTCGATGCCGTCGGTGGAGCGCATCGCCGGGCGCGGCAGCGTGCAGCTCGTGCGCCCCCTCATCTCCGCCGAGTTCCTCGAGCCCCGCTGCCCGGTGGAGGCCCGCAGCGCGCTCGGGCTGCCCGCGGAGGGGCGTACGGTGGTGGTGTCGGGTGGTGGCTGGGGGGTCGGCGACATCGCGGGCGCGGTCGGCGAGTTCATCAAGGCGCCGGAGGTGAGCAGCATCGTGTGCCTGGCCGGCCGCAACGAGCAGCTCGCGGAGAAGCTCCGCCGCACGTTCGCGGACGAACCGCGCGTGCGCGTGTACGGCTTCACCGACAAGATGCCCGAGATCCTGGCCGCCGCCGATGTGCTCGTGCACTCGACCGGCGGGGTCACCTGCCTGGAGGCGCGCGCGGCCGGCACGCCCGTCGTCTCCTACGGCCTGCCGGTAGGACACGCCCGGCTGAACACGCGCGCGATGGCGGCGCTCGACCTGCTGCGCCTGGCCAACGACACGGACGAGCTGCGCACGCACGTGCAGGCGAGCTTCGCCGACGAGCGTCCCGCGCCCACGCGACCCGGTCCCCATGCGCCGCCACCGGCGGCCAGCGAGCCGGCGGCCGGTGAGATCGTGCTGCAGGCCCCGAGGCGGGTGCATCCGATTCCGCGCTGGCGCCTGCGCCTGGTGGCGTTCGCCACGCAGTTGACGCTGTTGCTGCTGGTGGGCGTGTGGACGATGTCGACCGACGAGGTGACGGCGGTAGCGGACAAGCTGCTCCACGTCCATGAACTCGTGCGTGTGAGGACCTCGCAGCCGGAGGTGGGGGTGATCGTGCACGCGCCCGACCAGGACATCGTGCGCGTGGCATCGGCGCTCGCGGCCAAAAGGATCCACGTGTCCTTCACGGACGACTCGGGCGTGCCCACGCGCCTGCAGATCGGGCAGCTTCGGGCGATGGGCGACGAGCTGCTGCCGGAAGTGCCCAGCCCGAGGCTGTTCCACTGGCTTCGGACCCGCTCGGTGCTGCGCTCGCAGGCGCGTGCTCTCGGCCTGCGCCACGACTTCTACTTCCTGAGGCCCGGCGGTGGCCTGTCCGTCGGCCAGATGGTGCTGGCGCGCACCACCGGCGCGATCCCCATCAAGGGCGCGTTGCGCCTGAGCGCGACGGCGCCGCTGCCTCAACGGCGTATGCTCGCGGGCGACGTGCTCGTGGTCGCGCTCGACGGATCGTCCTCCTCCGTCGCCGGCGTTACGCGCATCGTCGCGTGGCTGGGGTCCTCCGGATTGGGGGCCGAGCCGCTCGCCTGGCTGACCGGCGCGGGGTCCATCAGCGCCAGCAGCAGCGGTGAACGCGCGAGCGCCGCCGCCCCGGCGAGCACGATCACCAGCGAGATCGCCAGCGGGACGCCGCCCAGCGGGGTGGCGGTGAAGCGCTCGCCGAACAGGATCGGCGCGAGCGCCACCGGCACGATCGTCTGAGTGACGAACACGACGGGTGCAACCTGGATCGCCGGGCGGGCCTGCAGCGAGCTCGTCTCGCTGAGCACGCCCACCGCGGATGCCGCCGCGGTGGACAGGCCCCACAGCGCAGCCATGGCGAGGTGATGGGCTTCCAGGTCATCGGCTGCGAGCTTCGTGGCCACGCCGCTCCAGGCGAATGCGAGGCCCGCGCAGATCATCGTCAGCTCTGCGAAGGAGCGCCCGATCATGCGCAGCAGGTAGGGCAGCACGCTCGCCAGCGCCAGGCCCACGAGCACGAGCGTGATGGTGAGCTGCTCCCCGGTCTGGCTCGTGCTGCGCGCAGGGGCGAACACGGCCGCGCCGGCGACGCCGATGACGATCGCGAGCGTCGCCAGATGCTCGTAGCGCCCCGCCCGCTCGCCGAGCATCCGCTCGCTCAGCGCCAGCAGCACGAGCAGGCCGGCGGCGAGTGCGGGCTGCACAACCACCAGCGGTGCGAGCAGCAGCGCCACGACCTGCAGGGGCCAGCCGAGGATCGAGATCCCGGTGCCCAGCAGCCAGCGCGCGCGTCGCAGCAGGCCGCTGAGGAGGGCCAGCCGCAGGTGCTCCTCGCGGGGCGCCGCCTTGGCCTCCATCGCCTGCAGCGCGATCCCTACGCTGTAGAGACTGGATGCCCCGAACGCCGCCCCTATGCCCAGCACGAGTTCCACCATGTCCGCCGACGATCATCGCACTAGCGTCACGCCGATCGCGGGCGCGCTCGGGGTGGCCGCGACCGTGGTCTACGCGCTGCCGGCGCTGGCCAGCTCCCGGCCGATCTACTGGCCGAGCTCGCCCGCTCCCATCTGGCCCGGTCTGCGCGGGCTGCTGGGCGTCGAGGATCGCACCGCCAGCGGTCGCGGCTACGCGCTGACCTTCGACGACGGGCCCCACCCGCAGGGCACGCCGGCGGTGCTGGAGATCCTCGCGCGCGAGCGCGTGCACGCCACGTTCTTCCTCGTCGGTGAGCAGATCCTGCGAGACCCTGGGCTGGCCCGCGAGATCGTCCAGGCGGGGCACGGCGTGGGCCTGCACTGCCATCGTCATCGCAACCTGCTGCGTCTGACGCCCCGGCAGGTGCGCGAAGACATCGCCAGAGCCCACCACAGCATCGTCACGCACACCGGCCGCTCGCCGCGGCTGTATCGCCCGCCCTACGGCGTGCTCAACGCCTCCGCGCTGCGTCTCGCTCGTGCCCGCGGCTGGCGCACGCTGCTGTGGAGTCACTGGGGTCGAGATTGGCAGGAGCGCGCCACCCCCGTCTCGATTGCCGCGCGGGTCACCGACGGCGCCGGCGAGGGCGCCGTGCTGCTGCTGCACGACGCCGACGACTACTCCGCCCCGGGGTCCTGGAGGCGCACCGCGCAGGCGCTGCCGCGCGTGCTGGCGACGCTCGCCGAGCGCGGGCTGCAGGCGGTCGCGCCGTGAAGCGCGCGGCCCACGGGGGCGGCTGGCCCGGCGGATAACATCGGGAGCTTGTCAACGGTCGCACCAATCGACGCCGGCCGCGCGATCGCCGTGGCCGGCACCGAGGCTCCGCTGCCACAGTCGCGTGCGCGCCCGCGCTGGTGGCTGGAGGCGCTGACGATCGCGTGGCTGTGCTGGATCTACGACGCGATCACCAACCTCGCTCCGCTGAGGATGCACGCCGCGCTCGGCGACGCCCACAAAGTGCTGAGCCTCGAGCAGTCTCTGCACATCGATCCCGAGCACGCGCTCGACCGCTGGCTGGCGGCCCACCAGACGCTCGCGCTGGCCGTCTCCGACTACTACGACAACGCCCACTTCATCGTCACGCTCGGCCTGCTCGGCTGGCTGTGGTGGCGACGCCCGGACATCTACCGTCCGCTGCGCAACGTGCTTGTGCTCGTCAACGTGCTCGCGTTCGCCGTCTTCTGGCTGTTCCCTGTGGCGCCGCCGCGCCTGCTCCCGGGGTTCGTGGACGTGGTCGCCTCCACCCACGCGATCGGCTCCTGGCACACGGGCGCGCTCGCGTCGGCCGCCAACCAGTACGCGGCGATGCCCTCACTGCACATCGCCTGGGCAGTCTGGTGCACGCTGGTGGTGTGGCAGGTGTGGAAGCAGCGGTGGGTGCGGGCGCTCGCCGTCGCCTACCCGTTCCTGACCGGCTTCGCGGTGCTGGCCACCGGCAATCACTACGTGCTCGACCTGTTCGGCGGCCTGCTCACGGTCGCCGCGTCGTGCGCGATCGTGCAGGTGTTCGAGAGACGGCGCGGACGGCCGGGGATCGGGCGCATCGGCCGCGCGGGCGCTGTCGAGCAATCCGCGCCGCGCGCGTACCGACTGTCACAAAGTTGTTACGAAGTCCAAGACCAGGTAGACTAACGCCGCTGCCGCAGAGCGTTGAGGGACGCTGAGACTGCTCCGGCGCTGCAAAGCGCGGAGAGCCGTTCTCGTCTGTAGGGTGGCCCTGAAAAAATGCCAGACTTCGATGCCAACAACGGCTTCGCGCGCCTGCCCGGCGTCGCCCCGGGAGAGCCGCTCCAACCCACGTTCAGCCTGGTGGCGCTCGCGCGCTGTTTGGATGTCGTGCTCGTCGTGCTCGCGACCCCCATTGCGCTCGCGCTCGGCGCCCCCGCGCTCGGCGTGCTGATCGGAGCCGGGGCCTGGCTGCTCCAGCGGGTCCTCGCGCAGCTCGACCGGCGCTGGATCCGCAACGCCACCGAGCCGCGCACGCAGCTGGGTCTCAACCTGTTCGAGGCGTTCGGTCGCATCTGGCTGCTGGCCGCGGCGATCATCATCGCGGGCGTGGCGGGTGGCCGTGCCGATGGGCTGGCGTGCGCGCTGTTGATCTTCGGCGCCTACTCGGTGGCGTTCGCGGTCAGGGTGATCGCGGGGCGGTCGCAGGCGCCGCACAAGGCTTCGCAATGAACCCGCGCACGATGAGCAGGGGCAGGAGGATCGGCTGGAGCATCGCGCTCGTGTACCTGGTCGGCCTGATCGGCTTCGCCGTCGCGTTCGGGATCAAGGGCCACAAAAACGAAACCTTCAAAGTGATCGACTCGTTTCACCTCGAAAGCTGGTTTCACATCGCCGGTCCGCTCGATTTCAACAAGGGCGTCCTGTATCTGCTGATCGCCACGGTGATCACGCTCGGAGTCATGCTGTTCGTGGCCGGGCACATGCGCATGCGCCCCGGCCGGCTGCAGGTTGCCGTCGAGATGGGCTACAACCTGATGTCCCAGGTGACGCGCGAGAACATGGACGAGGGTAGGACGAAGAAATGGTTCCCGTTCGTCTTCACGCTGTTCGTGTTCATCCTGGTCTCCAACCTGATCGGCTACATCCCGCTGCCGGTGGACTCGCAGAACACGTTCAGGCTGTTCGGCACGAACATCCCGTCGTTCCAGATCTACGCAGCCGTGACCAACGTCGCGGTGCCGCTCGTGCTGGCTCTGGGGGTGTTCGTCGCATACAACGTCGAAGGGGTTCGTGCCCACGGGCTCTTCGGGTACCTGAAAAGCCTGATCCCGGCGGGCGTGGGCGGACCGATGCTGATCCTGATCGTGCCGCTGGAGATGCTCTCGAACTTCATCCTGCGACCGCTCTCGCTGACCATTCGTCTCTGGGCCAACCTGCTCGCCGGGCACCTGCTGATCGACTTCATGGCCGGCAACCTGGCGGTGCTCCTCGGTCTGCAGCTCCTCGGCTGGCTGACGCTTCCGATCGGAGTCGTCATCTTTCTGTTCGAGGCGGTTCTGATCGCCGGGCTGCAGGCCTTCATCTTCGCCATTCTGACTGCCATCTATCTCGGTGGCGCGACCTCCGCAAGCCACTAAGCACCCGACAAGGAGAACGATGCTGACTCACCTCTTGCCTTTCATGTCAATTCATATAGGCGTCCCGCTGGGGGCGGCCGTGGAAGCATCCAAGGAAGTCGGGGTGAACGCGGGCCGGGCGATCGCGCTCGGCGTGGGCGCCGGAGGCGGCGCCGCGGGCGCCGGCGCGGGCATCGGCATGCTGTTCGGCAAGGTGATCGAGTCCGTCACCCGCCAGCCGGAGATGCGCGACGAGATCACCTCGATCCAGTGGCTCGGCTTCGCACTTACCGAGGCGACCTTCTTCTACGGCCTGGTGGGCGGCTTCATCGCCTTCTTCCTATAGATCGATGCAAGCTCCCGCCATCATCCTGAGCACGCCCGCCACGAGCTCGTCGTCGTGGTTGATCACACCCAACGTGGGCCTGATGATCTGGACGTTCGCCGTCTTTGCGATCTCGCTGTACATCCTCGTCAAGGCGGTCTTCCCCCGCATCCGCGACGCGCTCGACGAGCGCGCCAAGGGCATCTCCGACTCGATCGACGTCGCCGAGCAGACGCGCAAGGACGCCGACCGGCTGCTCGAGGAATACCGCGAGCGCCTCAAGGAAGCGCGCGCACAGGCCGACGAGATCGTCCAGCACGCGCGCCAGACGGCCGAGTCCCACGAGCGCGAGGCTCGCGACCACGGCCAGGAGATCCTCGCCGAAGCCGCCAAGCGGGCCGAGCGCGACATCGAGGCCGCCACCAAGCGCGCGCTCGATGACATCCGCCGCGAGGTCGCCGACCTGACGATCATGGCCACCGAGAAGGTGACCCGCAAGACGCTCAACGACGCTGACCAGCGGCGCCTCGTGGAGGAGGCCTTGAGCGAACTGGACTTCTCGAGCCTGTCCTCGGGAGCTGTCTCGTGAGACTGGACGTCGAACACAGGCTCGACTCGCAGGACTGGATGTCCTGCGGAGGTAATCGGTAGATGGAGGAGCTCGCCCAGGTATACGGCCGCTCGCTGTTCGCCGTCGCGCTCGAGCACGGGCGTCTGGACGAGCTGCGCGAGCAGCTCGGCCAGTTCGCGGACGCGCTCGACCAGAACCACGAGCTCGCCGTGTTCTTCTTCTCGCCGTACTTCTCCACGCAGGAGAAGCAGGAGTCGCTGGGCGGGCTGCTCGAGGGGGCGGACGAGATCTTCGTGAACTTCCTCGACCTGCTCATCGAAAATCACCGCATGCCGGTCATCTTCCGCATCCGCCAGGAGTACGAGCGGCTGTGGGAGGAGGAGAACCGGATGCTGCCGGTGGAGATCACCAGCGCGATCGCGCTCGACCACGACACCACCGAGAGCCTTGGACGGACGATCGGCGAGCGCGCCGGGCGCAAGGTCACGCTCGCCGCGAGCGTGGACCCGGACATCCTCGGCGGCATCATCATCAGGGTCGGCAACTCGATCCTCGATGCCTCTATTCGCAACCGACTGGAGCAACTGCGCAGGCACGTTGCCCAAGGAGCTTCCTAGAGGGTGGCGAAGTCGGCCGCAGGCCGACAAGCCGGGCCCCTCTTCTTCAATTAGGAGACGACATGCAGATCAACCCAGACGAGATCACGAGCATTCTCAAGAGTCGCATCGAGGGACTCGACAGTGGCACCGCGGAGCTGACGGAGATCGGGACCGTGCTGTCGGTGGCCGACGGCATCGCCCGCCTGCACGGCCTCGAGAACTGCATGTCCTTCGAGATGCTCGAGCTTCCCCACGGCGTCACCGGTCTGGCGCTGAACCTCGAGTCCGACAACGTGGGCGCGGTGCTGTTCGGCGAGTGGGAGCGCATCTCCGAGGGCGACACGGTCAAGCGCACCGGCTCGCTCCTGGAGATCCCCGTCGGCGAGCAGATGCTGGGACGCATCGTCGACCCGCTCGGACGCCCGCTCGACGGCAAGGGCGCGATCACGGTCGAGCAGACGCGCCCCGCCGAGTTCAAGGCCCCGGGCGTGGTCCAGCGCCAGCCGGTCACCGAACCGATGCAAACCGGTCTGAAGGCGATCGACGCGATGATCCCGATCGGCCGCGGCCAGCGGGAGCTGATCATCGGCGACCGCCAGACCGGCAAGACGGCGATCGCCATCGACACGATCATCAACAACAAGGACACCGGCGTGGTGTCCGTGTACGTGGCCATCGGTCAGCGCATGTCCACGGTCGTGGCCCTCGCGCAGACGCTCGAGGAATACGGTGCCCTGGAGAACACCATCATCGTGGCCGCGCCCGCCGACGAGGCGGCGCCGATCAAGTTCATGGCGCCCTACGCGGGTTGCGCCATGGGCGAGCACTTCCTGTACAACGGCAAGCACGCGCTGTGCGTGTACGACGACCTGACCAAGCACGCGTACGCCTACCGCCAGATGTCGCTGCTGCTGCGCCGCCCGCCCGGCCGTGAGGCCTACCCGGGCGACGTCTTCTACCTGCACTCGCGCCTGCTCGAGCGCGCCGTCAAGCTCAACGACGAGCTCGGTGGCGGCTCGCTCACCGCTCTGCCGGTGATCGAGACGCAGGCGGGGGATGTGTCCGCGTACATCCCCACGAACGTCATCTCCATCACCGACGGGCAGATCTTCCTCGAGTCCAAGCTGTTCAACTCGGGCGTGCGCCCGGCGATCAACGTCGGCATCTCCGTCTCGCGCGTCGGCGGCAACGCGCAGATCGGCCCGATGAAGAAAGTCGCCGGGAGGATCAAGCTCGAGCTCTCGCAGTACCGCGACCTGGAGGCCTTCGCGCAGTTCGGCTCCGACCTCGACGCGGACACGCAGCGCACGCGGGCCCGCGGCGAGCGACTGGTGTCGACGCTCAACCAGCACGAGCGCGCGCCGCTCGCGGTGGAGGACCAGACCGCCCAGATCTTCGCCGCCACCAATGGCTACCTGGACAGGCTGAACGTGGATCGCGTACCGGAGTTCCTGATCGGGCTCACCGAACGCCTGCACTCCCAGCACCCCGAGCTGCGTGAGAAGATCAACGGCGGCGACTGGTCGGATGAGGTCCAGCAGCAGGTGCGCGAGGTGCTCGACGCGTACGGCCAGGACTTCGGCTACGACCTCGACGAGGAGGGCCAGCCGTTGGACGACGATGCGCCTGTCCGCCCGAGCGCGCAGAGCGCGGCCGCGCAGTCACAGGAGGCCGTAGCGGCGGCCTAGAGCCGTCCTAGGAGCACGCTGATGGCATCCCAACGCGACGTCAAGAACAAGATCGCCTCGGTCAAGAACATCCAGAAGATCACGCGTGCCATGGAGATGGTGGCCGCGGCGCGTCTGCGACGGGCCGAGCAGCGGATTGCGGCGCTGAGACCGTACGCGGACGCGATCGGGCGCATGACCCGCCAGGCTGCGGCGGCGGCCGGCGCCGAGGCGCTGCGCCTGCCGCTGCTGCGCGAGCACGAGTCCCAGAGCACCGCCGCCCTGCTGCTGATCACCGGCGACCGCGGCCTGGCGGGCGGCTTCAACTCGCAGATCATCCGGGCCGGGGTGCGGCTGTCCGCGAACCTGGCCGAGGACGGCATGCAGAGCAGGTGGTATGGGGCCGGTCGTCGCGGCGTCTCATCGCTCGCCTTCCGCGGGCACGAGCTCGATGGCAGCTACACGGGCTTCACCGACAAACCTGCCTACGCCGACGCGCGGTCGATCGCCGATGACGTGATGCAGGCGTACGTCGACGGCCACGTCGACCGCGTGGTGATGGTCTACAACTCCTACGTTTCGCCGCTCACCCAGCACGTGACCGAACAGACGCTGCTGCCGTTGACCGGCGAGGCCCTGGTCGGGCAGGACGGCGAGACCGGGCAGGAGCCGCGATCGAGGGCGACCGTCGAGTACGAGCCCGACCCGGAGAAGATCCTCAGGCGCCTCGTGCCGGACTACGTGGAGATCTCGATCTACCGCGCGCTGGTCGAGTCCGCGGCGGGCTTCTTCGGGGCGCAGATGACGGCCATGCGCAGCGCCTCGGAGAACGCCGGCGAAATCATCACCGAGTACACCCTGCAGATGAACCGCGCCCGCCAGGCGGAGATCACCCAGGAGATCATGGAGGTAGTGGCGGGAGCAGAGGGACTGACCTGAGGCGACCGATGAGCTGCGCAATACTGCGTCCTCGATCGCTCGCGTGCACAACGGCACGCCACGCTCGCTGCGTCCTTGTCTTGCTTGCCCCTCGATCGCCTCAGACGCGAAGACCAAACAGACTTCAATAGATAGACAGGAGAGTCAGAGAAAATGGAGGCCAGCATCGCCACCGAGCAGACACCCACCGCGGAGGGCACCAACGGCAAGACGGGTGCGCGCAACGTGGGTCGCATCGAGGAGATCCAGGGCGTCGTGATCGAGGCTGTGTTCCCGGATCGGCTGCCCGAAATCAACCACGCGATCACGATCGCCAAGCCTGCGGCCGCTGCGCAGGAGGAGGCGCCGGGGATCAGCTCCGGTGCCGAGGAGACCGTGCTCGTGTGCGAGGTCCAGCAGCACCTCGGCGATGATCGCGTGCGCGCGGTGGCGATGGACACCACCGACGGGCTCGCGCGCGGTCTGGAGGTGATCGACACCGGTGGGCCGATCACGGTCCCGGTCGGGGAGGTCACGCTCGGGCGCATCTTCAACCTGCTCGGCGAGCCGATCGACCTCGGCGAGGAGCTGCCCAAGGACGTCGAGCGCCGCGGCATCCACCAGCAGGCTCCGCGCGCCGAGGACCTCACGCCCACGACCGAGATGTTCGAGACGGGCATCAAGGTCATCGACCTGCTCGCCCCCTACGCCAAGGGCGGCAAGACCGGGCTGTTCGGGGGCGCGGGCGTGGGCAAGACGGTGCTCATCCAGGAGCTCATCCACAACCTCGCCAAGGAACACGGCGGGCTGTCGGCGTTCTGCGGCGTGGGCGAGCGCTCGCGCGAGGGCAACGACCTGTGGCGGGAGATGAAGGAGTCGGGCGTGCTCGACAAGACGATGCTCGTGTTCGGCCAGATGAACGAGCCGCCCGGTGCCCGCATGAGGGTCGCGCTGTCCGGTCTGACGATGGCCGAATACTTCCGCGACCAGGGCCAGGACGTGCTGCTGTTCATCGACAACATCTTCCGTTTCGTCCAGGCCGGCTCCGAGGTCTCGGCGCTGCTCGGGCGCATGCCCTCGCAGGTCGGCTACCAGCCGACGTTGGAGACGGAGATGGGCCAGTTGCAGGAGCGCATCACCTCTACGCGCGAGGGCTCGGTCACGTCCGTGCAGGCGATCTACGTGCCGGCGGACGATCTCACCGACCCCGCCCCGGCGTCGGTGTTCGCCCACCTGAACGCGACCACCGTGCTGTCGCGCTCGATCTCCGAAAAAGGCATCTACCCGGCGGTCGACCCGCTGGAATCGACCTCCACGATCCTCAAGGCGGACGTGCTCGGTGACGACCACTTCCGCGTGGCCAACCGCGTCAAGGAGATCCTCCAGCGCTACAAGGAGCTCCAGGACATCATCGCGATCCTCGGCATCGACGAGCTCTCCGACGAGGACAAGCTGACCGTCCAGCGCGCGCGCAGGATCGAGCGCTTCCTCTCGCAGCCGTTCTTCGTGGCCGAGCAGTTCACCGGCACCCCCGGCGCGTACGTGCCGATCGCCGAGACGATCAGGGGCTTCGAGGAGATCATCGAGGGCAAGCACGACGAGGTGCCCGAGAGCGCCTTCTTCCTAAAGGGCACCATCGAGGAAGTAGTCTCTGCCGCCCGATGACCAGCGCATCTCTACGTCCTCGGTCGCTCGTGTGCGAAGCACACTTCGCTCCCTGCGTCCTTGATCTGCTTGGTCCTCGAACGGCAGAGAGCAATCGAACGAATGAGGGAAGATAGATGGCCCACAGCAAGTTCCCGGTCGACGTGCTCACCCCGGAGGGAGAGGTCTTCTCCGCGGAGGTCGAGATGCTCTCGACGGTCACCACCGTCGGCTCGATCGGCATCCTCGCCAACCACGAGCCGGTGCTGGCGAGGCTCGAGCCGACCGAGCTTCGCCTGTATCGCTCCGAGGGCGACATAGTGCGCTTCGCCCAGGCCGAGGGCTACCTGCAGTTCGCGGAGAACCACGCGCTGGTGCTCGTCGAGGAGGCGCTTGCCCCCGAGCAGATCGATCGCCCGACCATCGAGACCAAGCTCTCCGAAGCACGCACCAGCGTCGAGCGTGCCGGGGAGGAGAGCGAGGAGCGTGCCCGGGCGCTCCGCGACGCCAAGCGCTATGAAGCGTTTCTAGCGGTCAGCCCGTAGTCACTCGCCACTCCGGCGAACGAATCCGCCCGTGCAGATAGCCTGTCCTGCCTCATGAGCGCCCCGCGCGAGCCAATCGGAGTGATCGGTACCGGCTACGTCGGCCTGGTCACCGCGGCGGGCTTCGCGGAGCTGGGCAACGACGTCTGGTGCGTGGACATCGACGCCGCCAAGGTCGAGCGCCTGCGCGCGGGCGAGGTGCCGATCTACGAGCCCGGGCTCGAGGAGCTGCTGGCGCGCAACTCCGCCCGCCTGAACTTCTCGACGGACATCGCCGACGCGCTGGCGCACGCGCGACTGCTGTTCGTCGCCGTGGGTACGCCACCGACCCACTCGGGCGACGCCGACCTGTCGGCCGTGCACGCCGTGGCGGACGCGATTCCCGCTTCCGGGTCGGCGGGCGGCGCCGGCGACGGGCACGCGCTGGTCATGAAGTCGACCGTCCCCTGCGGCACGGGGGCCGCGCTGCGGCGCGTATTCGGCGAACAGGGCAAGGCCACGCTTGCGTACGTCTCGTGTCCCGAGTTCCTCAAGGAGGGCTCGGCCGTCGAGGACTTCCTGCACCCCGATCGCGTGGTCGTCGGCGACGACGGCGATTGGGCCGGGGATGCGGTGGTCGAGCTGTACGCGCCGCTGGGAGCTCCGCTCGTGCGTACGGACGTCGCCAGCGCGGAGATGGTCAAGCTCGCCTCCAACGCGTTCCTGGCGACGAAGATCTCGTTCATCAACGAGATCGCCAACGTGTGCGAGGAGACCGGCTCGGATGTCGTCGAGGTGGCGCGGGGCATGGGCCTGGACGATCGCATCGGGCCGAAGTTCCTGCAGGCGGGGATCGGCTACGGGGGTTCGTGCTTCCCGAAGGACGTCGATGCCCTGAAGCAGCTCGCGGGCAACTCGGGCTATCACTTCCAGCTGCTGACGGCCGTGATCGAGGTCAACGAACTGCAGAAGCGACGCGTGATCGGCAAGCTGAACAAACACCTCGGCGGCCTCGCGGGCAAGCGCGTGGCGTTGCTCGGGCTGGCGTTCAAGCCCAACACGGACGACATGCGCGAGGCCTCATCGCTCGTGCTCTCGGCGCGGTTGCGGGCCGACGGGGCGCACGTCACCGCCTACGACCCGATCGCCGAGGAGCAGGCGCGAAAGCTGGTGACGGGGATCGCCTTCGCGGAGTCCCCCATGGACGCCATCGCCGGCGCCGATGCCGTGGTGCTCGTGACCGAGTGGGGCGAGCTGTTGACGCTCGACTGGAAGAAGGTGGCGGACGCGATGGCCGGCGATCTCGTGATCGACGGGCGCAACGCCCTCGATCCACAGGCTGTCCGCGGCGCCGGGCTCGTGTACGAGGGCATCGGCAGACGATGAGCTCGGCGATGCGCTCGTCGGGGACGCTCGCGCGCTGCCCAGCTCGAGCCGGCCGGCGTTCATGCAGGCGGTGATCCTCGTTGGCGGCCAGGGCACGCGCCTGCGCCCGCTGACCTCGACGATTCCCAAGCCGGTTGTGCAGCTCGTGGACCGGCCGTTCATCGCCTACATGCTCGAGTGGCTGCGCGGGCACGGCGTGGAGGACGTGATCATGTCCTGCGGGTTCCTCGCGGACGGCGTCCGCAGCGTGCTCGGCGACGGCTCGCAGATGGGCATTCGCCTGCGCTTCGTCGAGGAGCCCGACCCGCGCGGCACGGCCGGCGCGCTGAAGCTGGCCGAGCCGATGCTCGAGGAGCGCTTCCTGATGCTCAACGGGGACGTGCTCACCGACATCGACCTCACCGCCCAGATCGCACAGCACGAGGCCAGCGGCGCGCGGGCCACACTCGCGCTCGTCCCGGTCGCGGACCCCAGTGCCTACGGCGTGGTGATCCTGCGCGAGGACCACTCGGTGAGCGATTTCGTGGAGAAGCCCAGCACGGACAGCATCGAGAGCAACCTGATCAGCGCGGGCGCGTACGTGCTCGAGCGCGAGATCCTCGATCTGGTTCCGCCCGGGCGCAACGTGTCGATCGAGCGCGAGGTGTGGCCGTTGCTGGTCGATCACGGCCTGTACGGGTTCCCGTCGGAGCGCTACTGGCTGGACATCGGCACGCCCGCCCGCTACCTGCAGGCGACCTTCGACATCCTCTCGGGGAACGTGGCGAGCGGAGTGGTCGAGCGGCTGGGGGACGACTGGCTGGTGATCGACGAGGGTGCCCAGGCGTACGGCAGGGTGATCCCGCCGGCTGTGCTCGAGCGCGGCGTACGCGTGGCCGAGGGGGCTCACGTGGGCAGTCTCGTGGTGCTCGCCCAGGACGTATCGGTCGGCCCCGGCTCGACCGTCGAGCGCGCGGTGGTGCTCGCCGGGACCCAGATCGGCGCCGGCTGCGAGCTGCGCGACTGCATTCTCGCGGGCGGTTGCAGCGTGGGGGACGGCACGTCGATCACCGGCGGAGCGGTGCTCGGGGACGGGGTCAGCGTGGGGGCGCGCAACGTGATCACACGCGGGGCGCGTATCTTCCCGGGTGTGAAATTGCCCGATGGCGCGATCGAGTTCTAGGCCGACGTGCTTCGCGGGCTCCCCACAAAGCTCACACATCCCACGTCCACGGCCATGATCCCCCCAGCACGACACGAGGAGAGCACCACATGAGCGACGGCGGCGCGACCGCGACACCCATCACAGAGGAGCTCTCGCGCGCGAGCATCGCCCGGGTCGACCCGTCCGACCAGCTCGGCGACGTGCTGGCGCTGCCCGAGCACCTGCGCGACGCCCTGTGGCGCGTCGAGTCGGCGATCATGGAGGACTTCGACACGTCGGCCGGGCTGGTGGTCGCGGGCATGGGCGGCTCGGCGATCGGCGGAGCGCTCGCTCGCGCGGCCCTCGGCGACCACGCCTCGCGGCCGATCTTCGTCACCCGGGCGTACGGGCTGCCTTCGTGGACGACGCCCGACACGATGGTGCTGTGCGCGTCCTACTCGGGCGAGACCGAGGAGACGCTCGCCTGCTACGAGTCGGCGGGCGCGCTCGGCGCCCAGCGCACGGTCGTGAGCACCGGCGGGCGCCTCGCGGAGATGGCTCGCGCGGACGGCGTACCCGTGATCCCGCTGCCCGGTGGCCTGCAGCCGCGGGCGGCGGTCGCGTACATGATCGTCGCGGCGCTCGAGGTGGCCGCGCTGTGCGGCGCCGGCCAGCGGCTGACCTCGGAGATCGACGTGGCCGCCTCCCACATCGAGCAGCTCGTCACCGAGTGGGGTCCCGACGCACCCGAGGACTCGCGGGCGAAGGAGCTCGCGCGCGGATTGCACGGGACGATCCCCGTCGTGGCGGGCGCCGGTCTGACTGCGCCGATCGCCTACCGCTGGAAGACGCAGATCAACGAGAACGCCAAGCAGCCGTGCTTCTGGGCCGAACTGCCGGAGCTCGACCACAACGAGATCGCCGGCTGGGAGGGTGCGCGTCAATTGGACCCACCCGCCCACTTCTCGGCGGTGTTCCTCGACGACTCCGACGCCCATCCGCGCGTGAAGGAGCGGATGGACCTCACCGAGCGCCTGATCGCCGACAACGCCGTGGCCAGCTACCGGCTGGAGACGCGCGGGGAGACGGCCATCGAGCGCGTGATCTCGCTCGTGCTGCTCGGGGATCTCGTGTCGATCTACCTCGCCGCCCTGCGCGGCGTCGACCCCGGCCCGGTGAAGCTGATCGACGAGCTGAAGTCCGCGCTCGCAAAGCGCTAGCCCGTTCCGGCTCTGTGATACCGTCGGGGCCGGCCGAGGAGCGCTGCGACGGGCTCCGATCCGCCACGCTCGGCCCCCATGCAGCAAGGGCGCTCACTTGACCGGACAGGAGGATTCGTCATGTCCGCAATGACACCCACCGCAGTAGCCAACGACTTCAAGGTCGCCGACCTCTCGCTGGCGGAGTTCGGCCGCAAGGAGATCACGCTCGCCGAGCACGAGATGCCCGGCCTGATGGCGATCAGGGCCGAGTACGCCGATACGCAGCCGCTGCGCGGCGCGCGCATCACCGGCTCGCTGCACATGACCATCCAGACCGCCGTGCTGATCGAGACGCTGACCGCGCTCGGCGCCGAGGTCCGCTGGTGCAGCTGCAACATCTTCTCCACGCAGGATCACGCCGCAGCCGCGGTCGCCGTCGGGCCCGAGGGCACGGTCGATGATCCCCGCGGCGTGCCGGTGTTCGCCTGGAAGGGCGAGACGCTCGAGGAGTACTGGTGGTGCACCGAGCAGGTGCTGCGTTGGCCTGAGGGCGAAGACGGCTCGACGGGCCCCAACATGATCCTCGACGATGGCGGCGACGCGACGCTGCTCGTGCACAAGGGCACCGAGTACGAGAAGGCTGGCGCTGTACCCGCGCCGATGGAGGCCGACTCCGAGGAGTACCAGGTGATTCTGTCGGTGCTCACACGCTCGCTGGGCGAGGATCCGCGGCGCTGGACGCGCATCGGAGAGGGCATCAAAGGTGTCACGGAGGAGACCACCACGGGTGTGCACCGCCTCTACCAGATGGTCGAGGCGGGCGAACTGCTGTTCCCCGCGATCAACGTCAACGACTCCGTCACCAAGTCCAAGTTCGACAACCTGTACGGCTGCCGCCATTCGCTCATCGACGGCATCAACCGCGCCACCGACGTGATGATCGGCGGCAAGGTCGCGGTCGTATGCGGTTTCGGCGACGTGGGCAAGGGCTGCGCGGAATCGCTGCGCGGGCAAGGCGCGCGCGTCGTGATCACCGAGATCGACCCGATCTGCGCGCTGCAGGCGGCGATGCAGGGATACGAGGTCAAGACCCTCGAGGACGTCGTCGAGACCGCTGACATCTTCGTGACGACCACCGGCAACAGGGACATCATCACGGCCCGGGACATGGGGCGCATGAAGCACCAGGCGATCGTCGGCAACATCGGCCACTTCGACAACGAGATCGACATCGCGGGCCTCACCAGGGTCCCGGGGATCGAGCGCGTGAACATCAAGCCCCAGGTCGACAAGTGGGTGTTCGGAGACGGCCACGCCATCCTGCTGCTCAGCGAGGGGCGTCTGCTCAACCTCGGCAACGCCACCGGCCACCCGAGCTTCGTGATGAGCAACTCGTTCTCCAACCAGACGATCGCCCAGATCGAGCTGTTCACGAAGAACGACGAGTACGAGAAGCGGGTCTACGTGCTGCCCAAGCACCTCGACGAGAAGGTCGCGCGCCTGCACCTAGACGCGCTCGGCGTGAGGCTCACCAGGCTCACCGACGAGCAGGCCGCCTACATCGGCGTGCCCGTGGACGGCCCGTACAAGCCGGATCACTACAGGTACTAGCCGCCGTATGAGAGCGATGGTCCTGGCGGCGGGTCTCGGCACGCGCCTGCGCCCGCTGACCTACGAGATCACCAAGCCGATGGTGCCCGTGCTCGACCGGCCAGTGATGGCGCACATCGTGGACCTGCTCGACGAGCACGGCTTCGAGCAGGTGATCGCCAACCTGCACTACTTCCCCGACACGATCCGCGAGTACTTCGGCGAGCGGCTGTCCTACCGCTTCGAGGAGGAGCTGCTGGGAACGGCGGGGGGTGTGCGTGGGTGCGCGGACTTCTTCGGCGAGGAGCCGTTCCTGGTGATCTCCGGCGATGCGCTCACCGACATCGACCTGCGGGCGTTCGCCGCCCGCCATCGCGAGACGGGCGGCGTGGCGACGCTGGCGGTCAAGCAGGTGGCGGACACGCGCGAGTACGGCGTCGTGCTGCACGACCGCGACGGGCGCATCACGGGCTTTCAGGAGAAGCCCGCTCCCGAGGAGGCGCTGTCGGACCTCGGCAACTGCGGCATCTACATGTTCGACCCGAGGATCTTCGACTACTTCCCCTCGCGCCCGTTCGTCGACTGGGCCCAGGACGTGTTCCCGGTGCTGCTCGAGAACGACGTTCCCTTCCACATCCACGAGGTCGAGGAGTACTGGAACGACGTGGGCTCGCTGGGCGAGCTGAGGCAGGGCACCTTCGATGCGCTGCGGGGCGAGCTGCACCTGCGGCTCGAGGGCGAGGAGGTGTCCCCCGGAGTGGTGGTCGCGAGCGGGGGCCTGCCCGCCGACGCCGACATCGAAGGACCCGCGTGGATCGGGCGCGACGTGCAGATCGGCGCGGGCGTGCGCCTGATGGGCCCGGTGGTGCTCGGCGACGGCGCGCGCGTGGGCGAGCGCGCGCAGCTGCGCGAAAGCATCGTGTTCCCGGGGACCCAGGTCGCGGCCGAGTCGATCCTGATCGGCGCGATCGCCGGCCACGGCGGCATCCTGCAGAGCCTGCGCTCGCGCGACTGAGCGCTCAACGCGACGCGACACGGCGCTTAACGCGAAGAGGCCCGCCGAAACGAGCCCCTTCACGGAAAGTGAGACTATGACAACAGTCATCATAGCACGCCAGACGGCAGACTGCATTCGACAGATGGCCAATCATCGCATTTTGCGAGCGCAACATTTTGTCCAAGCGTCGTTTACATCCGCCGCCCGCAGGCGTAGCATCGATGACATCATCACACAGGCCGACCGAAGGAGCCTACGATGCAGATCGACATCAAGGGTCGCAATGTCCCGGTCACCGACGAGTTGCGCATGCAAGCGCAGCGCCGTCTACGCAAGGTCGAGCGTCAGGTTTCCGACCTGGCCCGCCTGGAGATAGAGATCTTCAGGGAGTGCAACCCGCGGGTTGCAGACAGCCAGGTGGCGGAGTGCACGCTGTATCTGAAGGGTGTGACGTTGCGCGCCCGCGACGCCTCCCCGGAGATGCGCCACTCGCTGAACCTGGTGGTCGACGAGCTGGCCCGCCAGGTCAAGCGCCACCGCGACAAGCTCCGCCGCCGGCGCGAGGCCCACGCGGCGGCCGCCCGCGTCGCCCGGGCCGCGATCTGAGGACGGCCCGCCGGTCGGCGAGCGCGCGGGTGTCGAGCGCCGGTGTGTGCGCCGGCGCCGGCGCGCCCGGCGCCGTGTCCGGGCCGTCCGTCTGAGCTGGCGTTTAGCGCCGCGGGCTATCCTTGGCCCATGCCCTCCCTGCTCGATCGCGCGCTGAACGTCGGCGAGGCGAAGAAGTTCAAGGAATACCAGAAGCGCGTCGCCCTGATCGGCGCGTTCGAGGCCGAGCTGGAACACGACACCGACGCCGAGCTGCGGGAGCGGATGGACGAGCTGCGCCGGCGGGGGGCTGACGGGGAGTCGCTCGATGCGCTGCTGCCGGAGTGCTTCGCGGTCGTGCGGGAGACCGGCAAGCGGACCATGGGCATGCGTCACTTCGACGTGCAGCTGATTGGTGCGATGGCGCTGCACGAGGGCCAGATCGCCGAGATGAAGACCGGCGAGGGCAAGACGCTGACGGCGACGCTCGCCGTCGTGCTCAACTCGCTGGCCGTGCGCGAGCGCAGCGGCGATGCGGACGCGGACGGCGGGTCCGAGGGCCAGGCGGGCCCAACGCTGGAACGCAAGGGCGTGCACGTGGTGACCGTCAACGACTACCTGGCCAGGCGTGACGCCGAATGGATGAGCCCGATCTACGACGCCCTCGGGGTGACCGTGGGGGTGCTCCAGAACCTGCAGGCCTACGACGACAAGCAGGCCGCGTACGCGTGCGACGTGGTGTATGGCACCAACTCCGAGTTCGGCTTCGACTACCTGCGCGACAACATGGCCAAGGACCTCGCCGAAAAGGTCCAGCGCGGCCATCCGTTCGCGATCGTGGACGAGGTCGACAACATCCTGATCGACGAGGCGCGCACGCCGCTGATCATCTCCGGCGCCCCCGAACAGGCGGCCGACCTGTACGTCAAGTTCGCCCGCCTGGCGCCCCAGCTTCAGGCCGGCAAGACCCCCGAAGGCATGGACCCGCGGATGAAGAAGCAGTTCATGGCGGACTTCGACTTCGAGATCGACGAGAAGCAGAAAACGGTGGCGATAAGCGAGCAGGGGGTGGCCAAGGCGGAGCGCTTCCTGGGCATCGACCACCTGTACCGGGCCGAGAACGGCCACCTGGTCAACCATCTGATCCAGTCGCTGCGGGCGCAGGCGCTGTACAAGCGAGACGTCGACTACGCGGTGATCGACGGCGAGGTCAAGATCATCGACGAGTTCACGGGGCGCATCCTCGATGGCAGGCGCTGGTCGGAGGGTCTGCACCAGGCGGTGGAGGCCAAGGAGCGGGTGCCGATCCAGGAGGAGAACCAGACGCTCGCGACGATCACCTACCAGAACTACTTCCGCCTGTACGACAAGCTCTCGGGGATGACCGGCACGGCGCTCACGGAGGCGACCGAGTTCATGAAGATCTACCACCTGCCGGTGGTGCAGATCCCCACGAACATGGAGATGGTCCGCGCGGACCGCAACGATCAGGTGTACAAGACCAAGGAGGGCAAGTGGAACGCGGTGGTCAGAGAGATCGCCGCGCGCCACGAGAACGGCCAGCCGGTGCTCGTGGGCACGATCTCGGTGGAGGTCTCCGAGCTCCTGGGCGAGCGACTGGCCAAGCGCGGGATCAAGCACACGGTGCTGAACGCCAAGCCCGAGCACGCGGCGCTCGAGGCCGAGACGGTCGCCGAGGCCGGGCAGCCGGGCGCGGTGACGATCGCCACGAACATGGCCGGCCGCGGCGTGGACATCAAGCTCGGCGGCAACCCCGAGCACCTCGCCCGCCAGCAGCTCGCCCGCGAGGGCGTGAACGCGGACGACGCCGAGGCCTACGAGCGGCGCATGGCGGAGATCCTGCCGACGCTCGAGCGCGAGGTGCAGGGGAACCGCGAGCGGGTGATGGCGGCGGGAGGGCTGTTCATCTGCGGCACCGAGCGCCACGAGTCCCGGCGCATCGACAACCAGTTGCGCGGGCGCTCAGGACGCCAGGGCGATCCCGGCGAGTCGCGCTTCTTCCTGTCCGCCGAGGACGACCTCGTGCGCCTGTTCGCCGGCGACCGCATCTATCGCATCCTCGACAAACTCGGCGGCGTCGACGAGGAGGGCAACGAGGAACCGATCGAGGCGGGGATGCTCTCCAAACAGATCGAGAAAGCCCAGAAGAAGGTCGAGGAACAGAACTTCCTGATCCGCAAACGCGTCCTCGAGTACGACGACGTGATGAACGAGCAGCGCCGGGTGATCTACAAATACCGCGACGAGGTGCTCGAAGGCAAGAGCATCGGCGAGGAGGCTCGCGAAGAAGTAGCCAAGGTGATCGAGCGCACGATCGACCAGTACACCCCCGGCGACTTCGTCGAGGACTGGGATCTGGACGGGCTGTTCACGGCCCTCGGCCAGCTCTTCCCGCTCGACCTCACGAGCGAGGAGCTGGGTCGCGGAGCAGCCGACCGGATGACGCTCACGGACCGCATCTGCGATGAAGCGATGGAGCGCTACAACGCGCGCGAGGAGGCGCTGGGCGAGGAGCTGATGGGCGCCCTGGAGCGCTTCCTGCTGCTGCAGACGATCGACGAACGCTGGCGCGAGCACCTGTTCGACATGGACTACCTGCGCGAGGGCATCCACCTCCGCGGCTTCGCCCAGATCGACCCGCTGGTGGCGTACAAGAACGAGGCGTTCACGCTGTTCGGGGACCTGATGAACACCGTGTGGTCGGACTACGCGCGCATGATCTTCAACGTCCAGGTGAACATCGACGGCCCGCCCGTCCCCAACGGGGCGGGGGCCGGCGCGGCGCCGTTCCCGGCCGCGGGCAACTCCACCCGCGCGGGCCGCGTGTCCTACTCAGGCGGCCACAGCGCCGCGGGCGCGGGCGCCCTCGCCGCGGCCGCCGCGAACGCCGGGCTCGCCATGGGCTCCGCGCAGGCGGCCTTCGGCGAAGAGGGCCAGGAGATGGAAGCGCTGCCGGTGGTCGAGCAGCGGGTGCTCGACGACGAGCACCAGGTCGGGCGCAACGACCCGTGCTGGTGCGGGTCGGGCAAGAAGTTCAAGAAGTGCCACGGGGCCTGACGAGGCTCAGCCGGGGCTGTCAGCCGGCATCTGGCGCTTGCGGCCCTTCTGATCGGTGCGTCCCGTGCCGATGCACGCGCGGCAGACGATCCACTTGCCCGTCGCAGGCGGAGTGACGCCCTCCGTCCACCACGTCCAGCCCGCCCCGCCGCACGTCGAGCAGCGATCCTTCTCGTCGATCCGGCGGTCGCTCTGGGCCATCCGCTGAGGCTACTGCACCGCGCGCTGATAGCGTGGGGCCATGGCCACAGCCGCGCCCAGCGAGTCCACCCCCCAGCGCCTGGCTGCCATCCGTGAGCAGATGAAGCTGCTCTCGGACTATCTTTGACCCGGCTGGGCTGGGAGAGCGGGTGGCGGCGCTCGAGGGCGAGATGGGCGCGGAGGGATTCTGGGATGACGCCGAGCGGGCGGCTGAGGTGTCGGCCGAGCACTCGCGCGCGTCCCGGCGCCTGGAGACCTTCGCCGCGCTCCAGGCGGATGTGGAGGACCTCGACGGGCTGGCGGAGATGGCCGCCGAGGACGAGTCGTTGCAGGCGGAGGTGGACGAGCAGATAGCGTCGGTTGAGGAGCGCCTGGCGGAGCTCGAGCTGCAGCGTCTGTTCTCGGGGAGGTATGACTCGGGTGACGCGCTGGTGACGGTGAACGCGGGGGCGGGGGGGACGGACGCCCAGGACTGGGCGGAGATGGTGCTGCGGATGCTGATGCGGTGGGCGGAGTCGCGGGGCTTTCGGATCGAGCTGCTGGAGGCGAGCGCGGGGGAGGAAGCGGGGATCAAGTCGGCCACCTTCCGCGTGTCCGGGGAGAACGCCTACGGCCTGTTCGGCGCCGAGCGGGGCGTGCACCGGCTCGTGCGCCTGTCGCCGTTCGACTCTGCACACCGCCGCCACACGAGCTTCGCGGGGGTGGAGGTGGCGCCGGTGGTGAAGGACACGGGTGAGATCGAGATCAACGACGACGACCTGCAGGTGGACACGTACAGGGCCTCGGGGGCGGGCGGCCAGCACGTGAACAAGACGGACTCGGCGGTCCGCATCACCCACCGTCCCACGGGTGTCGTGGTGCAATGCCAGAACGAGCGCTCGCAGTCCTCCAACCGGGCGACCGCGATGGCGATGCTGCGGGCGAAGCTGCTCGAGCGGGTGGAGCGCGAACGCCAGGAGGAGATCGCCCGCGAGAAGGGCGAGGCCCAGGACGTGAACTTCGGCTCGCAGATCCGCTCGTACGTGATGCACCCGTACACGCTCGTCAAGGACACCCGCACGGGCCACGAGATGGGCGACGTGCAGCGCGTGTTGGATGGTGATCTTGATGGATTCGTGCGTGCGTATCTGCTCTCCCACGCGGCCTCCGAGAGCTAGGCGGGCGGCACTGGCGGCGCGCTCCACCCGGCCAGCGCCCCGACGGCGCGCCGGGCCGCGCTAAGGCGCGGCCGCGGCATGGCAACGACCGGCGAAGTAGCCCGACCGGCGCACGCGCCGGCGGTTGGGCGCCCTACGCGCTTGCGTTGACCGGCGCACGCGCTTGCGAGTCAGCGACCCGCCTGGATCTGCTCGCGCTCGGCCAGCCGGTTGCGGCGGCGCAGCTGGGCCTCTGACTCGCGGCGAAGCTCCTCCTCGGTGGAGACCTCCAGCGGCGGCACGGACACGGGGTTGCCCTCGTCGTCGACCGCCACCATCGTCAGGTAGGCGCTGTTGGAGTGCCGGCGCTCGCCCGTCCGCGGGTCCTCGGTATCGACCCGCACCCCCACCTCCATGGAGGTGTGCCAGACGGCGTTGACGGAGGCCTGGAAGGTGACGAGCTCGGCGACGTGGAGGGGGATCATGAAGGTCATGCGGTCCATGCTGGCCGTGACCACCCGGCGGCGGCAGTGTTTGACGGCGGCCAGGCCGGCGGCCTCGTCGCACAGCTTCATGACCGTGCCGCCGTGCACGAAGCCGGCGCCGTTGGCATCCAGCGGCCCCATCCAATGGGCGAGCGTGGCGTGGGAGTCGGTGGCGGACCGGGCATCCATCCGCGTGGATCCTATGCTGAAGCGCAGTGAGCTCCACTCTGGACGCGGACACGGCCGAGCTCGTGCGGGCGGCGCTCGCGGAGGACATCGGCAGCGGCGATGTGACGACGACGGCAACGGTGTCCGAGCAGGCGAGCGCCCGCGCGCTGATCACGCAGAAGGCGCCGGGGGTGATCTACGGCCTGCGGGCCGCGGAGCTGGCGTTCGCGGCGCTCGATCCGGACGCGCGCTTCGAGCGGCTGGTGCAGGAGGGCGAGTGGCGCGAGGAGGGCGGGCCGGTGCTGTCGGTGCAGGCTCGCGCGCGCGCGCTGCTGAGCGCCGAGCGCACCGCGCTGAACTTCCTCGCGCACCTGTCGGGCGTGGCCACCCTGGCGGCGCGCGCGGCGCGCGAGGTGCAGGGCACACGCGCGCGCGTGCTCGACACGCGCAAGACCACTCCCGGCCTGCGCAGGCTGGAGAAGGCGGCGGTGGCGGCGGGCGGCGCGAGCAATCACCGTGCGGGTCTGTTCGACGCGATCCTGATCAAGGAGAACCACATAGCGGCGGCCGGCGGCATCGCCCGGGCGGTGGAGCTCGCGCGCGAGCACGCGCCGGAGCTGGCGGACACGCTCGAGGTGGAGGTGCGCAACGGCGACGAGATCGAGCAGGCGCTCGCGGCGGGAGCGCCGCGCCTGCTGCTGGACAACATGGACGAGGCCCAGCTGCGTGCGGCGGTCGACCAGGTGGCCGGCCGCGCAGAGCTCGAGGCCAGCGGCGGCGTCAGCCTGCGCACGCTGCGGGCGCTGGCGAGCACGGGGGTAGAATGGATCTCGATGGGTGCGCTGACGCACTCCGCGCCCGCCCTGGATCTCTCGCTACTGATGGAGGCACGCTCATGAACCTCCCGATGGCCCCTACCCTGCCCCGCGCCGCGAGCTCGTCGAGCCGGTCGAGCGTGTCGACGGACACGACGGATGGCGCCTCGACGGCAACGCCGACGCTGCCGATGGTGCCCTCACAGGCGCCCGCGGCGGCGCTCTCGCCGCGGGAGATCGCCGAGCTGAAGGACGAGGTGCGGGCGCTCGCGGCCGAGCGCCACGCGGTGATCCTGGCCCACAACTACCAGGTGCCGGAGGTGCAGGACGTGGCCGACTACGTCGGCGACTCGCTGGGCCTCTCGCGCAGGGCGGCCGCCACGGACGCGGAGGTGATCGCATTCTGCGGCGTTCACTTCATGGCCGAGACGGCCTCCATCCTGTGCCCCGAGAAGACCGTGCTGATCCCCGACCTCGACGCGGGCTGCTCGCTGGCCGCATCGATCGACGCCGAGCAGCTCGCAGACTGGCGCGCCACGTACCCGCAGGGCGTGGTGGTGATGTACGTGAACACGACCGCCGAGGTGAAGGCGCTGACCGACTACTGCTGCACGTCGGCCAACGCCGTGGACGTGGTGCGCCACATCTACGACACCCACGGCCAGGACACGGAGATCCTGTTCGGCCCGGACATGTGGCTGGGGGCGTACGTGGAGAAGGAGCTCGGCAGACGGATGCACGTGTGGGACGGCGAGTGCCACGTGCACGCGGGCATCCGCCCGGCGGACATCGCGGCCACCCGCGCGGCGCACCCGGGCGCGGACTTCCTGATCCACCCCGAGTGCGGCTGTACCACCAGCATCATGGAGTACGTGGCCGCCGGCGACGTGCCGGCGGAGGGCGTGCACATGCTGTCCACCGGCGGGATGCTGAAGTACGCGGAGCACGCCGAGCGGCAATCGCTCGAAGAGGCATCGGGTGGCGATGGCGAGGCAGCCAGCGCGAGCCGCTCGGCTGCGCCCGCTCGCCGCGAGGCGGTGGTGGCGACGGAGGTCGGCATGCTGTATCCGCTGCAGGTGGCGGCACCGGACGTCGACTTCATCCCCGCCAACGCGGAGGCGTCGTGCGTGTACATGAAGATGATCACGCTGCCCAAGCTCCGCGACGCGCTACGCGAGATGAAGTACGAGGTGCAGGTGCCGAGTGAGATCGCCGAGCGCGCGCGGGTGCCGATCGACAGGATGGTGGCCCTAGGATAATCATAGCGAATACGCTAATAGCTGAGCCTAGTAATAAGCGTAAGTGCTATGATCTCTCTATGTCGGGCAGCAATGATCGCGTAGCACGCGACCTGATGGCACAGGTGCGGCGCACCTCCGGTCTGAGCCAGGCCGAGCTCGCGCGCCGCTCTGGGCTGCAGCAGTCGGTGCTGAGCGCTTACGAGCACGGCCACCGCCAGCCGTCGGTGTCGGCGCTTGCGCGCATCGCGCGGGCGGCCGGGCTGGAGCTGGCGATCTCGCCGCTGTCAGACGCCGACGCGCTCGAGCGGTCGGGCAAGATCCTCCCCGACGTGCTGGAGCTCGCCGATCGCATGCCCTCGAAACCGCGCCGGGAGCTCGCCTATCCGCCGCTGATCCGCTTGGCTTCGTGATCGGCGTCGCCGACCGCATGCTGGCCGTGCACGACGCGCTGCGGGCGGCGGGCTTTCCCCATGCCATCGGGGGTGCGATCGCGCTCGGGTACTGCACGCTCGAAGCGCGCGGCACGCAGGATGTCGACGTGAACGTATTCGTCCCGCCGAGCCGGACGCGGGACGTGCTCGCAGCTTTGCCGGAGGGGATCAGGGTGACGGGGAGGGACCTCGAAGTGGCCGAACGCGACGGGCAGGTGCGCGTGATGTGGGACGCGACGCCGATCGACCTGTTCTTCAGCGTGCTGCCCTTCCACGACGAGGTCGAGCGCAATGTCCGTCACGTCTCCTTCGGCGATCGCACGATCCCAGTCCTCGACTGCACGGGCCTGGCGGTCTTCAAGGCGATGTTCGCGCGTTCCCGCGACTGGGTCGACATCGAGGCGATGGTCGAGGCGCGCTCGCTCGACGTCGACGAGGCGATCCGCTGGACCCGCGAGATGGTGGGGGAGGACGAACGCGTGGCGAAGCTGGCCGCGCTGCGGGACGACCGTCGCTCCCAGGGCGAGCCACCGCCGCTGCGCCCGGCGGCGCGCCCCCCGGAGGACGAGTCAGGCTAGAACTCGTCGGCGGTGTGCGGCCCCACGCACGCCACCGCAAGGTTCTCGGCCACGCCGGCCGCCACCTCGCGGACCTGCGCGGGCGTGACCGCGTCCAGCGCCGCCACCGCCGCGTCCGGGTCGATCTCCTGGCCGAACACGATCTTCTGGTTGGCCGCGTAGCGGGCAACAGCGTTCGTGTTCTCGAACGCCAGCACCAGGCGCCCGGCCGCGTACGCCCGCGCCCGCTCGACCTCCTCCTCGGTGGGCCCGTCGGTGCGCAGCTCGTCGACGATCTCGCGCATCCGCGTGTACGCCTCGACGCACTTCGCCGACTCCAGGCCCGAGCCGAGCTGCAGGATGGGCACGTCCGCGAACGCGTGGTCGATCGCGTACACCGAGTAGCACAGGCCACGCTTCTCGCGGATCTCCTCGAACAGGCGGGAGCCCATCGAGCCGCCGAGCAGCGTGGAGTAGATCGACAGCGCCGCCCGCTGGCGCACGTCGGCGACGTTCACCTCCGGGCGGTAGATCATGCGCAGGTGCGACTGGTTGGTGTCGCGCTCCTCCACGAGCGTCTGCGGGGCGAACTGCGGCGCGGGCAGGAACGGCTGCGGCTCGGGCAGCGAGGGGAAGCGCGCGAAGCGCTCCTGCAGCTCCTCCTCTCCGGGCAGGTGCTCGAGGTTGCCCACCAGGAACGCGCCGCCCTGCGCTCCCGCCCAGCGGCGCTCGCGGAAGGCCACGATCCCCTCGCGGGTGAAGCTGCGGAGGTTCTCCTCCGGGCCCAGCACCGTACGTCCCAGCGGGTGCTCGCCGAAGGCCGCCCGGTCGATCAGGTACTCGGCCACCGTCGACGGCTGGTCATACGCGCGGTTGATCTCCTGGATCACCACGCCGCGCTCGCGGTCGAGCTCCTCTCCGTCCAGGCGGGGGCGCCCCGCGAAGTCGCTCAGCAGGTCGATCGCCTGCGGGGCGCTGCGGGCGCGCACCGTGATGTGGAAGGCCACCAGGTCGTGGCTGGTGTACGCGTTGAGCACCCCGCCCAACCGCTCGGCCGTCTCGTTCACGTGCTTGTACGTCGGGTAGCTCTCGCCGCCCTTGAACACCAGGTGCTCGAGGAAGTGCGCCATGCCGTTCTCCTCGGGGAGCTCGCTCCGCGCGCCCGCGTCGAACGCCACCAGCGCGGTCAGCGCGCGCGTGCCGGCCAGCTCCATGCGGTGGATCGGCAGCCCGTTGGCGGGCACCGTGCTCGTGCTCACGTTCGCCATCTGGCGCCACCCTAGCGGCCCGGGAGGCCGTGCGGCTGCACTACCCTTGCCCCGAGCCATGTCCCGCGCCCGCCAGCAGTCGCTCACAGCCGTCCTCGTCGCCCTGGTGCTGCTCATACTCGGCCTGTGGCTCGGCGGGCATCCCGAAGACCTGCCCACGTTCGCCCGCGAAGCGTTCGTCGCCAACCGTCAGACAGCCGTCGTCGACGAAGCCATCCAGCGAATCGCCTCCGAGTACTACCGCCCGATCTCCACGAGCAAGCTGTCCAGCGCGTCCATCGCCGGCGTCGTCGCCAGCCTCGACGACCGCTTCTCGCACTACCTCACCCCGAGCGAATACCACGAATTCATCTCCCCGCCGCACTTCACCGGCATCGGCGTCGACGTGGACCCCCAGCTCGACGTCAACCACGGGCTGCTGATCGAGCGCGTGTTCAACTCCTCGCCCGCCGCCCACGCGGGGCTGAAGGCGGGCGAACTGATCGTCGCCGTCGACGGGCGCAGGCTGGAACGCCTGTCCGCCGAAACCGCCACCTCGCTGATCAGGGGGCAGCCCGGCACGAACGTCACGCTCGCGGTCCACGGTCCGACCGCCGTGCACACCCACTTCAACGGCACCCGCAACGTGGACGTGATGCGGGCGGTCGTCTCCGAGCCCGTGGTCGAATCCGCCACCAGGACGGTCCACGGCATCAAGCTCGGCGTGGTCGCCCTCGCCACCTTCAGCCCCGGCGCCCACGCGGAAGTGCGCGAAGCGGTCGAACACGAGCTGCACGCGGGCGCCCGCGGGCTCGTGTTCGACCTGCGCGGCAACGGCGGCGGCCTGGTCGAGGAGGCCCAGTTGATCGCCTCCATCTTCATCCCCAAGGGCGTCATCGTCACCACCCGCGGACGCACCCAGCCCACCCAGGTGCTGGTCGCAACCGGCGGCGCCATCCCCACCTCCATCCCCATGGTCGTGCTCGTCGACCGCAACACCGCCTCCTCCGCCGAGATCGTCACCGCCGCCCTCCAGGACCACCACCGGGCGACCGTCGTCGGCACCCACACGTTCGGCAAGGGCGTCTACCAGGAGGAGCAGCCGCTGTCCAACGGCGGGGCCCTCGACATCACCGTCGGCGAGTTCTTCACGCCCAACGGGCGCAACCTCGGCGGCGGCGGCGTCAGGCAGGGCGCCGGGGTGATCCCCGAAGTGCTCGTCCCCATCGGCGTGGACACCGAACACGGCCTCGACGTAGCGCTCGACACGCTCGCCGCCAAAGTCAAGTGAGCGCCCGCGGCCCGCGCGCCCCGCGCGCACGCTGGCAGGGGACTGGCTGGTGAGCGCACGCGGTCGGCGGGCGCAGTCCGCCAAGCGGCCAGGCGGTGAGGCCCGCCACGGGCACGCGGCCAGCGGCCACGCGCCCAGCGGCCCCGCGCCCGTGGACGCGTTCGTGGCCGTGCTCGAGCGCCGCGGGCGCTTCCTCACCGCCGAGCCGCTGTTCCCGCAGTCCCATCGGGATGCCGAGCAGGGGACGCTCCCGCGCCGGCGGGGCGGCGTGCGCGTCACGCTCGGTCCTTCCCGCTCGAGCAGCGGTGGAGCGGTGCGCGCCGACGCCGGCGAGCTGGCGCTCGTGGAGCCCGCACGTCGCGGGGGCGGCGCGCGCGTGGCCCGCGTGATCGGACGCCCGGACATCGCCCGGGACGTGATCGAGGCACTGCTGCTCGACCGCGGCCTCAGCCGCGGCTTCCACGCCGAGCTCGAGCGCGAGGCCGCCGGCGCGGGCGAGCGCGTCAGGCGTGACCCCGGTGCCCGGCGCGACCTGCGCCACCTGCCCACCTTCACCATCGACCCCGCCTCCGCCCGCGACTTCGACGACGCCATCTCCGCCGAAGTCATCCATGCCGAGCACGCCGATGGCGCCGGCGCGGCGGTTGGGACGCGGGGCGCGGGCGACGGCCCTGCGCCAGGCGACGGCGGGGCGGGCGGGATCCGCGTGTGGGTCCACATCGCCGACGTCGCCGCCCACGTGCCCGAGGGCTCGCTGGTGGACCGCGAGGCGCGCACGCGCGCCACCAGCGTGTATGCCCCGGGGGCGGTCGAGCCGATGCTCCCGCACACCCTTTCAAGCGACGCCTGCTCGCTGATGCCCGGAGTCGACCGTGCGGCCGTCACCGTGGAGCTCGAGTTGCACGGCGCCCGCGTCGCCCGCGCCGCCTTCCACCGCTCGCTCATCCGCTCGGACATCCGTCTCGACTACGAGCAGGTCGACCGCATCTTCGCCCGCGCCGAGTCCGCCGCCGAGCCGTGGGGGACGGCGCTGGCCTGCGCGCGGGAGGCGGCCGCCTCGCTCGAGCGAGAGCGCCAGCGGGGCGGTGCGCTCGTGATCGAATCCGCGGAGCCCGAGTTCGCGTTCGACGAGCACGGCAACGTCACCGCCGTCGCCCCCCGCGCCCAGACCGAGTCCCATCGCCTGATCGAGCACCTCATGATCGCCGCCAACGAGGCCGTCGCCGAGCTCCTGGCGCGGCGGGGGGTGCCCTGCCTGTATCGCGTGCACGAGCGCCCCGAGCCCGAGCGCATCCGCCGCCTCGCCGACCAGCTCGCCTCGCTGGAGGTTCCCACGCCGCCGCTGCCCGAGCGCATGTCCTCCACCCAGGCGGCCGAGCTGGTGGGGGAGATCTCGCGCATGGTCGACCGGCACGTGCGCCGCACCGGGCGCGGGCGCCAGGCGCTCGGCTCGCTCGTGCTGCGCTCGCTCATGCAGGCCTACTACTCGCCCAAGAACCTCGGCCACGCCGGTCTGGGCTCGGCCTGCTACTGCCACTTCACCTCGCCCATCCGCCGCTACCCCGACCTCGTGTGCCATCGCGCGCTGCTGTCCGCCATCGGCGCCGGCGAGCGCGCCCCCCGCGCGGGCGAGCTCGTCGAGCTCGGCGTGTGGACCTCCGAACGCGAGCGCCACGCCGTGCTCATCGAGCGCGACGCCGACGACGTGGCCCGCTGCTTCGCGCTCGAGGGCCTCCTGCGGGCGGGCGAGCACGATCGCGTGTTCGACGGGGAGCTCGTCGGGCTGATCGCGGCCGGCGCGTTCGTCGCCTTCGGCGCCGGTGGGGAGGACGGGGGGGACAGGGAGGAGCAGGCCGGGCCGTCGTTCGAGGGCATGCTCCCCGTGAGGCTGCTCCGCGCGCCGGGCACCGGCGGCCCGGGCGCCCCCGGGGCGGGCGACGCCGCCGGCGGGCGCCGAGCACAGGGCGGACGCCGCCACGGCCGCCCGGCCGGGCGCGGCGGCCAGGAGGATAGCCCGCGCGAGTGGTGGGAGCTGAACGAGTGCGGCACCATCCTGCACGGCGAGCGAACCGGCGCCACGCTGCGCCTCGGCGACCCCACACGCGTGCGCGTCCAGCGGGTCGACCCGATCCGCGGCCGCGTCGATCTCGCACCTGCCTCCTGAACCCACCGCGAACGCCGCGGCGGAGCCCGTCAGGGCGGAGCCTCCTGATCTTCATCGCCGTTCCCGCGCACGTGCGCGTGACCTTCTAGGCTCGCCGTGATGGCAAAGGGCAAGGGCAAGCGCAAGGTCGGCGCCGGCGACGTCGCCTCGAACCGGTACGCCTCGTACCGCTACAACCTGATCGAGCGGCTCGAGTGCGGGATCGTGCTCAAGGGCACCGAGGTCAAGGCGCTGCGCACCTCCGGAGCCCAGCTCAAGGACGGCTACGCCGCCCTGCGCGACGGCGAGCTGTGGCTGCACTCCGTGCACATCCCGCCATACGGCCCCGCCTCCCGGGAAAACCACGAGCCCGAGCGCCCGCGCAAGCTGCTGCTGCACCGCCGCGAGCTCGATCGCCTGAACGGTCGCGTGCAGGAGCGCGGGCTCACGCTCGTGCCCACCCGCATGTACTTCTCGGGCTCCCACGCCAAGGTCGAGATCGCGCTCGCCCGCGGCAAGGACCTCTACGACAAACGCCAGTCGCTGCGCGAGAAGGACACCAGGCGCGACATCGAACGGGGTCTGCGCGAAGCCCAGCGGTGAGCCGGGCGGTCTCCGGCGGGCCCTCGGTCGGCCGCAGGCGAGGCGCGGTCGGCGGCAGTCGAGCCGCGCCATCAGGCCACGTGGAAGGTGTGGCTCCCGTAGTGCAGGACCTCGCTGCCGATCATGCCGAGCACCAGCACCACCATCAGGCCGATGTACACGACCCCCACCATCATCCGGTGGCGTGGAGACACGCGGTAGTAGGCCGCCTGCTCGAGCGAGCGGGTGCCCCGCAGCTTCCACCGCCGGTAGGTCTCCATGCCGCCCAGCAGCACGAAGATCAGGAGGAACGGGTTCCTCGTCACCAGCAGCAGCACCACCATCACCCCCAGCCCCACGAACCACAGCCCCGGCGCCATCGCCGCCATCGCCCGCCCGCCGTCGAACGGCACCAGCGGCACCAGGTTGATGAGGTTCAGGAAGAAGCCCACGTACGCGAGCGCCCGCAGCAGCGGGCTGTTGGTCAGCTGCGCGATCAGCAGGCAAACCGCCGCCCCGGCCGTCCCCAGGATCGGGCCCGCGAGCCCCACCCGGGCCTCCGCCAGCGCGTCCTTGGGCATCTGCTTCATCCCCACCACCGCCCCCAGGAACGGCACGAACACCGGGGCGGTCGCCCTGATCCCCTCGCGGCGCAGTTGGATCACGTGTCCCATCTCGTGGACGAACAGCAGCACCACGAACCCGACCGCGAACCACCACCCGAACACCAGCGAGTACAGCACCACCGACACCAGCGCCGTACCCGCCGTCGTCAGCAGCTTCACTTTCGGGAGGAGCAGGAGCACGCCTTTGATCGCCGCGAAGAACTTCGCGATCAGCGCCCCCACCGCCGCCAGCGCGCTGCCGATCCGTTTGCGCAGGCTGCTGGCCGTTCCTCGAACGGTCGGATGCGGACGCTCGGACTCCTGCCCGAACGGGCTTCCACTCGGGTGCGCCCCCGGCACTAGCGGCACGCCCGGCGTGCTCGATGCCGCGGGCACCAGCGGCCCGGGCGTCGCCGTCGGCAGGGAAAGCTCGCCATTGTCCATGACCTCATTCTCGCAGCACTCCTAACGCTTTCCTAACCGTTGTCCACCGCACCCCTCCGGGCACGTTTTTTTTCGGAACATGCGCGATCAACGTCCACTCGGGGTTGCAACCCGCGGCGAGCCCAGCTACGTTGAATCCAGACGCGGAACCGAGCCGCAAAGAGCGAGGCCAACGAGGTGTGAGGCCGCGCCACCCGCCAGCAAAGGCCCTCGGGCCGGAGCCGGCAGGGTTCCTCAAACGGCTTGGGACCGCGTCTGTTTTCGTCTGTGGCCGCGCCGGGCGCCTTCCGCCGGAGGGCAGCACCGGCGCCGCTAGGTAGCGGCGCCGCCCCCATCCCGTGCGCCCGGGCGCGCCAGCCTGAGCCCAGCTACACTGGAGGGGCATAGGCATTCCCGGGGACGACAGGCTTCGACGTGGTCGGCTCGTGGGGATGGTTGCGAGTCGAGGTGCCCGGGCGGCCTCGTAAAACACCCGGGAAAACCATAAGTGCGGACACTCACGAGTTCGCCCTCGCCGCTTAGTCAATAGCTAAGCCGTGAGGTCTCGGGCCCTGCTCGCCTGCGGCGGGGATCTCCGGGATCAGAAGCAGGCTCACCCGGCGCGGACCGCCTCCGCCAAGCCGGGAACATCTAAGGAGGCTGGTCCCCCGCAACCCGGCCGACGTGGCTAGCGAGGGATGAGATCAGAGCGTCGGCTACGCTCGTAGAAGCCATTCACACGCGATTGCGGACGTGGGTTCGATTCCCACCGTCTCCACTTTTCGGATATTGCGCAAGCTGGTCCTGGGCGCGAGTGCCGTCGCAGTCCGACCGTAGGGTTGTCGCGTGCCCAGGATCGCAAGTTTGGATGGTCTGGTCGTGAGGCTCTGCTTCAACGACCACCCGCCTCCACATGTCCATATGTACGCAGGACGCGTCGGGGATCCCGGCGTCCAGATGGCACGTATTTCGATCGACACGGGCAACGTCATCGACGGCCAACTCGCGCCAGCGAAGGTCGCCACCGTCCGCAACTGGTGCGAGCGACACCGCGATGCGCTGCGCTCTGACTGGCAGCGTGCCCAGCTCAATCTCCACCCAACCGGGCGCTACGATCAATAGCCATGGAGCCTGCTATTGCCCCCGAGATGGTCGCGGTGATCGCGAGGCCGGAGCATACGGTCCGCATTGTGTTCGCCGACGGCGAGGTCCGCGACGTGGACATCACGCCACTGCTCGATACCCCCGCCTTCTCGCCGCTGCGCGACCCGGCGTTGTTTCACCAGGTCAAGATCGATGAGCAGACCGGCACAATTCATTGGCCCGGCGATGTGGACCTGGATCCAGACGTGATCTATGCGGCGCTCGATCTCGGGCCGGACAAGGCGCGCATCTACGTCCTCGCTCCAAGCGTCGCTGCCTGACACTCGGCGAGCGCCGTGACGAGGCGCTGAGCAGCGCCGACAGCACGTCGGCTACGAGGCGTCAAGCGCGTCCGCGCCGAACGTCGCGGGGTTTGCGCAACGTACGGTCCTCTCCACTGACAACTATGGGGATGCTGCGGTCGAAGCGGGCCGGTCAGCGATGAACGAAGGGCGACGCCGGCTCGAAGTCGCCGTGCAAAACGAGAGGATCGAGGTCCGCTCCATTGGGCCACACGACGGTCCCCAGCTCGTCGTCCACGCGAACTTGCGCAAAGAAGTCGGGGTCGGCGAGTGGCTCAAACACAGGGCCGCGCAACTCTCCTGTGAGATTGACATCACGTGAGCTGCCGTCACTGAAGCCGATCCTCAGCCGGTAGTGTCCAAGCACTTGTGCGGACGTGACCCCTACGAAGTCCATGGCGTCATTTTACGGCAGCGGGTCGATCGGCTCAGCCGCCGCCCTTCGTGCGCGCCCAGTTTGTTTCGAGCTCGCCGCGGTGTGGATCGGCTCACTCCGCCACGAGTTTGAGCGCGCGAGTCGGCAGGTTACCGACCGGCACCCCACCGCTCCCGATTGCGATCACCGCGTTGTGCTCGGCGTATTGGGCATGGAAATGGGGCGGTTCGCCGGGTTGCTCGATGCGCACGCCTCGTCCTCCGGCCACGGAGCCGAAATCCATCCCAGTGCGCCCAGGGCATCTCGAATGGGTGGGGAAACTACGCCCTCGTTGCCAGCGCAGTAGTAGTCGAGGTAGCAACCTCCCTTGCAGGCGAGGTGGGAGACGACGCCGCCTGCATAGCGCCAGCTCATCGAAACAGGCTCTCTGTCGGCGTCTCGGCAGCGCCAGCGCATGTTGCAAAGTGCGCCGTACAGTTCACGTGCGAAGGCATCGTCCGTCCGCACGCGCTCGGACAGCGTTCGAAGCGCCACTTCGAACGCCTCGAACTCATCCCTCGGCGCCGCGTCTATGCTCGATTCGCCATTACTTTGCTGGCTCTGCACCGAAAACGCAGTGTAGCGCTTTGTCTGCAGTCCAGCGGGCGATCCTTCGCTCGGCGATACCTGCGCAGTAGAAGGCTTGAGTAGCCTAGCCTGATGGTCGTCGCGACGATTACCGAAGCAAGAACGGGCTCAGTGCGCTGATCGATCAGGTGCGCGCTGGCGAGTCGGTGCTGATCATGGACCGAGGCACGCCGGTCGCGCGATTGGAGTCCGCGATTAGTGCTTCTCCTGATGCTGAGGGAAGGATCGCGAGGCTGGAGCCTGCCGGGGTGGTCCGGGCGGCTCGCAAGCCACCCGTGACGGAGTTGCTGAGCACGAGCCCGCCGAGTCTCAGGGTTTCAGCAAGCGCTGTTCCGGCACTGATTGAGGAGAGGCGCGAGGGTCGTTGAGGGCCTGGAACGGCTCAGCGATCGTGCCGCTGATTGTCACCGAGGCCAGTACAGAGGGGTTGCTCGCGAGCGTCGCACAGGACCCCGTTATGTGCGTATGGTGGGCAACTGAAGTCGAGTGCGCGTCCGCACAGTCCAGGCTCGAGCGGGCGACGTGAGGGCTTCATCGTGCAAGCCGTCGATCCCGCGATCTGAGTTCGCCCCGTGGCGGTGCGACCACACTTGAGAACCTCCAGCTTCTCTGTGCAGAGTGCAACCGGAGCAAGAGCGACTCGATCTGATGACTCCGCTGGTTAGCAACTGAGCCGAGGCCCGAGCTCGTCAATCGGGGAGGAGCGTGAGGTGCGTGCAGTGTTTGGGGCGTACGACCGAGAAGTGTCGCTGGTCGAGCGTGGCGACGGTGGTTTCGCCTAGGCGCTCGCAGAGGGCGATGGTGCAGGCATCGACTAGTCCCAGATCGAGGTCCTCATAGGTGCTCTCCAGCTCGGCGGCGCGTGTCAGATCGGAATCGGTTGGATGGGCCACTCGGTAGGCGCCTCGGTTGATGTCGGCAACGAAGTCGCTCCACACTTTGGGTCCGGCGAGCTTGACGAGCCAGTAGTCGACCTCGACGAGTACCGGACTTGGTACGAGCAGGTCCTGCGCTCCTGCAAGCAGAACCGCGCAGCGTTGGTGGTCGGGGTCCTGTTCATTGAGGGCCGCGACGATTGGCCCCGTATCGAGGATGAGCGTCACGCAGAGCGGAAGTCGCGTGCCGCTGGTTGCTCTTGCTCGGCGGCGACAGCGATGCTCGTGTCGGCGCGGAAGGTCGCCAGGCGTGGACGTCGGCTCTGCCTGAGCTCATCCGCCCGCTCGGCCACAACCGCTCCGAGCATCCTGCCGAGGGACAGGCCTCGGTTCCGGGCCTCGTGAGCGAGCAGCGCCAAGTCCTCGTCGCGAGCAACGACTGTCGTTCTACGCTCCTTCATGATGCAGATTATACATCAGATGCAGTCAGATCGAGGGCGGATGCGCAGCCTCATCGTCATACACGCTATCATTGGCTGTATGACGATGCTTAGCTTTCGCGTGTCGGATGACGAGGCCGCTGAGGTTCAGCGCTGGGCGGAGTCGCTTGGGATAGATCGCTCGGAGATTCTTCGCGACGCTCTCCATCGGCATCTCGTGGGTTTGAGCAGCGAGCATGATGCCGAGGCGTGGGCGCGCGCGCCACTCACGGATTCTGAGCGGTCACTGGAGGGCATTGCCGACTGGGGGCCAGCCGAGGATTGGACAGACTGGAACGATGCAGCGCGGTGAGATCTGGTTCGCCGCCACGCCAGGCGGGGACCGGCCGGTTCTGGTGTTGACACGTGATCCGGTAGCCGATCGCATCGGGTCAGTTGTGGTGGCCGCTCTGACGAGGACGCGTCGCGGTTTGGTATCGGAGCTCGAACTAACGCCGAGGGATGATGGCGTTCCTACGCGATGCGTCGTCAACTTCGACAATCTCCACACGGTGCCGCGTGCTTCCTTCCGGCGTCGCGTCACTTTGCTCTCGAGTCCCCGCATGGCGCAGGTCTGCAGGACGCTGAGAGATGCCGTCGGCTGCTGAACGCGTCTCTCATGGTCGGGGTCACGCTCGCGCGTCGCACCGCCGGTCACGCGGACGGCTCGCGGAAGTAGCTCCCCTCGTCGAGATCCGCGATCAGCCCGGGGTACGTCGGCTCCCATCCCAGCAGCTCGCGGGTCAGCTCGCTCGAGGCCGGGCTGTCGGCCCCGAGGAAGCCGCCTAGGAAGCCGAAGTGCTCGGCTGCGTCCTCGGGAGCGATGGAGGCCACCGGGAGCTCGAGATGCCGTCCGATCACTTCGGCCACCTCGCGGATCGGCACGCCCTCCTCCGCCACCGCGTGCAGCACCGATCCCGCCGGGGCGGTCTCCAGCCCCAGGCGGAACACCCGCGCGGCGTCGAGCCGGTGCACCGCCGGCCAGCGGTTGGACCCGTCGCCGACGTAGCCGGAGACGCCCTTCTCGCGTGCGATACGCACCACGAATGCCATGAAGCCGTTGTCGCCATCGCCGTGGCAGGTCGGGGGCAGCCGCACCACGGAGGAGCGCACGCCACGGGAGGCGAGGGAGAGCGTCAGGTGGGCATTGGCCAAGCGGTTGTGCGCACCGCCAGCGCCGATCAGAGGCGGCGGCGTGTCCCCGTCGGGCCCTCCGTCCCGCTCGCTCGCCACGCGCCCCGGCGCGAGCCCGAGCGTTCCCGAGGCGATGACGAACGGCCGATCGGAGCCCGCGAGCGCCTCGCCGAAGGCCTCGATCGCCTGGCGATCGGCCGCGGCGGCCCCCGCGAAGTCCCCCGTGAACGCCATCTCGTGCTTGAACGCGAGGTGGATCACGCCATCCGACGCGCCAGCCGCCGCGCGCAGGGTGTCGAGATCGTCGAGCGTGCCACGACACACCTCCGCCCCGGCGGCGGCGAGCGCGGTGGCCGAGTCATCAGAGCGGGCGAGCCCGACCACCTGATGCCCCGCGCCGATCAGTTCGGGAACGACCGCGGAGCCGATCCAGCCGGATGCGCCGGTGACGAGAATACGCATGAGAGAACCTCCAGGTGGGGGGCCGCCGTCGACGCAGTACCTGCGCGAGAGCAACCGATGTCAGTTACTGCCATCACCATAGCAAAGGATGTCAGTCACTGTCATCGGCTACGATGGGGCGGATGACGCGCTGGGAGCCAAACGCGCGTGGACGGCTCGAGCAGGCGGCCCTCGAGCTCTATGGCGAGCGGGGGTTCGAGCAGACCACGGTGGCGGAGATCGCCAAGCGGGCGGGGCTCACCGAGCGAACGTTCTTCCGGTACTTCGCCGACAAGCGCGAGGTACTGTTCGCGGGCGCGGGCGCACTCGAGGAGGTCCTCGTGAGCGCCGTCGCAGGCGCGCCCGATTCGGCGCCGACGATCGAGGTGGTCGCCCTGGCCGTCGAGTCCGTGGGCGCCCTGCTCCAGGAGCGTCGCGAGTACGCCCGGCGGCGCCAGACCGTGATCGCCGCGAGCGCAGAGCTGCGAGAGCGCGAGCTGATCAAGCTCGCATCACTCGCCGTGGTCATCGCCGACGCTTTGCGCCGGCGTGGCGTCCCAGACCCGGCCGCGAGTCTGAGCGCCGAGGCGGGGATCGCCGTGTTCAGGGTCGCCTTCGAACGCTGGGTCGAGGGGACCGAGCGGCGAGACCTCCCGCAGCTCATCCGCGAGTCGCTCGCGGAGCTGCGAGCCGTCACCGCTGGCGCGTGATCGCCCGGTCGCTCGTCGTCAGCCAGGCGCCGAAAGCGCGGCGCGCCGACCATCCTCCACCGGCTCATCGGTGCTCGATGCGGGCTGGCGGGCGGGGAGCCGGCGGCTGAAGAGCAGGCCGATCAACGCGATGATCGCGAGCACCGAGAGGGCACCGCGCAGCCCGTCCAGCCGCGCCGATTCGTTCTCTTCGACGATTGCGTCGGTCGCGTCCGCGGGCACGTGCGCATCCTGAAGCGCGGTTTCGAGTTCCGCGTCGGAGATGAACGGGGCGCCCCCGGACAGGCTCGTGGTGGCCTTGGATTTGACCGACGCGGACACCTCGGTGTTGTGCTGGACGCCGGTCAGCAGCGAGGTGCTGAGAACGGCGATCACGATCGCCCCCGTCAGCGCCGTGCCGAGCGAGATCCCGAGGTTGGTGACCGTGTTCTGCAGCCCACCCACCTCGCCGCTCTGCTCATCCGCCACGGATGACACGGTGATGCTCCCGAGCTGCGAGGCCAGCGCCCCGATCCCGAGCCCGGCGAGCAGCATCGGCCAGGTCACGATCTCCGGCCCGGCGCCCGCGTCGAGCGCGCCCACCATCACCACGAGGGCGGCGAACAGCGCGAGAAAACCGAGCTGTGCGACCCGGCGCGGCGAGGCGTCGGGGAAGAACCTGGGGATGCCCGCGGCTGCCAGGATCAGAGTGATCGACAGTGGCAGGAGCCGGACTCCGGTTTCGATCGCGGAGAGCCCGAGCGCCACCGACAGGAACAGGGGCACCGCGAAGAACAGGCCGCCCTGCACGAAGTACTGGAAGAAGAACGAGCCAAGGCCCGCCCGCAGCACGCTGTTGCGGAGGATCGCGGGGTCGACGAGCGGCTCGCCGCCCCGTGCCACCAGTCGGTTCTCCCATTCGATGAACAGCCACACCACGAGACCGCCGCCGAGCACCAGCCAGATGGTCGGCGACAGGGCGAGCCATTCGGGGGCGCCCGGCTTGGGCTTCACGAAGCCCCACGTTCCCGAGCGCAGGATGCCGAACACGATCAGCCCGAGGCCGAGCGCCGACAGCGAGGTCCCCACGAGGTCGAGATGTCCCTCCTGGCGCGGCTCATCGGCCATCCGCCGGGCGAGTACGAGGATGGCCAACACGATCAGGACCTCGCCCGCGAACACCCAGCGCCAGGAGAGGTAGGTCGTGAACAGGCCGCCGACGATCGGGCCGACGGCCACCGCGATGGCGGCGGCCGCCGCCACCAGCCCGTAGGCGCGCGGCCGTTCGTCGCGTCCGAAGTTCGACGCCACGAGCGCCACGATCGCCGGCATGATCAGCGCGGCCCCGATGCCCTCCAGGCACGACCATCCCAGCAGCAGCACCCCGAGGCTCGGCGCGATCGCCGTCGTGAACGACCCGCAGCCGTAGATCACGCAGCCGATCGAGAACGCACGCTTGCGGCCGATGAGCTGCCCGAGCTTGCCGCCGGTGATCATCAGCGACGCCATCACCAGCGTGTACAGGGTAATCGCGGTCTGGATGCCGACGATCGTCGTGCCCACGTCCTTTGCGACGGTGGCGATCGACACGTTCATCACCGAGCTGTCGAGCATCATCAGGAACTGGCCCGCGCACAGCGTCAGGAGCACGACCCCGGCCGCGCGTGCAGCGCTCGCCTCGCGGCTCACCGGGCTGGCCACCCGTCCCCGATCACGCGCCGAACCTACCCGGCGGCGGGCCGATCCGCGCCATCGAGTCCGCTAGGCTTTGCCTGCCTGCCCAGCCACCGACGTGATCGTTTGGGAGCAGCATGACCGAGTACATGATGGGGGTCGAGGTTACCTGCACCGACGGAGCCTGCGGAGAGCTGCGCCGTGTGGTCATCGATCCGGTCGCCCGCTCGCTGACGCACCTGGTGGTCGAGCCCGGGCACGGGCCGGGGCGAGCGAGGCTGGTGCCCATCGAGCTGGTCGACGAGGCCGCCGAGGGCGTGACTCTGCGCTGCAGCGGGGTGGACTTCGACGCGCTCGAAGAGGCAGAGGAGACGCACTTCCTGCCCGAAATGGGCGAACAGCTCGGTTACGAGAACGGGCAGGTGCTCGCTTTGCCCTACTACGGGCTGGGCGGCGGTTTGGGTGGCGCCGGCATGGGTGGCGCCGGCATGGCGGCCTATCCCCAGGCGATCATCGAGGACCGCGTCCCCGTGGGCGAGGTCGAGGTGCGCCGCAGCGAACGCGTGCATGCCACCGACGGCGACATCGGGCGGGTGCAGGGGCTCGTGATCGACCCCAAGGACCACCACGTGACTCACGTGCTCCTGCAGGAGGGGCATCTGTGGGGCAAGAAGGAGGTGGCGATTCCCATCAGCGCCGTCAAGGAGGTGGCCGCCGACGGCGTCCAGCTCGAGCTCACGAAGGACCAGGTGCGAGACCTGCCGCCGGTCGAGCTGGCAGGCCCCGGCTGAGCCGGCGAAGCGCCGCCGCCGGCGGACGCCTTATCGCTGCCGTTTGAAGCCGCGCGCGCCGGCCTCGCGGGGCGGGAACCGCTTGCGCTCGGACGCGGTCATCTTCCTGATCACGAGCTTGCCCTCGGCGACCTGCTCCTGGATGTCCTTGAGCTTCTGCTCGTGCCGTTCCTGCTGGCGAAGCTGCTGGGGGCCTGGCAAGTACTCGCTCCTAAGATGGCGCTGCCTGTGCTCAGGACGCACACGGACCGCCGGACGCGGCCCCTGGGCAGCCAGAACTCTCACCTAAGCATACCGCGTATGCGCACGTCCCCGAGGGGCTGATGGCGCGTTTCTGGCGGCTGGCGCTCGGACTTCGACCGTTGTGCCTGCTAGGTTGCTTGCAGCGGTCGACGTTCTCGGCCGCGGGGCAGCTCGCTTGAGTACCGCTTTCTGCGGTTCGGGTCAGCATCAGCCTCCCGAACCGACGCGGCCCTGAGAGCCGCTCAAAGGAGCAAATTTTCATGCAGTCATTCGCCGATCTTGGCGTGCCGTCAAACGTCGTGCAGGCCCTCGCCCGTCGCGGCATCACTGAGCCGTTCCCCGTTCAGCGTCTCGTCCTCGGTGACGTGATGGCCGGCAGGGACGTGCTCGTCAAGTCACCCACCGGATCGGGCAAGACGCTCGCCTTCGGGATCCCCATGGTTCAGAGCCGGGCAGCCAATGGAGCTTCGCCCAGGGCGCTGGTGCTGGCGCCTACACGCGAGCTCGCGAGCCAGATCGTCGAGGAGCTGCGTGACATCGCGCGCGCCCAATCGCTGCGCATCTGCGCCGTGTACGGAGGCGTGGGCATCACCGCCCAGGCGAGGGAGGCGGGGCGATCGCACATCCTCGTGGCCACGCCGGGACGTCTGGAGGACCTGCTCGACCGCCGGGCGTTCACGCTCGACGCCGTTCGCCTGCTGGTGCTCGACGAGGCCGACCGCATGCTCGACATGGGCTTCCGCCCGGCCGTCGACAGGATCGTCAAGGCTTGTCCAGCCGAGCGTCAGACGCTGTTCTTCTCGGCCACGCTCGACGGTCTCGCCGGCGATCTCGCCGCGCGTTACACCACGCGGGCGGTCGTCCACGAGCACGCGCCGTCGGGCGGCAGCGGGCTGGACAGCGTCGAGCACCGCTTCGTCCCCGTGGCCGCTGAGGACAGGGTGCAGGCCCTGCTCGCCGAGCTGGGTCGCGAGCGCGATCTGGCGCTCGTGTTCGTGCGCACCAAGCGGGGCGCCGACCGCCTCGTCAAGCGCCTCCAGAAAGCGGGCGTGACGGCGCTCGCCATTCACGGTGACAAGTCCCAACGCCAGCGCGAGCTCGCCCTCGCCCGCTTTCAATCCGGGCGTGTGGACACGCTCGTGGCAACCGACGTGGCGGCGCGCGGGATCGACGTCGATCGAATCTCCCACGTGATCAACTACGACCCGCCCGCCGAGCATGACACCTACGTCCACCGGATCGGTCGCACCGGACGTGCCGGACGCCGGGGCGTTGGCATCACGCTCGTCTCGCAGGCGGACAAGCACGAGATGCGCCAGCTCGCCCACCGGCTGGGGATCAGCCACGGCCTTGGTGCACCCGACCCGCGCCACGACGAGCGTCCCGCGACGCGGGTGACGCGCAGGCGCCGCTCGCCGGGGCGCTCCGCTGCCGCGGCAGGGCGCCACGGAGCGTCCAGCCGCAAGGGCGCGCCCGCACGCGCGGGCCAGCGATAGGTCCGCGGCTCGCCTGGGGTTGCCACTCGCCGGACGCCGCTCGGGCCCGGCGTCCCTAGCGCCCGGTGTACGTGAACCGCGCGCTCGAGGGGGCGTCGCCGCCACCGGTGAAGTAGCTCTCCGCGGTGGTGAGCGTCACCGCCACCGCGCTGCCCGCGTGCCCCGGCGGCGAGACCGCCTGCACCGCCGTGGTCGAGTCGCACGCGAGCAGGGCTTCGATCGGGCTGAAGGACTCGGCCTGGCTGGACCCGAACGCCACGCCGAGCGGGCAGCCGAGGTTCTGTCCATGGATGAGCACGTTCGTGCCGCCGGCTGCGCTGCCCGAGTGGGGCGTCAGCGATTCGACGTGCGGCTGGCCAGGCGGGTACAGGAACAGGAGGTCTGACGCCGATGTGGCGCTGCAGCCGGTCACGGTGCACACCTGCACGTCCGCGAGCGCCGGGTTCTGCGAGACGGTCTGCGTGCTCAGCCGCGTGTTGCCGGTCGCGCTGAACGTGAAGTTGGTGCCTTCCGAGGGCGGGCTCTGGCTGTCGGTGAAGCGCACGAGGGTGACCTGCCCAGCCATGCCCTTGCCGGTGATGGCGATCGGGGTGCCGCCCGTGTCGGGTGCTCCGCTGAGACCTTCGAGCCTGATGTCGCTGGCGGTGTTCTCCACGCCAGACACGCGTGGGATGCCCGCGTATTGCACGGGCATCGGTGTGGATTCGCCGGCGAGCGTGCGCACGCGCAGCGGGACGCTCTCGCGGCCCACGGTGGCTTCTTCGGCGGTTTCGACCAGCGCCGGTGCTTCGATCTGCATCTCCGTGCCGCTGGCGAAGGCCATGGTTTCGTCGAGCGTCCCCAGTTCGAGCACTTCTTCGGGGCCGGTCCCCTCGAGCTGGGCATAGTCGAGCGTGAAGCGGTTCAGGCCGCTCCCGTGGAGCGTGATCAGGGTTCCGCCCGTCTCGCTCGCGAGGCTGCCCGGTCCGGCCGAGGTCGAGATCGAGCTGATCGTGGGCGCGGGTGCGTAGTCGAACTCCGTGGGAGCGGGGTAGACCTCGCAGTTGCATCCCGCGGGCGCCTCGAGCGCCCCGTCCTGTTCGAAGGTGGGCGCGCCCTCCAACGGCGGCAGGATCCGCCCCGTCGCGCTCGCGCCGGCGGTGTCGTGCACGACCACCTGGACCTGGCAGATGTCGTTGCCCGGGCCCTCGCCGGCGTACACGCCGGTGGCGGGGAGCGGCGTGCAGGCGGTGCGGTCGGAGTAGGGGGGTGGCGTGACGAGCATCCGGGAGTCGCTCAGCACCTTGAAGCTCGCGGCGTTCACGCCGCCGAAAGCCACGCTCCTCGCGCCCGTGAAGCCCGAGCCGAGGATCGTCACCGGCGCGGGTGCCGTCTCGCTGCCGCCGTACGGTGTGAGGGCCGTGACGGCGGGCAGCGCCCCGCTTGCGTTGGCGTCGAGGTACTCGAACGTCGAGGCCGGCCCCGACGCGCTCGACTGCCCGTCGGTGAGCGTCACGATCACCGCCGCGGGCCCAGCGCCGTCCTGGGGCGCGGGCGAGCCCGCCGGCAGCGTGTCGCGCGCGGGCGGCAGGGCGATGCTCAGCGAGGACCCGCTGAGCACGTGGACGGCGTCCGAGGGGACCTGCCAGATGCCCACCTGCACGCCCGCCACGTCGCTGACCCCGGCGCTCTCGAAACCCGTACCCGAGACCCGCACGCTCTCGCCGCCGGCGGTCGTCCCCGAGCTCGGGGACAGGCCGGTGACGGCCGGTCGGCTCGCCCCGGCCGCGTAGCTGCACAGGTAGTACGCGAGCCCCGCCGAGCCGTCCGGGCCGGTCATCCGCGGCGAGCCGAGGCCGGAGGCGAGGTCGTATCCGGGGCGGGCGGGGAACACCTTGCCGTCGTCGAGCCCGTACTGGTCGATGTTGCCTTCGGTGATGTCGTTGAAGGAGGCCGCGTAGGCGCTCGGGTCAGAGGCGATCGCGTAGAGCAGCGGGGTGACGAACCCGAGCCCGGAGGCGGTGGCGGGGTTCGCGCGGCAGGTCGGCGAGGCGTCGGCGAGGGCGAGCATCCCCGCCCAGATCGGGGTCGACGACGAGGTGCCCCCCGTGGTGATCCAGCCGTCCGGGGCCAGTTCTTCGCCTTCGCCCCGGAAATTCTCGCTGTACACGGTGACCGCGCCGGTGAACTCGTCCGCCTGCGCCGAGACGTCCGGCACCAGCCGGCACGGGGTCGTGGTTTCAGCTCCCGGCAGCGTCGTGTCGCAGAACCCGCTTGGGTAGCCGAAGCGCTGCTCGACGCTCGCGCCGTTGACGTAGTCGGCGCTGCCGGGCAGGTCGATCCCGGGGAGCCTCGCCTCGCGCTGCCAGCTCGGCATGGCGAAGGCCTGGGAGATGCCGCCGCCGCCCGCGCCGCCTTCGGGGCCGTCGTTCCACACGTGCTCCTGGGCGGGCTGGGTGGCGGCGTCGGTGATGGTCGTCCCGCCCACGCCCAGCACGTACGGCTGGCTCGAGATTTCACCCGTGGAGATCGGGTTCTGACCCGGCTGGGGCGAGGTTTCGCGGTGGACTTCTTCGCAGCTGTCGCTGCCGTTGTCGCCCGCCGCGCCGAGGAACGTCTGACCTTGGGCGGCGGCCTGCTGGAAGAGGAAGTCCAGCGCCTGCTGGGTGCCCGCCTGGCCGTCCTGCTCCTCCTGCTCGCAGGGCTGTCCGTAGCTCGAGGTGATGATCTGGTCGCGGTCTTCGTCCACCATCGCCGCGATCTCCGCCACTTCCCCCTCGGGCGTTTCCGGGTTCTCGTACACGTCGATGTCGGCGCCGGGCGCCATCGCGGAGACGTCCTCGATGTCGAGCACCGCCTCGCCGTCGGGGCCCGGGCCTGCCGGGATTCCGCCTTCCAGCGGGATCACGTCGAGACGGGAGAGCATGCCGGCGGCGGCCGCCGCGCCGAAGTAGCAGGTGTCGAAGTGGCGGATGTCGGAGGTCAGGAAGGGTTCCTCCTCGAACACGCCGATGTGCACCCCCGCGCCGCTGTCGCCCACTCCGTACAGGCCGAACGCCCCGTACGCATACGCGATCTGATCGTCGGTGAGGCCCCCGGCCGCGCTCGCGGCGGCGCTCGCCGCGCGGCACGGCGCGGGCGATCCGGAAGGGTGTGTGAACGTCCCGGCCTTGGCGGCCGGGAAGCGGCCCTGCAGGGAAGCCGGCCGGCGCACCCTGAGCGGACGGGCGTGCTCGAGGCCATCGAGCCCCACCACCGCCGCCACCGAATCGCCGATCGCGCTCGGCAGCGCGGGCGCCGAGGTGCTCGCGCGCACGACGCTCCCGTCGGCCAGCCGGTAGCTGTGGAGGCTGGTGGCGAATGCGTCGGCCACGCGCGTGGCCGGCCCGGAGAAGCGCACGAGCAGCCCGCCGCCGGCGCCGCTGCCGGCGGCGCCGTCCACGTGCAGGCCGTCCGCCCGCAAGCGCGCGGTGACGCCCGCGATCGTGCTCGCGGCGGGGCCGAAGCGCGCCGCGAACCGGCCCGCCGGCAGATACCGGCCGAACAGCGGCGAGCCCTTGCTGGCGACCCCGGCGATGAACGCTTCGAGCGCCCGCTCATCGCGCGGGCGCAGCACCACGGCGCCCGAGACGGCGGCGGTGGCGGGGGCGGGGCCGAGGTCGTGCGCTCCGCGGGGCAGCCGTGGCGCCGCGCCGATCCGGACCAGAGCGCTCTGGCCGGCTGCCGTCGAGGCGGCGATCACCACCGGAGCGGCGAGCACGAGCGCGAGCAGCAGCGCGAGTGTCAGGTGCAGGATGGCGTGTTTGCTGTTCTCCATTCGCGCACGGCCAGTGTCGCAGTTCAGGATTCGCGCCGAAATGCCGACGTTCTTGGGTGAACTCACGCGGAAGGAGCCGAGCGCAGATGGCAGCAACGACGATGGAGAAGTGTCGCCTCGTGACCCGCAGCGACTTCGACGGGCTGGTGTGCGCTGCCCTGTTGAAAGAGCTGGGGATCCTCGACGAGATCAAGTTCGTCCACCCCAAGGACATGCAGGATGGCCTCGTCGAGCTGAGCGATCGCGACATCACGACCAACCTTCCCTATGTGCCGGGCGTGCGCCTGGCCTTCGACCACCACGACAGCGAGACACTGCGTCTCGGTGAGGGTGCCGAGAACCACGTGATCGTGCCCGGCGCACTGTCCGCCGCCCGCGTCGTGTACGACTACTTCGGCGGCGCGGAGCGGTTCACGCTCGTCACCGAGTCGCTGATGGAGGCCGTGGACAAGGCGGACAGCGCGCTGTTCTCGCTCGATGAGATCAAGACGCCGACCGGCTGGATCCTGCTCAGCTTCCTGATGGACCCGCGCACCGGGCTCGGTCGCTTCCGCGACTTCCGCATCTCCAACTACGAGCTGATGATGGAGTTGATCGACGCCTGTCTGGAGCGGAGCGTCGAGGAGGTGCTGGAGATGCCCGACGTGGCCGAGCGCGTGACGCTCTATCGCGAGCACGCCGCCGCGGCCGAGGCCCAACTGCTGGCGCGGTCCACCGTCCACGGCAAGCTCGTGGTGCTCGACCTGCGCGAGGACGAGGTGATCCACCCGACCAACCGCTTCATGATCTACGCGCTGCACCCGCAGTGCAACATCTCCATCCACGTGATCTGGGGGCTCAAGCAGCAGAACACCGTGTTCGCGATGGGCAAGTCGATCGTCGATCGCTCGAGCAACACCGACGTGGGCGCGCTGATGCTCTCCCACGGCGGCGGCGGGCACGTGGCCGCCGGCACCTGTCAGGTCGCCAACGCGGATGCCGAGTCGGTGCTGGCCGAGCTGATCGAGCGCGTCAACGCCGACGGCTGAGCGCCAGCCGGCAACCGGCAACCGGCAACCGGCAGGCTAGCGTGTCAGCGCGGTCACGCCGTCGTCGAACGGGGAGGCCACGTACACGCTCCCCCCACCCGAGGACAGCGCGAGCGCGATCGGTCCGCTCAGCGTCGGCACCGTCGCGGGGGTGCCATCCACGGGCGTGAGCTCTCCGTCGATGGGATCGCGCAGGAGTTCGACCAGGCTGTTGGCGCCCTCGCTGATCACGTACAGCACCGTGCCGTCCGGTGCGAGCGCGAGCGCGGCCGCGCCGCGCAGGGACGGAAGCCCCGTCGGGCAGGCGGCGTCGGGCTGCGCCTGCAGGCAGCTCGGGGGCGCCACCCCCAGGCGCCCGGTGGCCGGATCGCGCGTGAGCGTGACCACGGCGCCAGGGTCGAAGGCCGCCACGTACAGCTCGCGGCCGTCGGGGCTGAGGGCGATGGACCGGGCCCCGGCGAGCTGGGGCACGTCGGTCGCGCAGGGCACGTCGCCGAATGCGTGCTCGCCGGAGGCGACGCACCCGCCGCGGCCGTACAGCGGCGTGAGCGCGCCGGTGGCGCGGTCGCGCAGGAACCCCCGGACGGCGCCGCTCACCTGCGAGGCGACGTACACGAAGCGCCCGTTCGCGGAGATCGTGATCGCGCTCGCCCCCTCGAGGCCCGCCAGCGCCCGGCAGCCGTCCCCGGGCAGGCTCTGCAGGCAGCCGTGCGTCCCCGGGAGGGGCCGCAGCCCGCCGTTGCCCGGGTCGCGCCGGAGCGTCACGATCGAGTCCTCTCCGGGCGCGAGCCCGTAGGACACGGCGTACAGGTTGCGCCCGTCGGGGCTGATGGCCAGCGCGGCGACCCCTGCGAGCGGGCTCGCCCGCCCGCCGCACCGGGCGGGCCGGGTTCCGGCGAGCGGCTTTCCCGACACGCAGCCGAAGTAGCCGTCCAGGTCTTCGGGCAGGGGCACGAGCTCGCCGTGGGGCGCGCGCGCGAACGCGCTGACGCTCGCGGCGTTGGCTGCGCCCACGTACACGAAGCGGCCGTCGCCGCTGACGGCCAGCGCGTCGGCGCCGTTCACGGCCGCGTCCGTGATGGTGCATGGAGCGGCGCCGTCGGTCACGCAGGCGCGGCTCGGCGGCGTGAGCGCCGGCCGCAGGGCACCGCTCGCGGGGTCGCGCGCGAGCGCCACCACCGCGCCTTCCCCGGCCACGTACACGTTGGCGCCGTCGCCGCTGACGGCCACGGCCTGGGCGCCGGCGAGTCCCTGTGCGGCTCCCGGGCAGGCCGTCTCTTCGCCCGGCTGCTGACGCGGATCGCGCAGGCAGCCCCCGGCGCCCGGCACCCCGCGGGGCGAGCCGTAGATTTCCAGCGCCGGCGCGCCGCGTGCCCCGAGGAGGCTCGCGCCGCCCGCCACCAGCGCGAGCAGGAGCATCCGCGGGCGGCGGGATCGACCGACGATGGTCCGGGGGGTGTCCGTCGAGGCGGCCACGAGGTCCGTGGCACCGTGTATATCGTCTGAGCGTGGGCGGCGCCCGCATCTGCCTCGCTGTGCTGCTGACGGTGCTGCTCACGTCCGTCGGGCAACTGCTCCGCGCGTCACCCGCCGGCGCCCAGGGCACTGCCGAACCATGCCTGCAGGCGCCCACCGCGGGGGACAGCGAGATCTCGCTCATGAGCGGCGGCGTCGAGCGCACGGCCCTGGTGCACGTCCCGCCCGCCGCCGCGGGCGAGCGCCTGCCCCTGCTCGTGGCTCTCCACGGCGCGGGGGGCATGTTCTTCGAGCCCTACTCGGGCTTCTCCGTGCTGGCGGACGCGGAAGGCTTCATCGCGCTGTACCCGGACCCGCTGGAGGAAGCGGACGGCCGCACGTTCTGGAACATCGATCAGGCGCCCTACGGCCCGGACGACGTGCAGTTCATCTCCGAACTGCTCGACTACGTCGAGAGCGATCTGTGCGTGGACACCACGCGCGTGTACGCGGCGGGCGTGTCCAATGGAGGCGGCATGGCGGCGCTGCTGGCCTGCCGGCTCAGCTCACGGTTCGCGGCCTTCGCCTCGATCGCCGGCGGTTACTCCACGCTGCCGCCGTGCCAGGCGACGAACCCCGTGTCGGTCGTGGAGGTGCACGGCACCGCCGATGGCGTCGTCCCCTACGACGGCTCGCCCCCCGATCGGGCAGGGGCGGTGCGCCCGTGGCTGGCGGCCTGGAGGGAGCGCGACGGCTGCCACGGCGCGCCCGCGGTCAGCCGCATCGCGCCGCGGGTCGAGCGCTACGAATGGACTGGCTGCGCGGAGGGCGCCGCCGTCGAGCACATCGAGATCTTCGGCGGCGCCCACCAGCTTCCCGGGGCGCTTCCGCCCGACCCCGGACAGGCGAGCACGGTGTCGGCGCCATGGCTGGTGTGGAGCTTCCTGCGCCGCCACCGGCAGGCCGCGCCATAGCCGGGCGCGCGGCTCGGCGCGGGATCGGGCCAGGGCAACGGCCAACGATCACGGGGCGAGGGTCGGCCAACTGGACGGCGGACCGACCGTATGCGAACATGTGTTCGTATGGAGTTGCGCCAGTGTACACGCTCTGCGGACAGACGTCTGCCAGTTGGCAGGCCGGCGGATGACACGCTGGCGGATGGCTGTCGGCCGCTCGCCCAAGTGGCACTCGTCCATCCTCCACTCGCGCAAGTGCCAGTTGGACGTCAGTCGCATTCCGCTCTGTCGGCAGGAAGAGTGGAGCGATGAGCACAATGGAGGCTTACAAGGAGGAGCTCGCCAAGTTCCTGGCGGGCTTTGGCGCGAACGTTCGCAGCGTGCGCATGGCGAAGAGCCCGCCCTGCTCCCAGGAACGGCTATCTCATCTCACGCGGCTGCATCGCACCGAGATCGGCAAAATCGAGCAGGGCGAGGTGGAGCCGCGGCTGACGACGGTGTTCATCCTCGCCCAGAGTCTCGGCGTGCCCATCGACGAGCTGCTCGCGGGCCTAGACGTGCCGGTCGAGCGCAGGCCCTCGCCCCACAGCGGTCCCTGGTCGTGAGCCGCCGGCCGGTTGCGGGCCGCCAGGCCGGTCAGCCGCCGGGCGGACGGTAGACGGTCACCACGGCAGCTCCGCCGAGGCCGATGTTGTGCTGCAGCGCGGCGCTCGCGCCATCGACCTGGCGCGCGTCGGCCTCGCCGCGAAGCTGCCAGCACAGCTCGCTGCACTGGGCGAGCCCCGTGGCGCCCAGCGGGTGGCCCTTGGAGATCAGCCCGCCCGAGGGGTTGACCACCCAGCGCCCGCCGTAGGTCGTGTCGTTGGCGTCCACGAGCTCGTGACCGTGGCCCTCCTCGGCCAGGCCGAGCGCCTCGTAGGTGATCAGCTCGTTCGCGCTGAAGCAGTCGTGGAGCTCGATCACCTGGATGTCCTCGGGGGCGATCTGGGCCTCCTCGTAGGCTTGGCGGGCGGCCTCGGCGCTCATGTCATAGCCGACGATCTTGATGCAGTCCGCACCCTCGTCGAACGTCGAGGAGAGGTCGGTGACCATCGCCTGGCCGGCGATCTCGATCGCCTTCTCCCACAGGTGGTGCTCGTCCACGAAGCGCTCGCTGGCGACGATCGCCGCGGCCGCGCCGTCGGAGGTGGGCGAGCATTGGAGCTTGGTGAGCGGCTCGTGGATCATCTTCGCCGCCTTGATGTCCTCGATCGAGTACTCGTCCTGGAACTGGGCGTAGGGGTTGTTGACGGAGTGCTTGTGGTTCTTCCACCCGATCCACGCGAAGTGGTCTGGGGTGGAGCCGTATTTGTCCATGTGGTCGCGTCCGGCGTTCCCGAACATCTGCGGGGCGAACGGCGACTCCTCGGGCGGGCGCAGCTCGAACATGCGCGTCATGTGCTTGTCCATGGCGGGCGTGCGGTCGGTGTACTTCATGCCCAGCGAGCCGCGCTCCATCTTCTCGAAGCCGACCGCCAGCGCGCAGTCGACGAGCCCGCCCTTGACCGCCTGGCGGGCGAGGAACAGCGCGCTCGAGCCGGTCGAGCAGTTGTTGTTGACGTTCACCACCGGGATGCCCGTCAGGCCGAGGCCGTAGATCGCCCGCTGCCCGTACGTGGAGTCGCCGTAGCAGTAGCCGGCGTACGCCTGCTCCACACGCTCGTAGGGGATGCCGGCGTCGGCGAGCGCTCTCGAGCCCGCCTCCAGCACCCACTCGGGATAGTCGCCCTCCTTGGTGCCGGGCTTGTCGAACTTCGACATCCCCACCCCGATCACGAACGTGCGATTGCTCATCTGCGCCCTTTCCACTCGACATGCCGGCTGGCCGGCCAGCCAGGCCAAGGGGAAAGCGTAGCCGAGGCTCGCCGCCCGGTCGCCACCGAGCGCGGCACGCCATACTCCAGCGGCGATGGGCAACCTCACCCGGGTCACCCGCTACGGCGTGGTCAACTGCTACCTCGTGCAGGACGACGACGGCCTGACCCTCATCGACACGATGATCCCGCGCAGCTCCAAGGCGATCCTCGCGGCCGCCGAGCGGCTGGGCGCGCCGATCGTGCGGATCGTCCTCACCCACGCCCACGGCGATCACATCGGCTCGCTCGACGCGCTGGCGGCGGCGCTGCCCGACGCCGAGGTGCTGATCTCCGCGCGTGACGCGCGCCTGCTGGTGAAGGACACCTCGCTCGACGCCGACGAGCCGCAGACGAAGATCAAGGGCAGCGTGCCCGGCGCCGCGACCGCGCCGACGCGGACGATCGCGCCAGGGGAGCGTGTGGGCGCGTTGGAGGTCCTCGACGCGAAGGGTCACACGCCGGGGCAGCTCGCGCTGCTCGACACCCGCGAGGGCACCCTGTTCTGCGGCGACGCGTACTCCACCCTCGGCGGCGTTGCGACCGCGGCGCGCGCCAACCCGCGCTTTCCCGTGATGGCGATCGCCACCTGGCACCGACCTACGGCGCTGGCGAGCGCCAAGGCGCTGCGGGCGCTCAGCCCCGAACGCCTGGCGCCCGGACACGGGAAGATCGTCCAGGCGCCGGGCGCCGCGATGGACGCGGCGATCGCGCGGGTCAAGCTGTAGCTCTGGCGGCGCGGGGCGCTCAGCCGGGCGCGACCTCTCCGGCCAGCAGCTCGGCGAGGCGATCGTGCGATTCCGTCAGCCCGCCCTCCATGCCCGAGGCGAGCATCCAGTCGCGCTCCTCGGTGGTGTGGAACAGCGACGTGGTGGTCACCTTCGTGCGCCCCTCGATGTCCTCGAAGCTGACCGTCTCCACGATCACGTGGCCGGGGAGACCCTCCCATTCGAAGGTCTGCACGAGCCGCTCGGGTGGCGCGACCTCGCGGTAGACGCCGCGGAAGCACTGCTCGGTGCCGTCCGGCTCGCGATGCACGAAGCGCCATTTTCCGCCCACGCGCACGTCCATCTCATCGACCGTCGTGGTCATCCGTCGCGGACCCCACCAGCGCGGGATCAGCTGCGGGTCGGTGTACACCGCGAACACGCGCTCGCGGGGCGCGTCGAACACGCGCTCGCTCACGATCTCGCGCTCGACGGGGGTGGTGATCGTGGTCTTGCCTGACATGGTCGTCTCCCGGTTGTGGGTCACGGTGCTCATCGCGGCTCTCCTTTGTCGTGTTGGCGTTCATCGCCGGCGCTCGCCGGCCGTCCGCTGTCCTCTTCCCCCTGCGGGGACGATGCGAGCAGCTCGCCGAGGCGCTCGAGACGACCGTCCAGCATGTGCCTGTAGGTCTCGATCCACTGCTGGACGTCGTCCAGGCGCCGCGGCCCGAGCCGGCAGAGGCGCGCCCGCCCGCGCTTCTCGGTGCTCACGAGCTCGGCCTGCTCGAGGATGCGCACGTGCTTCTTCATGCCCGTCAGCGACATCCCGAACGGCTGTGAGAGCTCGGTGATCGTCGCCTCGCTGCCTCCCAGGCGCTCGAGGATGCGCCGGCGCGTCGGGTCGGCGAGCGCCGCGAGCGTGTCATCGAGCCGAGCCTCATAGTGAACCATTTGGTTCAGTATAGCAGGAGTTCGCAGTGCGGCGCCGTCGCGGGTGGGGTCGTCGTCGCGGGCGCATGACGGAGCGCACGGGCGATGAGAAACGCGGTCGGCCGGCGTCTAAGGGAAGGTGTTGATCGGCGGGCAATCGAAAAGGAGGAGCGGATGAGGAAAGTGGTGGTCAGCGAGTTCGTGTCGCTGGACGGCGTGATTGAGGACCCGGGTGGCGCGGAGGGCTCTGCCCACGGTGGCTGGACGTTCAAGTTCCAGGACCCCGAGGGGATGCGCTTCAAGCTCGAAGAGACGCTCGCGCACGATGCGCTGCTGCTCGGGCGGGTGACCTACGACGGCTTCGCCGCGGCCTGGCCGTCGATGTCCGATGAGGTCGGGTTCGCGGCGAAGATGAACAGCATGCCCAAGTTCGTGGTCTCGAGGACCGCGAGCGAGCTCTCGTGGAACAACTCCACGCTGATCGGCGCGAACGTCTCGGAGGAGATCGGGGCACTCAAGGAGATGCCCGGCGGCGACATCCTGGTGGCGGGCAGCGCCACGCTCGTGCAGACGCTGATGGACGAGGGGCTCGTGGACGAGCTGCGGCTGATGGTCTTCCCGATCGTGCTGGGCAGCGGCAAGCGGCTGTTCGCCGACAGCAGGGATGCGTCCGTGCTCGAGCTGCTCGGCGCGCGGACGCTCGACTCCGGGACGGTGATCCTCACCTACCGGCCCGCTGGCGCCGTCGCGGGTGGGGACGGTCGAGCGTGAGGCGGGCGCTCACAGCAGGTGCGAGAGCCGCCAGCCGAGTGAGGGACCGGCGAGCGGGTGCAGGGTCACCGCCGCGGTGGCGGCCGGCATGGAGCCGCCGACGCTCACGGTGGCCACTCGCTGGCCCGTCCGCAGGGTGCTCGCTGTGGCTCTGGCGGTCACCCTCACCGGCAGCGTCAGCCCACTCCAGGTGAGCGTGCGCAGCGCGCCGGCGGTCACGGCGACGGTCCGCCGCCCGTCGGGGGCGCTGACGCCGAGCACGCGCGCGCCCGCGGGCAGCACGCTCTCCACGCGCAGGGCCGCCGCGGCCGAGTCGCCGAGTCGCTGTGCGCTCGCCAGCGCGGCTTCCACCAACGGGCCGCCACGCTGGCCGAGCACCACCCCGAGAATGCTCACCGCTCGCCCGGCGCGGGTGGCGCGCTTGGCGAACACCAGACATCCGCCGGCCGCGGCGTCCGAGCCGGTCTTCACGCCGACGTAGCCGTCCTGTCCCACCAGCGCGTTGTAGTTGGCCACGTGGCCCGCCACCGGGAGCGCGACCGAGCGCTCGTCGACGATCGTCGCGAACGCCGGCAACGCCATGGCGGCGCGCGCGAGCCTGAGCTGGTCGAGGGCCGTTGACACGGTGCTCGGTTCGAAGCCGCTGGGGTCGGTGTAGGTGCTCGCCCGCATGCCGAGTCGCCGGGCGGTCGCGTTCATGCCGGCCACGAACGCCGTCACACCGCCCTCGTGCGCGGCGAGCAGCGCGGCGACGTTGTTGGCCGACGGCAGCAGCAGCGCCTGCAGCGCCTCGCGCTCGCTGATCCGCTCGCCGGCGCGGACCGGCAGGATCGACTCGTCGAGCGCTGAACGGCGCTGCTCTTCTGCGACGTCCGCCGGCGTGACCGTCAACGCAAAGCCCTGCTGGCCGGCGCTGAGGGGATGCGCGAGCAGGGTCAGATAGGCGGTCATCACCTTGGCCACGCTCGCGATCGCGACCGGCCGCTGCCCGCCCGAGCTCGCGATCGCGCCCGCGACGCCCTGCGCCTGCACGGCGGCCTCGCCTTCTGCTGGCCAGGTGAAGGCGGGTGGGCCTCCGGGCACGCGCACGGACAGGGTGAGCGTACGGGCGATGCGTACCGGCGGGGCTGCCTCGGTGGCGGCGCGCCACGCGACGGCCACGGCGAGCAGCGCGAGCGCGAGCACGCCCACGTGGCGCCACCGCGGCCGCGGGCGGTGTCGCTGCAGAAGCGCTGGCCGGTCACTGCTCGCCACGGGTTCCGGACGCTAGCGCGTCCACCCCCTCCCGCGCGACGGTGCGCGCGCGTGCGATGATGCCGGCCGCATGGCGCGCATTCCGCCGCTCGATCCCGCCGACGCCGAGCCGCAGGTGCGCTCGGCGCTCGAGCGCCTGCCGCCGCTGGCGGTGTTCGCCACCGTGGCCAACGCCCAGGGCACGTTCGTGAACTGGCTGCGCTTCGGGGGCGACTGCCTGGATGGGCGCTGGTTCGATCCGGTGCTCCGCGAGCTCGCCATCCTGCGGGTCGCACGGTTGACCCCGGGCGCTGAGTACGAGTGGGCCCAGCACGTGCCGATCCTGCTGGCGGTGGGCGGCACGCGCGAGCAGGCGGCGGCGCTCGAGGCCGACGATGCGGAGGCCGAGGTCCTCGGCGAGGACGGCCGCCTGGTGGTGCGGTTCACCACCCAGGTCGTCCGTGACGCGACCCCCGACGAGACGACGTTCGCGGCGATGAGCGCACGCTTCACGCGCGCGCAGATCACGCAGTTGCTGCTCGTGATCGGCCAGTACATGATGGTCGCCCGCGTGATGGCGACCGCCCAGCTCGAGGTCGACGCGGTGCTCGGCGCGGAGGTGCTGGCGGGCATCGAGCGCGCGGAGCGCGCCCGGCGCCCGGGCGCCTAGCCGGCGCGCGCGTCCACGGCCGTCGCCCTGCGGGCGACGGCGCGGATCACCTCGACGACCGCGGCGGGGTCGTCGAAGAACGGCACGTGCCCGGCGCCGAGGGTCACGTGCGTGGCCCATGGCAGCAGCGCGCGGGCGCGCGGCGCCTGGCGCCGGTAGCTCAGCAGGCGGTCGCGGTTGCCCCACGCGATCGTCACCGGCACGCTGCGCAGTTGGGCGGGTGCGCCGAAGCGGTAGTGGCGGAAGGCCTTCAGCGCGCCCGCGAACGCGGGCGAGGCCCAAGCGTCCCTGAGCGTGGCGATCGCCTCCTCGGCCGGCATTCGCGCCGGGTACCCGAACGTCTGCCAGAACAGCGCGGTGCGCCCCGCGCCCGTTCGCGCCAGGGCCTCGAGTGCCGGGCGCAGCGCGACGGGGACACCGGCCGGCGTTCCCAGCGAGAGCTGCACTAGGCGCACTTCCCAGGCCGTCCAGAAGCCCGCCGGGGAGAACGCGCTCACCGAGCTGACCGCGCGGCCGCGGCCGAGCTCGAGCGCGATCGCCCCGCCCATCGAGTTGCCGGCCACGTGCGGACGCTCGAGCCCGAGCTCGGCGAAGAACCACTCGAAGGCGTCGGCGTACGCGGGGATGGTCGGCTCGATGCCCGCTGACAGCGCCGCCGAGCGCCCGAAGCCGGGCGAGTCGCAGGCGATCACGTCGAACTCGCCGGCCAGGCGAGCGATCACGGGCTCCCACGCCTGCCAGTGGTGCCCCACCCCGTGGAGCAGCACGAGCGGCGGCCCTTCGCCCTCGCGGTGGTAGTTGATCGACAGGCTCATCTCAGGCTCAGGTCGAGGTTGAGGTTCACGTGTGGCGCCTCCGGAGACAGGCGACCAGGGTGGGGCTGCTGGCGGAGAACGGGCTCACGCGGGTGGGTGGGCTCGAATCAGATCGGCGCCGCGCTCGGCGATCATGATCGTGGGGGCGTTGGTGTTGCCGCCGGTGATGGTCGGCATGATCGAGGCGTCGATCACCCGCAGGCCGCTCAGGCCGTGGACGCGCAGCTTGGAGTCGACCACCGCCTGTGGATGGGTGTCGCTCATGCGGCTGGTGCCCACGGGGTGGTAGATCAGCATCAGGCGCTGGCGCAGGTCGGCTTCGAGCTCGGCCCGCTCGACGCTGTGGGCGCCGGGCTTGAGCTCGGTGACGATCAGGTCCTTCACGGGTGCCTGTGCGGCGATCTCCCGCGCGAGCTGGGTGCCGGCGATCAGCGACTCGACGTCGTCGGGCTCGGACAGGGTGTTGGTGATGATCCGCGGCTTGTCCATGGGGTCGGCGGAGCGCAGCCACACCTGCCCGCGCGCCTTCGGCGAGACGAGCACCGGCGCGATCACCATGCAGTGCCCGTCGTAGGTGTCGGCGCCGTGGTCTTCGTAGTAGGCGGCGCCCATGTGGAACTGGATGTCCGCCGCCGGCAGGCCGCCGCGGGTGCGGGTGAACGCGACCACCTCGGCCACCGTCGAGCTGAGCTTCCCGGAGCGGCGCAGCAGCCACTCCGCGAGCGGCGCGAGCTGTTTGTCCGCCCCGTACAGCGTGGTGGGGTCGGAGACCTCCCAGATGGCCGTCACGAAGGGGTGGTCCTGGAGGTTGCGCCCCACGCCCGGGAGCTCGTGGCGGACCTGCACGCCGGCCGCGGCCAGCTCGGCGGGCTCGCCGATCCCCGACAGGAGCAAGAGCTGCGGCGAGCCGATCGCCCCGGCTGACAGCAGTACCTCGCGCTCGGCGCGGACGAGCTCGGCGCCGCCGCGACCCTTGCCCACGCGCGCGCCGACGGCGCGGTCGCCCTCTAGCTCGATCCCCAGGACCGTGACCCTCGTGCGGACCTCGAGGTTCGGCCGGTTGCGCGCCGGGCGCAGGTACGCGTCGGCGGCGCTGAAGCGGGCGCCGTTGCGCTGGGTGACCTGGAACATCGAGGCGCCGTCCTGCTCCGGGCCGTTGTAGTCGGCGATGCGGGGGATCCCCGCCGCCTCGCTGGCCGCCAGCAGGCGCTTGCTCAGCGGCCGCGGCGAGCGCTGCTCGGCGACGTGCAGGGGCCCGCCCGCACCGTGGTACTCGGATGGGCCGCGGACGTTGTCCTCGGCCTTGATGAAGTAGGGGAGCACGTCCGCGTAGCCCCAGCCGGGCGCGCCCTGGGCCTCCCAGCCGTCGTAGTCCAGCGGTCGTCCGCGCACGTACAGCATCGCGTTCATCGAGCTCGAGCCGCCGAGCGACTTGCCCCGCGGGATGTACAGCGAACGCCCGTCGACGTGGGGCTCGGGCTCGGTCGCGTAGTCCCAGTCGAGCTTGGTGTGGAACTGCTGGGCGAACGCCGCCGGGATCTTGATCTTCGGCGAGCGGTCGGAGCCGCCCGCCTCGAGCAGCAGCACGCGCGCCGACGGATCCTCCGAGAGGCGGTTGGCGAGCACGCAGCCGGCGGAGCCGGCGCCCACGATCACGTAGTCGTAGGAGGCCACGCCCGCTCGCCCTCTAGGCCCCCGCCGCGGCGACGCGGTCCGGCAGGGGCGCGAAGCTGTACTCGGTCGGCTCCAGATGCTCGGTGCGCTGGAGGTACTCGCGCATGTACCCCGGCCAGTTGGCGACGATCCGCCCGCTGTCGGTGCGATACCAGGAGTCGCATTGCGTCCATGCGGTGCCGGCGAAGCGCGCCTGCAGCTCGCGGTCGCTCGCCGCCTCCACCTCGGGTCGCACCTCCATCGTCCCGGCGCCACGTTGGCCGAGCTCCTGCAGCGCCTGGCGCAGGTAGGCGGCCTGCGCCTCCAGGTAGACGATGATCGAGCCGCCGGAGGTGTTGGTGTTGGGCCCGTACATCACGAACATGTTGGGGAAGCCGGGCACGCACATGCCGAGGTGCGCGTGCGCCCCGGCCGACCAGGACTCGCGCAGCTCGAGGCCGTCGACGCCGGCGATGCGCATCGGGAACATGAAGTCGGTGGTCCTGAAGCCCGTCGCCCAGATGATGCAGTCGAGCTCGTGGGCGCGGCCGCCGGCGGTGACGACGCCCGTGGGCGTGATGCATGCGATCGCCTCCGTGACGAGCTCGACGTTGTCGCGCTGGAGCGCGGGCAGGTAGTGGGAGCTGAAGAGGATGCGCTTGCAGCCGAACGTGTAGTCGGGCCAGAGCTTGGCACGGAGCTCCGGGTCCTTCACCTGCGAGCGCATGAACGCGGCCGAGCGCGCGCCGGCCAGGCGCCCGATCGTCCGCGGGTGGCGGATCGCCAGCGTGAGCGACTCCGTGTACTGGAAAACGAACCCGCGACGCAGCGCCTGCAGCCCCGGGACGCGTTCGATGGCGGTCCTGACGGTGGCGTTGTAGCGGCGGTTGAGTCGCGGCATGAACCAGTTGCCGGTGCGCTGGAAGACTGTCAGCGACTTGACCGTCGGGGCGATCTCGGGCACGAACTGGACGGCGCTCGCGCCCGTGCCGATGACGGCCACGCGCTTGCCCGCGAGCACGTAGTCGTGATCCCATTCGGCCGAGTGGAAGCTGTGGCCGGCGAAGCTCTCGGCGCCCTCGATCGACGGCCGGGCCGGCTGGTCGAGCTGCCCCGTGGCGACGATCAGCGCGTCGGCCTCGTAGGTGTGCCCCTGCGCTGTCTCCACGCTCCAGCGTGCGCGTGCGGCGTCCCACACGCACGCGGTCACCTCGGTGTCGGTGCGCACCAGGCGCTCCACGTCGTAGGTGCGCGCCACCTCGTGCAGGTAGGCGTGGATCTCGGCCTGCGGCGAGCACAGCCGCGACCAGTCGCGGCGCTGGGCGTAGGAGAAGGAGTACAGGTGGCTGGGCACGTCGCACGCCGCGCCCGGGTAGCTGTTGTAGAACCACGTCCCGCCCAGGTCGGGCGCCTTCTCGAGGATCTTGATGCCCTCGATCCCGTGCCTGCGCAGCTCGATCGCCGCGGCGATCCCGCCGAAGCCCGCGCCCACGATCAGCACCTCGATCGCGCGGCCCCTGCTCTGCGCTGGACGCACCGCTGTGGCGGACATGGAACCCCTCCTACACGTTGTGGCCTGCCGGTGCCAACCTTATGCCGTTCCGCCGGGCGCTGCCGCCGCGGGTGTGGGTCGCCGCCGCCAACGTCATGCCGTTCCGCCGGACCCTGCCGCCGCGGGTGTGGGTCGGGGCCACCAACGTCATGTCCTTCCGCCGGACCCTGCCGCCGGGTTCGGAGCCACGTCCGGCGCCAGCGTGTCCGTCGTCCACGCCCCGGCCGCCGGGATCTCACGGGGGTCGATGTGGTGCGCTGCCTCGGACTCGTGGTAGTCGACCGGCAGGCCCGCGTCCCGCAGCCGCTGCGCGGCGGCCCGCGCGAAGCCGATGTCGATCACCTGGTCACGTGTCCCGTGAGCGATGAACACGCGCACCGCCCGCCTGGCCTCGAGATCTGGCTGCCAGCCCGCGACCGAGGGGATGAAGCCGGAGAACGCGAGGATCCCGGCGGGCGCGGGGCGCTCGGCGCCGAGCCCGAGGGCGTAGCTCATCGCCGTGCCCATCGAGAAGCCGCCGAGGACGGTTCGCCCGGGCGAGATCCCGGTCCGCTGCCACAGCTCGTCGTGGAGCTCGCCGAGTTGCCTGTAGGCGGCGCCGAAGGTCTCGGGGTCGGGATAGCCGACCCGCGAGACCAGGTACCAGTGGCGCCCGGGGAAGCCATCGATGGACAGCGGTCCCCCCGGCGTGACCACGTGCAGGCGCCGGCGCGGATCGAGCGCTTCCCCGAGCGCGAGCAGGTCGTGCTCGTCGGCGCCCCGCCCGTGGTGCAGCACCAGCATCCCGGCGGGCTCGCCGTCGGCGGGCCGCTCACGGAAGGCGAGCGCGCTCAACCCACTGGCGCCGGCTGCTCGCGCGGTATGTAGGGCGCGAGCTCGCGACGGGCGATCGACAGCTTGTGCACCTCGTCGGGGCCGTCGGCCAGGCGCAGCGTGCGCAGGTGCGCGTAGGCGCGCGCCAGGCCGAAGTCCTCGGTCACGCCGCCGCCCCCGTGCACCTGGATGGCGCGGTCGAGCACCTTCAACGCCATGTTCGGCGCCGCCACCTTGATCGCCGCGATCTCCGTCCGCGCATGACGGTTGCCGACCGTGTCCATCATCCACGCAGCCTTCAACGTCAACAGCCGCGTCATCTCGATCTCGATCCGCGACTCGGCGATCCAGTCGAGGATGTTGCCCCGTGTCGCCAGCGGCTTGCCGAACGTCACGCGGGAGACCGCCCGCTTGCACAGCGCGTCCAGCGCCCGCTCAGCCGCGCCGATCGCCCGCATGCAGTGGTGGATGCGCCCCGGGCCGAGCCGCGCCTGGGCGATCATGAAGCCGTCGCCCTCCTTGGAGATCACGTTCGTGACCGGCACGCGCACGTCCTCGAACAGGATTTCCCCGTGGCCGTCCTGGTCGACGTACCCGAACACCGGCAGGTTGCGCACCACCGTCACCCCCGGCGTGTCCAGCGGCACCAGGATCTGGCTCTGCTGGGTGTACGTCGGCGCCTCCGGCTGCGTCTTGCCCATCACGATCATGATCCGGCAGTGCGGATGGAACACGTTGGTGATCCACCACTTGCGGCCGTTGAGGACGTATTGCTCGCCATCGCGCTCGATGCTCAGCGCGACGTTGGTCGCGTCTGAGCTCGCTACGTCGGGCTCAGTCATCGCGAACGCAGAGCGGATCTCTCCTTCCAAGAGCGGCGTCAGCCAGCGGTCCTTCTGCTCGTCGGAGCCGAACTGGTGCAGCACCTCCATGTTGCCCGTGTCGGGGGCCGAGCAGTTGCATGCCTCGGAGGCGATGGGCGAGTGGCCGAGGATCTCCGCCAGCGGCGCGTAGTCGCTGTTGGAGAGTCCCGCGCCGTGCTCGTCGTCCGGCAGGAACATGTTCCACAGCCCCGCGTCCCGTGCCCGCACCTTCAGCTCCTCCATGATCTGGGGCTGGTGGTGGGGGTCGCCCGACTCGCGCAACTGGCGCTCGTAGAGCTCCTCGGCGGGGTAGATGTGCTCGTCCATGAACGCCTCCAGGCGCTCCTTGAACTCGGAACAGCGCTGGCTCGGCTCGAAGTCCATTCGGTCTCTTCCTCTCCCTCCGGGGACGATGCGATGACGGCGGTCATCTGCAATCATCGCCGATGAGCCGAGCGGACGCCCACCGCCACGGCGAGCGCTCGGTGCCCGGCTCGCTCCGGACCTGGCACAAGCCTCGAGTTCCAGCTCAGTGTTGGCCCGCCTGGCAGATCAAACGATCGGTCGTAGCGGAGGCCGTCCCGCTCCAACTTGAACGCGTCGAGCGTGACGGATAATGTTTCCGGGTAGAAACTCGCCACGTTCCCCGGCCAAGTCGGGGATCTCGATGTCGCCGGACCGGCATGGCTCCGGAGCTACCCGGATCGAGGCGGACCTGTCCATCAATAGAGGAGAGAGAGATCTGATGCGCAGAGCATCCACCTGTCTTGCCGTTCTCGGCCTGGCTCTGCTGGCCCTGCCGGGCGTTGCCTCGGCGACGCCGACGGTCAAGTTCAAAGCCGAAGCCGTACCCATCCCGGGCTATGAAAAAGGCACCGGCAACATCCTCGGCGCCGGCGCGGCGCTGAAGGCCACATACCAGATCGAAGGCACCGAATACTTCGGCTCGCCGCCGCCCGTGATCGGCATCAACTTCTTCCTGCCGACCGGCGTCAAGCTGCACCCGAGCGGCTTTCCCACGTGCAACGAAGAAGTGCTGCGCCAGTCCGGCCCGATCGCCTGTCCGAAAGGCTCGCAGGCCGGCCCCATCGGCAGCGTGCTCGGCTTCGTGACCTTCGGCGGTGAACGAGTCGAAGAGACCTCCGAACTGTTCTCGTTCTACAAACCCGGCGGCGGCTTCATCTTCTTCACCGACGGCCACACGCCGACCTCGCTGGAAATCTACTCCAGCGGCCACTACCTCAACTACACCGGCGGCGGCGGCTTCGGCCCCGATCTCGAAACGATCGTGCCGCTCGTCCCGAGCGTCCCGGGCGCGCCGTTCGCCTCGGTGAAGACGATCGAAGGGAAGTTCGGCTCGGCGATCGGGCCGAAAAACAACCCGAAGAAGGACACCTACTACGGACGTGAGCCCACGAAGTGCAACAAGGCGGCCGGCTTGAAGCTGAAGACAGAAGTCATCTTCGCCGAAAACGGCGAAGAATCGAAGCGCGAGCCCGTGACCGCCTTCTACACGGCGCCGTGCCCCCGCAAGTAGCGACAGGGAGGGGTTGCGCCGGTGAGGGCGTAACCTCGTAGGAGCACGTTCGATGGGCGGCCTCATCGCCGATGGTGGGGCCGCCCGCTCGCTGTAAACGCCAGGAAGGATCGGGTTGAGAAGGGACATGGTCGGGTGGAGGAGACTGGCGGGGGGAATCGCCGGCGGTGCCTGCGTGGTCGCGCTGGTCCTCGTGGCAGTGCTCGCGACCGCGGCGGGCGGCTCCTCGGGCGGCTACAGCGTGCGCGCGATCTTCGACGACGCCGGCAACCTCATCAGCGGCGAGAACGTGAAGATCGACGGCGTCAAGGTCGGCACCGTCAGCTCGGTCACGCCGACGCCGCAGGCCAAGGCGGCGGTCGTCATGAGCATCGAAAACACCGGCTTCCAGGACTTCCGCTCGGACGCGAGCTGCACCATCCGTCCCCAGGCGCTGATCGGCGAGAAGTACGTCGACTGCCTGCCCACCCAGGCGCGCGTCGAAGGCACGCCGCTGCCACCCCCGCTGCACAAGATCCCCAGCGGACACGAAGGCGCGGGCGAGTACCTGCTGCCCGTGCAGAACACATCGAGCCCGGTCGACCCCGACCTGCTCAACGACATCAGTCGCCTGCCCGAACGCGAGCGCCTCACCATCATCCTCAACGAATTCGGCGCCGGCCTGGCCGGGCGCGGAAGCGATCTCAATGAAGTGATCAAGCGCGCCAACCCGACGCTCCAGGAACTCGTCAAGGTCTTCCAGATCCTCGCCAACGAGAACCACGTGCTGGCGAAACTGGCGGTGGACTCCGACGAGGCCCTCAAACCGCTCGCCCGCGTGCGCGAACACGTCGCTCACTTCATCGTGACGAGCAACCAGGTCGCGCAGGCGACCGCCGCCACGCGCGGGTCGCTGCAACGCAACCTGGCGCTGTTCCCGCCGTTCCTCGAACAGCTCGGGCCGGCGCTGGAACGCGTCCAGCACTTCGCCGAACAGACCACGCCGACGTTCACCGACCTGCTGAAGGCCGCGCCGGGCCTGGACAAGGCGTTCACGAGCCTGCCGGCGTTCTCCGAGGGCACCGAAAAGTTCCTCGAGACGGCGGGCAAGACCGCCAAGGTGGAAGGCCCCGCGCTGAAGAACACCACGCCGCTGCTCAAACAGCTCCAGAAGCTCGGCAACTCCGCCCTGCCGTTCACCGAAAACTTCTCCAGCCTGTTCGAGAGCCTGCGCGAAACGGGCGGGCTCGAGCGGATCATGGACTTCATCTTCCTGGGGACGGGCGCGGCCAACGGCTATGACGCGCTCGGTCACTTCCTGCGCGCCGAGGGCGTGGCCAACGTGTGCCTCGAGTACGCCGTCGCCCCGTCCTCCAACGGCGGCTGCAGGCGGAAACTGTTCAACACCGTCAAAGGCGCCACCGCGAGCTCGTCGACGGCGGCCGCGGCATCCACGAGCCTGACCTCCGCGAACGCCGCCAAGGCGCTCGACTCGAGCTCGACGAGCGTGTTGATGGCCCGGACGCTCGCCGTGATGACCGGCTCCACCCCGGCGCAGGCGCTCGCGAAATACCCGGGCGCCACCACGGGTGCCGGGGAAGCGCCGGCTCCCGGCCTCACCGGTGCGGGCGCGGGGGCGAGCGCCGAGCCGGTCGGCGGCTCCACCGCGGGCACCACCTACTACACGCCGGCCAACGAAGTGGCGGGCGCCGGCGGACTGCTCCTCAACTACCTGCTCGGGAGCGAATGACGCGATGATCCGACGCCCACTCCGCCTATTCGCGCCGCTGCTCGTGCTCGCCTGTGGCGCGCTCGCGCTGAGCCTGCCCGCGGCGAGTCTCGCCGGCGAACCCGGCACGAGCTCCACGAGCGCCTCCGCCCCGGCCGGGGAATCCGGGTCGACGGGCACGACCACGACCGCGCCGAGCTCCGGCCCGCCCGCGGCATCCTCCCCGGAAGGGGAATCGGCGCCGGGCGCTCCGAGCACATCCTCCCCGGCAGGGGAAACGACCTCGACGACCGAACCGGCGCCGCCACAGGTGCAGGCCCAGCGCACCCAGAGCGCGAGCCCCAGCGGCGCGGGCGCCGTGAGGCCACAGAAGAAGTCGAAGAAGCCCTCCTCGCCCGGCGGGGCAAGGACGGGCGAAGGCTCCACCGGCGGCGTGCGCGCCAAGCACAAGGCGCCCGCCCCGTCCACGCTCACGCCGGGACTGCCGTTCTCCCTGCGCTCCCAGTTCGGCGGCCTGCCCTCGTTCTTCATCGAAAGCTTCCAGATCCCGCCGTTCCTGCTGCCGATCTTCCAGGCGGCGGGCACCGCCTACGGGATCCCCTGGCAGGTGCTCGCGGCGATCAACGAGGTCGAGACCGACTACGGGCGCGACCTCAGCCTCTCCAGCGCGGGGGCCGAGGGCTGGATGCAGTTCCTCCCGTCGGTGTGGGACGAGTACGGCGTGGACGCCAACGGCGACGGCTGGGAGGATCCGTACAACCCCGCCGACGCCATCTTCGCGGCCGCCAGGTACCTGCACGCGGCCGGCGGGGACACCAACATCAAGGCGGCGGTGTACGCGTACAACCACTCGCAGGCGTACGTCGAATCGGTGATGCTCCGCGCCCAGCTGCTGGGCGGCACTCCCCCGGAACTGCTCGGCGCGATCACGGGGCTGACCGAGGCGCGGTTCCCGGTGTACGCGCCGTCGCACTTCAGCGACGGCTTCGCCACCACGACCACCGGCAGGACGCTCGCCGGCACGACCATCTACTCACAGGTTGGCGCCCCGGTGATCGCCGTCCAGGACGGCGAAGTGGTGGAAGTCGGCCAGTCGCCGTCGCTCGGGCGCTTCGTGGCGCTGCGCGACGCTTACGGGAACACGTACGTGTACGCGGACCTCGGCGAAGTCGCGTCCGTGTACCCGGTGCTCGAGCCCCACGTCCACAGCGCCGTCAGCACCCGTATCGACGGGGCGGGTACGACCAAGCAGGAACCGGCGCCGAGCGGACCCGCGAGCGCGGGCGCCCAACCGCGCTCGCCGCTGTCCGAGGGAGCTGCCATCTCGGGGCTCGCGCTGGGCGCGGCCGCCGGCCTGGAAGGTCCGCCGGCGCCGGCGCCGGCACCGGTGCGCGCGCCGCCGACGCCGATGCCGACGCCTCCGGCGCATGTGCGCTCCTTCACCGAAGGGCCCGACCAGGTCTATCTGCATCCGCTCGTCCCCGGCGTGCAGGTGATCGCGGGAACGGTCCTCGGCCACGTCGGCGCGGCATCCTCATCGGCTGGGGAAGCGGGCGCCGGCACGGTCGCGGACGCCGGGCCGCACATCTTCTTCCAGATCCGGCCCGCCGGTGCGGGTGCGCCGCTGATCGACCCCAAGCCGATCCTCGACGGATGGGTGGCCCTGGAAGAGACCTCGATCTTCCGCGCCAAGGGCGAGAACCCGTTCCTGGCGACCTCGCCGACGGTCGGCCAGGTGCTGCTCGAGTCACAGCAGCAGCTCGAGCCGCAGGTGCTCCACGCATCGTCCCCGGAGGGGGACGGCGGCATCCACCTCGGCACGTGCGCCCGCCAGGACGTGCAGGAGGGGCGCGTCGACAAGCGCGTGCTGGCGATGCTCGAGTACCTGTCCGTGTCGGGGCTGCGCCCGTCGATCTCCGGGCTGCCCTGCGCTCCGGCCACGCCCGCCGCCGCCGCGGCCAACGTGTCCGCCGGGGACACGGCCAAGGCCGTGGAGATCACCGCGATCAACGGCATCCCGATCGCCGGCCACCAGGGACCGGGCTCGCTCGCCGACGAGACCGTGCGCAAGCTGCTGATGCTCCAGGGCATCTCCCGGCCGCTGCGGATCGTGAGCACCATGAGCTACCCGGGCGCCGCCGCGGCGATCACCAGCCCGAGCGCGAGCGCCGCGATCCACGTCGCCTTCGGCGCGCTCGGCGTCGGCGCTGCGCATGCGGCCTCGCTGGCGGCCTCGGGGCTGGCGCCCAACGAGTGGATCGAGCTGGTCGACCGGCTCGGTGAGATCCCCGACCCGACCGTCGCCGGCGGGCACTCGAGCGCCGCGATCCCGGATTCCACGACGACGGCGAGCCCGACAGGAGAAGCCGGTGGCAACGACTAGCCCTCCGAGCCCGCCCGCGGCCCCGCCGCCACCGCCGTCCTCGGGTGCCCCCGACCCGCAGGGGCAGGCGAAAGGCGCGCGCACCAGTCCGCTGCGCGTCGTCGCGGTGGGCGCGCTGGGGCTGGTCATCCTGATCGTCGCGTACCTCGTGTTCGCCCCGGCGGGCGGCTCCAACTACAAGCTCGAATTCCACGAAGCCGACCAGCTCGTCAGGGGCGATCAGGTGCAGGTGGGCGGCGTGCCGGTGGGGAGCGTCACCAACATCGAACTCACGCCCGACTTCAAAGCCCTGGTGACGATCCACGTGGACTCCTCGCTCGTGCCCCTGCACCACGGCACGACCGCCCAGGTGCGCGTGCCGTCGCTGACGAGCGTCGCCAACCGCTACATCGCGCTGAGCCTCGGTCCCAACAACAACCCGATCTACCCGGCCGGCGCGAAGCTGCCGGCGAGCGTGACCGGCGAAGTCACCGATCTCGACCAGCTCTTCAACACGCTCAACCCGAAGACCCGCAAGGGTCTGCAGGGATTCATCCAGGGCACAGCCGAACAGTACGTGGGCCAGGGCAAGAACCTCGGCACCTCGATCGAATACTTCCCGCCGGCGCTGTCGGCGGCGACGCACTTCTTCACCGAGCTATCCCGCGACCAGCCGGTGTTCACGAGCTTCCTCGTGGAAACCGCCAAGGCCGTCACGACGATCGGCGCGCACCAGGAATCGCTCGCGGACCTGATCGAAAACCAGAACAAGACCTTCCAGGCGATCGGCTCCGAGCAGGCCAACCTGGCGAAGGGCCTGAAACAGCTCCCGGCGACGCTCGACCAGGGGAACAAGACCTTCTCCGAACTGCCGGCCACGTTCGCGGCGCTCGGCCTGCTCGTCAAGGAATCGCGGCCGGTCACGAAAGCGCAGACAGAACTGATCGAACACCTGCGCCCGCTGCTCATCACGGCGACGCCCACGGTCCACAACTTCAGCGAAGTGTTCAGCAAGCCGGGGCCGAACAACGACCTCACCGACCTCGTGCGCGCGCTGCCCGCGCTCGCCCAGCGGCTGACCACGGCCTCGCCGGTGAGCGTCACCGCGCTCCAGGAATCGGTTCCGATCACCGCCGTGTTCGGCCCCTACGCCCCCGATCTGGCCGGCACGCTGCGCACCTTCGGCGCGGGCGCCGGCTACTACGACGCGGATGGCCACTACGTCCACCTCAACCCCGTGCTGCCCGACTTCACGCTCGGCGAAAACAACACGCTGCACCCGGCCAGCAGCCCCGAAGCGGCGCTCGCGGGCCTGAAGACCGGGCAACTGCGCCGCTGTCCCGGCGCGGCCACCCAGCCCGCCGGCGACGGCTCCTCGCCGTTCACCGACGGCGAACTGCTCGACTGCGACCCCACGGAGACGCCATGAACAGCCTGAGAACGCATGGCTGCGCTGGATCTGCGTCCTCGGTCGCTCGCGTGCGAAGCACGCCACGCTCCCTGCGTCCTTGCCCAGCTTGCCCTGCGTCCTCAGGTACGTGCCATGAACAGGCGTAGAAACTCCCTCGCCGCGAGCCCGCTGCTGATCGGCGCGATCACGACCCTGATCGTGGTGGTCGCCGTGTTCCTGTCATACAACGCGAACAACGGGCTGCCGTTCGTGCCCACCTACAACATCAAGGTGGAACTGCCCGAGGCCTCGGGGCTGCAGGAATCGAACCAGGTGCGCATCGCGGGCACGCGCGTGGGCATCGTCAACGCGCTCACGCCCCACGAGAATCCGCACACGGGTCGCATCACGGCGATCGCCACGCTGCATCTGGAAAAGAAGGTCGAACCGCTGCCCGCCGACACCAAGGCGATCGTGCAGTCGGTTTCGGCCGTCGGCCTGAAGTACCTCGAACTGGAAAAGGGCACGTCGAAGACGACGCTGAAGGCGGGGCAGACGATCCCGGTCAGCCAGACGCGCGAACCGGTGGACATCGAGGAACTCTTCGACATGTTCAACAAGTCGACGCGGACGGCGATCAAGATCAACACCAACAACTTCGGCGACGGCCTCGCGGGGCGGGGGCTCGGCCTGAACAACACGATCGCCGAACTGCGCCCGCTCGTCACGAACGCGTTCCCGGTCCTGCGCAACCTCGCCCTGCCCCAGACCGGCCTGCACGAGCTGTTCGTCGCGCTCGACCGCGCAGCCTCGCAGACGGCCCCGGTGGCCAACACCAACGCCGCGCTGTTCGAAGAGCTCGATCGCTTCTTCACCGCCTGGGGCGGGGTCGCCCCGTCGATCGAAGCCGCCAACAGGGGCGGGCCGCCGTCGCTCGAACAGGCGATCTACTCGCTGCCGCACGAGAAGCCGTTCTACGAAAACGCCGCCGAGTTCATGCACCTGCTGCGCCCCAGCGCCGCCGACCTGGTCACGGTCGCGCCGGAACTCGGCCACGCCTTCAGCGTCGGCGCCGTCAACCTCACCGCCGCCACCGCCCTGAGCACGAACCTCGCTGAATCGGCGCAGGCGCTCGAGGAATTCGGCCACAACCCGGTGGTCTCGCTGGCGCTCGAAAACTTCACCGAAACGCTCGAAATCGGCAACCCGCTGCTCGCCGGGATCACCCCCGAGCAGGTCAACTGCAACTACTGGACGCTCGCGTTCCGCAACCTCGCGAGCCTCGAGGCGGAGAACATCGGCGTGGGGACCCTCGTGCGCGCGAGCACGCTGCTGTCCCCGACGGGCGTCAACAACGAGGGCTTCCCCGCGTCCAGCTACGCCAATGGCCCGGACATCGAAAAGGCCGCCAAGGGCAGCTCGGTGATCGTCCACAACAACCACCTCCACTACAACCCCTACCCGAACACCACGGGCCCCGGCCAGGCGAACCTGTGCGAAGCCGGCAACGAAAAGTACGCGGCCGGGGAGGCCGTGTTCGGTCACGCGGCGGAAAGCGAAAACAACCGCGAATTCACCAGCCGCGAACAGAACCTGCTCGGCGAAAAGTACCCGACGGCGACGCTCGAAGCCCTCGGCCTGGCCAAGGCGCCCAAGCCCAAGCCGAAGTCGAAGTCCAAGTCGACCGGGAAGGGCAAGTGAGCGGTATGCGCGTGTGGCGTCGCCAGGACCGCGTACCCGTGATGGAGCTGCAGCGCTCGAACCCGCTGCGCGCCGGGATCGTGCTGATCGTGATCATCGTGATCGGGGTGTACTTCGGCTTCAGCAAGCACGTACCGTTCAAGCACGGCTTCCGCCTGAACGCCCAGTTCGCGACCGCCGTCAACATCCAGCCCAAATCGCCCGTGCGCATCGCCGGCGTGAACGTCGGTGACGTGAAGACGATCAAGCGCCAGGGCAACACCGGCCTGGTCAGCATGGAAATCGAATCGCGCGGCCTGCCGATCCACAGCGACGCGACCGTGAAGGTCCGCCCGCGCCTGTTCCTCGAAGGCAACTGGTTCGTCGAACTGCAACCCGGCAGTCCCTCGGCGAGCACCGTCTCCTCGGGCTACACGATCCCGATCGCGCAGACGGCCGACCCGGTGCAGCTCGATCAGGTGCTGGACGCGCTCAACACCGACACCCGCGCCAACCTGCAGACGTTCCTGATCGAATACGGCGCAGCGCTCACGCATCACCCGGACGCCGCGGAAGACGCCGAACAGGAACCCGAAGTTCGCGGTGTGAACGCCGCCCAGGCGCTCAACAAAACCTACGAACGCTCTCCGAAGTCGCTGCGCGGCGGCGCGGTCGACGCGCAGGCGATCACCGGCACCCACCCCGAAGACCTGTCAAAGCTGGTGGCCTCCATCAACAAAGTCGCCTCCGCGCTGAACGTGCACGAGCAGGATCTCGGCGAACTGTTCCCCAACTTCAACTCGTTCTTCGCCTCGCTCTCCTCGCAGTCCACCAGCCTCACGCGGTTGGTGGCGGAGCTGCCGAGCACGCTGCTGAGCGTCCAGCAGGGACTCGCCGGTCTCGACGAGTCGTTCCCGCCGACGCGAGAATTCGCCCACGACATCCTGCCCGGTGTGCGGAACACCAACCAGACGGTGGCGGCGGCGCTGCCGTGGATCGAACAGGTGAAGGCGTCGCTCTCGCCCACGGAACTCGGCGGCGTCGCCCAGGGCCTGGCCGAAGCGCTCCCCACGCTCGCGCAGCTCACGGCCGAACAGACGACGCTCTACACGCAGACCGAACTGTTCAACAAGTGCATGACCAACGTCATCTACCCGGCCGGCAACGCCAAGCTCCAGGACGGGGCGAGCACGACCGGCGTGGAAGACTACCGCGAGTTCTGGTACAGCCTGGTGGGCCTCGACAGCATCGGCCAGAACTTCACGGGCAACGGCCCCGCAGTCAGCGCGCTGGTGGGCAACAGCGGGCAGGTACTCAAGGCGCCGTCCACCGGGTTGCAGGGCACGAGCCTGAAAGGCGAACCGCTGCTCGGCCGCACGCCGCTCGCGCCGCTCGGCACGCGCCCCGCATTCCCGTCCGAAGAGCCGCCGTATGAGCCAAAAGTCCCGTGCTACAAGCAGACGGTGCCCAACTTCAACGGGCCCCTCGCGCAGGGACCGGCGGACGGGAGCGGGGCGGGATGAGCACGGCCGGCGCCAGTCACGAAGGCGGGCTCAGTGTCCGCGACCAGATCGAGCGCTACCGCTCGGCGTTCATCGCCGTGCTCACGCTGGTGGTGATCGCGGCCGTCGTCGGCGGCTACATCCTCGCGCACGAGAACCTCAAACTGCCCGGCTGGGTGCCGGTCCTCGGCCACGAATACTTCAAACTCGAGGGCGAGTTCCAGACGGCCCAGGCGGTCACGCCGGGACAGGGCCAGGCGGTCACGATCGCGGGCGCGAAGATCGGCGAAATCGCGACCGTGGACCTCAACCACGGCGTGGCGCTGGTGACGATGAACGTCAACCCCAAGTACGCCAAGTACATCTACCGCGACGCCACCATGCTGCTGCGCCCGAAGACGGGGCTGCAGGACATCACCGTCGAGGTCAGCCCGGGCAATGCCTCGACCGGCAAACTGCACAGCGGCGAAGTGCTGCCGGTGTCGCAGACCGCGGCGAACATCGACTTCGACGAATTCCTGGCGGGGCTGGACGCCGAAACGCGCTCCTACCTGCAGGAGCTGCTGGCCGGGCTGGGGATCGGGCTGAAGGGCAACAGCAGGTTGCTGGCGGCCGACCTCAAGCGCTTCGATCCGCTCGCCAAGTACACCGAAGAGATCGCCCAGCAGGTGGAAATCCGCCACGCGAACGTCGCCCGCTCGATCCACAACTTCCGCCTGCTGCTCGAAGCGCTCGGCAACAAGGACCAGTCGCTCTCCCAGCTCGTCGACGCCTCCAACGCGGTGTTCGCCACGTTCAAAGCGGAGGAAGCGGCCTTCCGCAAGACGCTCGAGCTGCTGCCCGGGGCGCTGCACAAGACGGGCGTCGGCCTGGCCCATCTGGCGGTCGCCACGCACGTGCTGACCCCCGCGCTGCACGAACTCCTGCCGTTCGCGCGCGCGCTCGGTCCCGCCAACGAAGCCACGCGCAAGGTCGCGCTGAAGACGACCCCCATCATCAAGAACGACATCCGCCCGTTCGCGCGGGAAGTCCTGCCGGTGGTCAACGAACTGGAGCCGACCACCAAGAAGTTCAGCGAAGCGCTGCCGAAGCTCGCGGCGAGCTTCGGGGTGCTCGACGAATTCTTCAACGAGATCGCCTACAACCCCGGACCCAGCAAGGGCGGCTTCCTGTTCTTCCTGGACTGGGGCAACCACGATCTCAACAGCGTGCTCAGCACCGCCGACGCCCACGGCGCCCTGGGTCGCACGGTCGTGTACTTCAACTGCGAAATCCTCAAATTCTTCAAGTCGGTCCAGGAAGTCAACCCCAACGTCAACCTGCTGCTGAGCCTACTCAAGCCGCCCACCAAGGAAGAATGCATCCGGCTGGGCGTGATCAAATCGGGCGCGGCCACGACCGCGAGCGAGCACGCTGCCACGAAGGCGCCCGCCGGCGGAGTGTTCTCGAACCTCGATCAGCGCCCGTTCGGGGGCAAGGGCTGACATGCAGAAGCGCGCGCCCACGCTCGGCAACCTGCTCGTGATCGTCCTGTTCGTGCTGAGCTGCTTCGGGCTGCTGATGTTCCTGTGGGAGTCCTTCGGCGGTCCCCTGCCGCTGAAACCGAAGGGCTACCGCGTGAGCATCGCCTTCCCCCGCTCGTTCGCACTCGCCGAAGAGTCCGACGTGCGCATCAGCGGCGTGGAAGTCGGGCACGTCGTCTCGCTCGGCCCGGACAGCGAAGGCAAGACCCGCGCGACGATCGAAATCGCCGGCCGCTATGCGCCGATACGGTCCAACATGCACGCGATCCTGCGCCAGAAGACGCTGCTGGGCGAGACCTACGTGCAGCTCATCCCCGAGGATCAGCACGCGCCGTACCTGCGCGACGGCGGACAGCTCCCCGAGAGCCAGGTGGAACCGTCGGTGACGCTCGACGACATCCTGTCCGCCTTCAACCCCAAGACCAGGCGCGACTTCCAGATCTGGCAGGAATCGGTCGCGGAAGGGATCAACGGGCGCGGCGAAGGCATCAACGCGTCCTTCGCCCAGCTCGAACCCTTCGTGGCAAGCGCCAACAAACTGGTGACCCTGCTCGACGAGCAGGAAGGGGCGGTGCGTGCGCTCGTGCACAACACGGGCGTGGTGTTCAACGCGCTGGCCAGCCGCGATCACCAGCTCGAAGGCTCGATCGTCAACGGCGAGCGCACCTTCCACGCCGCCGCCGAAGCCAGCCAGGCGTGGGCCGCGGCCTTCCGCGTGCTGCCCAGCTTCGAGCACAACTCGACGGTGGCGTTCAAGGAAACGGACAAGTTCGCGGCCATCGCCAACCCGTACTTCGAAGAATTCCAGCTCACCGAGCGCCAACTCGCGGCGCTGCTGAGCGCTGCCAAGCCGTTCACGCCCGAATTCAACGCCTTCCTCACGAAGCTCGGCCCGCTGACCGCCTCGGCCAAGATCGGTCTGCCGGACATGGCCAAGGCCCTCAAACTCACCGTCCCGATCCTCGAAAACTTCAGGCCGGTGCTCCACAACCTCGATCCGTTCCTGCAGTACCTCGGCGAATACGTGCCCGAGCTGCAGTCCTTCTTCGCCAACATCACCGCCGCCACGCAGGCGAGCGAACCGAGCGCCGACCTCCCCAAGACGGCGCCGAAGGCACACCTGCTCACCGGCATGCAGGTGCTCACCCCGGAAAGCCTCGCCGTCTATCCCAACCGCATCGGCACCAACCGCGCCAACGCCTACCCCCACTCCGGGGCGTACAACTCGCTCGCCAGCGGATTGCCCGTGTTCACCTCGGACTCGTGCGCGAACACCGCCCCCGCGGTCAGCGGCCCGGCCAACGAAACGGTCTCCGAAGAAATCCTCAACCTGCTCCAGCACCCGCCCAACGCCGGCGAATCGCCGATCGCCAACGAACCCAAGACCGCCAACAAAGTCGCCGCGCCCGTGTGCCTGCCACAGGGCCCGTTCTCCTTCAACGGCGAAAGCAGCCAGTTCCCGCACCCGGTATACAAGGAAAAGTGATGGCCGACGAGGACCAGACGCGCGAGCACGAGCCCACCCCCCAGGGCGGCGGCATGGCGCCCGGGCCCGGCGCGGCGGGCATGCGCGAGGAACAGGGTGGCGCCGATCGTCACCTCTACCACGCCACCGACCTCGATCTGCTCGGCGACGAGGACGACGCGAACTGGTCGATCCGCTGCCTGGACGTGCACAAGCGCCTCGGCGGGGTGGCCGTCCTGGACGGCCTGAACGTGGCCTTTCCGGAGGACACGATCACCGTCGTGCTCGGCCCGTCGGGCACCGGCAAGAGCGTGCTGATCAAGCACATCATCGGGCTGATGTTCCCCGAGTCGGGCGATGTGATCGTCAAAGGGCAGACGGTGAAAGACCTGACGATGCCCGAGCTGCTCGCGCTGCGGCGCAAGATCGGCGTGCTCTTCCAGGACGGCGCGCTGTTCGGCTCGATGAACGTGTTCGACAACGTCGCCTTCCCGCTGCGCCAGCACACCGACTACTCCGAGGCGGAGATCTCCAAACGCGTGCGCGAGCGGCTCACCGACGTGGGCCTGGCGGACGCGATGGATGACCTGCCCTCGCAGCTCTCCGGCGGCATGCGCAAGCGCGCGGGCTTCGCGCGCGCGCTCGTGATGGAACCCGACATCGTGATCTTCGACGAGCCCGACTCGGGCCTGGACCCGGTGCGCACGGCCCTGCTGTGCGACCTGATCCAGGAGATGCACGCCATCCATCGGGGCACCTACCTGGTGGTGACACACAACATCGCCTCCGCCCGCCAGATCGGCGAGTACATCGCGCTGCTGTGGCGCGGGCGCATCGTCGAGGCGGGCGACGCCGCCAGGATGTTCTCCTCGGAGAACCCGTTCGTGCGCCAGTTCCTCAGCGGCTCCGCCGAGGGGCCACTGACGATGGACTGAGCGAAGCCCAGGCCCGCGTGCCGGTCCGCGCGCCGGTCCGGGTCTGTGTTGCTTCGCGGTCTGTATAACGATGGTAGCACAGCTTCTGCTGCAGCGTCATCAGCCCGCGCCCGCCGTCACCGTGCAGATACCCAACTGTTGCGATCCGGACACAGTCAATGCGAACATATGTTCGTATGATCGTGTGCGTGTACCTGCCCCGCTTCGAGCTGGCCGTGGCCACCGGCGAGCACTCGCAGGTGGGTCGCCAGACGCTGGCGGGCCGCCCGCTGGCGGTGGCGCCGCTCCCCGGCGCAGAGCAGCGTGTGGGGGAGGTCTCGGGGGCCGCGGAGGCCCGCGGCGTGGCCAGGGGCATGGTCCTCGGCGAGGCGCTCGCCCGCTGTCCCGATCTGATGCTCGTGCCGGGCGATCCCGTGCGCGTGGTCGAGGCATGGGAGGCGGCGATGCGCGCGCTGGAAGCGATCGGCGCGGCGCTCGAGCCGGCTCGTCCCGGGCTCGCGTACTTCGAGGCCGACGGCCTGCGCGCAGTTCACGGCGCGCTGAAGGGGACCATCGCCGCCGCCCGGCGGGCGCTCGATCGCCCTGTGCGCATCGGCGCTGCCCCCACGCGCTTCTGCGCGCTGGCCGGCGCCCTGGCGGCGCGCTCGTCCCGCCCACTGGTGCTGGAGGGCAAGGAGGCTCAGCGCTGGCTGGTGGGTCGCCCGGTGGAACTGCTCGGCTACCGGCGGGACACCGCGACGCTGATCGAGCCGCTCACCCGCCTGGGCGTACGCACGCTCGGTGAGCTGCAGAGGCTCGGGCGCGCGGCGCTCACAGACCGCTTCGGGGCGCCCGGCGCGCTCGCCCACGCCCTGGCCTGCGGCGAGGACAGCCCGCTGCGCCCGCGCCGGATGGAGGAGTGCTTGGAGGAGTCGATGGCAGTCGGCGACGCGAGCTCTGGCGAGGCGCTGAGGCGCGTGCTGGGCGTGCTCGTGAGCCGGCTGCTGGCCAGAGCCGAGCGCCGTGGGCGCACGCTGCGCGCCGCCACGCTGTCCGCGCGCCTGCTCGCGGGCGGCGGCTGGCGCGAGCGCGTGGTCTTCCGCCAGGCGCTCGCGGATCCCGAGCGCATCTGGCTGGCGCTGTCCGTGCGCCTGCTCGCGCTTCCCGCCCCGGCCGCCGAGCTGGCGTTGGCGGTCGAGCGCTTCGGGCCGCCCGCCAGCGATCAGGGTGTGCTGTTCGAGCAGGCCGGCGCCGACCCTGTTCGCTCCCCCTGCTTCGGGGCTGGGCCGGCGCGGACGGAAGCCCGCCCGCGCCGTCGCGGGCCTGCTCCGTCCGCGCATGCCGCGCGCCTGAGCGAGGCGATCGCCCAGGTCCGCGCCGTGGCGGGACAGGACGCGGCGTTGCGGGCCGTGTGCGTGGACCCCGACTCGCGCGTGCCCGAGCGGCGCGTGGTGCTGGCGCCCATCCCCGAGTGATGAGCGGGCGGGCTGTCTTGGCGCGAGCTCTGAATCATCCCCGGCCCGCGCGCGTGCGCTGGCGCGATGGCATGCCCGCGCAGGTGAACGGCGAAGCGATCGAGTCGCTGCGCGAGTCCTGGCTGGTGGAGGACCGCTGGTGGACCGCCCAGCCGTTGCGTCGCCGCTACTGGGAGCTCGTGGGTGTGCGCGGACGTGACGTGATCGTCTTCCACGACCTGTGCTCTGGGCGCTGGTTCCTGCAGAGATGAGTCGTTCGGATCATCCGGGTACCCCTCCGTACGTCGAGCTGCACTGCCATTCGGCGTACTCCTTCCTGGACGGCGCCTCGTTGCCCGAGGAGCTGGCTGAGCGGGCTGGCGAGCTGGGACATGTGGCGCTGGCGCTGACCGACCACAACTCCGTCTCCGGCTCCATGGAGCTGGCCCAGACGGCGCCCGGCTGCGGGATCAGGGCAATCCACGGCGCTGAGATCGACGTGGAGGGCGGGCGTCACCTCACGCTGCTCGTGCGCGACGAGCGCGGCTGGAGCAACCTCTGCCGGATCATCACGCGTGCCCACGCCCACACTCGCGAGGGCTCCCCTCGTCGCGAGCCCGGCGAGCCGTGGACCGACTTGCAGGGCGTGCTCGACCATGCCGAGGGCCTCGTGTGCCTGACCGGCTGCGCCGGGCGATCCGTGCTCGGTGGCCCGGCGCCTCCGAACGCGGCTCACATCGGTGGGGAGGGGCAGCGGACGGCCCTGCGGCTACTGGAGGCGTTCGGGGCGGAGGACCTGTACGTGGAGCTGCAGCGCCCGTATGCCCGGCACGATCGCGCCCGCAACCGCGCCTTCGCCCAGGTCGCCAGACGGCTGGGTGTGCAGTGCGTGGCCACCGGCGACGTCCACGCTCACGCCCCCGCCAGGGCCGAGCTACAGGATGCGTTCGTGGCGCTGCGCCACCACGCGATGCTCGATGCCTCCGAGCCCCTGCGCCGCGGCAACCACAGCCACGTGCTGAGCACGCCACAGGCGATGGCCCGCCGCTTCGCCGACCATCCCGACGCGGTCCGCGAGACGCTGGCGCTGGCCGAGCGGCTGACGTTCGACCTGAGCAAGGACCTCGGCTACCGCTACCCGGGCTCCGAGGAGCGCGATGCCAACAGGCGCCTGGCCGAGCTGTGCCGCGTGCGCATGGATGAGCGCTACGGATCCAACCGCGCCCACTCGCCGGCTGGGCGTCACGCGGCCCGCGCGGAGGCGCAGGACAGGCTCGAGCAGGAGCTGCGGGTGATCGAGCACCTGGATCTGGCGGGCTTCTTCCTGCTGCACCACGACATGCTCGAGCTCGCCCGCGAGGTCGCTCGGGAGGTGCGCGGTCCGGACTCCGTGCGCGCGTTGCTGGCCCCCGGACGTGGCCGCGGATCCTCGGTGTCCTCGCTGGTGTGCTACCTGACCGGCCTCTCCCACATCGACCCGATCGCCAACAAGCTGGCGCTGGGGCGCTTTCTGCACGAGGACCTGCATGGGCTGCCCGACATCGACCTGGACTTTCCCCGCGACATCCGCGAGCGGCTGATCCCGCGCGTGCACGAGCGCTACGGCAAAGATCGCGCGGCGCTGGTGGCCGCCTTCCCCACCTTTCGCGTGCGCGGCGCCGTGCGCGAGCTCGGCAAGGTCCTCGGCCTGCCGCCCGGCGAGATCGAGCGCGTGGCGCGCGGCGCCGACAGGTTCGGTCCCGCGGAGCACGATCTCGCCCCGGCGCTCGCCGGCGCGGACGGGCGGCCCTCCATCGCTACGGCGGCAGGCGCGGTGGAGGGGCCGGGCGGGGGAGTGGGGACTCCATCCGATCGCTGGCGCTGGCTGGCCCATCTGGTCGAGCAGGCCCACGGACTGCCGCGGCATCTCTCCCAGCATCCCGGTGGGATGGTCATCGCCACCAGGCCGCTGATCGACTGCTGCCCGGTCGTGCCCGCCGCGATGGAGGGCAGGCAGATAGTCCAGTGGGACAAGGACTCCTGCGCGGACGCGGGCTTCCTGAAGATCGACCTGCTGGGTTTGGGGATGCTCTCGGCGGTGGAGCGCTGCGTGGATGAAATCGCGCGCGTGCGCAAGGAGCGCATCGACCTCTCGCGCATCCCCTTCGACGATCAGGAGACCTTCCGGGCGATCCGCGCGGCGGACACGGTGGGCGTCTTTCAGATCGAGAGTCGCGCGCAGATGCAGTCGCTGCTGCGCACCCGTCCGCGCAACCTCCAGGACCTCACCATCCAGGTCGCGATCGTGCGACCCGGCCCGATCCAGGGCGGGGCGATCAACCCGTACATAGAACGCCGCCAGCGTCTGCGCGAAGACCCCACGTATGAGATTCCCTACGAGCATCCGGCGCTCGAGTCGGTGCTCAGCGAGACCCTGGGCACGGTCATCTTCCAGGACCAGGTGATGGAAGTGGCCGAAGCGTTCGCCGGCTTCGGCCCGGGCGAAGCCGCGGCCCTGCGCCGGGCGATGAGCCGCAAGCGCTCTCACGAGAGCGTCCGGTCCCACCGCGAGCGCTTCATCGAAGGGGCCGTCCGCCACGTGCGCGCCGATCGCCAGACGGCCGAGCGCGTGTGGGCGATGGTCGAGGGCTTCGCCGGCTTCGGCTTCCCCAAGGCCCACGGAGCCGCCTTCGGCCTGCTCGCCTACCAGTCCACCTGGCTGCGTGTGCACTACGGAGCGGAGTTCCTGTGCGCGCTCTTGAACGAGCAGCCGATGGGCTTCTACGCCCCCGACAGCCTTGTGCACGAGGCCGAAAATCGGGGGATAGCGGTGCTCGGCGTGGACGTCAACGCCTCCCACGTGCAGTGCACGGTCCAGGACGGGGCCGTGCGCATGGGTCTCGACTACATCAAGGGTGCGGCCAAGGCAGAGATGCGTGCGCTGGTGGCCGAGCGCGAGCGTGGGGGACCGTTTGCCGGCCTCGGTGAGCTCGCCGGACGCGTTGCCTGCACGCGTGGGACGCTCGAACAGCTCGCCTGGTCGGGCGCCTGCGACTCCCTGATCGACCCGTCGGCCGCGGCCGGCACAGCCCTCGGCGCTGGCGCGTCCCTGCGCCCGGTCACCGGGCACGACGCCCAGATGGGCGCAGCCAGGCGTGTGGCCCTGTGGCAGTTGGGAATGGCCGCGCCTGCCGGGATCGTCGGCGGTGAGGACGGCGGGCAGGCCACCCAGCTCGCGCTGCCGCTGGAGCTGGAGGCGGCGCCACGTCTGCGCAGGCTGGGACGCTGGCAGCGGCTGATCGCCGACTACTCCACCAGCGGCGTGACCATCGGCGAGCACGCCATGGCGATCCTGCGCGAGCGCCTGACCGTCCCGAAGCTCGCCACCAGCGCGCAGCTTCCCCGCCTGCCCAGCGGTTGCCAGGTGGCGGTGGCCGGGCTGGTGATCGCCAGGCAGCGACCGGGGACGGCCAAGGGGACGATGTTCCTGCTGTTCGAGGACGAGTTCGGAACGATCAACCTGATCGTCCCCAAGGCCGTCTACGAACGTCACCGGCCGCTGGCGCGAGCGGAGCCACTGCTGCTCGCCAGGGGTCGCCTGGAGCGCTCGCAGGGGGTCGTCAACGTGATCGTACGCGAGCTCGAGCCCCTCGAACGCCATCTCCCCGACGGCCTCGAGGACGAGGGGGCGGCGCAGGCGAGCGCACGGGTGCATCGCCTGCCCGTGAGCGGGCGCGTCGAGCGGGGCGGCCAGGGCGAGCGCGCGGGGGCCAGCGAGGAGGAGGAGGCGCCGGGCGCCGAGGTCGGTTCGAGCATGCGTGCCGTGGCGCCGCCCATCCAGAGCTTCGCCACGGGCAGGAGGCGGTAGGCGCCAGCGTGATCCCGCCAGCGAGTAGCCTTCCTCGAATCGCGCGTCTGGGCAGCACCGAGCTCGAGGTCTTCCCCCTGTGTCTGGGCGGGAACGTGTTCGGCTGGAGCATCGACGAGGAGCGCTCGTTCGCGGTGCTCGACGCGTACTTCCAGGCGGGCGGCAACTTCATCGACACCTCCGACAGCTACGGCCGGCGAGGGCCGGGTGGGGCGGGCGAGTCCGAGCGGATCATCGGCCGCTGGATAGCCTCGCGCGGGAACCGCGAGGAGCTGGTGATCGCAACCAAGGTCGGCATGTCCGCGGAGCTCCCGGGGCTCGCGCCGGCGACGATCAGGCGCGGCATCGAGGGCTCGCTCGAGCGGCTCGGCACGGGCCGCGTGGACCTCTACTACGCGCACAGGGACGACCCCGAAACGCCGCTCCAGGACACGCTCGGCGTCTTCGGCGAGCTGATCGGCGAGGGCAAGGTGCTCCATGTGGCCGCCTCCAACTACAGCGCGACGCGCCTGGAAGAGGCCCTGCGCCTGGGCGAGCGCGACGACATGGCCTCCTACGTGGCGCTGCAGCCCCAGTACAACCTGATGGAGCGCAGCGGCTACGAGGACGAGCTGGCGGGCGTGTGCGCAGCGCACGGGCTCGCGTGCATCCCCTACTTCGGCCTGGCCAGGGGCTTTCTCACGGGCAAGTACCGTACGGACGGCCCGGAGGTCGACAGCCCGCGCGCGGCCGGCGTGCGCGAGGCCTACTTCAACGCGCGCGGCTTCGCCGTGCTCGACGCCCTCGACGAGGTCGCGGCGGCCCACGCTTCCTCGCCCGCGGCGGTCGCGCTCGCGTGGCTGCTCGCCCAGCCGACCGTGCTGGCGCCGATCGCCAGCGCCACCTCTCCGGAGCAGCTCTCCGAGCTGGTGGCGTCAACACAGCTCGAGCTCTCCGCGCAGGAGCTCGAGCGTCTGGGCTCGGCCAGCGGCTGACGGACGCGACTGCGCGCGTCGCTCAGCGCCGGTGCGCGAACGCGAGCAGCTCTCCGTCGGGGTCGCGCACGGACAGCTCGCCGTCCGCGCCACGCTCGAGCGTCTCCACGTGCGCGGAGTCGGCGAGGCCGCGCTCGAGTGCGGCCAGCGCGTCGGCGTCGCTCAGCTCGAGCTCGACCCGCCGCAGGCCCGGCGCGGTGTCCGGGGCGGGCGCCGCACCGGCGCTCTGCCAGGAGTTCAGCCCCACGTGGTGGTGATAGTCGCCGGCCGACAGGAACGCCGCCGAAGGCAGCCGTGCCTGCTCGGCGAGACCGAGCGCGTCGCGGTAGAAGGCGGCCGTGGCGGGAACGTCGGCGACCTTCAGGTGCACGTGCCCGACGTTCGTGCCCGTCGCCACGGCCGGCGAGGGCTCCCCGGAGAACTGCCCGAGCAGGTCGTCGAGATCGAGGGGCAGCGTGAGCATGCTCACGCCGCGGCCGTCCGCGGGTCGCTGCCAGAGCTCGCGCGGTCGGTCGGCGTAGATCTCTATGCCCAGGCCGTCGGGATCGCTCAGATACAGGGCCTCGGAGACGCCATGGTCGGAGGCGCCCTCGAACATCCACCGCGCCGCCACGATCCGTCGCACGCTCTCAGCGAGCGCCGCGCGCGAGGGGTGCAGCCAGGCGACGTGGTAGAGGCCCGTCGCGCCCGGCGCGAGCGGCACCGGAGCGGCGATCTCGCTGAGCACCAACGCCGCCCGCTCGGGATCGGGGCCGAGGCGCGCCAAGTGCTGCTCGCGCTCGATCAACGGCAGGCCGAGCACGCGCTCGTAGAAGTCAGCGCTGCGCGGCAGATCGCTGACGGCCAGCTCGACCGTGCCGATGCGCGTGCTGGGATCGATCGCGACCACCCTCTACCAGAGGTTAGTGAGCGACCGGCCCGACCACGGGGTAGTGTGGGCGCATGCATCTGCGCAAGCTCGGCAGCAGCGACATCCACGTCTCGGAGATCAGCCTGGGCTCGTGGCTGACCTACTCCGGCGGGGTCGAGCGCGAGCAGGCCAAGGCGTGTGTGAACGCGGCCTTCGACGCGGGCATCAACTTCATCGACACCGCCAACGTGTACGGGCGGGGCGCCGCCGAGACGCTGCTCGGGGACGTCCTCGCCGGGCGCGAACGCTCCTCCTACGTGCTGGCCACGAAGGTGTACTTCCCGATGTCCGACAGCGACCGCGGCCTGTCGGCGGCCCAGATCCACAAGCAGATCGACGCCTCGCTCGCGCGGCTGCGGACCGACTACGTCGACCTCTACCAGTGCCACCGCTACGACCGGCACACGCCGATCGAGGAGACGATGGCCGCGCTCAGCGAGGTCGTGCGTGCGGGCAAGGCGCGCCACATCGGCTTCAGCGAGTTCTCGGCCGGGCAGATCGCCGAGTCGCTCGCGCTGCCCGGCGTCGAGCGCTGGGTATCCAGCCAGCCGCAGTACTCGATGCTGTGGCGCGTGCCCGAGGCGGAGGTGATGCCGCTGTGCGAGCGCGAGGGCATCTCCCAAATCGTGTGGTCGCCGCTCGCGCAGGGGGTGCTGACGGGAAAGTATCGCCCCGGCGAGCCGCCGCCGGCGGACTCCCGCGCGGCGAGCGAGAGCATGGGGGGCTTCATCGACAGCCTCGTCCAGCGGCCGGTGCTCGAGGCGGTCCAGCGGCTTGAGCCGATCGCGCGCGAGGCCGGCCTGACGATGCCCCAGATGGCGCTCGCGTGGGTCCTGCGCGAGGCGAACGTGGCCTCGGCGATCGTCGGCGCGAGCCGCCCCGAGCAGGTGCACGCCAACGCCGGCGCGTCCGGGATCGTGCTCAGCGCGGACACGCTCGAAGCGATCGACGGGGCGCTCGGCACCGTCATCCAGCGCTGACCGGCGCCGGTGCCGCACGTGGTCCGTGCGGGCCTGATCCGCGCGCAGTGAGCCCGGTGTGGCGCGTGAGGATCGGAGGCTGTGAGAAGCTGCCGGTGTGACGCGAGCCGCCGGGGGCCACGGAGCGGGCTGGACGAGGACACCACTGGCTGCGGTTGTGGTGGCCCTGTTCGCGCTCGCGCTGGCCGCGCCTGCGCGAGCGGCGCCACTGGAAGGCATCCACAAGATCCAGCATGTCGTGATGATCATGCAGGAGAACCACTCCTTCGACAACTACTTCGGCACCTACCCGGGAGCGAACGGCATCCCGGCCGGGACGTGTGTGCCGGACCCCGTGCACGGTGGCTGCGTGGCGCCGTTCTACGATCCCGAAGAGGACACCGAAGGTGGCCCTCATGGCACTGGATCGGCGATCGCCGACATCGACGGGGGCAAGATGGATGGCTTCGTCGCGCAGGCCGAGGAAAAAGACGAATGCGAACTCACCGGCGGGTGCGGCAAGTGCGCAAAGCAGGCCGAATGCGCAACCGGCGTGATGGGCTACCACGACGCGCGGGAGCTGTCGAACTACTGGACCTACGCGCGGGATTTCGTGTTGCAGGACGACATGTTCGAGTCGCAGGCATCGTGGAGCCTGCCCGAGCATCTCGCGCTCGTGTCCGGCTGGTCTGCGCGCTGTCCCAAGAAGGAACAGGAGAACCCGCTCGCGTGCGTGGGCAGCCTCGATCCGCGCAACCCGTCGAAATTCTGGGCCAAACCGATCGAACCCGGGCGCACCTCCTACCCCTGGACGGACCTCACCTATCTGATGCACAAGCACGACGTGAGCTGGCGATATTACGTCCACGAAGGAGATGAGCCGGATTGCGAGGACGACGAAGCCGTCTCCTGCGCGAAGGTCCTCCAGAACGCCAAGACGCCTGGCATCTGGAATCCGCTGCCGGATTTCGTCGACGTCACCGAAGACGGGCAGCTGGGCAACGTCCAGCCGCTTCCGAACTTCTACGAAGCGGCCGATGACCCGTCTTCGTGTGGTCTCCCGGACGTCTCGTGGATCGTGCCCAGCCTCGCGGTGTCCGAACATCCGCCCGAGCCGATCAACGTCGGCCAGACATACGTGACCACGCTGATCAACACGATCATGCGATCGCCCTGCTGGGGCTCGACGGCGATCTTCCTCTCGTGGGATGACTGGGGCGGCTACTACGACAGCGTCGCGCCCCCCGACGTGGACGAAAACGGCTATGGCCTACGCGTGCCCGGCCTCGTGATCTCGCCGTTTGCCAGAGCCGGCTACATCGACCACCAGCAGCTCAGCCACGACGCGTACCTGAAGTTCATCGAGGACGACTTCCTCGGCGGAGAACGGCTGAACCCTCAGACCGATGGGCGTCCGGACCTTCGCCCGGACGCGCGCGAAGAAGCCCCGGGGCTCGGGAGCCTGGCGTCTGACTTCGACTTCAGCCAGTCGCCGCGCGCGCCCGTCCTGCTCTCCCCGGAACCCGGACCGGGCCCGGCGTCGGTGCCACCCGGCGGCCAGCAGCCACCGGCCGAGGAAACCGGCCTTCCATCCTCGCTCGGGGCCAGCTCGGTGACGCTCGATGCAACCGTCAACCCCGATGGCGGGACGGTGAGCGACTGTCACTTCGAATACGGCACGTCGATCTCCTACGAAGCGAGCGTGCCGTGCGCGTCCCTGCCGGGATCGGGTTCGAGCCCGGTGGAAGTCTCGGCCGCGGTCACCGGCCTGGCTCCGAGCACGACCTACCACTTCCGGATCCTCGCCACCAACCCCGGCGGCACGAGCGCGGGTCCCGACATGGAGTTCACGACCGCCTCCTCCCCGCCGACCGTCTCGACGGGCGCCGCGTCGTCGGTGTCGCAGAGCACGGCCACGTTGAACGCGACGGTTGACCCGAACGCGTCGCTGGTTACGGAATGCCGCTTCGAATACGGCACCTCGAGCTCCTATGAAGCGAGCGTGCCGTGCGCGTCGCTGCCGGGATCGGGCTCCAAGCCGGTGGCGGTCTCGGCCGCGCTCACCGGTCTGAGCGCGACCACGAGCTACCACTACCGCGTCGTGGCCAGCAACGAAGTCGGTACGAGCTACGGCGCCGACGGGGAATTCACGACCACCCCCGATGCCCCGACCGTGACCGCGGTGGAACCCGATGCGGGCCTCCAGCAGGGCGGAACCGCCGTTGTGGTCGTCGGTTCGAGCTTCACCAAGGGTGTGGCTGTGAAGTTCGGCTCGAGCGAAGCCACCGCGGTGGAAGTGAAATCCCCAAGCTCGCTGAGCGCGATCTCGCCGCCGGGCACGGGCACCGTCGACGTCACGGTGATCAACCCCGGCGGCACCAGCCCCGTGGGCGCGGGTGATCGGTTCACCTACGTCGCGCCCGGCCAGGCGCCGATCGTCAAGAAGGTGGAACCGGACACGGGCTCATCCAGTGGTGGTACGAGCGTCACCGTGACCGGCAGTGGCTTCACGGGAGTTACCGAGGTGATGTTCGGGTCGATTCCTGCCAGCAGCTTCACGGTGAGCTCGAAGACGGGGCTCCTCGCCGTCTCCCCGGCCGCGCCCGTCGGGACCGTGCAGCTCACCGTCACGACCCCGAACGGCACCAGCGCGACGTCCAAGAAGGACGACTTCACGTTCACGGAAGCGCTCTCTGAATTCAGCGCGTTCGCCTCCCCGCCGCCCGCCGGCGGCGGGTAGCGCCAGCTCATCTGCTCGCGCGGCGTTCGCTCTCGCGGATTGGCGGACGTTCGCCTTCCGGCGAGCCCCGGCGCGCGCTTTCGCGCGTACTGCGTTCGGCTTCCTCGATCTTGCGCATGACGGACGGCCCGGCGATCCGTTCCGCTTCGCGGAGGTGCTCGGTTTCGAGCCGGCTCCTGGGGGCGGCGTTCGGGCCGCCGGTCGGCGAGCGCGTGCTCGCGTCGGCGCAGGTGGGAGTCGCGGCACAGCGCGGAGGTGCGGCGATGGTGTCGAAGCAGCCGTAGATCGTGAACAGGGGATTGACGACGTCGTGCCCGTGCGCGTCGTACATCAGCTGCTGGCCCACGAACGTCGTCGGCGCGTCCGCCTTGTAGCAGCCGTCGGATTCGACGCTCACGTCGTAGCCGACCGTTTCGAGTTCGCCCGGTCGCGGCGTGGCGATCGTGACCGCACAGTTCCAGTCGTCGCCGGGACCGCGGCTGGCGCCCGCGCGCCTGACGCAGGTCGTGCGGTCATTGAGTTCGCCCGCATTCGACGCGGATCGTCCCAGCTCGTTCTGCTGCAGGCGCGTGAGACGGTTGAACGCGACGGTGATCGACGCCTCGAGCCGAGCCTGCGTGATGGCGACCGGGCCGAGGTTGCTGGCAGCCGCAAGCACCAAGACCAACGTCGCCGAGCCGAGCGCGGCGCGCACCGGCAGCACCCAGCCGGGGCGACGGGCGACAGGGGTGCCGGCGAAGTCGCGCGCGCGAAGGATCAGCCACGAGGCGCTCAGGCAGGCGAGCGTCCAGACGACGGCCACGCAGCTACCGATGACCAGCGGACCGAAGAACTGGCGCGCGGCGAGCAGCCCGTGCCAGTCGTCGAACGCCGAGCCAACCAGCAGCAGGTGCAGCCATGTGCCGGTCCCGATCAGCGCGAGCAGTTGCATGACGAGGGCCGCAATCACCGGCCCGAGCACGCCCATGATCCCGTTGCGGGTGGCCACCGAGAACAGCACCGCCAAGCTCGTGAACGCGAGCACCGGCAGCACGGCGAGCGCCCAGCTTGCGAACACCAGCAGCAGACACTCGCCAGCGGGGATGACCGTCCCGCTGAAGCCGACGAGCGGCTGATCGCCTGTCAGCAACAGGCCGGCGGCGAGGCTTGCGAGCGCCGTCAGTCCCACCAGGGCCGCGGCCAGCGTCCCGACGGCGAGGACCTTGCCGGCGAACACGTCTCTGCGGCTGGCCGACCTGGTGAGCAGCGTCTTCCAGGTTCCGTACCGATCCTCGGAGGCGAACAGGTCGCCGGCCAGCACGCCGGCGAGCACCGGGAACCCCAGGAAGCCCCCGAAGCCGAGCACGACGAACGGGAGGGCGTAGCCCGAGGTGTGGACCCACACGCCCAGCAGCGTGTCCGCTGGGACTCCGCTCTGCAGGCGCAGGATCACAGCGAACGCGATCGGGCCCAAGGCGCAGACGAGCGCCAGCGCGCGCGTGGAGATCTGGGCGAGGAGCTTGCGCCGCTCGACGCGATAGACGCCGAGCACGCCACCGGCGCGCGCCGGCGCGCGGGCGCCGCGATGAGCGTGTCGGGCCATGACGGCCGCCCACTCGCGCTGCTCCGTCACGAGCGCGGACGCGCCCCGTGGTCGGCCGCCACCTCGGCGCCGACCGGGTCTGCTCGTGAGCTGTCGGTGAGCGCGAAGAACATCGACTCCAGCGAGCTCACCTCCAGCTCCAGACCGCGGACCGCCACCCCAGCTCGTCCGAGTGCGAGCACGTATGGATCGAGCGTTCGATCATCCGCCTCCACGGTCAGACCGCCGCTCGCCGGCTGCGCGCGCACGCCGCGCTGATCGCGTGCGATCGCAAGCGCGCGGTGGTCGTCGCTGGTATGGATCCGATACGCCGACGGCGGGGCCTGCGCCTGCATCTGCTCAGCGCTGCCCTCCCACACGACACGTCCCCGGTTGAGCACGCTGAAGCTGTCGCACACCGCTGCGATCTCGCCGATGTGGTGGCTGCTCAGCAGGATGGTCACGCCACGTGCCGACAGCTCCCCCAGCAGTTCGCCGAGGAAGCGCACACCCGCTGGATCCATCCCGGAGGTCGGCTCGTCGAGCAGCAGCAGTCGCGGCGATCGCAACAATGCCGCCGCGATGCCAAGTCGCTGGCGCATGCCCGTCGAATAGGCGCTCACCCGCTCCTCGGCGCGCCCGGCCAGGTCCACCTGCGCGAGCGCTTCGTCGATATGAGTCCGCGAGCGGCTCCCATCGAGCTCGGCGAGCAGCTCGAGGTTCGCGCGCCCGGAGAGGTATGGATAGAAGGTCGGGTCCTCCACAAACCCCGCGACGCCCTCCGGGAGCGGCGCGACCGCGTCGAGCTCGTGGCCAAGCAGCTCGATCGTGCCTTCGTCGGGACGCACCAGCCCGAGCAGCATCCGCAGGAGCGTCGTCTTACCGGCGCCGTTCGGGCCCAGCAGGCCCATCACCTCACCGTCGGCCATGCTCAGATCCACCCCGTCGACCGCGCGGGCGCCGTCGAAGGACTTGGTCAGGCCGCGGGCCGTTACCGTAGCCATGCGGGGCGTCACTATACGCCGGACCCAGATGCCCCCGCGCAGGTGCCGGGCGACGGTGGCCCTCGCGCGGACCGCGGGCTGCGCCGTCGCGCGGAGGGCTCGTGCGACGCTGCTCAGCCGGCCTTGACCGCCGATACCTCGAGCAGGATCTTGACCTTGTCGCCCACCACCACGTTGCCCGAGCCGAGGGCCATGTTGAACTTCATGTCGTAGTCCGAGCGGTTGATCTGGGCGCTGGCCGACAGGCCCACGCGGGGGTTGCCCTGGGGATCCGTCTCGCTGCCCTCGAGCGTCGCCTCGAGGGTGAGCGTGCGCGTGACCCCGTGGATGGTGAAGTCGCCCTCGATCTCGAAGGTGTCCTCGTCGAGCTGGCGGATCGCGGTCGACTCGAACGTGATCTCCGGGTGCTCCTCGGCGTGGAAGAAGTCGGCCGAGCGCAGGTGCGCGTCGCGCTGTGGCTCGCGCGTGTCGACGCTCGCCACGATCGCCTTTCCGTGCGCGCGGGCGCCCGACTCATCGACCTCGAGCGTGCCCTCGAACTCGTTGAACTGTCCCTTGACGGTCGCGATGCCCAGGTGTTTGACCTGGAACTCGACGCTCGAGTGGACGGGATCGACCTTCCAGGTGCCGGTGGGGAGGGCGGTGCGGGCGGTGGTGGAATCGGCGGTGGACATTGGAATCTCCTTTGCTCGGTCGGCTGCCAGAGGTGGGCGCTGCCTTTGACAGTAGCAAGTGCTTGCACAAGCAACTACTGGGGCCTCAGCGCGGCTCGACGACGAGCGTCTGAAAGGCGCGGCCGACCGGCCCGTCGACGTCGTGTATGACGCTCTCGGCGAGGCCGGTGCCGCCGGTGTGCAGGAGCGTGCGCGCGTCCAGCCCGATCCACTCGCCGCGCGGGGGGCGGTGGAGGTGGATCGTGAGGTCGGCGTTGATGAACAGGAAGCGCTCGAACGGGAGCACCGCGCTGATGCCGTTGCCGAAGTCGGCGGTCGCGGCCAGGCGCGCGAGCGGCGTGGGCTCCTCGCCGGCAACCAGCGGCAGGCGCAGGCGCATCCACACCCGCCCCGGCCCCGGCGCGCGAGGGTCCCCGGGCGCGCGCATCTCCATCGCGCTGAGCGCGAAGCTCGGCTCATCCGAGTCGTCGAGCGCGAAGTGCAGGGGCGGGCATGTCTCAGGGGTGCCCATGGTCTCGCGGGCGTCCGCGCCGCCGAGCGATTGAGTGGGCTCGGTGGTGGGAACGCCCTCCGGGATCGCGCGGACGCGCAAAGCGCTGGCGCGGCAGATCACCAGCTCGCCCGCGTCCTCGTCCCGGCCGGCGCCTACGGCGGCGGGCTTGGCATCGGGCGCCTCGACGCTCAGCTCGCCCGCCAGCTCCTGCACGCGCCGTCCGGGGCGCACGATCCGCATCGACAGCTTCAGGGGCGCGAGCGGGACCGGGCGCAGGAACTCGAAGCCCAGGCGCGCGATGCGCAGATCCGAGCCCGGCTCCAGGCGCTCGAAGGCGGCGGCCATCAACGCGGCCGGGGCGCCGCCGTGCAGCGCGCCCGGGTCCCACGGACCGCGGGCGTGCTCGGTCGGCGCAAAGCGCGTGCCGTCCCCCTGCGGGGACGGTGCGGCGAGGAAGACGCTGTCGCTCATCGCGCCTGGTCCCCCGCCGCAGTGGTTGGTGGCGGCGCCAGCCCCGCGACGAAGTCGACGATCATGCCGGGATCGCGCAGGGGCGGGCCGTGGCCGAAGCACGCCAGCCGCGGCCTCAGGGCGGCCAGCCGGCGGGCGCTGGCGCGGTTGCGCTCGGGGTCCGGGGTGAAAGCGGCAGGCGGCTCGTGCAGGCCCGGCCTGCCGGTCATGAGGTTCATGTTGTTGAGCACGTCGCCGAGGATCAGCACGCGGTCGGATTCGCGCCAGTAGGCGACGTGTCCGCGCGAGTGTCCCGGCGTCTCGAGCACGGTGAAGCCGGCCACCTCGTCGCCCTCGACGAGCGCGCGGGCGACCGGGTGCGCGGGTCCCGTCCAGAAGCGCCGCTGCACCCACGTGAGCGCGCTCGGCGGCTGCGAGCCGGCTACCGCGCCGGGCGTCTCCATCGCCGGCACGTCCCCCTGCCCGCACCACAGCGGGATCTGCAGCCGTTCGCAGATCGCGTGGCTCGAGCCCTGGTGGTCGGGATGGGCGTGGGTGAGGGCGTGGGCGCTGAGCGTGCGCCCGGCGAGCTCGCGCATGATCCGCCGCTCGCCCCGGCGCGTGGCGGCGTCGACCAGCACGTTGCCCGCGAGGTACACGTTGATCGCGTTCGGCGGCCAGCCGCGCAGCATGTGCACGCCATCGGCTAGCTCCCGCACGCCACCGCTCCGTCGCGGCCGGTGATCGCCGCCGCTCCGGTCACGCGCGCGAGCCCTCCCACGAGAAGCCGCGAATTGCGAAATACAGCCCGAACGCGCCCCACAGCGCGATCACGGCGAGCGCGTCGAGCTGGCTGCTCAGGCCGACGCCGGTGACCATCGCCCCGGACAGTCCGTCGATCAGCGGCTTCAGCGGCAGTGCTTCGGCGATCGTGCGCACGAACCCCGGGGCGCTGCTGGAGTCGAACGCGTAGAAGGAGATGGCCACCACGGGCAGGAACACCGCGTTGACGTATGCGGCGGTCGACTCGAAGTTGGGGATCACGTGGGCGAACGCGACGCCGAGCGCGGCGAGGCAGACGACGCCCGCGAGCACGAACACGATCAGCTCTTCCCAGTGGGCCGGCCAGCCGATCCCGAAGAACGCCTTCCCGGCGAGCACGATGATGGCGATCTGCAGCGCCGTGTTGGTGACCGCGTTGGCGGCCACCCCGCCGAAGTAGGAGACGGTCGGCAACGGCGTGCCGCGGATGCGCTTCAGCACGCCGCGCTCACGCAGGAACACGATGTTGTAGGCGAGCGCGGTGAAGGTGGTGGACATGACGCTCATGCCGGCGATCATCGGCACCAGCCGGTTGAGCTGATGCTGGTTGCCGCTGAGCGCCGCGCCCGCTCCCGCCAGGATCACCAGCGGAAGCACGAAGTTGAAGAACGCAGCGCTCGGATTGCGCCAGAACATCCTGCGCTCGAGCCGGTACTGGCGCCAGGTGAGGGCGAGCCCGTCAGGCATCCTCGTCCCGGGACGATGCGGCGGTGAGCTCGAGGTAGACGTCCTCGAGCGTCGGGCGGCCCACCGACAGCTCCTCCAGTCGCTCCCCACGCGCGAGCGCCGCGGCGGTGAGCTCGGCCAGCAGCGCCGTGGGGTCGTCTGTCTCGCGCTCGATCAGCTCGCCGGCGGAGTTGCGGTAGGCGACGCGATAGCGATTCCCACCCGCCCCGTCCACGCCGAGCTCGCGCGGCGGTCCGATCGCCAGCACGCGCCCGTCCTTGACGATCGCCACGCGGTCCGCGAGCTCCTGGGCCTCCTCGAGGTAGTGGGTGGTGAGCAGGATCGTCTTGCCGAGCTCGCGCAGCGAGCGCACCGTCTGCCACGCCGCCCGCCGCGCCTCGGGGTCGAATCCGGTGGTGGGCTCGTCGAGGAAGATCAGCTCGGGGTCGCCGACGAGCGCGAGCGCGAAGTCCAGGCGCCGGAGCTGTCCGCCCGAGAGCCTGCGGCTGCGGACGTCGGCCTTGTCCTGGAGCCCCACGAGGCTCAGCACCTCCTCGACCCCGCGCGGGTGGGGATAGAAGCTGGCCCAGTGGCGCAGCGCCTCCCGCGGGGTGACGTGGCTGTAGATGCCGCCGGCCTGGAGCACGATGCCGATCCGCCGGCGCAGGCCGATGGAGCGACGCGAGGGATCCTCGCCGAGCACGGATACCTCGCCGCTGGTGCGGGTGCGGTAGCCCTCGAGGATCTCCACGGTTGTGGTCTTGCCGGCGCCGTTGGGACCGAGCAGCCCGAACACCTCGCCGCGGGCCACCGTGATGTCGATGCCGCGCACCGCCTCGTACTCGCCGTAGCGCTTGTGCAGCGCGGCGACCTCGATTGCCGGCTCTACCAGTGAACGCCCCTGGTGAGGGTGGCCATGGCGATCTGCTCGAAGGAGACGTGCTCCTCGAGGTCCGTGTGGCCCTTGGAGGCGGCCGAGTCGGGGAACACGCGGTAGGCGAGGTGCAGCAGGCGGTCGACGGCGCTGGGGGAGAGCGTGTAGGCGACCTCGCCGAACTTGCCCATCCAGGTGCCCATCTCCTTGGGGCGCGCGCGCAGCGCCTCGCAGATCATGTCCGCAGCCTCCTCCGGGGAGAGCGTTGGGAAGGCGTCGTACATCTTCGTCGGCGCGATCATGGGCGTGCGCACGAGCGGCATGTGGATGGTGGTGAAGGTGACGCCGTCGCCGATCACCTCGGATGCCACCACGCGCGAGAAGGCGTCGAGCGCGGCCTTCGAGGCGACGTACGCGGAGAAGCGCGGCGGGTTGGCCTGGACGCCGATCGAGGAGACGTTGACGATGTGCCCGGAGCCGCGCTCGCGCATGTGCGGCAACAGGCCGATGATCAGCTTGATCGCGCCGAAGTAGTTGAGCTGCATGGTGCGTTCGAAGTCGTGGAAGCGGTCGTAGCTGAGCGCGATCGAGCGGCGGATGGAGCGCCCGGCGTTGTTGACGAGCATGTCCACGTTGCGGTGGTCGGCGAGCACGCGTTCGAGCAGCCGCTCGATCGAGTCCATGTCGGCGATGTCCGCCGCGTACACGTACGCGGTGCCGCCGCCGGCGACGATCTCCGCGCGCACCTCCTCAAGGTTCTCCACGTTGCGCGCCACCAGCAGCGGCACGCCGCCGGCGGCCGCGATCTTCACCGCAGCGGAGCGGCCGATGCCCGAGGATGCGCCCGTGATCAGCACGTGCTTGCCCTCGAGCGCCTGCTTGAGCGAGACGCCGCGCCGCTGCTCGGTGTCCATCTCGCGCTCCCAGTAATCCCACAGGCGGGGGATGTACTCCTCCGGCTGCGGTGGCTGCTCCAGCGGCGTGCCGGCCAGGGCGCGCGCGGCCTCGTGGGTGTCGAAGCGCGGCACCAGCTCCATGTGCGCGAGCACCTCCTCGGGGATCCCCAGCTCGCGTAGCGCGAGTTTGCGTGCCTGGCGCAGCGGCGGCAGCGCCAGGCCGAGCCGCAGTGGCCACTTGGGCAGCGGGTCGATCAGGCGTTTGTCGATGCTCACGGCGAAGCGCGGTGCGTGCGCAGTGGTAGCGAGTTCGTTGATCAGCGCGTCCACCCGCTGCGGGCGCGGGTCGGTGAGGTGGAAGGTCCTGCGGTCGAGGTCGGGCTCGTGTGCGATGTGCTCGAGGGCACCGGCCACCCAGTCGACGGGCACGATGTTGGTGTAGCCGAGGTCGAGCCCCACCAGCGGCGCCCACTCGGGCAGGAGCTGGCGCATCCGCTGGATCGCCTTGAAGAAGTAGTAGGGGCCGTCGATCTTGTCCATCTCGCCGGTGTGCGAGTCGCCCACCACCACGCCCGGCCGGTACACCCGCCACGGGACGTATGGCTGCTCGCGCACGATGCGCTCGGACTCGTACTTGGTGCGGTGATACGGCGAGGGCAGCTTCTGGCCCTCGTCGAACATCTCCTCGGTGAACACCCCGCGGTAGGTGCCGGCGACGGCGATCGATGACACGTGGTGAAGCCGCTTGGCTCCGATCGCGCGGGCGAGCTCCACGGCGTGGGTGGTGCCGCCGACGTTGACCGCCGTGTTGCGCTCGGCCGGGGCGGTCATGTCGTAGACGGCGGCGAGGTGGAAGAAGTGCTCGATCTCGCCCCGCAGCTCCGCCACCTGTTCCTTCTCCACGCCCAGCAGCGGCCGGCGCAGGTCGCCGATCACGGGCTGGACACGCTCGCTCGCCGAGGTGCCGGTGACCATGCTCCAGCGCGCGATCAGATCATCCAGGCGCCCGGTCGATTTGTCGCGTACGAGCACGTACACGGTGCCCTGGCGCTGTTCCAGCAGGCGCTCCACCAAGCGCCTGCCGATGAAGCCGGTGGCTCCCGTGACGAAGTAGGCCATTGCTCAAGCGAGCATACCGGGAGCGAGAGCTCTTGACCGGGCGTCGTGGATGCGGCGCGCATGTGTGGCCCGGCCGATCCGCAGTTCGCGCACGAGTGTGCCTAAACTGTGTCAACTTTGTGCACACACTGATACACTCACTGTATGGCTATTGATCTACAAACGTATGCATGGGAGGGTGCCGATGGTGAGAAGAACGACTATCAACCTGGACACGGAGCTTGTGGCTGACGCGCGCGAGGTGCTGAAGACGAGGACTACCACCGACACTGTGCACGACGCACTGCGCGACGTGGTTCGCCGTGAGCGCTTGAAACGGCTTGGTGAATGGGATCTCGGCGGCAAAACGTTGGAGGACCTGAAGGAGCTGCGGCGCTCGCGCGTGGAAACCAGGCCGTGGGGAAGCCTTTACGGCCAGTAGATGCAGTTGGCAGATACCAGCGCCTGGCAGCTCTCGCGCCGTCGCCCCGATCTGCAGGCTTCGTTCACGCAGAAGACGGTCGAAGGTCTGATCGGCACGTGCGCGATGGTCTCGCTGGAGCTGTTGCAGAGCGTTCGCAACGGCCGCGAGTTCGACGAGCGCAGAGTGGAGATGGACGAGCTCCCACAGTTTCCGATCGCCGCGCGGGAGTGGTCGCGCGCGATCGACGTCTACGGCGAGCTCGCCCACCAGGGCGGCGCCCACCAGCGCAGCGTCGGGCACGCCGACCTGCTGATCGCCGCCGCCGCGGAGTCCGCCGGGGTGGAGCTGCTCCACTACGACGAGGACTTCGAGCGCATAGCTGCGATCACGGGCCAGCCCACGCGCTGGATCGTGCCGCGCGGCAGCGTGTGAGCACCGCGCGGCCCGCCGCCAGGCCGATGCGGCCGCTCAGACCCCCGCGCCCGCTCCGCCGCGGCCCTCGCCGGCGGCGAACCGGGCGGCGCCGCGGGCGCCGTCCTCGAACACCTCCGGCCCGGCCTTGGCCTCCAGCGCCAGCGCGTCCGCGAGCGGCATGCCCAGGCCCTCGATCGCGGCGCGGCGGTCGGCGAGCATCGTGCGCTGGGGGAAGCGTGCGAGTCCCTCGGCGAGCGCGAGCGCGCGCTCGAGATGCGTACCGGGCGCGACGACCTCGGTGACGAGGCCCATCGCCAGCGCCTCCTGGGCGTCGATCATGCGCCCGGTGAGGATCAGGTCGAGGGCGCGGCCGAGGCCGACGATACGCGGCAGGCGCTGGGTGCCACCGTCGATCAGCGGCACGCCCCAGCGACGCTCGGGGTAGCCGAGCGTGGAGCCCTCGGTGGCGATCCGCAGGTCGCACCACAGCGCGATCTCGAGGCCGCCGGCGAGGCAGAAGCCGGAGATCGCGGCGATTGTGGGCTTGGACGGCGTCAGGCGGGTGAAGCCCATGGGCCCCTCGGCGCTCATCAGCCGCGGGGCCATCGTGTCGGTGGCCTTCAGGTCGGCGCCGGCGCAGAAGGACACCCCGCCGGCGCCGGTCAGCACCAGCACGCGCGCGTCGTCCTCGTCCTCGAAGCGCAGGTAGGCGTCGTGCAGGGCGGCGGCGGTGGGCCCGTCGACGGCGTTGCGCCGGTGCTGGCGGTCGATGGTGATGACGGCGGCTGCCCCCTGACGCTCGTAGCGGACAGGCGGAGAGGCGGCGGCCGGCGCCGCCGGGGCATGGGAGCCCGCGGCGGTGTGTGCAACCGCCGAGGAGTCGGGCTCGCTCATGCGCGGGCGGCTGCTACCAGCCGCCGCGCCACTGGCCGTTGGCCAGGTAGGCCTTCTGTGCGGCTTTGCGCGCTTCCTTGCGCTTGTCGAGATGGCGCTGGATCATGCTCATGGCGAACACGAACGTGGGGAAGAAGATGATCAGGATGAAGCCCGCGTTGGTGATCACCACGTCCTTGGTGGCACCGTAGAGGCCACGCCCGTCGTTGGCGGCGCTCGCCACGGGGGCGAGCACGAGCAGCGCCAGCAGCGCGAGCGGGACGAGCGTTGCGAGCAGCCGTTTGCGGACCATCTGCGTGCAATCCTACCTGAGGGCGCGGAGAGCCCGCTCCTCCCCCCGGCGCGCCCGCAGGCTGCCCGGGGCGTACCGTCGAAGTGGATTCCGGGACGTGTGTTCGGGATGGCTCCGGACGTGCACCCTCCGCCTTTATCTGTATTACCATCGCTATACAGAACTCGTGAGTGCACACCCAGTCCCCCGCGGTCACGCGGGGGACACAAACTCACCCCCTACCATCAGCAGCCGATGGCCGTTCTGATCGCATCGGACCTGCACAAGGACATCGCCGGGCAGCCGCTGCTGGCGGGCGTTTCGTTCAAGCTCGAGCGGCGCGAACGCCTGACGCTGGCCGGGCGCAACGGCGCGGGCAAGACCACGTTGCTGCGGATGCTGGCGGGCGAGACCTCGATCGACGGGGGCGAGCTGAGCGTGGCCAGGGGGGTGCGGATCGCGCTGCACGACCAGCGCCCGCCGCGGGAGCGCGACATGGCGCTGCGCGAGTACCTGCTGTCGGGATGCGCGGACGAGCTCGAGATCGAGGCGCAGCTCGCGGAGCTGGAGACGAAGATGGCGGCTGGGGCCAGCGACGAGCAGACGCTGTCCCGCTACTCCTCCGCGCAGGCGCGCCTGGAGGCGCGGGGCGGCTATCTGTGGCGCAACCGCGCGAGCGCCATGGCGCACGGCCTGGGCTTCCGCGACGCCGACCTCGACCGCACGCTGGACACGTTCTCCGGCGGCCAGTTGACGCGCGCGTCCCTCGCGCGGGCGCTGGCGACGGGAGCGGACGTGCTGCTGCTGGACGAGCCCACCAACCATCTGGACATCGAGTCGCTCGAGTGGCTGGAGCAGACGCTCGTCGACCTCGACGCGGCGGTGGTGCTGGTGGCGCACGACCGCTGGTTCCTGGAGGCGGTGGGTACGGCGGTGCTGGAGCTGTATGGCAGCTCACCCACCCGCTCGCGCTTCTTCGCTGGCACGTGGCACCAGTGGCGGCGCGAGCAGGCCGCGCGCGAGATGGCGCTGGGCAAGGCGATCGACAAGCAGCAGGCGGAGATCGCCCGCATGGAGCGCTTCATCGAGCGCTTTCGCTACAAGGCGACGAAGGCCCGCCAGGCGCAGTCGCGCGTGAAGAAGCTCTCGAAGATGGAGCGCATCGAGCGCGATCCCGCGGATGCCAAGGGCCTCGAGTTCGCGTTCGCCAAGCCCGAGCGCACGGGGCGGGTGATCTTCGAGCTGCTCGACGGGCGCATCGAGGTGGGTGAGGGCACGGATGGGGGTCCGCTCGTGCTGCTCGAGGAGGTGGAGCTGTGGTTGGAGCGCGGCGAGCACGTGTCGCTGGTGGGGCCCAACGGGACGGGCAAGACGACCTTGATCGAGACCCTCGCCGCTCGCCGCCCGCTGGCCGCCGGCAAGCTGAGCACCGGCCACAACGTGAAGGTGGGCTACCTCTCCCAGCACGCCGAGGAGCTCGGCGCCGGCGGCCCCCCCGGTCAGAGCGCGCTGGAGGCGGCCCAGCGCGCCACCAAGCTCACGCCCGGCAAGGCGCGCAGCCTGCTGGGACGCTTCCTGTTCTCGGGTGAGGACGCCGAAAAACCGCTGAGCGGCCTCTCCGGCGGCGAGCGCCGGCGGCTGTCGCTGGCGGTGCTGGTGAGCTCCGGCGCGAATGTGCTGATCCTGGACGAGCCGACCAACCATCTGGACATCGAGAGCCGCGAGGCGCTCGAGGACGCGCTGCGCGGGTTCCCCGGCGCGATCCTGCTCGTGTCCCACGACCGTGCGCTGCTGGACGCGGTGGGCACGCGCACGATCGCCGTGGAGGAGCGCTCGCTGCGCAGCTACGTGGGCGGCTGGCCGGAGTACGTGCGCGTGCGCGACGAGCGCCGCGCGAGCGCCCCCGCGTCGAACGGGTCGCTGGCGTCGGCGCTCGGCGCCAACGGCTCCGGCGGGCTCGGCGCTGCCGAGGCGCCCCGGGCGCGAGGCGGGTCCGGGGCGCAGGGCGGGTCCGGGCCGCCGGGCGCGACGGACGCGCTGCCCGCGATCAGAAAGGCCAAGCCTAGGCAGAAGCCGAAGGGGCCGTCGAAGAATCGCTTGAGCGAGCAGCAGAAGGCCGAGCGGGCGATCGAAGCGGCGGAGGCGGCGCTGCGCGCGCTCGAAGGCGAGCTGACGGATCCGGCGGCGTGGGCGACGCGCTACGAGGCGGCAAAGTCCGAAGCGCGCCACACGGCCGCAACGCGCGCGGTGGAGACGGCTTACGCGCGCCTGGAGGCGCTCGTCGACTAGAGCGAGCCGCATACCCAGAGCCCGCCCATGCGGAGCAGGCGCAGCTACCCTTTGCCCATGTCCGAGAGCATGAAGAACACCCGCAACGTGGTCATCATCCTGGCGATCGCCGCCGGCGTGTTCTTCATCCCGGGCGGGGGGCGCGCGGCGAGCACGTTCGAAGCGGCGCTGCTCACCGCGTTCGCGCTCGCCATCGGCTTCCTCGCCCTGCGCCAGTACCGCGAACACCGCGTGGCGCTGTTCAGCCTCGGCGATCGCTACCGCGGGCTGCTGTATGGCGCGGTCGGATTGGCGGTATTCCTATGGGCGGTGCGCCCGCGCATGTGGTACGCGCTCGAGGTGCGCGGTGCCGAACTCGTGCAGGTGCACCGGTGGGACGGACTGGGCGAGACCCTGTGGTTCGTGCTGGCGGGTCTGGTGGTGTACTCGCTGTACGCCGTATACCGCCACGCACGCCGCTACTGACCCGCCACCCGTGCCGCCGGCGCCCGCCGGGCGCGTGGGGGCCGGCGGGCGGGGCGGGTGGGCCTCCATCCGGCCTATCCTCGATGCGATGGCCGCCACCGAGGAGCTGAGCGAGACCGCATCGTCCCCGGCGGGGGCGCAGGACGGCGCGAGCCTGGCCGACCGAAGCAGGGCGACGCTCGCTTGAGCGAGCATCCCCTTTTCGGCCAGCGCCGCGCGCTGCCCGACCAGCCGGGCGTGTACCTGTTCCGGGATGCGCGCGGGCGGGTGATCTACGTGGGCAAGGCCAAGTCGGTGCGCAAGCGGGTGGCCTCGCACTTCGCCAAGGCGCAGGGGGGCGGGCGGGGAACCTCATCATCGGGGCACGCGGAGATGGTGGCGACGGTGGAGCACATCGAGTGCGTGATCGTGGCGACCGAGGCGGACGCGCTGCTGGCGGAGCAGAGCTTCATCAAGCAGTACCGCCCGCGGTTCAACATCCGCCTGCGCGACGACAAGTCCTACCCGTTCATCGCCATCTCCCTCGAGGAGGACTTCCCGCGCGTGTACTTCACGCGCGAGCGCCACCGCTCGGGTCGTGCGTACTTCGGCCCCTACTCGAACGCCAAGCGCGTGCGCTCCACGCTGGAGGTGCTGGCGAAGGTGTTCATGTTCCGTTCGTGCACCGGCGTGGAGCCCGGCCGGCGCAGCGGCAGCCCGTGCCTGGACTACTACATCAAGCGATGCGGTGCGCCGTGCGTGGGGTACGTGTCCAAGCAGGAGTACCGCGCGAGCATCGACGGCGTGATCGACTTCCTCTCCGGGCGCTTCTCCGCGATCGAGCGCGACCTGGAGGCGCGCATGCTGGCGGCGGCGGCGGAGGAGGAGTTCGAGCAGGCGACGCTCGAGCGCAACCGGCTGCAGGCGGTGCGCTCGCTGCTCGAGCGCAGGCGGGTGACGGCCGAGGCGGTGGGCACGTTCGACGCGGTCGCGGTGGCGGTCGACGGGCGCGAGGCCAACGCGCAGGTCTTCCAGGTGCGCGACGGCGTCCTGTCCGACCGGCAGTCCTTCTACCTGGCCAACGAGACCGAGCGTGAGCTGGCGGAGGTGGGGGAGGAGTTCATGCTCCAGTACTACGGCGGCTACACGTCGATCCCGGCGCTGCTCGTCGTCCAGCGCGAGCTCGGCCAGCGCCCCGCGCTGGCGGATGCGCTGGCCAGCCGCCGCGGCGGGCCGGTGGAGCTGCGGGCGGCCGAGCGCGGCGAGAAGCGGCGGATCCTCGAACTGGCACAGCGCAACGCGCTGCTCGCGCTCGACCAGGAGCGTCTGCGCTCCGAGCGTCGCCGTCAGAGCCGCGTGGAGGCGCTCGAGGGGCTGCAGCAGGCGCTCGGGCTGGACGCGCCGCCGATCCGCATCGAGTGCTTCGACATCTCCAACCTCGGCGGCACCCACACGGTGGCCTCGATGGTGGTGTTCGAGGGAGGGGCGCCGAAGAAGTCCGACTACCGCCGCTTCACCATCCGCTCGACCGAGGGCGCTCCCGACGACTTCGCGTCGATGGCCGAGGTGCTGAGCCGGCGCTTCGCCCAGTGGGAGCGTCAGGCGGACATCTCACCCCACGACAGTGCCTTCGACCAGAGCTTCGCGTCCTTGCCCAACCTCGTGGTGATCGATGGCGGCAAGGGACAGCTCGCGGCGGGCCTCGAGCCGCTGCGGGGCTTTCGCGACCGCGGCGTGGCGGTCGTGTCGCTGGCCAAGCGCATCGAGGAGGTGTTCCTGCCGGGACGGCGGGCACCGCTGGTGCTCGACCACTCGACGCCCGAGCTGCAACTGCTGCAGCGGGTGCGCGACGAGGCGCACCGCTTCGCCATCACCCACCACCGCAGCCGCCGCGACAGGGCGATGAAGAGCTCGCTGCTGGACGAGCTGCCCGGCGTGGGGCCCGCGCGCAAGCGCGCGCTGCTCACCCACTTCGGCTCGCCCGAGGCGGTCGTGGCAGCCACGAGCGAGGAACTGCAGACGGTGCCCGGGTTGCCGGCGAAGATCGGACGCGAGCTCCACGCCTACCTCCACCGAGCCGGCTGAGCCGGCCGCTGAGCCTGCCGATGGCCGGCGTCGGGCGGCGTCCTCGATCGCTCGTGTGCGAAGCACACTTCGCTCACTGCGTCCTTGCCCGACTTGGCCCTCGACCGGCTCAGAGGCGCGTGGGCAAGCGCTACGCCGACGCGATACGGCTGAAAGCTTCAGTGCAGATTGTCGCGGGCGCAGGCTTTTGGCGACACAATAGGTGTGATGGCAGTGATCAGGACCCTGCGCCCGCTGCGGGTGGCCGGCGAGAAGGCTGACCAGCCGGCGAGCGAGTCGCGCCTGGAGGACTTCGTGGTGATCACCGGGTTCTCGGGGGCGGGCAAGTCGACGGCGATGAACGTGTTCGAAGACGCAGGCTACTTCTGCGTGGACAACCTGCCGCCCGAGATGATCCGCTCGCTGGTGGAGCTGTTCGTGCACAAGGGCTCCAAGGTCGAGCGTGCGGCGGTGGTCTCCGACGTGCGCGGGGGCGTGTACTTCGAGGCGTTGCGCGCGGTGGTGGACGATCTGGACGCGCTTGGCCTCAACCACCACCTGCTGTTCCTCGATGCGTCGGAGCAGACGCTCGTGACGCGCTACAAGGAGACGCGCCGGCGCCATCCGCTGGCGCCGGAGGGCAGCGTGGCGGCGGGGGTCGCGCGGGAGCGCGCCCTGCTCGAGCCGCTGCGCGGCCGCGCGGATCTGGTGATCGACACGACGGGCATGTCCGCGGCGATGCTGCGGGCGAAGATCGCCGAGGAGTTCCTGCCCCGCCAGACCGCCGGGCGACTGGCGGTGACGTTCATGAGCTTCGGCTTCAAGCACGGTCCGCCGCGCGAGGAGGACCTGGCGTTCGACGTTCGCTTCCTGGCCAATCCGCACTACGAGCCCGAGCTGCGCGAGCTGACCGGACTGGATGGGCCGGTGGTCGAGTACATCGCCCGCGACGGTCGTCTGCAGGAGCTGTATGTGAGGCTGCACGCGCTGCTCGACTTCCTGCTCCCGGAGTACGTGGCGGAGGGCAAGGCCCACATGGTGATCGCCATCGGCTGCACCGGCGGGCGCCACCGTTCGGTGGCGATCGCCGAGCACCTGGCGGCGCGCTACCGCGACCACGACGACCTTGACGTGGCGGTCGCCCACAGGGACGTCGACAGGCCCCCCGAAGCCGTCTGAGCTCACGTGCCGGCGCACGTCCCGCGCGCGCAATTCGTATAGCGATGGTTTGACAGCAGGGGCGGGCGAGATGGGCGCTCGAGACCGCCGCGAGCCGGTGCGCTGATAGCCTCCAGCGGGCACGCCGGGCGATGGAGTGGCGCGAGTGGCGCCCTCTGCGGCCCGGCATCGTTCATTTTTGCTTGTAGGAGGCAAACGAATTGCCGGTACGCGTTGGGATCAACGGATTCGGGCGGATCGGGCGAAACGTGTTTCGCGCTGCCAAGGCCCGAGGGGGGGATCTGGGGGATGAGATCGAGTGGGTGGCGGTGAACGACCTGACGGACGCCCGCACGCTCGCCCACCTGCTCCAGTACGACTCCATCCTCGGCCCCTATCCGGGCACGGTGAGGGCGCGGGGGGAGACGGCGATCGACGTTGCGCCCCACGGGGGCACAGGCGGCGCCGAGCTGAGGGTGCTGGCCGAGCGCGACCCCGGGGCGCTGCCCTGGGGGGAGCTGGGTGTGGACGTGGTGATCGAGTCGACGGGGCTGTTCACCGACCGCGAACACGCCGCCAAGCACCTGGCCCAGGGGGCGAAGAAGGTGGTGATCTCGACGGCTGCCAGTGACGCGGATGTGACCGTCGTCCTCGGCGTGAACTTCGACGAGGCATATGACCGTGAGCGTCATGACGTGATCTCCAACGCGTCGTGCACGACCAACTGCCTGGCGCCGGTGGCGAAGGTGGTACTGGACACGGTGGGCATCAAGCACGGCCTGATGACGACGATCCACGCGTACACCGCCGACCAGCGCCTCCAGGACCTCCCGCACAAGGACCTGCGCCGGGCGCGCGCGGCGGCGATCAACCTGATCCCCGCATCGACAGGAGCGGCGAAGGCGATCGGGCTGGTGATACCCGAGCTCCAGGGCAAGCTCCACGGCTTTGCGATCCGCGCCCCGGTGCCCACCGGCTCGGTGGTTGACCTCACGGTGGAGTGCCTGCGGGAGACGAGCGTCGAGGAGGTCAACGCGGCGCTGCAGGCGGCCGCCGAGAGCGGCCCCCTGGAGGGCATCATGAGCTACACCGAGGATCCGATCGTCTCCACCGACATCGTCGGCTCGCCGTTCTCCTCGATCGTTGACTCGCTGCTCACGTCGGTGATCGACGGGACGATGCTGAAGGTGGTCGCCTGGTATGACAACGAGTGGGGCTACTCCAACCGCCTGGTGGATCTCGTGCAGAGGGTGCTGTGAGGCGGGTGGGCCACTCGCCGGGCGCGCTCGGTCGCCGATCGCGCGGGGCGGGCAGGGCGGCCAGGAGGGCGTACGGGGCGGATATCGTGACGGAGCACGAAAGGTGGGTGGACGCTCGATGAGGAGCATTGACGAGCTGGACGTACACGGCCGCAGGGTGCTCGTGCGGGTCGACTTCAACGTGCCGATGGAACAGGACACGGGCGGTGGGATGCGGGTGAGCGACGACACGCGGATCGTGGCGGCGCTGAAGACGATCGAAGAGCTGCGTGGGCGGGGGGGGAGGCTGATCCTGGTCTCGCACCTGGGCAGGCCCGACGGGCAGGTCGAGCAGGCGCTGTCGATGGCGCCGGTGGCCGAGCGGCTGCGCGAGCTGACTGGAGCGGATGTGGCGCTCGCACCTGGGGTGGTGGGGGACGAGGTCAGGGCGCTGACCGAGGGACTGGGCGACGGCGAGATGCTGCTGCTCGAGAACGTGCGGTTCGAGGAGGGCGAGACGAGCAACGATCCGGCGTTCGCGCATGCGCTGGCGGAGCTGGCGGACGTGTACGTCAACGATGCGTTCGGGGCGGCCCATCGCGCGCACGCGAGCACCGAGGGCGTCGCCCACCTGCTGCCGAGCGCCGCGGGCCGCCTCCTGGAAAGCGAGGTGAGGACGCTCACACGCATCCTCGACGAACCCACTCGGCCGCTGGTGGCGATCATCGGCGGCTCGAAGGTGGCGGACAAGATCGGCGTGATCGACCGCTTCCTGCAGAGCGCCGACGTGGTGATGATCGGCGGCGCCATGTGCTTCCCGTTCCTGTGCGCACAGGGACACAAAGTGGGGGAGTCGTTGTGCGAAGACGACGACACCCAGCACGCGCGCAAGCTGCTCGCGCGGGCCAGCGACACCCATTCGCCGCAGCCGGGGAGGGCGCGGCTGCTGGTGCCCAGCGACCTGGTGATAGGCGACCGCCTCGCCGACGACGCGGAGCACCGGGTGCTGCACGGCGTGGAGGTGCCCGCCGGCTGCATGGGCCTGGACATCGGACCGGAGACGGCGGAGCGGTACGACCACGAGATACAGCGCGCCGGGACGGTCTTCTGGAACGGCCCGATGGGGGCGTTCGAGTACGAGCCGTTCGCCGCGGGCACACGCGCGGTGGCCGAAGCGGTGGCCAGGGCGCCCGGTCTGACGGTGGTCGGCGGCGGGGACTCGGCGGCCGCGCTCGCCCACTTCGGGCTCGAGCACGAGGTCGATCACCTCTCGACCGGCGGCGGCGCCACGCTCGAGCTCGTGGAGGGGGCGATCCTGCCGGGCGTGGCGGCGCTCGAAGGCGCGGGAGTGGCAGGGGGGGTGGGACCCTGAGCGCCACGCGCACGCGTCGCCGACCGCTGATCGCGGGCAACTGGAAGATGCACAAGACGCAAGAGCAGGCCGAGGAGCACATCCAGGCGCTGCTGCCGCGGGTGTCGGCGGTGGACGGCGTGGACGTGGCGATCTGCGTGCCGTTCACAGACCTGCAGGCGATGGTGGACAGCGCGCGGGGCTCGCCCGTGGAGGTGTACGCGCAGAACATGCACCAGGAGGCCGAGGGCGCATACACCGGCGAGGTGTCCGCGCCGATGCTCCGCGAGCTGGACGTGCGCGGCGTCGTGCTCGGGCACTCCGAGCGCCGGGGGTTGTTCGGGGAGACCGACAGGGCGCTCGCGCTGAAGGTGCCGGCGGCGCTCGAGGCGGGCCTCGTGCCGATCCTGTGCGTGGGGGAGACGGAGGAAGAGCGCGACAACCACGACACCGACCGCAAGCTGCGCCAGCAGATCAGGGACGATCTCGCGGGGGTGGCCAGCGAGCGCCTGGCGGAGGTGGTGATCGCGTACGAGCCGATCTGGGCGATCGGCACCGGTCGGGTGGCCACGCCCGAGCAGGCTCAGGAGGCGATCGCGTTCATCCGCGCGCTCGTGGGCGACCGCGACGAGCGGGCGGCGGAACACGTGCGGGTGCTGTACGGCGGCTCGGTCAAGCCGGAGAACGCGGCGGAGCTGCTGGCGCTGGGCGACGTGGACGGCGCGCTCGTGGGCGGAGCATCGCTGGAGGCCGAGTCGTTCGCGCAGATCGTCCTCGCGGCCCGATGAGTGCCCGCCCGCCCGGGGCCGTCCGCGCGATGAGCGCGCTCCCGTCCGGTCCGGCGGCGCTGCCGGCTGCGCGCGCTTGTCTGATCGTGCTCGACGGCTGGGGCCTGGCGGAGCCGGGTCCAGGCAACGCGATCTCGTTGGCGCGCACACCGGTGTTCGACGAGCTGTGGGACTCCTACCCGCACACCACCCTGCAGGCGAGCGGCCGCGCGGTGGGCCTGCCGGACGGGCAGATGGGCAACAGCGAGGTTGGCCACCTGAACCTCGGCGCGGGGGCGGTCGTGCGCCAGGATCTGGTGCGCATCGACGACGCCGTCGGCGATGGGCAGCCGGGCGGTGGCGAGCTCGCCCAGAACGAGACGTTGCGGGCGGCGTTCGCGGAGGCCGAGCGGGTGCATCTGCTGGGGCTGACCTCGGATGGCGGCGTGCACTCCTCGCTGCGCCATCTGCTGGCGCTGATCGAGCTGGGGCGGGCGCTGGCGGTGAAGGACCTGGTGGTGCACGCGTTCACCGACGGGCGGGACACGCTCCCGCACGCCGGCGTGAGCTACCTGCGCGAGCTCGACCAGGTGCCGGGCGCGCGGGTGGGCTCGGTGGTGGGGCGCTACTGGGCGATGGACCGCGATCGCCGCTGGGAGCGCACGCAGCGGGCCTACGACATGCTCGTGCACGGCCGCGCGCCGCACCACGCCATGAGCGGCGAGCAGGCGGTCGAGGACGCGTATCGCAGGGGCGAGACGGACGAGTTCATCGAGCCCACGCTGGTGGGCGCCGAGGCGAGCATCCGTCCGGGCGACAGCGTGATCGCGTTCAACTTCCGCCCCGATCGCATGCGCCAGATCACCCGCGCCCTGGCCGAGCCCGGCTTCCCTTCCGGGGACGATGTCGCGGAGATCGACCGCGGCGGCGCCCAGCCGATCTCGCGGTACACCACGCTCACCCGCTACGAGGAGGACTGGCCCTATCCCGTGGTGTTCTCGCCCGAGCATCCGCAGAGCACGCTCCCCGAGGCGCTCGAGCGGGCGGGGGCGACCCAGCTGCACGTGGCGGAGACGGAGAAGTACGCGCACGTGACATACTTCTTCAACGGCGGCGACGAGACGCCCATGGACGGCGAGCGCCGCGAGCTGGTGGCCTCGCCGCGGGACGTCCCCACATACGACCACAAGCCGCAGATGAGCGCCCGGGAGGCGGCGGGCGCATTCGTGTCCGCGTGGCGCGATGACGGGGCCGGCGGTTATCGGTTCGGGATCATCAACTTCGCGAACGCGGACATGGTGGGCCACACGGGTGTGATCGCCGCGGCGGTCACGGCGGTGGAGACGGTGGACGAGTGTCTGGGCCAGGTGGTGAGCGCGGTGCACGAGAGCGGCGGCGTGTGCCTGGTGACGGCCGACCACGGCAACGCCGACCACATGCTCGAGCCGGACGGCAGCCCCAACACCCAGCACTCGCTGAACCCCGTGCCGCTCATCCTCACCAGCACGGGCGTCAGCGTGCGCCCCGAGGGCGGCATCCTCGCGGACGTGGCGCCGACGGTGCTGGACGCGCTCGGAATCGAGCAGCCGGCGCAGATGACCGGGCGCTCGCTGATCGAGGCCCGCTAGATTTTTATTCAGATAGAGGAGGGTGGCGCGATGGGAGAACGAGCAGAGATGGTGGAGGATGAGGGCCGGCGTGGGAGCCGCGGCGTGTCGTGGCGTCTGCTGGCGAACTTCTTCATCGGCGCGGGTGTGAACCACTTCGTGATGGGGCGCGCCTACGAGGCGATCGTGCCGCCGCCGCTGCGGGGCCACGCCAGGCGGGTGGTGCAGGTGAGCGGCGTGGCCGAGATCGCGGGCGGCGTGGGCGTGCTGTTGCCGTGGACGCGCCGCGCGTCCGGGCTCGGTCTGATCGCGCTGCTGGTGGCCGTGTTCCCCGCGAACGTGTACATGGTGCGCGAGCCCGAGCGCTTCAGCCGCTTCCCCCGCTGGGCGCTGTATGGGCGCCTGCCGCTGCAGCCGCTGATGATGGTGTGGGCGTGGCGGGCCACGAGGCGATGACCGCGCCAGCCCTCGCGCACGCATCGCCACGGGACGGATCACCCGAGCTGGGTGCGCCGACGCTGCTATGTTCGCTTGAGCAGGGTTTTTAGTCAGACAAGACCGTTTTAGTCAGACAAGACCGCCATGTCTACCGCCACAGCCGTCAAGAGCCTTCCCTCCGAGCAGGATGCCCTGGAGCTCGGGGAGTGCGGGGCGGCGTCCACCGAGCAGTCGCTTATGGGGCAGCGCGCCTGGCGGGCGTTCCTGCGGGCGCACGCGTGCCTGGCCAAGCGCCTGGACGCGGAGCTCGAGCGCGAGCACGGGCTGCCGATGAGCTCCTACGAGGTCCTCGGCCACCTGGAGGAGGCGAGCGGCGGGCGCATGCGCATGTGCGAACTGGCTGAACAGGCGCAGCTCTCGCGCAGCGGGCTCACACGGCTGGTGGACCGCCTCGAGCGTGACGGCCTGCTCGAGCGCTGCTCGTGCGAACACGACGCTCGCGGCGCGTACGCGTGTCTCACCCAGGCCGGGCGCGAGCGGCTGCAGGCCGCCCGCGGCACCCACCTGGCGGTCATCCGCGAGCAGTTCCTGTCGCACTTCTCCGAGACCGAGCTGGGCAGCCTGGCGGACATGTGGGAGCGGATCGCTCCCTGCAGCGGCTGCTGAGCTGAGCGTCGACGGCGCCGGCCGCGCGTGGGACACTCGCGGCGATGGACTCCGGGCAGCTCGTGCGCGCCACCTGGCCAGGACTACCCGGTTAACCCCGCGGCTGCGAAGGCTTCGGAGCGGGCAGGGTAGAAGCAGACGCGAGCGATCTTCGCGTCGCTGACCGTCCAGACAGCAGAACCATCGATCCTGACCTCCTGCGCGACCCCCTCACGGCGTCCGTAGTCGTGGGTGAGCAGCAGGACCCGATCGCCGGCGTCGATGGCCTGCTTGATTTCCGTTCGATACGTCAGCCACGGCTCCATCCACTCCAGCCATGCTGCCCTCAGCCCGTCAAGACCGACATGCACGTTCTCGGTGCCGGGCACGCCGGGAGCGACGCACTCGAAATCCGGGTGGAAAAAGGGTGCGACGGTGTCGGCCAGCACCGACCACATATCGTTGTTGCGGAAGAGCTCGGCGATATCCACGTCCGGAGCTGGCTGCAGATTTCTGACGAGTTCTACGTTCTCCGGTGACATCGCCGCAAGTATCCCGCAGGCGGTACTACCGCGTGGAGCGCGTCGCCGCCGCGCCCCCGCGCTCCCGAGCGACACCGGCCAGCCCGCCCAGGGCGCGAGGCCGAGGCGCAGCAGGCAGGCGCCGCCACCGGGCAGGGCGCCGAGCCCGCGGGCGCGAGCGCCTAGTCCTCGCGTCCCTGGTCCCGCGCCCCCTCGAGGGGCGCGGGGTCGTGGCCTGGGAGCGCGGGGTCGCCACCTGACGGCGCGGCGTTCTGGGCTTGGCGAACGTGGGCCGCGTGGCGCCGATGCAGGATGAACGTGCTGAGGATCGCCACCGCAACCGCCACCAGCCCGTACACGCCGAACGCTTCGATTGCGCCGCCGGCCGAGTGGCCGAGGAAGTACGCGATCAGGCCCACGCCGGTCGCCCAGCAGATCCCCCCGAGGGCGTTCCACATCACGAACGAGCGCCAGTGCATGCGCGTGGCGCCCGCCAGCCACGACGCCCACACGCGCAGACCGAGCACGAAGCGCCCGAAGAACACCGCCTTGGGGCCGTGCTTCTCGAAGAACGGCTCGCCCACGATCAGCACCTCGTGGCGCTGGCGTTCGAAGGCGCCCGGACGCTCGAGCAGCCAGCGGCCCCCCTTGCGTCCGATCACATAGCCGATGTTGTCGCCCACGATCGCCGCCAACGCCGCCACCGCGATCACCACGCCGATCTCCAGTTTGCCGGAGCTGGCGAGCACGGCCGCGGCGATCAGTGCGGTCTCGCCGGGGATGGGCACGCCTGCGGACTCGCTCATCACCAGCACGAACAGCAGCGGGTAGCCGAACGTCTCGACCAGGTGGTCGACGTTGACGATGGCTGCGAGCATCAACCGGGTCGGGTGGCGCGGGCGGGGTGGCGGCTCGGATGGGGGACCGCGGACCCCCTACTGGGTGTTTTCGGAGACGAGCTGCTTGAGCGCCGTGGAGGCCTTCTGGACATCGGAGTACACGACGTTGCGCAGCACCACCTTGGCGGGCGAGGGGGCGGTGAGGATCATCACGGCGATGACCGCGGCGGCGAGCGCCAGCAACCCGAGCAAAGCCAGCGCCAGCCGACCCGAGCGCCGCCGCCGGGCGGCCGGCGGGCGCACGGCCGACTGGGGCCCCGCGCTCCTCGCACGGGGCGGTCCGGGTCGCGGGTTGCGGACCGGCACCGTGCTGGGCGCGGGGCTAGTGCGCCGCGAGCGGGTGAGCACGCTGGTGGCGGCAGTCGCCGGGGGGACGCGCCCGGCGCGCGTGGGCCGGCGCGGCTCGCCCGGCGCGATGCCGCGGGCCCCATCGTTGAGTCCGTGGCGCATCTCCAGGGCGGTCTTGTAGCGGTCACGGGGGTCGAGGGCGAGCGCGATCGCCACCGCCTCGGCCAGCTCGGGGTTGACGGCGGCGACGAGCGAGTCGAGCCTGGCGGGCTCCTCCTGCTGCTGCTTGAGGGCCAGCTCGGTGAGCGAGGTGGCCTCGTAGGGCAGGCGCCCGGAGATGAGCTGGTAGGTGACGACGCCCAGCCCGTAGAGGTCGGCGCTGGGACCGGCCTCCTCGCCGCGGGCCTGCTCGGGCGCGAGGTACGCGGCCGTGCCCAGGACCGAGCCCACCTGGGTGATGCTCGACTGCTCGGTGGCCTTGGCGATGCCGAAGTCCGCGAGCTTGACCTCGCCTTCGCGCGCCCGCAGCAGGTTCCCCGGCTTGACGTCGCGGTGCACCACGCCGTGGCGGTGCGCGTAGTGCAGGCCCTCGCACGCCTGTTCGATGATCGCCAGGGCCTCCGGCACGTCCACCCAGCCCTGGTCGCGCAGGATCTCCGCGCACGAGGAGCCCTCGATGTACTCCATCACGATGAAGTACTGCCCGGTGCGCTCGTCGCGCCCGGAGTCGAACACCTGCACGATGTTCGGGTGCACCAGGCGCGCCGCCGCCTGCGCCTCGCGCTGGAAGCGCGACACGAACGCCGGTTCGTCGGCGAGATGCTCGGCCAGCAGCTTGACCGCCACCTGGCGCTCCAGGCGCACGTCCAGCGCGAGATGCACCGTGGACATCCCCCCGTAGCCCAGGCGGCTCTCCAGCCGGTAGCGCCCGCCGATCTCCACCGGGGTCATTTGACGCCTTCTCCCGCGCCGGGCGTGCCCGCGCCGTTGCCCTCGGGTTCGCCCACGCCCGTGCCCCCGCCCTGCCCGCCTGCGCCCTGCCCCTGCGGGCTCTGCGTGCCCGGGCTCTGTTCCCCGGCTCCCGGCTGCCCGGAGCCGGCGGCGGCTTCTTCGGGGGCCTGCGTGCCGCCGCCGGGGCTGGTGCTGGTGGGCGTGCTGCTCGTGGTGGTCGTCTGGGTGTTCGTGGACTGTGTTTCGGTGCTCGTGCTCGTCGTCTGAGTCTTCGTGGGCGTGGACTTGGTGGGGGCCTTGGACGTGGAAGTCGTGCCGCTCGTGGTGAGCGGCTTGGCGCACCGCGCGAGCGCGTCTTCGCGCAGCTTGGCGATGCCTTCCTGCAGACGGGCATGCAGTCCGCTGTCGACAGTCGCGGGCAGCCCGTTGAAGTCCTGTTCGGTCTTCAGCAGCGCCGCTTCCGTGGTGGAGCAGTCGCCGCCGCCGCTTTCCGCCGCCTGGGCCACCGATTCGAAGTCGCTCTGCAGCGGGCCGGCGGCGGCCACCGGGATCAGCTTGTCGCTGGAGCCGCACGCGGACACCAGTAGCGCTGCGCCGACGCCCAGGGCAGCGGTCAGCAGCACGCGGACGCTGGCGCCCCGGCGCACGCGGCTCACTGACCGTACTCCAGGCGCTCGGCCAGCGAGTCGGGCAGGCGCGCGGCGCGGATGGCGGCAGCCGCGCCGGCGATGTCGTAGTCGGCGCGGTGGAACGACGCGGCCATGCCGTCGAGGTCGAGCAGCAGCCACGATGCCCGCGGGTCGCCGTCGCGCGGCTGCCCGACGCTGCCGGGGTTCAGCAGCCACTCGCCCTCGCCCACGTCCAGGTGCACGTCCGCGCGGCGGGGCTCGCCGGTGGCCAGCTCGCCCTCGTGGCGGGCGAACGACAGCGCCACGTGGGAGTGGCCGATCAGACAGATGCGCTGGGTCTGGGCGTCCATGCACAGCTCAGCCAGGAGCGCCGAGAGCACGTACTCCCACACCGGGTCGCGGGGACTGGCGTGATACAGCCCCACCGACTCCTCCTGGCCCCGGGGAAGCAGGCCCTTCAGGAACTTCAGGTTCTCCGGAGCGATCACCTCACGGGTCCACTGCGCGGCGAGGCTGGCGCCGCGCGAGAACTCGTCCAGCGGGATCTCGCCGGTGACGGCCATGTCGTGGTTGCCCGCCAGGCACACCGCGGCGTGCTCGCGGGCCAGTTCCACGCACGCGTCCGGCTCGGCCCCATAGCCCACGAGGTCGCCCAGGCACCACAGCTCGGCCGCGTCGCTGGCCGCGACCGCCTCGAGGGTGGCCTCGAACGCGTGCCTGTTGGCGTGGATGTCAGAGATGACCGCGACCTTCATCCTTGCAGGGTAGGAACACCATCGGCGCACGCGCGTTCCACGCGCAGCCCTCGTGCAGGTGTCCGCCCGCCCGCGGTCAGGCCTGGTCGGCGTCCGAGCCGGCCTCGGCCCCGCCGTACTCGGGCAGGTTCTTGATCCCCTCGCGGGTGCGCCACTTCGAGTAGTTGTCCTCCATCGCGTCGATCAGCTCGCGCATGAAGCGCGGAGAGAGGTTCACGCGCGAGACGACCACGCCCGGAACCTCCTCGGCCTCCACCTCGTGGTCGACGCGCGCGAAGGTGACGGTGAACTCGTAGTCGGAGTGGCTGACGTTGGCGAAGTTGGCGTACACCCCCCCCATGATCTCGGGGGAGAGATGGATGTTGATGTGGCGCTCGGCGCCTGAGTCTTGGTCGGTCACGCAGCTAGTATCGCAACCCTGACCACGGACCCATGACCGAGCCTTCACTCCACACCGCAGCAGGGACGCGCGGCACACCGCTGGAGCGTCTGCGCGCGGAGGTGATGCGCTCCGCGGAGGAGCTCGCCGGCGAGCCGGCGGGAGAGGGCGGCTGGGCGATCACGCTGGAGCGCCCGCGGCGAGCGCAGTTCGGCGACTACTCGACCAACGCCGCGCTGCTGCTGGCGCCCGCGCTGGGGACCGCCCCGCGCGAGCTGGCTGAGCGCCTGGGCGGCGCCCTGCAGGCGAAGCTGGGGGCGAGCCTCGAGCGCTTCGAGGTGGCCGGCCCGGGGTTCGTCAACCTGTTCATGGCCGACGCCTGGCTCACCTGCGCGCTCGCCCGGGCGCTGGCCGCCGGCGAGTCCTACGGCGCCGACGCGGCCGAGCACCCCGAGCGCATCCTCGTGGAATTCGTGTCCGCCAACCCCACCGGGCCGATGCACGTGGGCCACGCGCGCAACGCCGCCTACGGTGACTCCCTGGGGCGCATGCTCGCGCTGTACGGGCACAGCGTCGAGCGCGAGTACTACGTCAACGACGCCGGGTCCCAGGTGCGCAAGCTGGGCGAGTCGATCGGCGCGCTCGCGCGGGGCGAGCCGGTGCCCGAGGACGGCTACAAGGGCGACTACGTGGCGGAGCTAGCCGCCCGTCTCGCAGACGCAGCCAACACCGCATCCTCCGCGGAGGGGTCGGCGGCGCTGGGACGTGCGGCGGTGGCGCTGATGATCGAGGGCATCGAGGCCTCGCTCACGGCGTTCGGCGTGCAGCCGTTCGACCGCTGGTTCTACGAGAGCTCGCTCCACGAAGGCGACCCCAGCCCCGTGGAGCGCACGCTGGCGCTGCTCGAGCAGCAGGGCCGCACCTACTTGCAGGACGGCGCGCTGTGGCTGCGCACGACCGCGTTCGGCGACGACAAGGACCGCGTGCTTGTGCGCACGGGCGGCGAGCACACGTACTTCCTGTCCGACATCGCCTACCACGAGGAGCGACACGAACGCGGCTTCCAGCGCCAGATCAACGTGTGGGGCGCCGATCACCACGGCTACGTGGCGCGCATGCACGCCGCCTACCAGGCGCTCGGCGGCGACCCCGAGGAGCTCGAGATGCTGATCATGCAGTTCGTGCACCTCGTCAGCTCGGGCGCTCGGGCGCAGATGTCAAAGCGCTCCGGGGAGTTCGTGACGCTGGACGAGTTGATGGCGGAGATCGGGGTGGACGCCGCGCGCTGGTACCTGCTCGCCCGCTCGCACGACACCACCGTGGAGCTCGACCTGGACCTCGCCCGCCAGCAGTCCAGCGAGAACGACGTGTACTACGTGCAGTACGCGCACGCCCGCATCGCCTCCGTGCTCGACCGGGCGGGGGGCGAGCGCGTGGCGAGCGCCCTCGCCCAGCTGTCGGAGGCGTCCGCCGGCGGCGGGGGGGTGTCTCTGCACCCGAGCGAGCGCGCTCTCATCCAGCAGCTCCTCGCGTTCCCCGGGGAGCTCGCCGAGGCGACTGAGCGCCGCGCACCGCACCGCATCGCCGCGTACGCGCTCGCGCTCGCGCAGACGTTCACCGCCTTCTACCGCGACTGCCAGGTTGTGGGGCTGGCGGCGGAGACGCCCGAGGCGGACGGCGCCGCCGATCGCCACGGGGTGGAATCGCTGCGGATCGCCCTGAGCGTGGCCAGCGCGCGGGTGATCGCGCGCTGCCTGGGATTGCTGGGCGTGAGCGCGCCCGAGCGCATGTAGCGAGTCCGAGCGCGCCGGCTCTCTAGTCGAAGCGCGCGAGGTCCGACTCGAGCCGGGCGGCGTCGGCGGGACTGAGCGTGGTGGTGCCGGTGGGCGTGGTCGCGCGCGCGCGTCGGGCGCGCCGGCGCCACCTGGGGAGCGCGACGAGCACGGTGGCGAGCAGCGCAAGCACGACTGCCGCGGGGACCAGGTACACGGCCAGATCGAAGCCGTGGGTGCTCGGCAGGCCGAGCACGGTGGGCCCGAACTGGGCGACCAGCGCGCGCTTGATTTCGCCTTCGTCCTCGTCCTTGTCGATCAGTTCCTTGATGTATTCGCGCTCGAGGTCCGCCTGCGGGGACTGGGACTCGTTGAGCGCCACTTTGCACGTCACGCACATGGCCTGGCGTTCGATCAGCGCCAGCGACACGCGCGGCCTCGTGCTCGCGGCCGAGCCGGCGGTTGGCATGAGCGTGAGCGCCGCCGCGCCCACCGCCAGGGCCGCGAGCAGCGCGCGCGTCACCGGCGAGCGCGTCATCCGGGAGCGCGTCACGAGCTTTCCGCGAGCGCCAGCGCGCGCTTGACGAAGCCCTGTTCGATCTCGCCCCGTTCGATCTCCACGATCCGTCCCTGGCGGTTGATGAGGAAGCTCTCGGGGACCTGGCGGGTGCCGAACGAGTGGGCGAATTCCCCGGTGGCGTCCCGCAGGATGGGGTAGGTGAGGTGGTACTGGCGCACGAAGCTCTCCGACGCGGGCGAGTCGTCCTGGTAGGTCACGCCCAGCACGGTAGCGTCGTGGCGTTCGAGATCGCTCTGCGCATGCTCGAGCATCGGCGCCTCCGCCTGGCAGGGGGTGCACCACGAGGCCCAGAAGTTCAGCACCACCACCTTGCCCCTGAGCGACGCCAGCGAGCGCTCGCCGGCGGCCCCCAGCACCGGCAGGCGGTGGGCGGCGTCCGGCGCCACCGGGTAGCGCCCGCGGGCAACCTGTTCGTCGAGCGTGCGGTTGGGCGCCTGCGTGGACACGCCGTACAGCAGCAGCGCCACCACCGCTGCGCCGGCGAGGGTGGCGAGGATCGGCAGCGGTCGCAGTCTCACGGCTCCCCAAGAGTAGAGGCGCGGCGACGCATCTGAGGCGGTTGGAGCGCCGGCTCGGGATGTGGGCGGCAACGGGTATGTGTGAGGACGCCGGCAGGGGGTAGTACCGGGGCGTCCCCCACCGCCCGTTCCGCGGGCGGTGCCATCCCCAAGGAGGAGAGGAGGCACGCGCGATGCCTCGTGCTTCACGCCGGCCAGAACCGCATGCTTCGCGACGGATCCGTCGGCTCGCAACCGGGCTGTCGGTGGTGGCGGCGCTCGTGGGGGTCGCGGCGATCCCCTCGCACGCTTCCCGCACGGTCAAGTGCAAGGTCGTCTCCAGCCCGTACGTGTCCGGCACGGTGCATGTGGGGCAGAAGCTGCGCGCACACCACGGCGAATGGAGCTGCCCGTGATGTGACGCGGCGGTGGGTCGGCATTGGCCGTCTCGCGTCGGGGACGTTGCGCCTGCGCTCAGCGGGGATCTTGCTCGGTCTCGACGCCCTAGAATCGGGGCAGCGCGGCGGTAGCTCAGTTGGTAGAGCGCAAGCTTCCCAAGCTTGAGGTCGCGGGTTCGAGACCCGTTCGCCGCTCTGAATCCCGCATTCCGATGCGGGGGTGTTCGCGACCCGTTGCTCTGCCCATAGGCACGGCGGGATCATAACGCGCGCGCGTGCCTGTCACCGGTGCGCATACGATGACGCTCCGATGACCGGCTGGATCAGATTCCCCACGGCGTTCGTTGCTGTCGCCGGGCTTGCGCTGGCCGTCGGATGCTCGGGGAAGTCTGCGGCGATGACGCGCCCCAGTGCGTCGTGCGTGCCGCCCTCCCTGCGGCTCTTTGCGCCGCGTCCGCCCGCTCCGAAGGAACTCGCTAGCTCGCTGGAACCTGGGCTGATCGCCGCCTTCGGGGTCCTCCGGCGAAGTGCGCAGCCGAGCGATGAGCCGCCCCTCGCGAGCGGCGCTCTCGCACAGGAGCTGCGGAAGGACTACGAGCTCGCGGGGTACTTCCCGGCACTCGTCCGCCGGTTGATACGCCTGCCGGGTGGCCGCGAATACTTCGTCATTCCGGCCTTCGCGCGACCCGAAGCGGTTCCGCCTACCCGTTGTTCGTCTGCATCCACGCATCGCCAGCTAGTCGCCGAGCAGCAGAGACGCAAGACCGATCCGGTGGCCTGCTTCATTGAGTCAGGCGAATCGCGCACCGCGCCCGCGCCAGGATGCGAGCCGTTCGTGGAGATCAATCAGCAGCCGCGCGCCTTCGGCGTGAGCGACTTCGTGCGGACACCCGACATTGAGATGGTGCCGGATGGCGTTGCCTCGGTCCGGGTCTCCTACCGCGACGTGGCGCCGTTCTCCGTGCCCGTCAGCGAAAACGCGTTCTATCTGGTGCCGCCGCCGACACCTCATAACTCGGTGAGCGCGCAGATGAAACGCCTGCTCTCTGGGATCTTGAACAGCAAGCTAAGCACTGCCCAGCGCGACAGACTCACCGCGCAGTGGAATCGCACGTACGTTTACACGCTGCCGACCAAGATTGAATGGCTTGACCAGGGCGGCGGCCTCGTGCGGGTCGTGACGCCGCCGACTCGGGCCAGTATCGCCGCCACGTCGCTTGGTCAGCTCCTCGCGCCAATTGAAGGCTAGGCAGCTCGGGTGCTGCGGGGATTGATCGCGCTCGCGGCCCACGCGTCGCGCACCCCGCGCAGGATCGTTCCGAGCGGAAGGCATACGGACGTATCCCACGCCAGACCGTCTACCACTACGCCTATCGCTCTCAGCTCGGCTTCGCGCCGGCGCGCGGTATGCGGTGCCTTGTGCCAGAACTGATTAGCGAGGCCGTTCGCTTGGATGGCGACGGCCCCGAGCAGCCGCTCCGCTTGGGTCGGCGTGATTTCCCCGCGGTTGGCCGCCGCGATGACCGCCAGCTGTGCGTCGGGTAGTCCGGCCACGATCACGTCCGTGGCCGTTCTGGTCCACGGCGCAAGCTCACCCGTCCAGAGGGCGGCCAGGCGCTCGGCCGTAAAAGTCTCCGGCCCGGTCTGCGCCGCTTTCGGGTAGCGCAACTGGCGCTCTATGCGGACTCGGCTCCCAGCCGTCGGCAGGCCCAGCTCCGTTGCTTTGTCATAGATGCGCCACCGCACTTTCCCCGTGGGGAGTCGTTGATAGATGGTCTCCACGCGACCTTCGCATCGCCAAGCATCCGTTTTCAGACCGCGGATCGGAAGGCACGCCATCACCTGCAAGAAACGGAGTCCATCGGCGGGGTCGGTGAACTCCAGATCGGCGGCGAGATCTATGCGGCGCACCTTCGCCTCCACAGGAAGGTGGCAGGGATGAAAGATGGCCGAGAAGAGCGCGCCCGCCGCCTCCGCGCATGGTGCCAGCGCCTCCGGCGCCCCAGGCGTCGCCGCCATCAACGCGTGTTCCTGCATCGCTGCCAACCGTCCCTCGCACCATACGAGGCGCCGGTTGCCCGCGCGATGGTTGCTCCACCATCCCCACCTCGCGCCGAGCACGGCCTCTTGGAGCATGTAGCTGCAAAAGCCGGTCCGGATCACGCGCGAGTGGCCTAGGGTGCGATAGGTCGTCTCATCAAAGCCTGCAAGGTGGCCAGTGTCCTCCGCGACGCGAAGCAGCTTCCAGAACGTGTCATCAGTCGGACGCCACGCGAAGCTCGTTGTGTCACAGCCCAGCCATGCAAGGCGTACGCCGGGCGCAAGCTCAACACCGTTGTTGCGATTCCCGCTGTTAGAGCAGCGGGAATCGCGTTCGGCTTTGACCGGCCCACCGCTGGCAGCTCGCGAGCGCTCCGGGGCACTCCGCGCTCGCGAGCTGCTGGCGCGGTGGGCAGGCCGTCGGGCGGAGGCGCTGCCCTGCGCGTCCGCCCCCTGAGTGAGCGCGCGCGGTGCCACGCTACGCCCCCTCCGCTTTAGCCGCGCTCTGCCGCTGCGCCGGTGCCGGCGGGCTCGCCGGGGGCGCGGCGGCGACCGGGGCTGAAGGCGTCAGGACGGAGGTCAGGCGCAGGCGATAGGCCTTGCCCTTTCCGCCCATCGTCCTGAGATCAACTTGCCGTGCCGACGCCTCAAACGTGAGCGGGGTATCGCTCGCGGCCAGTCTGAGGGCGCCTATACACGCCTCGTCGCAGACGACCGAGATTACGTCCCCGCTGTCCTCTTGGTAAAGCGTCGCGAGGTAGGTCTCACCATAAGGAGGGTTCGCCGGGAGCGTTGCGAGTTTGAGAAGACGTGCTGTTAACTGAATCCTCACTGCCGGATTATAACAGATTCACTCCATTATGTCAATAGGTGAATCGGTAAATGTGTCAATAATTATTTGGGTGAACTCTTGGGAACCTTCATATTCAACAGCGCTTCACACGCGCGGCCCGACTTGGTGCGCGCGTAGTGTCGCCGGGTCGTGCTGATATCCGCGTGGCCGAGCACTTCTTGGACAACGTGGAGCGGTACGCCGTCGTCCAGGGCGTGGGTTGCCCATGCTCGCCGCAGCGAATGCGGCGTGAGTTGCGAGGTCTTCCCATCGGGCGAATCCCAGCGGCTTGCCGCCTTCATCACCGCAACATCAGCACGGATCGCATGCCACTTCAGCATCCGCAGGACGGTGCTATCAGCCATTTTCTTGCCGTTGCGCGTGAGCAGCACATACGCCGTCTCGGAGTCAGCGAGCGCCGCCTCCATGCGTGCGTTCTTCTGCGCCGTCCGCCGCTGGTGCTCGCGCCAGAGGCGCAGCTCGCGCACAAGCACCGGATGGAGGCTCAATACGTCGGGCTTCTGCCCCTTACCGATGAACGTCCAGGTTCCGGCGTTGAGATCAATCTGGCGCCAGCGCACTTCTACGAACGTCGCCCGACGGGAGGGGGCGAAATAGACCCAATGCGCGAGAAGTCGCGCGGCAGGGGAGCCGGGCGCGTTGAGGAGCCGGGCAACCTCATCTTCGGACGGTATGTAGCCCTGGGTCGTCGGGCACTTCGGGCTCTCCACGTGCGCCGAGGGGTCCAGGTCTGGTAGGTCGTCTTCGTAGTAGAAGTGCCGGTACAGAAAGCCGATGGCGCAGAGGTGCTTCTTACGCGTTGAGGGCGCGAGACCGCCGCGGCGCCCGGCGTTCGGGCCGCCATGCCGTCGGCACCACCCGCACGGTTCCCCGTCTGGCGCCAGCGGCATATCGGCGTCCTCCAGGTGAGCGAGATACAGCAGGACGTGACGCCGCTGCGCCGTGTAGAAGGTCGCCCCGTGGACGGACGCGAGATAGTCCGAGAAGTGCTCCAGGCACCGCTCGTATTCGCCCTTCGTCTTCGCGGCCACCTGCTTGTGGTTGATCGCGATGGCCTCCTGAATGAGCTGCTGGTTGCTCCAGCTCATGCGCATCCCCTGCGGCGCCGCCGATCCAGGCGCAGGCGATATAGATGCACCGAGGGGTGCGGCATCCTGCCGCGCGCCTGCTTGATGCCTGCTTCCAGGGCGAGGCTTGCGGCGACGGAGAGGCGGGCGCTGGGCTGTTTGAGACGGCACCCACTAGCAATATCGCGGCTGGGAGTGCTCGCAGGTGGCGTGGACGTTTGTTGTCCGGGCCCCGCCGCCCAGGGTGGAGACGCGGGAAGAATATCGCGGCTGGGAGCGCCACGAAGCCTGGTGGACGCTTGTTCTGCGTCCGGCCCGCAACGGGTAGATTTGGTTCGCGAACAGCGCGCGAACGCGGGTTTCGAGACCCGTTCGCCGCTTGCAAGGACCAGAGCCAGATTTGGCTCCAGCAAGCGGGTTTCGGCTATCTGGGCCGGGGAGCTAGCCCAACGCGTGCAGTAAGAGTGTGAAGTCGAGGGTTGTCTCGTGTAGGGGCGTGTGCGCGGGGGTCGTGAGGGGCGCTGGCGGGGAGATGGTGTCTTGAAGGGTTAGGCAGAGGCGGACGCGGTGTT
>Ga0302325_10000227_pt1 | contig 160721 bp, 161 predicted proteins | sample Palsa_T0_2_FD_201948 | JGI IMG/M metagenome (GOLD analysis project Ga0302325, IMG submission 201948) | Peat permafrost microbial communities from Stordalen Mire near Abisko, Sweden - Palsa_T0_2 | ecosystem: Environmental > Terrestrial > Soil > Palsa > Peat permafrost | place: Sweden: Abisko...
TGACTCGAAGGATTTGCGTCCGCTGTTCGAGACCATCTTGAAGCACATTCCGCCGCCGGCCGGCGATCCCGACGCGTCGCTGCAGCTTCTGGTGGCGAATCTCGATTACAGCGATTACCTGGGCCGTCTGGCAATTGGCCGCGTGTTTTCGGGAATCTTGAGATACGGCGATGAAGTGGCGATCGCCAAGCTGGACGGCTCACTCGAAAAAACGCGGATCACGAAGCTCTATTCCTTTGAGGGATTGAAGCGCGTGGACGAGACCATCGGATACCCGGGCGATGTTCTGGCCATCGCGGGCGTGGAAGGCATCACGATCGGCGAGACTGTCACCAGCGTCGAGAATCCGCAACCGCTGCCGCACATCCAGATTGACGAGCCGACCATCGCGATGACCTTCACTATCAATACGTCGCCGTTCTCCGGCCGCGAAGGGCAGTTCGTTACGTCGCGCAATCTGCGGGACCGGCTGGACAAGGAACTGCTGACCAATGTCTCCATCCGCGTGGAGGAAGCGGGCGGTCCAGACGCATATAAGGTGATGGGCCGCGGAGAGCTGCAGCTTGCCATCATCATCGAAATGATGCGCCGCGAAGGTTTTGAAATGATGGTGGGGAAGCCTGAGATCCTGACCAAGACCATCAAAGACAAAGTGCATGAACCGATGGAGTTGCTGGTGATCGATTGTCCGGAGGCCTATATCGGCGTGGTGATCGAGAAGCTGGGCCAGCGCAAAGGCAAGATGATCAAGATGGTGAATCACGGCTCGGGGCGCGTGCGGCTGGAGTTTCATGTGCCGTCGCGCGGGCTGATCGGGCTGCGCAGCGAAATGATGACCGATACACGCGGTACCGCCATTTTGAATACTCTGTTCCACAGCTACATCGAATGGCAGGGCGACATTCCGTCGCGGCCCACCGGATCGCTGGTATCGGACCGCGCGGGCAAGACCACCGGCAATGCGATTTTCAATTTGCAAGAGCGCGGCGAGATGTTCGTGAGCCCAGGCACGGAAGTCTATGAAGGCATGATCGTAGGTGAAAACGCGCGCGATTCAGACTTGAACGTCAACATCGTGAAGGAAAAGAAGCTGACCAATATGCGCGCCTCTACCTCCGACGAAGCCATCCGCCTGGTGCCGCCGCGTCTTCTGAATCTGGAGCAAGCCATCGAATTCATCCGTGACGACGAGTTTGTGGAAGTGACCCCGCAGTCGATCCGGTTGCGGAAGAAGATCCTTAAGGCGAATCAACGCTAATGGAACCCAAAGAGAAAAAGAAGCCTGAGGAAGCGATGGCTTTAGTTATGATCATCGCGGATTCCGAAAAGGCCCGCCAAGAAGGCCGGTGGATTTCGCAAGAGCAAATGGAAAAACTAATGCGCGAGAAGTTCGGCACTTAGTTGTGGCGCGAACTTTAGTTTGCCGCGTTCACACTCGTGTGAACGCCGGGCCGCCTGCAGCTCACCGTTCGCGTCCGGGCAACTCCAAGCTCACACAGCAAGGGCCAGACACTTCGTTACACGTCATCCGAGCCTTGCCTTCAGCAGCTCATTCACCGCCGCTGGGTTCGCCTGCCCCTTGCTGAGCTTCATCACCTGCCCCACCAGGTAGCCGATCACGCCGACCTTTCCGGATTTGTACTGCTCTACCTGCTTCGGGCTTTGGGCTATCACTTCGTCCACAATCTTCTCCAGTGCGCCCGTATCGCTGATCTGGCGTAGGCCCTCGCGATCGATAATCGTCGCGGCCGAAACGCCCGACTCGAACATCTTGGCGAAAATGTCCTTCGCCATCTTCCCGCTGATTTCACCCTTCGCAATGAAAGCCACCAGTTCGCCCAATTGCTCGGGAGACACCGGTGATTCCATAATCTCCCGGCCTTTCAGCGCGCCCAACAGATCGCCCGTTACCCAGTTCGCAGCCATGCGCGGATCGCCCGCCGCCTTCGCGGCCTTTTCGAAATATTCGCTGATTTCCCGCGTGGCTGTTAAAACCTGCGCATCGTACTCGCGCAGCCCGTAGCTCTCCATGAACCGCGCGCGTTTGTCCGCCGGCAGCTCCGGCACCGTCGCCTTGATCTGCTCCAGCCACGCCGCGCTCACGCGCAACGGCACCAGATCGGGCTCTGGGAAGTAACGATAATCATGCGCGTGCTCTTTGCTGCGCATCCCCACGGTCTCGCCCGTCGCGACGTTATAGAGCCGCGACTCCTGCTCGATTCTGCCATCGCCTTCGAGCACGCCCACCTGCCGGGCAATCTCATAATCGATCGCCATTTTCGCGAACCGGAACGAATTCAGATTCTTGACTTCCACCTTGGTGCCGAACTCCTTAGCGCCCTTCAATCGCACGGACACATTGGCATCGCAGCGCAATTGCCCCTTTTCCATGTCGCACTCCGAGACGCCCACATATTGCATAATCTGCTTCAGCCCGGTCAGATACTCATGCGCTTCGTCGGAGGATCGGATGTCCGGGTCGCTCACGATCTCGATCAACGGCGTCCCGCTGCGATTCAAATCGACGTAGGTGTAACGGTCGGAATCCTTGAAACCGTCGTGGATGCTTTTACCCGCGTCGTCTTCCAGATGAATGCGCGTGATCCCGATGCGCTTCTTGGCATCATGAACCGTTACGTCCAGCCAGCCGTGCTCGGCCAGCGGCTGGTCATATTGCGAGATCTGATAGCCCTTGGGAAGGTCGGGATAAAAGTAATTCTTGCGCGCGAATCGCGAAAAGGCGTTCACCTTGCAATGCGTAGCCAGAGCCGCCTGAATTGCCATCTCCACCGCGCGCCGGTTCAACATCGGCAAGGCGCCCGGCAGGCCCAGGCACACCGGACACACGTTCGAGTTCGGTGGCGCGCCGAAGCCGGTTGGACATCCGCAAAAGATCTTAGTGCGCGTATTGAGCTGGACGTGTACCTCCAACCCAATCACTGGCTCGTACTTGCCGATCTCTTCCGGCGTAGCTTCTTTTTGATGCCAAGATCCGGTTTGATGCAAAGATCCGGCCGGCGCGCTCGAAGACATGCTTCATTATTGCTTATGAGGCGACAACGACGCCGTGCCGAGCAACCCGCCCAAGCCCATGGTCTCCACCGCGCTCGAAGGCACAATGACCATCGATCCTTTCTCCTTAATGGCTTCATACAGCATGTTCATCGCGCGCAGGTGCAGCGCCACCGGATTGTTGATGTAGACCGTTGAGGCTTCGGCGAATTTGGCGGCGATGTCCGTCTCCGCGGTGCCAAGAATAATGCGGGCCTGGCGTTCGCGCTCGGCTTGAGCCTGTCGCGACATGGCGTCTTCGAGCGCCTGTGGGATGTGTACGTCGCGGATCTCGACAGACTGAACGGTGATGCCCCAGGGATTCGTCTTTTCGTCCAATATGCGCTGCAGTTCGCGTCCCAGCATTTCGCGATTGGTGATCATCTGTGCCAGATCGTGCCGCCCGATTGATTCCAGCAGAGCCGTTTGCGCCGTCATCGTGATGGCCTCGCTGAAATTCATCACCTCCAGGATCGATTTCTCTGCGTTCCACACCAGCCAGAACACGATGGCGTCCACGTTCACCGGCACGGTATCGCGTGTCAACGCCGATTCAGCGCTTACTTGTACCACGCGCACCCGCTGATCCACGTAAACGCTCGTCTTGTCGATTACCGGAACGATCATGAAGATTCCTGGGCCGCGCAGCCCAACGTAGCGGCCCAACCGCAGCACCGCAGCCTTTTCCCATTGCTTGGCCACTCGAATGGAGAAAAGGAAATACAACCCGATTACTATGCTGGCCCAGAGCGACGCGCGATTATGGATCAGCATTGCAGCAGCGAAACCCGCCGCCACGCAAACCAGGAACACGGTCGTACCAACCGTGCTGATCTGACCCTTCGACGGCAGAGGCTTCGATGTTATGCCTGCGGGCATAAAGGGCATCATATTTTAGTTCTCCTCTCGGATTGCAGTTCGTTTAGATAGCCGATAATTTCCGCGAGCTCGATTCCCTCCGCTCCAGCCCGCGCCAGAAGTTCGCCACAGATCTGGCCGATGCGTCGCCCACGCTCGACGCCATCCACAGGAAGCTTCTTGTCCGTCAGAAACGTCCCCGTGCCTTGCTGAGTGGAGAGCACCTCGCGGATTTCGAGCTCTCGATAGGCGCGTACCACGGTGTTGGGATTGATCGCCAGGTCGACCGCCAGTTGCCGCACGGTCGGAAGCTGATCGCCAGGACGCAAGGTTCCGGCCGCCACGCCGCCCAGCACCTGATCGATGATCTGGCGATACGCCGGGACGCCACTGCGCTGATCCAGCGTGAACTGGGCTCGCCGATCAGCGTGCGTCATAGTTTCAGTGTACTAGTGTTATAATACAATATCAAGACCTAAGGCGAAGTTCCTCGTAAACTTCTCAGCCGGAATGACGTTTAATGGTTGTAGGCGCATGAAAACTAGCAGTACTTGGTTAGCTTCCGCCCTGTGTGGCCTTCTTCTGGCGTTTCCCCTGGCGCTCCCGATGATGGCGCGCCCCAAAACCCATAAATCCTCGGACGAAAACAAGCTGTTCCAGAAGAAGCTCTCGAAGGACGACCAGATACTGCACGCGCTGGATCGCCTCACCTTTGGACCCCGGCCGGGCGACGTGGAGCGCGTCAAGAAGATCGGATTAAAGAAATGGATCTTCGCGCAGCTTCATCCCGACCGGATGGACGAGAATCCGGTGCTGGAAGCGCACCTCAATGCTCTGGAGTCACTGCGCATGACTCCGCTCGAAGCGGTGCAGCACTATCCGCCGCCGCAAATGATCCGCGCCATCGCGCAAGGCAAGCAGCCCATGCCCGACGATCTGCTGCTGCGCGCCAGCATCGAACGTTTCCTGATCCGTTACAAAACTAGAATCGCTCAGGGGTCCAACCCTCCTGCGCCACTGGACCTTAAGGCCGATGTGATCAAGGAAGATCTCGAACCCATGCGTCCGCTGGATGAGGTGCTCACTCCCTCTGAGCTCGAGATCGTGCGATCGGGCAATGGGGACAAGAAGCGTGAACTGCTCGAATCCATGCCCCAGGAAAAGATCGAAGACATGCTGGTTGCCATGACGCAGAAGCAACGGCTCGCCCTCTTCGCTCCCGCTTCCAGCGCCGTCCGCCGCGAGATCTTTTTGTTGAACGGTCCCCAGCAAGTTGTCAATTACGATCTCGTCGATTCCAAGATGCTGCGGGCCATTGAGAGCACGCGGCAGCTGGCCGAAGAGCTGGACGATTTCTGGTTTAACCATTTCAACGTGTTCTATGAGAAGGGGGCCGATCGGTTCCTGGTTCCGCAATATGAGCGCGAAGCCATCCGTCCGCATGTGCTCGGCCAGTTCCGCGATTTGCTGGAAGCAACCGCGAAGAGTCCGGCCATGCTTTTCTTTCTGGACAATTCCGAATCCGTTCGTCCGGATCTGGACGCCAACGACAAAAAGCGGAAGGTGAAGCGCGGGCTCAACGAAAACTACGGGCGCGAGCTGATGGAACTGCATACGCTCGGAGTGAATGGCGGCTATACGCAGAAGGACGTCACCGAAGTGGCGCGCTGCTTCACCGGCTGGGGCATCCTGGAGCCGCGCAAAGGCGGCAGCTTTTTCTATAACGACAAGCTGCACGACAAGGGCGAAAAGATCGTGCTGGGCCACGTCATCGCGGCCGGCGGCGGCATGGAAGACGGCGAACAGGTGCTGGATATTCTGGCCCGGCATCCCTCTACGGCGCATTTTATCTCCAAGGAGCTGGCCCAGCGCTTCGTGGCCGACAATCCTCCCGACGAGCTGGTGAACAAGATGGCGCAGACCTTCCTCTCCACCAACGGCAGTATTCGCGAAGTGCTGAAAACCATGCTCGATTCGAAAGAGTTCTGGTCGGAAGGCGCCTATCGAGCCAAAATAAAGTCGCCCTTCGAGATGGTGGCGAGTTCGGCTCGGGCCTTGAATGCGGATGTCATCGACGGTTGGGCGCTGGCCAATCAGGTGGGCACGCTCGGCGAGCCTCTGTATCGCAAGCTGGAGCCTACCGGCTATTCGAATCTGAACGCGGAATGGGTAAACTCGGCATCTTTGCTGGGCCGCATGAATTTTGCGCTGCAGCTGGCGCAAAACCATGTCGAGAGCGTCAAGGTGGATGTGTCCCGCTTCGGCGCCGACCCGAGCGAAGTGGCCAAAGCGCTGATGTTTCGCGCCATGTCGCCACAAACGCGCGAGGCCATCGACAAAGCTTTGCAAGAGAACCATGATAAGGACAGCAAGCAGAAGAACCCGGCGCTGGTCGCGGCGCTGGTGATTGGGTCGCCGGATTTCCAAAAGAGGTAAAGAAATGCCATCCAGACGCGTATTCCTGAAAGGCTCGGCGCTCGCCATGTTCGGCGTGGGTTCCATGCCAGTGTGGCTTTCCCGTTCCCTGTACGCGGCGGATTCCACCGAAGGCCGCAAGAAAATTCTGGTCGCTATCTTTCAGCGTGGCGCAGTGGATGGCTTGAACATGGTGATTCCTTTCGGAGAACCGCGTTATTACGAATTGCGGCCGTCCATCGCCATCCCCAAGCCGGACGGAACACCGAACTCAGCCCTCGACCTGGACGGATTCTTCGGACTTCACCCGTCGCTCGCGCCTCTGAAACCGATGTTTGACGCCCGGCATCTGGCGATTGTCGACGCGGTGGGCTCGCCCGATCCTACGCGCTCGCATTTCGATGCGCAGGATTACATGGAGTCCGGTACGCCTGGCTTCCACGGCGCCGTCGACGGATGGCTAAACCGGGCCTTGTCTAAACAGGATGGGCCAAAATCCTCCGGCCCGGCGTCTCCGTTGCGCGCCGTCAGTCTGGGCGACACGCTGGCTCGCAGTTTGCGAGGGCAGAACGACGCGGTTGCGGTCCGCAGCCTGAACGATTTTCAAGTGCACGATCCGCATGGAGCCGCTTCCTTCGAGAGCATGTACGAAAATTCGCTGGACACCATGCTGCATGGTACTGGCAAAGAGACATTCAACGCGGTGAAGCTCATGCAGTCCATCCAGAAGCAGACTTACGTGCCGGCCAATGGCGCCAGCTACGGCAATGGCGGCTTCGGCAAGAGCCTGCAGCAGATCGCGCAGCTGATCAAATCCAATGTGGGCGTGGAGGTTGCGTTCGCCGACATCGGTGGCTGGGACACGCACGTGAACGAAGTGGGTGGGCAGCCTACCAATGGCCAGCTTGCGAACAATCTGACGCAGTTTGGCCAGGCGCTCGCGGCCTTCTATCAGGACCTCGGCGATCGCATGGAAGACGTCACGCTGGTCACCATGTCGGAGTTCGGCCGGACGGTCAAAGAAAACGGCGATCGGGGAACCGATCACGGCCATGCGAATGTCATGTTCGTGATGGGCGGCGATGTGCGCGGCGGCAAGGTGTATGGCGACTGGCCGGGTCTTCACGAAGAACAACTGTACGACGGACGCGATCTGGCGCTCACCACCGATTTCCGCGATGTCCTCGGCGAGCTGGTGGCACGGCACATCGGCAATCCAAATCTGAAGTCCGTTTTTCCCGGCTACGACTCTCCGAAATTCCGCGGTTTGCTAGCCTAGAATTAATGCTGATCGTAATGCGGGCGCACGCCACCGAGCAGGACATCGCTCAAGTTTGCGCCAAAATCCAAAGCCTCGGCTTCCGCGCCCACGTGATGCCCGGCGCCGAGCGAACCGCCGTCGGCATAACCGGTAACCACGGCCCGGTTCCCTCCGAGGAGTTCGAGAGTCTCCCCGGCGTGGCCGAAGCCATTCCAGTTTCAAAACCCTACAAGCTGGTCAGCCGCGAAGTGAAGCCTGACAATACGGTGGTAGACGTGGCTGGCGTACTGGTGGGTGGGGCTGAACTAGCGCTGTGCGCGGGCCCATGTTCGGTGGAGAGCAGAGAGCAGATTCTGGAATCGGCTCGCGCGGTGAAAGCCGCGGGCGCCCAACTCTTGCGTGGAGGCGCGTACAAACCGCGGACGTCGCCCTATGCGTTTCAAGGTCTGGGCGAAGAGGGCCTGCGCTACCTGGCCGACGCGCGCGAGGAAACCGGGCTTGGCATCGTTACCGAAGCCATCGATGTGGAAACCTTCGACCTGGTGGAAGAGTACGCCGATTGCCTGCAAATCGGAGCGCGGAACATGCAGAACTTTGCGCTGCTGCGCCGGGCCGGCCGTTCACGTAAGCCGGTTCTGCTGAAACGCGGCATGGCGTCCACGCTCGAAGAGTTCCTGATGGCCGCCGAATACATCCTGTCGGAGGGCAATTATCAGGTGTTTTTGTGCGAGCGCGGCGTCCGAACCTTTGCCGATCACACACGCAACACGCTGGACCTGAGCGTTGTCCCGGCGGTGCAACGCTTGAGCCATTTGCCGATCATCGTGGATCCCAGCCATGGCACCGGCAAGCGCGACAAGGTTCATCCGATGGCACTGGCCGCGGTTGCGGCAGGCGCTTCCGGGCTCATCGTAGAAGTTCATCCGAATCCAGACCGCGCGCTGTCCGACGGCTACCAGTCATTGTTCCCGGATCAATTTCGCGAGCTAGCCGATGAGGCGCGCGCCATCGGAGAGCTCTTGCGAAGCCGAAGGTCGGGGGCGCAACTTGCCCCGGCGCTGGTTTAAGATTTATCGCTGCTCGCCGCGGGCTTCGATTCGGCCTTGGATTCAGACTTAGACTCGGATTTCGTTTCGCTTTTCGATTCTGATTTGGTCTCGGACGTAGTCGCGGTTTCGGTTTTTCCCGAATCGCTCTTCGATGAGTCGCCTTTGCCGGACTCGTGCTTGGGTGGTCCGCTCACGTTCCCCTTGGCGTAATCCGTCACGTACCAGCCCGTGCCTTTGAACTGGAACGCCGGTGCGGACATCAGGCGATGCACATGTCCTCCGCATTTTTCGTGGACTGTTAGAGGCTCATCGGCAAACTTCTGGATCAATTCGAAGGTTTCGCCACAGCCTTCGCATTTGTACTCGTAGATGGGCAATGGTCGAAACTCTACTGTGGCGGAGCTTGGTCCGGACGAGGCACGTTGAGCGGAGTCAACGCCGGTCCGGGCTTGGAATCGCCTTGGCCCCGCTCGTTGGAAACGATGTCGCTCTTGCCCTTCGTCACCACTTCAATGGCCTTCTTCAGCAGCACATCTTCGCCCGCCGCCGCCTGCGGAGGTTCAACCGTTTGCGGGTTTCCGTCATCGTCCACCACCACGGGTTCGGTTTCCTGAACCGGGACTGAGGGCGTGACCCCGGTGTCCTGAATGGCTTTGCCGGAAGGTGAATAATACTTGGCGACGGACAAAATCACCGCCGAGCCGTCATCCATCTGGATGGGCTTGCGGATGGACGCGTCGCCATAGGTGCGTTCGCCGATCACTTCCGCGCGCTTGTCGTCCATCAGAGCCGCCGCAGCGATCTCCGCGCCATCGGCGGTGCCTCGGTTCACAATCACCGCCAGAGGAAGGTGACTGCGATCGTTGGCTGGATCGGCCGTCACGTCGTGCCGTTCCACCTTTTGGCCTTCACTATAGGTGATCAGCCCCTTGTCCAGGAAAAGGTTGGCGAGTTGCTCGCCGGCTTCCGGACCACCTGTGGCGCAATGCCGGAGATCCAAAACAAATTCCTTGGCGCCCTGTTTCTGCAGGTCGTCCACTTTCGCCGCGATGTCCTTCACCCGGTTGCCATCCAGACTGGCGGCCTGGATCAGGCCTACCTGATCGGGCAGCATTTTGGCTGTCACAGCCGGATATTCCACCATGGCGCGCGTTAGCGTCAGTTTCTGCGGCTCGGGCTTGCGGAAGCGGAGCACGCCCAGTTCTACGGTGCTGCCCGCATCGCCTTCGAGCAAGAGCTGAGCGAACGCGAGCGGCATGTCGCGCGTGGCAACGCCGTTAATGGTCTCCAGCACGTCGGTGGTGGTCAGCCCGGCCTTGGCGGCGGGCGATCCTGGAATTGCGTCGACAATGCCGACGTAGCCGAACTTCTTCGAAAGAACCAAGCCGACTTCGGCCTTGTGCTGGTCTTTGCTCTTCAGCCACTGTTTGTACTGATCGGCGTTCAAGTAACTGGCGTAAGGATCGATGGATTCCAGCAGCCCATTCAACGCGCCCAGCGTGACGCTCTTCATGTCGGGCTCTTCCACATAATCGCTCTTGATTCGCGATAGCACCTCGGTGTAAACGGCGAGGTGCCGGTAAGTATCTTCCGGGGAAGCGCTCTTGCCGCGCATGGCGCCGAACAGCAGCACAAAAACGAGGCAAGTGGAGCTGGAAGCTACAAAAAACTTGATACGCCTGGTCATAAATAGGGGCCCAAGGACTTTCTGCCTTTAGTATAGCTTGGCTTCGGCCTGCCTGGCTGTTTCGTCTTGGCTGGATAAAGATGCCGTGGCCGAAGCTGGGCCCTGCATGGCAGACCGCAACATGGTGAAGGCCGCGTAAACCACCGCCACGATCACCAGCCAACGCATGGCAGTCAAGGGCAACGATTTCACAATCAGGGCAGCGATCAGGACGCCCGGCAGGCCACCCAATGCCAAGCCCAGCGTGGCCCTGGGGCTGTAACTTCCCGCCGTGATGAAGCGGGCGCTGGCTACCGGCATCAGAAAGGCGCAAGATCCCATCATGATCGGGAATGCGGCCTTGGGGTCCATTCCGAGCAGGCTTACCAGAATCATGCAAGGACCGTACAGCCCGATACCCAGGGTCATAAACGCACCCAGGATCAGGCTTCCGATCACTCCTGCCCACAAGCGCCAGTGTTCCAGGATGAGTGCGGTGCCGCCCGCCGGAAAAAGGTTGAAATTCGCCATCAAAAAGAAGCAGGCCGATGCCAGGAGCGCGACCCCCATGCCGATTTGGATCCAGCGGCGCGGCCAGTTCGCGACGACGCCCGCTCCGAACCAGGCTCCCACCGCGGAGGCGCCCATGAGCAGCACCAGGGTCAAGACGTCCACCTTGACGATAGCGATAAACAGGAACGCTTCCAGCAGCGTGGGTAACGCATGGCCGATATTCAACGTGCCTGGAATCTTTTCGTCCGGCACCATGTGCCAGAATTTGAAGGCGCTGGTGGTGGGCGCGAAAGAACCAATGCCGAGCGTGTCGAAGAAATTCGTCACCATCCCGACCAAGAGCTCGAGCAGGGACGGAACGCCTGGCGCGCGATTCCTGCTGCGGAACCAAATCCCGCCCAGGAAGATGGTGAACGCGCCGAGAGCGACAAAGAGCCAACCACGGGCGCTGAGCATTAGCTAGATGTTACCAGCAGCTAGCGACCGGTAACCGCCAGCTCTTCCCGCGCGCCAATCTGCCGCAAACACCGGTCGATCCATTGCTTGGTCAGCTTCTCCTCCACGCCGTTCTGCGAAAGCCGCGTGCGGAGGCTGGCGAAATCCACGTGATCCATCTGCTGGTCTTGATTGAAGCAGGAGAAGACCACGGTCTCTTCGCCGGTAATCGGGTCTTTGTGCTGCTGCAGGCACTGCGCGCAAATCTCCTTCATCATGCATTGCATGGGAGAGTTGATACTCGCGATGGCCTTGTGACCGTGCTTGAGATAGGGCGCGAGCATACCGTGGCGTGCGCGTTGCACCGCGTGCATCATCGCATCGGAACCGATCACCACCAGCCGGTCTACCGAACTCAGCGGGATTTCCGAGGCATCGCTCATAGGAGCCCCTGGCTCAGCCAGATCGCCTCGGGCGTAAGCCGCCATCGCTTCCACGATATTGCCGACGAAGGCCTTGTCCTGCACCCGATCGGGCGTGAATCCGGGCGCTTCGTCGCAGCACCAAACCACCACGTCGGCGGCCTTCTCGATCTCCTCCACTTTGTAGCGGTCGATCATTTTCTTATAACCGGCGAAGTAAATGGTGCGCGATCCGCTGGCGCGAAGCTGCTGGCCAATCGAAAATAAAACCGCATTGCCGAGCCCGCCGCCCACCAGCAGCACGGTCTCGCGCGACGGCGTTTCGGTAGGTGTACCGGTCGGTCCCATCAGAACCACCGGCTCGCCCGGTCGGAGCAAGGCGCACAGATCCGACGATCCGCCAACCTCCAGAACAATCGTCGACAGCAGCCCTTTCTCGCGATCCACCGAGGCGCCGGTGAGCGCCAGGCCCTCCATTGCGAGAGCAGTTCCGTTCACGCGCGGCGCCAGGGTCTCGTAGTTTTGGAGGCGATAGAACATCCCGGGTTCGAAGGCTCGGGCGGCCATGGGCGCCTGCACCACCACCTCCACGATGTTCGGGGTCAGCCGGATTACGTCCTTCACCACAGCGCGCAGCTCCAGGTTCAAGCGCGCCACCAGCACATCGGGTTCCGGCGCTTCTCTCGAACGGCGTGAGAGCAGCCGCGTCACCACCGGGTAACCTTGCTTGGCGCTCGCCATAGCCTTCACCACGTTGCCCGCGTAAGACGGATGCAGATCGCCAAAGAAGCTGACGCCGCGGCCGTCGGGACGTATGGATGTAAGCACGCGCGACGCTTTCGGCTTGGCCACGCGCTCCGGCTTTACCGGCTCTCCGTCTTCATCCACCGCCTGAAACCACTTGCCGTCCAGCAATACATTGTCGGGATCCTCGCGGCCCAGCACGGTGTTGGGCTGCGTGCCGGCGGCCACCAGGATGGACTTGGCAGGCAACCGCACCGGCTCGCCGGTTGCGCTCATTTTGCCGGTCGCTGGGTCGAACACATGCCGCGTGACATGCAACGCCGCGGCATGACCGAAGCTGTCTACTTCCACCGATTCCGGTGTCAGGCATTCCGCGAACCGGATGCCCTCTTCGAGCGCTTTCCAAACCTCTTCGTGATTCAGCGTGTAGCTGGGTGAATCAATCATGCGGCGGCGGTAGGCAATCGTGACACCGCCCCAGGAATTGAGCAGTCCGATCAGATTCGGCTTGCGGCCTTCCCTCGCCGCGGCCGCTCTCTCGGCGCGAATGGCGCGAGCATGCGCTATAAATTCATCCGCGGTCTGCTTTTCTTCCACGCTCCATCCCGCCACACATTCGCCTTCGCCCTTCTCCGCTACCAGGGTCTCGTAGCGGCTCAGGAACTTCTCCACTTGGACGACGTAATAGGCGAGCGATTCAGTGGCCGTGTCCACAGCCGTCAGGCCGCCGCCGATCACCGCGATCGGCATACGGATCTGTAGATTCGCCACAGAATTGCTTTTGGCCGCGCCAGTGAGTTGCAAGGCCATCAGGAAATCGGAAGCCTGCCGGACACCGCGCGCCAGCCCGTTCTTCATGGGGATCACCGTCGGCCGGCCGGCGCCCGCGCACAGCGCTACGTGATCGAAGCCCATCTGAAACGCGCTATCGATGGTGAGAGCGCCGCCGAAACGCACCCCGCCGAACATTGCGAACTCACGCCTGCGTTCCAGAAGCAACCGGATGATCTTCAGGAAATTCTTGTCCCAGCGAACCGTGATCCCGTACTCGGCCACTCCGCCGAAGCCCGCCATTACACGGTCATCCAGCGATTCATAAACCTCGCGAATGTCGCGGATGGGCCGGAACGGCGAGCGCCCGCCCAGTGCATCCACGCCACCAGTCTCCTCGGACAGCGGCTCGATCTTCAGCCCGTCAATTCCCACTACGGTGTGGCCATCGTTCATCAGATAATGCGACAGCGTGAATCCGGCGGGACCCAGCCCTACCACCAGCACTTTGTATCCGCTGGGCGCCAGCGGCAGCGGACGCGCGAAATTCAGCGGATTCCAACGCGTCAGCAGACTGTAGATTTCGAAACCCCACGGCAATTCCAGCACATCTTTCAGGGATCGGGTTTCCACCTGCGGAATATCCACCGGGTCCTGCTTCTGGAAAATGCAGGCCTTCATGCAGTCGTTGCAGATGCGATGCCCGGTTCCGGCAGCCATCGGGTTGTCGATGGTGACAATCGCCAGCGCACCCAATGTGTAGCCCTGCTGCTTCACCGTGTTCATCTCGGAAATCTTTTCATCCAGCGGGCAACCCGCCAAAGTGACGCCGAAGACGGTCTTCTTGAATTCGCCGGATTTTTCCTTGAGTCCGGTGGAGCAGCTGTCTTTGCCCTGGTTGTGGCACTTGATGCAGTAGTGCGCTTGATCGATGGCGCCTGCAAGCCCCATGCCCGGATCCGTCAGATGGAACCCTTCGCGGCTGCGCCAGTCTTCTTCGGGGAGGCGAAGCTTGGTGATTCCGTTCTCCGCCAGGCTCTCCACCGGAACCAAATGCAGCGGATCCAGCTTATGAGCCACCTTGAACAGAACGTCACCGTGATGCTTTTTTCGGCCCGCGTCGGACAACGCTGCCCAAGCTGCGTAGCGCGCGGCCGTCTGGATCCATTCCAGACGAACAGCTTCTTCTTCAAGCCACGCCGAGACATGCGCAAAGAAGCTTCGCTCGGTGAGCGGTTCACCACAAATGGCTTCCAGTTCGCGACTCAGGCCGGGGCCATCCATCGCTTCCGCCTGCTCCTTGGTCACACCGCTAATGGCTCGCTTTTGGATGAACTTGCGTTTGAAAGCAAAGAAGGGCGCCAGAGCGTTGTGCCGCGACTGCAGTGCCTCTACTTCCTTCGCGATTTGAAACAGCGCGCCCAGGAAATCCTCGACATGCGGGGCTAGCTCGATCACCAGCTCGGACTGCTCCTTGGGTGTCTCCTTAGCCATCCCAGCGCCTGAATTGGCGCGGGCGTCGAGCAGCCGGACGCTCAGCCCGGGGTCAGACGCTAAGAGCTGATTCAAGAAGGCGGCGTCCAGACGAACAAGGCCTTCGCGCGCGTACAAATCTTGAAACTGGAGGCCGAAGCCGAGATCACATGTATCGGAAGTTACTGACATTACTTGTGCTATGAGAGCGTATGGGCGGCGCTTATAAGTGTATTGTAACAGGCCAAATCATTGTGGATACGTCATTTTGGATTCCGACGTCGCCACTCAAAAAGCACCACGCCCGCCGCCACCGATACGTTCAAGGACGCAATGGCTCCCGCCATCGGAATGCGAACCAGCACGTCGCAATGTTTCTTTACCAGTTCATGCAAACCGTGTCCTTCCCCGCCCAGGACGAAGACGGTTGGTTCGGAGTACTCGATCTCGCTGTAGAGCTGGCCGCCGCGCTCGTCCAGTCCATAGATCCAAAAATTGCGTTTCTTCAAGTCCTGTAGTGTCTGGTTCACGTTCCCGACACGCACCACGGGCAGGTGTTCCAACGCCCCCGCGGCTGCTTTGGCGACCGTTTCCGTCAATCCGGCAGCCCGGCGGTCGGGAACGATCACCGCGCTCGCTCCCGCGGCATGCGCGGAGCGAATAACGGCGCCCAGATTGTGCGGATCCTCCACGCCGTCCAGGACCATCAGTAACTTCGCGTTGGGCAGCACTTGATCCAACTCCGCGTAACGGTGAGCGGCCCCAAATGCAACCACGCCTTGGTGCGTGGCGCCGTTCGATGCACGATCCAACGCCTCACGCGGCTCGAAGCGCAGGGTAACCGATCGTTCCCGCGCCAGATCGATGATTTCCTGCAACCTGGGGCCGCCCGCGCCTTTCGCAATCAATACGCGATCGAAGGCGCGTCCCGCACGCAGGGCCTCGCGGACCGGGTGCACTCCAGCGATCACCTGGCTGGGCGCTGGCCGCCTATCGTTATTTGTTTGATGTTTCGTAGTCTTTAGTGTAAAAAAAGGTCGAGAATAGCTCAATGGGTTTGCTAGAATGTCGGAAGCATGGCAGAGCCTGCCGCGGGCGAAATTCGTCCTGAAATTCCCGATAAGCTATATTTCCGCATCGGCGAGGTCAGCCGCCTGGCTGGAATAAAGCCGTATGTGCTGCGGTTCTGGGAGACAGAGTTCTCTTCGCTCGGGCCAAAGAAGTCGGGCAAAGGGCATCGTTTATACCGCCGCAAGGACGTGGAGCTGGTATTGGAAATCAAGCGTCTGCTGTACGACAAGCGCTACACCATCGAAGGCGCTCGCAAGGATCTGGACACGCGTTCACGAGAAGCAGGCGCCAAGTCGGGTGAGTCATCTTCCGTGAAGCCGCCGCGTCCGCAACCAGCGCTGTTCGGCGATTCCGGTGCGACCCTGGATGTGATCCGCAAGGAACTCACCGCAATTCTGCAACTTCTCAGCTAGCCCGCCGGGCTAGCTTTTCGCCTCTCATACAGTCCTTTACCAGGCCGATAAGCAGTGTTGGAAGCGCATACCGTGCGATGGGCTCCAAGGAAGGACGCATGATCCGGCTGACGCGCATCAATCGGGCTCCATTGGTTCTCAACTCGGACCTCATCGAGCACGTGGAGGCTACGCCCGACACCGTGATCGCGTTGACCAATGGACAGAAACTCGTCGTGCTGGAGTCAGCCGATGAAGTGATCCAAAAGGTGATTGAATTTCGCCGCTTGATTGCGAACCGCCCAGAGCTCGTGGCCGCTCATGACGGATAGAACGTGGGAAAGGCATAGGTTCGTATGGCGGGGCAAGCCAGTCCATTAAGTCCCGCGCCAAAATCACGCCCTGTCCCGCTCAGGCCAAACAAGCTCCGGCCCGACACAGCCACCTTCTTAGGGCTTATTCTGGCCTTCGGCGGAATCGTGGGCGGCTTGATCATGGAAGGCGGCAAGCTGAAGGACATCTCGCAGTTCACCGCGGCAATCATTGTTCTGGGCGGCACTTGCGGAGCCGTGATGGTCAGCACACCCATGAACATATTGGTGGCTGCCGCCCGCCGCCTGGGAAACGTCATCCTGGACAAGTCCGATTCTCCCGGCGCGGTGATTGAGGAGCTGATCGGCTACGCCGCGGCGGCCCGGCGCAGCGGGCTGGTGGCGCTCGAAGATCAAGCGCTCCAAGTGCAGGATCCGTTCCTTCGCAAGGCTCTCAATCTCGCCGTGGATGGCGCCGATCTACAGGAAATCCGTAACATGATGCAACTGGAAATCGAGCTGCACGAAAACCATGCGCTCGCCGAGGCCCGGGTCTTCGAATGCGCCGGCGGCTACGCCCCTACCATCGGCATCATCGGCGCGGTCATGGGTCTGATTCAGGTGATGAAGAACCTGGCCAATCTCGAGGAAGTGGGGCACGGAATCGCCGTAGCCTTCGTCGCTACGGTGTACGGCGTGGGCCTGGCAAATGTCGTCTTGCTGCCGGTTGCCACAAAAATCAAAACCCGCATCGAGAACGAAACTGCGCTCAAAGAGCTAATGCTGGAAGGAGTGGTCGGCATCGTAGAAGGAATGAACCCGAAGTTGATACGCAACAAGCTGGAAGCCTATCAGCGCCAAACCGGGAAACACCCGGCAGACGATCGAGCCCGCCAGGAAGCCGTTGGGGCGCCGGCAAGAGGCTAATTAGCGAGCAATATGGCACGCAGAAAGCAGCAGTCCCATCCCAATCACGAACGCTGGCTGGTATCCTACGCGGACTTCATTACGCTCCTCTTTGCGTTCTTTGTGGTCATGTTCGCCACCGCTCAAACCGACAACGCCAAGAGTCGCGCCGTTTCTGAATCGGTGAAGAAGGCCTTGCAGGGCGATTCTTTCAAGAGCGCCTTCGCCATGCTGTTGGGCGGCACGGGTGAAGTGAAGGGCCAGCTCATGAGCAAACCGACGGACTCAGGCGGCGAGAAGCTCGGTGTCGGCGACACTACAAGATTGACGCTGGCGGAATTGCTGCCGATTCTATCGCAGGCCTTGCAGCAAGAGATCCAGAGCGGCCGCTTGGCCCTGCGCATGACCTCGCGTGGCCTCACCATTAGCTTCACCCAGGCCGCGCTGTTTCCTTCCGGCGAAGATGAGGTCGCGGCCGATTTCTATCCCACCATCCAAAAGATCGCCGACGCCATGAACAAGGTCCCCAATCCGGTGCGCGCCGAAGGCCATACCGACTCCGTCCCAATCCACAACACGCGATTTCGGAGCAACTGGGAGCTTTCGGCCGCGCGCAGCATCGCGCTTATGGAGCTCTTCACCAAGTATGGTGTCGCACGCGAACGGTTCTCCATCGCCGGTTATGCCGACACCGCCCCCATCGACACTAACGACAGCGAGGAGGGACGGCGCAAGAATCGCCGGGTAGACATCGTCGTCCTGAATGAAAATGGCGCCAAAGGCGAACCAGACAAGCCGCCACTGCCGCCTGCGCCTAAGTTGCCAATTCCGTAAGCCTGCGCAGTATATCCTGGGCGGCTTTCTGGCCGGCGCTCTTCTTCGATAAACCTTCAGCGCGGCTCACCCAAGCCCGCCCCACGCGCACTTCCACTAGAAACGTCTTGGCGTGTTCCGGCCCGCGCTCTTCCACGATAGCGTAGCGCGGTTGCGGGAGCTTCATGGATTGTGCCAGCTCCTGCAGCGCGCTCTTGTAATCGGTGGCGAGCGCCGCTTCGCTCGCTGGTTCGGCCGCGCCGATGACTTGTTCGAGGATGAAACGCCGCGCCGGCTCTATGCCGCCATCCAAATAGAGTGCGGCGATCAAAGCCTCCACCGCATTCGCAAGCAGCGCCTTCTTTTCGCGGCCGCCGCTCATTTCCTCGCCCCGCCCTAGCAGCAGATACTCGCCTAACCTCAGCCGGGCGGCCACTTCGTGCAGATGCGACGCGCTGACTAAGTACGCCTTCATTTTGGAGAGCCGGCCCTCCGGCTCCTCGGGATGCGCGGCCACCAACGCGTCGCTCACCACGAATCCCAGGATCGCGTCGCCCAGGAACTCCAACTGCTCATTGTCGTTCGCGGTGCCGCTCGCAGCCTTCTCATAAACGCTGGATCGATGGGTGAATGCACGAGCGAATAATTCCCGGCTTGCAAAACGATAACCAAGAGTTTCTTCCAGCGCTTCCGATCCCAGCTCCACGGCGTTCAATGCTTCAGGCCTCCGGCTAAGGCTGCTGGCTTGCGGCCGGGGGCGCGGGATTGGCGGGCGGAGTGGAGGGTGCGGGAGCGGGAGCCGCGGGTTTGTGTTTTGCGATCTCATTCTTCATGTTCTGCGCAATCGTTTTCACCTGATCCGGAGCGTTCGGAGCGTTGATGGCTTTGTCCAGCGTAAATGCCGCGTCGTCCAGTTTGCCGGTGCTCATGTAGACCTGCGCCAAACGGACCAGCGTGGCCGAATTCGGCGTGGTTCCGGTGGCCAGTGCCTGTTTGTAGTTCGTGATGGCGCCCGGGTAGTTCTTGCGCACCACGTCGCCCATGCCCATGGCCTCGTAAGCCTGGGCTTCCATGTCCTTTTTGAACCCATCCCAGTCGGCGTCGGAAACATCGGCGCGAACTTTGGGCATCACCTTCGCGGCCTCCACTGCGTCCTTGGCCCACTTGTCCACCTTGGCGAGCTGTTCGTCCTTGTCAAGATCGTTCTCGCGCGTGTGACGGGCGGTTTCCGACGCCAGCGTGACCAGCGCGAAAGCGTTCTTCGGGTCGGCCTTCAACAGACGGTCGGCGTAGAACACGGTCTGCGCGTAATCGTTCTTCTGCTGTTCGCTCTGGACTGCCATCTGGAGCAGCGCCACTTTGAACTCGGTATCGGCGAAGTTCGTCAGTACGTTCTCGATGGCCGTGACACGGTCATCCGGCGTCTTCGCCATTTGGACGGCCAGGATGGCTTGCTGTTCTTTTTGCGACTTGGGTTTTTGCGCCCACAGCGGCGAAAAGCCGAGCGCCAGGGCGGTCCAAGTCAGCGCCGCGATATTTCGGAATGCTCGTTTCATCATTGCTCCTAGGTTTTGAATTTTCCTGACGCCGCTTGGTACGCCGCGCGCCATCTACCGTTGAAACGGCTGCGCGAGTCCTTTCTCGGCGGCGACTTTTACCTGCTCGGGTACTCCATGAACCGCGAGCGCAGCGCGATACTGCTTTTCGGCTTGCTCACGCTGGCCGGCCGCATCGGACAACCGGCCCAAATACAAATAGGCCCACGCCTTGGTTTCGTCGTCCGGGGACATCGCCAAAGTCTTCTCGAACAGCTTCTCGGCCAGCTCCGGATCGTGATCCAGTGCCGCAATCCGCGCCAATCCATAATATGCCCTGGCGTGCGACGATTTCTCGGAGGGCTGCTCCAGCACGTTCTGGTAACTGGCCCGGGCTGCCGTCAGATTCCGCTTGGCATACAGGTCCTCCGCTTCGGCCAGGCTCTTCGCGGTGTCGCTCAATACAGGCGCGGGCGGCGGAGGAGCCGTCTTGGCTTGGTGAACCGTGGCGTCTTTTGCGAACTGAACCTTTTGCAATCGCCGGTCCTCGTGCTCCAGGTCGATTTGACCGAGCAGATCCGGAAAGTAATTCCTCAATGACTCGGGCTGTTTCTCATAAACCGCTAACCCATCGGCCAGCGCCGGCGTGATGACGAACCCCTGCTCCAACGCCAGATTAACTAACTCCTGCTTCTGAGCGCCTCGCGCCATCCGGCTTTCCACCGCCTTGATCACGCACTCGGTGGCCAGCAGCATGAAGTCGTTCTTATAGGCTTCGTCCAAAGCGGGTGCGGCTTGCGCGAAATCCGCCAGAGCCTGGTCGCGGCCCCACTGTTCGAAGTATCGCAGCGACAGCGGATCCAGCAGGTAATGCAAATAGGCGTGCCGCACCTGATCCACCTGCGGCTCGGGCGATGGCGTTACGACCACAAAGTAATTCTCTCGATAGCTACGGGTTTGGATCTGATTGGGCGGTCCCAGCAAATCGACATAGACCTGGAAGCGGCGTCCGCGCGTACCGCTGGTTGGATTGCGCAAGTAAGCGTTAGCCTCCAGCAGCGCACGTGTGAGACCGCCGTGATAGGCCTCGATCACCTGGTCGAGCGCCGGTTGCGACTGCTTCCAAAGCTGCTCGATACCAGCCTCCTGATAGAAATTGGCGATCAGTTCGTTCAGCCCATCCAGCTTGCGGACGTCCGGCGGAACCTCCTGGGAAGGCATCCAGAACTGAAAATCGGGAGGACTCTGGAGTGAGAGCGCGAAGGAGACGTACTGGCTGAATTCCGCCTCTGGATCTTCCTGGTGGTGGTCCGCGAAAAACTTTTTCAGCGCTTCCACCGAACTGAGATTCTTCTGCGCAAGGATGTCGCGAATCTGCTTGCGGAGCGGTGAGTTGGCGTTCGAATCGACCCCGGCGTCATATCCCGCGGCATTCATCGCGGCCAGCACCGTGAACAAAGTCTGGCTGCCGTCCAGTTGGCCTTCTTGCGGTTGCTTCTGCGCTTGTGGGAACGCAGGCAGGGCCAGCGCGGCGAGGACGGCGGTGAGTGCGAGCAGGCGATCCAAAGCTAGTCCCATTGTAAACGCTACGGGAGTGCTATTTGCCAATGCAAAATGTTGAAAAAATCCGGTTCAGGATATCGTCGGCCGTGGTGGCGCCGGTGATCGCATCCAAAGGGCGCAGCGCGGCGTAAAGATCCAGCAGCAGCATTTCGTGCGGGATTCCGAACTCGGCCGCTTTGCGAGCCTGCGCCAGCGCTTCCATGCTCTCGCGCAGCAGTTGCTCGTGCCGGATGCTGGTGATGAAGCCGGAGTCCTGATCGCGCGACCCGAGCGGGGCGATCTGTTCGCGCAAACGCTCGATACCTTCGCCAGTGAGCGCGGAAACGGCGACGAAATCCAGAGCCAAGGAGGCCACGCGGGGCAGGTCGGCTTTATTTCCCACCAGAATCCAGCGCCCTTGCTGTTGCGCGCGTTCCATGAGCGCAAAATCGTCGGGATGAACTGCAGCGGCCAGATCCACCACTACCAGCGTGACATCGGCATCGGCCATAGCCTGATAACTGCGCTCAATCCCCAGGTTCTCCACCAGATCCTGGCCGGAACGGATACCCGCCGTGTCCACGAATTTGATTGGGATTCCCCCGATGGCCGCGAATTCCGATACCAGATCGCGCGTGGTGCCGGGAATATTGGTGACAATCGCGCGGTCCTGTTCCAGCAGCCGGTTGAACAGACTGCTTTTGCCGACGTTGGGGCGTCCGACGATGGCCAGCGTGATTCCCGCATGCACCAGCTTGCCGTATTCGAATGTTGAGGCCAGTGCGGTGAGGGCCTGTTCGATTGGATTTAAGCGTCGCTGAATCTCCTCTACGGGCGCGACGCTGATGTCGTCTTCCGCAAAATCAATGCCGGCTTCGAGCAGCGCAATCAGTTCCACCAGTTGCTCTTTCATCGGACGGATGCGCTTCGATATGGAGCCTTCCACCTGCTGCGCGGCCACGCGCGCCTGGTATAGCGTAGTGGCTTCGATAAGATCGCGGACCGCCTCGGCCTGAGGAAGATCGATCCTTCCGTTCAAATAAGCCCGCAGCGTGAACTCGCCCGGTTCCGCCAGCCTGGCTCCCGAGGCGCATGCCCGATCGAGGCAAAATCGCAAGACCACGGGCGATCCGTGGCAAGAGATCTCGACCAGGTCTTCGGCGGTGTAGGATCGAGGCGCCGCGAAATACGCCACCACCACGTGATCCACCGCAGCTTCGGAATCGTCGATCAGTTCCGCCAGCGCTACGGTCCAAGGCTTCCACTCATGCCCGGCGCGAAATCGCAGGATGCTTTCCGCGATACGGCGCGCATCGGGTCCCGAGAGACGCACCACACCTACGCCGGAGCGTCCCAGCGCTGTGGAAATAGCAACAATCGTGTCCTGAAGTCGCAGGTTATTTTAGGGCCGTCGGAAGCCGCCACCGCCACGCCGCGGCGGTCCGGATCGTCTGTTACGATCACGCGGATCGCGATCGCGAGGGCCGCCCCGCGGTGGTGGAGCGGGCCGCGGTGGACGAATAGGCTCGGGCAGCGGCATGTCGATCGGAAGAACCACCACCTGGCGAAAAGGTCCGCTGCCGGTGCTCTCGCTCCGGATGTCCGTTTCGTTGCGCAGGCTCAAGTGAATAATGCGCCGCTCGCGGCTGCTCATCGGATTGAAGTGAAAGGGCCTGTTTGTCTTCTTCACGCTCTCAGCGGCAGTCACGGCGCTGAGCCTCAGCTCCTCGATCCGTAGCGTTCGATAGTCGTTTGAGTCGAAACATAGCAGCGAGTGGTGCTCGCCCGGAATCTTCAGAGCTTCCATGGTGAGAAACTCCAGCGCCAGCAGCAACTCCGCTTTATTGGCCAGCAGAATATCGACGTCGGGTCCTGAGAATTTCACCAACAAATCAGGATCTTCAAGGTCCGGATGGAGGTGCTGGCCCTCCAGGATTTCAAACGACAATTCCAGCCCCATGTCGCCGATCACCATGTCCAGAAATTCGCTGATTCGATATCCGCTGGTTGCAACTGTGTAGGTCTTCTGGTCTACCTGCTTCTCGTCCACGTGCTACTTGCCCCTCTTCTTTACAGCGGCCGGAGGCGGAGGTGGCGGCGGTGCGGGCATCATCCGATTCACGGCCCATTGCTGAGCGATTCCCACTAAATTACTGGTTAGCCAGTATAACACCAGGCCGCTTGAAAAATTGTAGAACAAGAAGCCAAACATAAGCGGCATGAACATCATCATTTTCGCCTGCGAAGGATCCATACCCGGGTTGGGAGTCATCTTCTGCATGACAAACTGCGAGACGATCATGACCAGCGGCAGAATGTGGATGGGCAGCAGTTCGGGTTGGGACAGATCCGAAATCCAAAGCCAGTGCGCGCCGCGCATCTCGATGGTGACGGCCAGAACCTTATAGAACGCATAGATCAGCGGAAGCTGGATGATCATGGGCAAGCACCCGCCCATGGGATTGACGCCTTCCTTCTTGTAGAAGTCCATCACTTCCTGGTTCTGCTCCGCCTTCTTGGGGTCCCGCATGCTAAGGCCCTTGTATTTGGCGTTGATCGCGGCAAGCTTGGGCTGCAGCGATTGCATCTTGCGCTGGCTCTTCATGCTCTTCAGCCGCAGCGGCAGCAGCACCAGGTTGATCGCGATGGTGATCAGGACGATGGACCAGCCGTAGTTGTGAACGAAATTGTCGTTCACCCAATGCATGGCCAGGAAGAGCGGCTTGGCAATCACACCGTACCAGCCCCAGTCGATCATTTGCTGCAGCTTGGGATCCACGCGGCGCAGCAGGTCGATATCTTTGGGCCCCACAAACAGCGTGAAGCGATTCACCGAATCGCCGCCCACTTCCACGCCCACGCGCATTTCCTCCTTGCCGGCGGGCGCGGGAGGAACGTCGTCCTTGATGGTTTCCACTTTGACTGTCGTGTTGTCTTTGGGAAGGAATACCGCGGCGAAGAAGCGGTCGTCCAAGCCGGCGAAAGAATAAGTGCCGGTAGTTAAGACCGGGCCGTCTTTCACCGATTTGGCGTCCTTGGTTGTGAGCTTTCCCTGGGTGAGCCCTAGCGTCCCGCTCTCGTGCGGATCGAAATACACCGCGTGCTGCTCAGCCACGCGATTGAGCACGGTGGCGTCGCCGAAGCCTCCCCGCCATTGAACCAAATGGTCGGTGGGCGTCCCGTTGATGGTTACTTCGGTCTCGATCTGCGAAAGGTACGCGTGCGCCCCTCCCGAGTTCGAAAACTGGAATGTTTTCTTCGCGTAATTCTTGCCGTCGGAGAACTCGTATTCGATGCCCAGCCCGTTCGCGGCCGGTTTGGCCACGTACAGCCCATAGTTCAACGCGTCGGCGGCCTTGTCATCGCGCAGAACGATCGAAAACGGCGGCGCCACTTTGGAATAACTCGCGGCATTCACTAATTCCAGCGGCTTGCCCTCTTTGTCGTGGTACTTCTTCAGAATCCAACTCCGGACCGTGCCACCGCGATTGGAAAGCGTGATGCGGTAGATGTCGGTGTCTACTACAAATTGCTGTTCGCTGGGAGCGACGATCTGTCCCGGCACCGGCGTCGCTGGAGCAGCCGGCGCGGCTTCCGCTGTCTTCGGAACTGCCGGCGCAGTGGCGGGAGAAGCTTGACTACTGGCCGGTGCGGTGGTCTTGGCCGGTGGCGGCGGAGCCTTATAGAAATATGGCGTCAGGAACAGGACCAATCCCATCAGCACGAACGCGAGCAGCAGGCGCTGCTCCATGGAAAGCTCTTTCTTTCCAGGCTTATTCAATTGGGGTTGGTTGTCGGCCATGATTGAAAATTTCTAGCGCACCGGATCGAATCCACCCACGTGGAATGGATGGCAGCGCAGCAGACGGCGCAGTCCCATCCCGACGCCCCGCAGGACGCCGTAGCGATCCACTGCCTCCATCATGTACTCCGAACAGGTGGGCGAAAACCGGCAAGCCGAAGGTAAATACGGCGACACGAAACGTTTGTAGAGACGCAAGGTAGCGATTACTGCTTTCTGCATTGCGCCACCAACCGATCCACTTCCCGTCGAAGCTCCTCCACCGGCGCCGCGATTGCGGGACGCCGCGGATTGATCACAATATCCCATTCCGGGGACATTTCGGACAAGCGCACTCGCAGCGCTTCCCGCAGCCTGCGCTTTACTCGATTCCGCAGCACTGCTTTTCCAAAAGCTCGGGGCAAGGTGAATCCCAGCCGCGGACCTTCGCCTTCGGTGCGGGCCACGCGCAGACAGAACGCCGCGAAGTACCTGCTGGTGTATCGAGTTCCTTGATTGTAGGCACTGCGGAAATCGGAGGCTCTCAGGATCCGAGCAGTTTTGGGATACCCGACGCTAGTCGGCGTACCGAACAGCTCTCTCGTCGCTAACGGTGAGTTTGTGGCGGCCTTTGGCTCGGCGTCGCGCAAGCACGGCGCGGCCATTTTTCGTGGACATGCGTACCCGGAATCCATGTGTCTTTGCCCGTTTGCGATTATTTGGCTGAAAGGTGCGTTTTGGCATCTGATTTCCTCGGCCCGGGCAGAGCACCCGAAACGTAGACTGTTAACTTTCAGTATAAGAGGGGCGAAATGGGGTGTCAAACTACCCCGCACGCGCCCTTCAAGGCTGCCGGCCAAAGCTTCCGGCCGATTTTCTCTTGACAGCCATATCGGTTCGCGTTAACTTACCGTAAGTGGATGCTTACCTACAAGCCGGTTTGGACGCGTTGGCGGATCCAACCCGCATGGCGGTCTTTCAAAAGCTGGCCGGCGGCCCTACGGCCGTGAACGAACTGGCCCGGACGCTGCCGGTAAGCCGTCCAGCGGTATCGCAGCACCTGCGTGTGCTCAAGAATGCCGGCCTGGTCATAAATAGCAAGGCTGGTACGCGGCGGCTGTATCAACTGAATCCCGAAGGGGTGGCACGCCTGCGTGCCCACTTCGATCAGATGTGGACCCAGGCGCTAAGCGCCTTTCAAGCAGCAGCGGAAAAAGAACCATTGGGAGAGAAACATGGCAAACAGCGTGGAAGAAGCCGTAGTACGTAAGACCGTGCGCGTAAAGGCGTCCATCGAGCGCGCTTTCAGCGTGTTCGTGGAACAGATGGAGACGTGGTGGCCGGCCACGCATCACATCGGGAAAACGCCGTTTCAGGCGATTTTCGTGGAGCCCCGGGTCGGCGGCCGGTGGTACGAGCGGGATGTCGAAGGCAACCTGTGCGATTGGGGCAAGGTGTTGGCATGGGATCCGCCGCATCGAGTTACCCTGTCGTGGCACGTCGGACCGGGGCACGATCAGCCGAATTGGGTAGCCGACCCGGATCCGGCGAGGGCCAGTGAAGTGGAGATTCGATTTACCGCGGAAGGAGCGGGAACGACGCTGGTGGAACTGCAGCACAGCAAGCTGGAGCGCCACGGCGAAGGTTATGAACAGTTGCGCGCCATGTTCGACGGACCCGGCGCTTGGGGCCATATTTTGGAACTGTTCGCCAAGGCGGTGGAGAGAGACTGATGCTCGGGAAACCATCAGTTTTCCTCCGCGTCGCCGCAGTTGCGACGTTCGTTCAAGCTGTGGCGCATACCATAGGCGGAGTGTATGGCGACCCTCCGCCGGGCCCCGGCGCCGCTGCCGTACAGGCCATGAAGGCCAATCGGTTTCCGCTGATGGGAAACACGCGAAGCTATTGGGATTTCTATCACGGCTTTGGACTGGGGATCACCATATCGCTCGCCGCCGAGGCGGTTGTATTCTGGCTACTGGGATCGCTGGCAAAGAACGACGCCCGGCGGCTGCGGCCGATTCTGGCCACATTTTTCCTTGCTTATGCAGCGCTCGGAGTCGTTTCGGAAGCTTACTTCTTTCCTGGGCCTGTTATCGCGGAGATCTTCATCACGGCGTGCCTGGGGCTGGCGCTGTTTACCGCTCAATCCCCGACCACTGCGTCTACCGCGCCGCCGGGCGCTCTTTCTCGAATTGCCACGCCGTCGCGACGATGTCCTTGATCTCGGTGAACTTTGGTTTCCATCCCAAGGTCCGCCTGAGTTTGTCGGAATTGGCCACCAGAACGGCCGGATCTCCCTCGCGCCGCGGGCCGATCTCATGCGGCACCTTCCGCCCAGTCACTTGCTCCGCCGCCCGCATCACTTCCAGCACCGATTGTCCAGCGCCCGTTCCCACATTGAACACGTCCGACGCCCCACCTGCCAACAGCTTCTCGATCGCCACCAGGTGCGCCTCCGCCAGGTCGGCCACGTGAATATAGTCGCGGATGCAAGTGCCATCCGGTGTCGCGTAGTCATCGCCGAAGATGGTCACAGCCTTTCCGGAGACAACGGCGCGGAGCAATAACGGGATCAGGTGCGTCTCCGGTTCGTGTTCCTCGCCCAGTCCCGATTCCTGATCCGCCCCGCACGCGTTGAAGTATCGCAGCGCGATACTGCGCAACCCCGCGCGATCCATCCACTTCAACATTTTCTCCACCAGCACTTTGGATTCGCCGTAGGGATTCACGGGATCGAACGGCAAATCCTCGGGAATCGGCACCTTCGCCGGTGTCCCGTAAACAGCCGCCGTGGACGAAAACACCAATCGTTTCACATTCGCCTGGATCATCGCGCTGAGCAGCGACGCCGTGCCACCGTCGTTGTTCAGGAAGTAGAGCTCAGGCTTTCGGATCGATTCGCCCACCATCGAATGAGCCGCAAAATGGATCACTGCGTCCACGCTTTCGCGGCTCAGCAGGTCAGCCAGCGCCGCTGTTTCCAACATAGGAAGCTTGTGAAACTGCAGCCCCTTCACGTTATGCAGGTATCCGCGCGACAAATCGTCTACCACCACCACGCTGTATCCGCGGCGTTTCAGAAGATGAGCCGTGACGGATCCGATATAACCCGCTCCGCCCGTGACCAGAACTTTCGGCATAAGGCTCCAGTGTAAAGCGTTGTATACTCGTTTTTCACCGCCTGGCGGTGACCACGGAGACTATATGCGTGCAATTGACGAACACACAATCACGGAAGCCGCTCTCGATCAGATGGCATCCACGCCCAATCCGCGTCTGAAGGAAATTATGGCCGGGCTCACGCGCCACCTGCATGAGTTCGCGCGCGAGGTGGACCTCACGCCGGACGAGTGGCTGGAAGGCATCAAGTTCCTGACCGCCGTCGGCCAAAAGTGCACGGCGTACCGGCAGGAATTCATCCTGCTGTCCGACACCTTAGGCTTGAGCAGCCTGGTAAACGCGCTGCACGATCGGCGCGCAACTGAAGACGGCACCAAGTCCAGCCTGGTCGGGCCCTTCTATCGCCAGGATTCACCGTCTCTGAAGTTGGGCGACACCATCGTCACCAAGCCCACCAACGGCATGGAGGTTTGCCTCTATGGCCGCGTATCCAACGCTGCCGGGCGCAGCGTCCCCCATGCCACGGTCCAAGTCTGGCAGCCGGACGAAACGGGTAACTACGATCTGCAAAAGCACGATCCCTCGGAGATGGATCTGCGCGGCACGTTCAAAACCGACGCCGACGGCCGGTTCTATCTCCGCACCATTGCTCCACTCGGCTACATGATCCCGATGGACGGCCCGGTGGGCGACATGATCCGCGCGCAGAAACGCCACGGTTATCGCCCCGCGCATATCCATTTCATCATCGGCGCGGAGGGCTATCGCGAAGTAGTGACGGCATTGTATTTGCAGGGCGATGAGCACATCGACTCGGACACCGTCTTCGGAGTGACCGCGTCTCTGGTCACCGACGTCCGTAAGAACGATCCGGATTCGCCGATTCCAAATTTGCCCACCATCAAGTTCGATTTTCAACTTCCTGCCGCGGCAGCCTATGGTTCGGGACGCGTGGGCGCCGATCCTTCCCAAATCGTGCAGAAGGTTGCCAGCTAGCCGCCCCAATGAATTCCTGGGAGCGGTGGCTGCGGCGTCCAAGGAGCCTTTGGCTGCGCAAGGCCCTCTTCCAGGTTCATCTTTGGACCGGCATCGCGCTGGGCCTTTACGTCTTCGTCATCAGCGTCAGCGGCAGCGCCATCGTTTTTCGCAACGAGCTGTATAACTCGCTATGGCCGGGCCCACGCATCGTCGCAATCGGCAGTCACAGGTTCACGCACGACGAATTGCGCGCCGCCGCGCTCCGCGCTTATCCCCAATACCGCGTGAGTTGGATCTGGGACGCCAGGCGGCCCAACGGCCCCCTCAATGAAGCAGTTGAGATTTGGTTAGATCGCAACAGCCATAAGAAGCAGCGGTTCTTTGATCCTTACACCGGCCAGGATCTGGGCGAATCGCGCCCCTATTCGATCCAGGTGATGGCCTGGCTGCTCGACCTGCATGTGAATCTGCTGTCCGGCAAGACCGGGCGTCTGATCAACGGCGTGTGCTCTGTATTTGTCCTGGGGCTCGCGATCACCGGCGCCGTGCTCTGGTGGCCAGGCGTCCGGAGCTGGCGCCGGGGACTGGTGGTCCGGTCCAAATCCAATTGGAAGCTTTTCAATTGGCAACTGCACAACGCCATTGGCCTCTGGCTGCTGCCGGTGGTGTTCATGTTTGGATTGGTGGGCGTTTATGCCGGCTTTCCAGCGCCGTTTCAAGCCTTCGTGAATAAGATCGCGCCGCTGGACGTCTATAAGCCCTTGCCGGAAGCCTCGCTCATGCCTCGTATTCCTGGTATTCCTGGTATTCCTCGTATTCCAGATGCTCCCCATATTCCCATCGTTGTGGTGAGCACGCCGCCCGCGCGCCCCGAGCGGTTTCGTCCGACTTACAGCACCGGCGACAAAATAATACGCTGGTTCAGCTACCTGCACTTCGGCAACTTCGGCGGCTGGCTGAGCAAGGCGATATGGGTGATCATCGGTCTGGCGCCGGCGTTTCTATTTGTCACTGGCGTCCTGATGTGGTGGAACCGTGTTCTCGGCCCATCCCTGCGCCGGTTATATAATTACGGATCATGGTCACGCAAACAGGGGTCACGCAAACTGGCGCAACCAACCAAGGCGCACGGCTCGCCATCGCTGGATTTGCCGCGGTAGCACTCCTATTCGCCGCCGGCCGCGTCGATCTCAACAATCCCACCGGCACGCACGGCTTGCTCGTGATCGATAAAATCGGCAGACACGTTCGATTCTTCGACCCTTCGAACTTTCAGGAAATATCCAGCCTGGAAGTCGGCGTTGCCCCGCACGACCTGGCCATCTCGCCCGATCACAAATTCGCCTACATTCCGGTCTACGGCGACGGCGTCTACGGCAGAAATCCGAACCCCGGCCACACCATTGCCATCATCGATCTCGCGTCGCGCCAAGTGGCTGGGACTATCGATGTCTCGCCCTATCAGGCGCCGCACGGTATTCAGATCGATGACGCGGGCCAGATCTACGTCACGTGCGATCTGAGCCGCAAGCTGCTGGTGATTGACCCGAAAGAGCGCAAGATCGAGGCCGCCATCGACACCGAAGGCACCGGCCACTGGGTGGCCGTACTGCCGGATGCGAGCAAGGCTTACGTGGTGAATAAAAACGACCGGCTGTTCGTGAGTGTCATCGATTTGAAGAAGCGCAGAATCGTCGCCCGCATCCCTGCGCCGAATGGCACGGAGGGCATTGCAGCTTCACCGGACGGCAAGCACGTAGTTGCGGTGGATCACTTGGAGCCGAAGATCCTGGTCATCGATACCTCGAATGACAGAGTCGCCGTAACCATTCCGCTGGAGGGGAACTCCAAAGCTTCCTTCAAGCCGCGCTTCTCGCTCGACGGTTCGAAACTCCTGGTCTGCAATCTGGCGGAGCGATTAGTCAACGTGATCGACCTTGCCGATCCTCACGGCAAACAGCAGGTGCTGACCGTCGGCAAGGATCCCATGGGATTTGCCTTCGCTCCCGACGGCAAAACCGTCCTGGTGGCCAATCATGGCGACGGAACGGTTTCAGTGATTGATCTATCGCAGAACAAAGTGGTCTCCAGCTTCCAGGGCGGGACCGGCGTGGAATCGCTCGCGTATTACTGAACCACGACCGTGAGGGAGTGCGGCTTCAGCCGTCAGCTTCGCCCGCGCGCCGCGGCCACGTACACGCCCAGGCCAATCATCGCGACCCCGGATGCCGTGCGTTGCCCGCTCCGTAGCCTGGCGTTGCGCTTCATGCTTGATCCCAAGGGTCCCGCGAAGCATGCCACCAGAACGTCGGCGCAGGTGTTCAGCGTCACCGAAATCGCGCCCAGCACAAGAAACTGCAGAGCCACGTGCCCCTGTTGTATGGAAACGAACTGCGGGATGAACGAAAGAAAAAACAGTGCAGTCTTCGGATTCAACACTTCCGTCATCACACCTTGCACGAACGTGCCGCCCGACTTCCCCGTGGAATCGAGGCCGAAGTCTTGCTTGCGACTCCGAATCATTCGGTATCCGAGGTAAATCAAATAAGCGGCGCCCGCGTATCTCACCGTTTCAAACGCGATGGCCGATGCCGCGAGTATCGCCGATAATCCGAACGCGGCCGCGGCTACATGCACCAGGCCGCCCAGGAACGTGCCTGCCGCCGACCATACACCCTCCTTGCGTCCCCCGCGCAAACTGCGCGCCAGCACGTAGAAGATCCCCGGACCTGGCGTGATCGCCAGTATCACGGCCGCCGTGAGGAAGACCAGGAATCGTGGTGTGAGAAGCATTGTTCAAACGATACAATCAAAGTCGAAGCGCCGCAAGAAGGATGTACAAACTCCACTCACAGCCCGTCTGGCATCAAATTCACCAGCAATTCTTCGCCAGTGGGGACGCTGCGCCCGTATTGGCTGGGCTCTCCGCGGCCATCGAAGGCATGACGCTGGATGCGTTTCAAGCGACGCTCGGAACCTTGCGCCATCCCGCCGTCGCCATGCTGGCAGTGGGGGGCTTCGGACGCCGCCAGTTGTTTCCCTTCTCCGATGTTGACGTGCTCATCTTGATCGAACGGGAGTCGCAAGCTTCGCTGATCAAGAATGCGCTTTCCGATTTTGTCCGCCTGCTGTGGGACGCGGATCTGCGCCTGAGCCATTCAGTACGTACGGTTGCCGAATGTGCCGAAGTCCATGAGGGCAATGTCGAGCTCAGCATCAGCCTGCTGGACCGCCGGATGCTCCTGGGTTCTCCCGATCTGTATGCCAAGCTCGAAAACAAGCTTCCCGCCTTCTTCGAACGGCAGTCCCACGCGCTCACCCGTCACCTGTCCCAACTGGCACTGGAGCGGCACGAGAAGTTTCAAGGCACCTTCTATCATCTGGAGCCCAACGTCAAGGAAACGCCGGGCGGGCTGCGGGATTTGCACTTGATCGATTGGCTGGGTAAGTTGCGCAAACCGGATGAGGAAGTAGCCGGCCGCCTGGCTGAGCCCACCCGGTTCGTGCACTCGCTGCGCTGTTTTCTCCATTACCAGACGCGGCGCGATCAGAACCTGCTGAGCTTCGACGCGCAAGAGGCGCTTACCACCCAACCTTATGTGCCATTCCGTCAGCCGGCCGATTTGATGCGCGAGTATTTCCGCAACGCCCGCGTCATCTTCAAAGAGGGCCGCCGCGCGCTCGATCAGATCGAGCGAACCGAAAAATCCCTGGCTACCCACTTTCGCGATTGGCGCTCGCGGCTCTCCAACTCGGAGTTCACGGTTTCGAGTGACCGCATCTATCTCAGATCGCCGTCGCAATTGACCAGCGATCCAGCCATCATTCTGCGTCTGCTGGAATTCATCGCGCGACACGGCATCCCCTTGGCTGCCGAAACCGAGCGCCGTGTGGAGCAAGCTTGTGACGCTTTCGGCGTATTTTGCGAGCGCGCGCCGGCATTGTGGTCGCCGCTGCACAGCGTTCTTGCACTTCCACACGCGGGCCAGGCGCTGCGCGTCATGCACGACACCGGACTTTTACCGGCCATGTTTCCGGAGTGGCAAAACATCTTTTGCCTGGTTGTTCCGGACTTCTACCATCGCTATACCGTGGACGAGCACACCCTGGTCGCTATCGAAAAGCTCGCCGAACTCGCCGCGAACCAGGATCCCACGCACCGCCGCCTGGCCGAAATTCTTTCGGAGGTCGAAGACCTGGCCCTGCTGCGCTTCGCTCTGCTGTTTCATGACTCGGGCAAAGGCGCCGCGAGCGGCGATCATGCGCGCCTGTCGGTTGAGTTAGCGCGCCAGGCCATGGAACGCATTCAGATGGGCGGCGAAGAAAAAAGCGCCGTCGAGTTTCTGATTGAGCACCACTTGGATCTATCCGCGGTGATGAGTTCGCGGGATCTTTATGATCCTGCCACTGCGCGGCTGCTGGCCGCTCGCATTGGTACGCTCGAACGGCTAAAGCTGCTGACGCTACTGACTTACGCCGACATCTCCGCCGTTAATCCCGCGGCCATGACTCCCTGGCGGCTGGAACAGCTCTGGGAGACTTACCGCGTCACCCATCAACAATTGCTCAAGGAACTCGAAACCGAGCGCATCGCCGACCTTCCCGCCGATCTCCAGAAAGGCATGCTGGAATCTCCCGATTTTATTCGCGGCTTTCCATCGCGCTATCTGCGGACGCACACTCTTGAGGACATCCAGGCACACGCCCAGCTTTACGAATTGAGTAAGTCGAGCGGTGTGGCCGTCCAGATCGATCCTCAGGCCGGTGTTTATCGCGCCACCATCGTCGCGCGCGACCGCCCTGCGCTATTTGCATCTCTCACCGGCGCCATATCGAGTTTCGGCATGGATATTCTGAAAGCCGAAGCATTCTCCAACCAGCATGACCTGGTCCTGGACACTTTCATATTTTCTGACCCAAAGCGCACGCTGGAGCTGAATCCCACCGAAAACGATCGTTTGCGCCAGACGCTCGAAGACGTTACGCTCGGCCGGTTGGACACTGGGCAACTTCTGCGCGGCCGCACGGCGCACAATCATCTGAAGAAGCGCACTGTTCAACCGCGTGTGAACTTCGATTCGAACGCCTGCGACAGCGCGACATTAATTGAAATCATTGCGGAAGACCGTCCCGGCCTGCTCTACGATTTGTCTTCGGCCATCTCTACAGCGGGTTGTAACATTGATGTAGTGCTGATTGACACCGAAGGGAATAAAGCAATTGACGTTTTTTATGTTGCATCCAATGGCGCGAAGCTTTCATCCAATTTGCGTGATGGTCTAAGTAACACATTAGTAAACATTTGCTAAGTTTTAATCTGCCCGGAGTAACCTTTCGTCTCTGTCCGACGTAACTACTAATGTGGCCTGTATGCAAGAGGCAACCACACTCCTCGTAGAGCTGTACCACACGCATTCAATCTAAAGGAGCCAAACTGTATGAAAATGAGCAAATTGCTGCTAGGAGCTTGTGTTTTTGCGCTCGGAATCGCCACCGCTGCGTCCACCTACCATGTGAAGATCGCTGATCCCACGTGGGTTGGCGGCACCCAACTGAAGCCTGGCGAGTATGAAGTCAAGGTGGATGGTGACAAAATCACGTTCAAGCAAGGAAAGAACGTAGTTGCCGTGGCCGCGAAGGTTGAAACCAACGCGACGAAATATTCCGATACCCAGATGGATATCAAGACCGAGAATGGTCAGGCTAAGCTCAAGGAGCTTGACTTAGGCGGTACTAAGTCCAAGATCATGTTGACCGATGCTTCCGCTGTTGAAGCCGGCGGCACCCGCTAACTAAGTCGTTTCACTTATTCGCCGGGCGGAAGCCCTTAGTACCTGGATTTGCCATCCCCTGCTATGGCAGCGCAAATACCACCAGGGCTTCTGCTCCCGGCGTTGCATCATCCAATGTTCCGTTCCCACCGGCCACGATCGCCACATATTGCTTCCCGTCCCTGCCCGCAAACGTAGCTGGCACTGCGTGCGCGCTCGCGTCCAATTTTGCCGACCACAGTTCCCTTCCTGTCTTCGAATCAAATGCTCGAAAGCGGCGATCATTCGTTGCGCCGATAAACACCAATCCTCCCGCCGTTGCGATTGGTCCGCCCAGGTTCAGCCGTCCGGTGCTCCTTTTGGCTCGCGGCAACTCGTCGGTGACGCCCAAAGGCACCTGCCAGGCGAAGTCTCCGGTGTGCGCATCCACCGCCACTAACCGGCCCCAGGGTGGTTTCTGGCAGGGCCAGGCATGCTCGCCCGCGTGGGGAATATTCCCGACGCGCGGATCGCCCTCGCTCCACTGGAAGCGCGACATCGGCCCTACCACGCTATTGCGATCGAACAACACTGGGGATCCATCCGGCTTCTTCTCGATCCAGCCGATGCTGGCCTCGTCGCTGGAGTTTATGAAGAAATACCCCAAGCCGGCGTCGGCCGCGGCGCCTCCCCAATTGGTGCCGCCGATCGCGCCTGGAAAAATAATTGACGAATACGGCTTCGCGCCCGGCGCACGATACACGTAAGGCGTGAACGGTCCGTCGTTGTAAAACCCTCCGCTCCTGGCCTGCAGATCGAAACAAAATTTCGCGTGTTCCGCGTTGGTGTCCTCGGCAGTCACTAGCTCTTCCGGCCCATAACTCATGCGTGACAAGGGCGGAGGCTTCAACGGTATGGGCTGCGTAGGCGAGCTCCGCTCTCCCGGCGCCTTGCTCGGAGTCACCGGCTTCTCCTCAATGCCGAACACCGGCTTGCCTGTCACACGATCCAGAACGTACAGGTAACCGGTCTTCGCCGTCTGCGCGAGAATCGGAAGTTTTTTTCCATTCACCGTCACGTCCATCAGCGTGGGCGGCGCGGGAAGGTCGAAATCCCACAGGTCATGGTGCACCACCTGGAAATACCATTTCATTTTCCCCGTCTCGGCATCGATTGCTACCACGGAATTGGCGAAAAGATCGTCACCTTTGCGATCGCCGCCCCAAAAATTCGTGTTGGGTCCTCCAAACACGGTGTAGACGATGCCGCGCTCCGCATCCACCGTCAGAGAAAATCCCCAGTTATTCACACCCGACCGATTCTTAGCGCTATCCTCGGCCCAGGTTTCGTGGCCGAATTCATCGGTCCGCGGTACGGAATGAAAATCCCACAGCTTCTTGCCGGTGCGCGCGTCATAGGCCCGCGTATCGCCTGCGGGACCTTTTGCGGGAGTCTCCGGTGTGTTCGCTCCAACGATCAGAATATTCTTGTAAACTACCGGCGCCGAGTTGTACGGAACCGTCATCTCTACCGCGCCTTCATTGCCAAAACCTGGATCCACCTTCCCCGTGCTCGCGTTCAGCGCCATCATCTTGCTGCCTGTGGTGAAGATGAGCCGCGCCGGACTGCTGCTGTCGCCAGGCCAATAGGCAACGCCGCGTTTGGATGGCGTTCCTTCTTTGAGCTCATACCGCCAGAGTTCCTTGCCGGTATCGGCTTCGAGCGCGGTGAGGTAGTGAAACGCCGCCAGATACAGTACGCCTTTTACGACGATCGGAGTAAATTCGGAGCCCGCCTCATTCCCGTTCGCTTTGCCGAGGTTATAGGACCAAGCCTGCTTCAACGTGCCGACATTCGACGCGTTGATCTGGCGCAGCGGTGAGAACCGCGTGCCTCCGAGATCGCGATTGTACATCGGCCAGTCGGCCGCATCCGGCTCCGTTTGCAGCGGCTGGGCCCGCAGGATCGGCAACCCGATCGCCGTGAGGCAAAAGCAAGCGGATACACGAAAACCAGCCAAGATCAGCCTTGCCATGCGATTGTAACCTCTAGCCTTAGGAGCAACGTCGTTCAATTGCATATCATAATAACTCGTAGACCCTGGGAGGGGTTTCAGGTAGATGTCCATCTTGAGTATGTGCCAGTGGTTGCAGGACACCAATATCGGCACATCGATTCGCGAGTCAATATGGGTGTTCCCCATCATTGAAACTATCCATGTTCTGGCCCTCTCCATCTCCGTCGGATTGCTGTTGGTTTCCGATCTGCGCCTGATGGGTTACATCATGAAACGCCGGCCAGTCTCGGAAGTTTACGAACAAATCAAGCCTTGGATGTTCATTGGCTTTGCGATCATGGTCATTACCGGAATTTTCCTGTTTTGGTGCCAGGCGGTGAAAGCCTACAACAGCATTTTCTTCAAGACCAAGGTGGTTCTCCTGGTTGTCGCGGCCATCAACGCGATCGCGTTCGAACGCGGCATTTATCGCAGAGTGGACAAATGGGACAACGCGCTTGTTCCGCCCATGGAAGCTCGCGTCGCCGGTTGGGCTTCCTTGATCCTGTGGGCAGCCATCATCACTTGCGGCCGCACCATGGCGTACACCTTCTAATCATGCCCGCTATCGTTCCGTTCTTTCAGTGGTGTGACGACACAATGATCTCGCAGGCCATTCGTAACTCGCGAATCGCGTTTCCAGTCATCGAGAACTTTCATCTCTTCGCCCTTACCGTGCTGCTTGGCTCGCTGGTGGTCCTGGTGTTGCGCCAGTTCGGACTGCTTTACAAACATCAGCCCATTTCCGAAGTTGCCGCCGCGCTCCGTCCCTGGAACCGCTGGAGCTTGGCGGTGATGCTGACGTCCGGCCTTCTGCTCTTCTTGTCTGAAGCGATGAAGTGTTACGGCAACACTTCTTTCCGCATAAAAATGCTCTTCCTCTTCTTCGCCCTGCTGTTCCAGTTCACCATCTACAACCGCGTGGTGAAGAACGAAGGCACATCCGCTCCCGTCGGCGGAAAAATTGCCGCTGGCGTTGCGCTTTGCCTGTGGTTCGGCGTCGGGCTGGCCGGCCGCGCCATCGGCTTTCTCGGCTAGCCTGGGTGTATAATTCTCGACGGCTATTATGAATCGCCGTTCTTTTCTCACTAACAGTCTCGGCGCAGGTTTCCTCATGCGAGCCGCGCCCGTTCTCGCGGCCCCCGCCAGGACAGACTCCTCCGGTCCCATGGTCGAAACCACGGCGGGCAAAATTCGTGGAACCATTGAGGATAAAGTGAGCGCGTTTCGCGGCGTCCCGTATGGCGCATCCACCGCGGGCGCCAGCCGCTTCATGCCTCCAGAAAAGCCCCAGCCGTGGACCGGCGTGAAGGACGCCATCGAGCTCGGCCATCGCTCGCCACAGGGACCATCCGGTCTGATCCCGGAAGTGGCCGCGGTGGATGCTGACGAACCCGCCGGCGAAGACTGCCTGGTCCTGAACGTTTGGACTCCCGGCGCAGGCTCAGGACACAAACGCCCGGTTATGGTTTGGCTGCATGGCGGAGGATTCACGTCCGGTTCCGGCGGTTTTAAGATTTATGACGGCGTGAATCTCGCTGGCAGGCACGACGTAGTCGTGGTCACCGTGAATCACCGGCTCAACGCTTTCGGTTATCTGTATCTGGCCGACCTCGGCGGCGCGAAATATGCCAGCTCGAGCAATGTAGGGATGCTCGACATCGTCGCCGCGCTCGAATGGGTGCGCGACAACATCTCCAATTTTGGCGGCGATCCCGGCAATGTCACGATCTTCGGACAATCCGGCGGCGGCGCGAAGGTTTCTACGCTGCTCGCCATGCCTTCGGCTAAGGGCCTGTTTCACCGTGCCGTCATCGAGAGCGGTGTTTCGCTGCGCGGAATCCCGCGAGATGCAGCCAACAAATCCACGGAAGCATTTCTCGCCAAACTTGGTTTGAAACCGAATCAAATCGACGAGCTGCAGAGTATGCCGGTCGATCGCCTGACGAAAGCGCTGGCCGGCGGCCGGTTCGGCGCAGTGGTCGATGGGAAGACGCTTCCGTCCAATCCGTTCGATCCCTCCGCTCCCGAGATCTCCGCCAACGTTCCCTTGCTGGTCGGAACTGTCCAGACCGAAGTGACATTCTTCCCGGGCCAGCAGCTCGATCCGATCGATGATGCCGCGCTGCGTGAGCGCGTCAAAGGAACCTTCCACTCGAGCGACGCCGATACCAGCAAGATCATCGCCGCGTATAAGGGACTGGATCCCAGCATCAGCAACATCGATGTCGCTCTCGAATCGGCTTCCGATTCCTTCACCTGGACCAACGCGATCACCGCGGCGGAACGCAAAGGCGCCCTGGGGAAGGCGCCGGCCTACATGTACTATTTCAAATGGCGCTCGCCCGTCCGCGATGGCAAACTGAAAGCCATGCATTGCATGGAAATCCCGTTTGTTTTCGACAATCCGGACGCCGGCAAACCGATGACCGGTTCGGGCCAGGATCGTTATGCTCTCGCGGCCAAGATCAGCGCCGCTTGGGTGGCTTTCGCGCGCACCGGCAATCCCAGCCAGAAGGGGTTGGCGTGGCCCGCTTACAACACAGTCCAACGCGCCACCATGATCCTGGATGACAAATGCGAAGTGGTCGACGATCCGCGTAAAAATGTGCGCCTGACGCTGGCATCATTGCAATCGTCGCAATCGGCGCCTGCATGACCACTACTGCTCTGCGTGAATTCTATCCGCGCCTGGCCGGGCTCCACGCGGCTCCGCTGTGGGAGGTCTTGAGTGAAATCGTCGGTGCGCAGCCTCATCCGGCCGCCGTTCCCGCGCTTTGGCAATATGCTGAGTTGCGGCCGTTCTTGATGGAGGCCGGCGATTTGATCACCGCCCGCGAAGCCGAACGCCGCGTCCTGATGCTCGAAAATCCCGGCTTTCCGGGTGGCTCGCGAATCGCGCAAAGCGTTTACGCCGGCTTGCAGCTGGTGCTGCCCGGCGAATTTACCAGCAGCCATCGCCACGCGGCGTGCGCGTTGCGTTTCATCATCGAAGGCCAAGGCGCTTATACGGCGGTGGACGGCGAGCGGGTAACCATGCACCCGGGCGATCTGATTCTCACGCCTTCCTGGACTTTTCACGACCATGGCAATCCAGGAGAATCGCCCGTGGTCTGGCTCGACGGGCTGGATATTCCGATCGTCAATTTCTACGACAGCAGTTTTGCCGAACATCTGCCCGACGAAGCGACGCAGGAATCTGTCTACGTGGCCGCTCCGTCTTTTGCGTTCCCTTATGCTGCCGCTCGCGCGTCGTTAAATCAAAACAAATTGCTGCATCCTTGTCACGGAGCAAAGATGGAGTATCTGAACGCCGCAGGCACATCGGTCACCAGGACTCTCGGCGCGTTCCTGCAATCGCTGCCCGCCGGATTCATAGGCGCGCCGTATCGTTCCACCGATTCCACCGTCTATTGCGTGGTCCAAGGGCACGGAACCAGCCGCATCGGAGAGCGCTCGTTCGAATGGGCAGCGCACGATATCTTCGTCGCACCGTCCTGGTATTCCGTTTCGCACCAGGCAACCGAAGACTCCGTACTCTTCAGCTTCTCCGATCGCCCCGCACAGAAGGCGCTCGGCTTGTGGCGGGAGCAAGCTTAGTTGTAATGCATCCTCAGGACAGCCCGAAAACGTTGGCGATCAGCTCGTAGGATCGTTTGCGCGCCGTGTGATCGTGCATGATGTTCACGATTAAGACTTCCTCCGCTCGGTAATCGGTGGCAACCTCTTCGATCATGCCGCGAACCTTCGCCGGTGTTCCCACAATGATCCTCCGCCCCACCGGCAACGTCTCGGCAGCAACGCCTTCGTTCGCCAGGAACGCGAGCGCAGTCTCTACCGATGGCACCGGGATCAAGCGCCCGCGATACAGCATCAACATCAGCATTCGCATGCTCGACGCCAGGCGCTGCGCTTCTTCCTCCGTGTCGGCGCAAATGGCCCAGGTGGCCACTCCGACGCGCGGCGACTGCAATCGTTCCGATGCCTGGAAGTGGTCCCGGTAATACTCCGCGATCGCTTCGCCGTTCGGGTTGATAAAGTCGGCGAACACGTAGGGCAGTCCCAATTCCGCGGCCCAGATTCCGCTCTGCGGCGACGATCCCAGCAGCCACGGCTCCGGGCTCTCGAAATGCATCGACGCCGTTTGCCGAAAAGGTCCCGTTGCAGGCCCGCGATTCTCCAGATACGCCAGCAGTTCTGCCAGTTGATCGCGAAAATCGTCCGGCGCCGGCTGCCTTCGGTCGCGCTGCAGTGCATAGGCGACGCCCGGACTGGTGCCCGCCGCGCGCCCCAGGCCTAGATCGATGCGTCCGGGAAATAAAGCACTCAGCATGCTGAATGTTTCGGCCACCTTCAGCGGGCTATAGTGCGGCAGCATCACGCCGCCCGTGCCGACGTGTATGCGCGAAGTGGCGGCCGCTACCGGCCCGACCATTACCTCGGGACTCGCGTCCGCTAACCCCGGAGTCCCGTGATGCTCCGCCAGCCAATAGCGCTGATACCCAAGCTGTTCCGCCCAACGCGCCAGATCGATGGTGTTGCGCAACGCATCGCCGGCCGTGGATCCCTCCGCGATCGGCGATTGATCCAGTACACTTAAACGCACGGCAGGGCCAGCAAAAATCGCATACTGACTATCATATTCCATGAACCTGGAATCTCGACCCGCATGCTACAATTCAGGCGTTCATGAGTAAGACTCTGCTCCCGACGTCTCTGGTGGGATCTTATCCCCAACCCGATTGGCTGATCGATCGCGCCCAGCTATCACACCGCTTGCCGCCGCGCGTCCGCGCCCTGGACCTTTGGCGTATGGCCCCCGAATTTCTGGAAGAGGCTCAGGATGACGCCACCATCCTCGCCATTCGCGCCCAGGAGCGCGCCGGCCTCGACATTGTCACCGACGGTGAGATTCGGCGCGAGAGTTATTCGAACCGTTTCGCCACGGCGCTGGAAGGAATCGATCTCGACAATCCGGCGCAAGTGGTGGCGCGCTCGGGCAAGCTGAACTATGTGCCGCGCATCGTTTCCAAGATTCGCCGCAAACACGCCGTGGAAGTTCGCGACATCCAATTCTTGCGCGCCAACACCGACCGTCGAGTCAAGGTCACGGTTCCCGGTCCCTACACCATGTCGCAGCAGGCCCACAACGATTTTTACAAGAGCGAAGAAGAGATGGCGATGGATTATGCGGCCGCCGTCAACGAGGAAATCAAGGATCTGTTCGCCGCCGGCGCCGACATTGTACAGATCGATGAGCCGTACATGCAGGCTGTTCCGGATAAGGCGCGCCAGTTCGGCCTCAAGGCGCTGAATCGGGCCTTCGATGGCGTGCAGGGTGAAACCGCCGTACACCTCTGCTTCGGCTATGCCGCCATGGTGGCGAATCGCCCTTCGGAATATCAATTTCTCACCGAACTGGTGGATACTCCAGCGAACTGCATTTCGATTGAGACCGCGCAATCCTCGCTCGATTGCTCGGTGCTTGCCAGGATGACCGGAAAGAACATTATCCTGGGTGTCCTGGATCTTTCCACCAACGACGTGGAGACTCCCGAAAAAGTCGCCTCACGCATCCGCCGCGCGCTTCCCTACATCAGCGCGGATCGCCTGATCGTCGCGCCGGACTGTGGCATGAAATATCTTCCCCGCGATGTTGCGTTCGGAAAATTGCAGGCTATGGTCGGCGGAGCGCGGCTGGTCCGCGCGGAACTCGGCGACCGCCAGCTCGTCTCTCAAAGCGCCTGATTGGCCGCATCCGGCACGCGCTCGATGTGAACGTACATCGGACCCACGCCCAGCGTGCCCACCAGGAACCAGGTAAATCGGCCGCCGCGATTCACGGTCTGAAATCGCACGTGCTCGCCCGGCGCAACCGTGAAATCCATATTCTTCCAATTCCACGTATTGTCCACGGTTAATCGGTGCTTGCCGGACTCCACGACGCGCGATATTTCATCGCCCGACATGAGCTCTCCCAGCCGCTTGCCATCCAGCTTCACGATGATCTGTCGCTGCTGGATGTCATCGGGCGAGGTGCGGCTAACAGTGACGCGAGACTCCACGCTTCGAGTATAAGACCCCTCCGCTGGTCCTGCGTGATAGAATCAAGTCGCTTACGAGGCTAGTCATGAAAAAGCTCGCTCTTTCGGTTGCCGCTCTCCTGGCCGTGGTTGCCGGTCCTGCCTTGGCCCATCATGCCTTCGCGGCGGAGTTCGATTTGAACAAACCGGTGAACGTAAAAGGCGTCGTCACCAAAATCGAATGGATGAACCCGCACGCCTGGTTTTACGTCGATGTGAAAACCGACTCTGGCGTCGAGCAATGGCAATTCGAAACGGGCGCGCCCATCGAGCTCACCCGGCGGGGCTGGAGGAAGAACGACCTCAAGGTCGGCGATGAAGTGACGGTGGAGGGTCTTCGCGCCAAGGATGGCACCAACACCGCCAGCGCCCGCATGGTTACCCTGCCATCCGGTAAGAAGGTATTCAGCGGTTCGGCCGGCGATGACCAACCCGCGCCGCCGCAGGCTCCGGCGACTCACGAATAACGGGATACACTACCCGTTCGAGAAAAAGCCCGGACGCTGGAGCGGTCCATGCGGCGACATCCAGCTTTGCATCGGTTTTACCGTCCAGCAGGCGCGAAAAGTCGTTCTCTGTAATCTCCCCCAGTCCAAGTTTCACCAACGCGCCCACTACTCTTCGCACCATTCGCCACACGAAATGCGATGCCGTGATGCGAAAAATAATCAGGTCGCCTTCCGTTTCGATTCCGGCCTCTTCCACCACCACGATGGGCGATTCATCCGGGCGCGACTTGTCGGCGGCGCGAAATGCGATGAAGTTATGCCGCCCGGCGAGCTGCTGCGCGGCGCGCGACATCGCTCCAACGTCCAGCGGCTCTTTCACCCACCAGACGAATTTCTTGAAGAACGCCGTTCGCCGCGTCGAGATCTGATAGACATAGGTCCGCGCGACGGCATCATGCCGTGCGTGAAAGCTCCCCGCTGCCTCAGCCACGTCCAACAGGCACACATCGGAAGGCAGCCGGCTATTGAGGGCCCGCAGGATTTCGTCCGCTGTTGGCCAGCGCCGTTTGTCATCCTGCTTTTCCCTCCGAACGCGGAGATGCGCCACTTGCGCCCGCGCGTGCACGCCTGCATCCGTGCGCCCCGCGCCTTGGATGTCCACCGTGCCCTCGAAGAAATCCTCAGCCGCTTTCCGCACTTGGCCCTGTACCGTTCGCGCATTGCGCTGTTCCTGCCAGCCACTGTATTTGGTGCCGTCGTACTCAATGGTTAGCTTCCAGGTTTGCAACTCCCCAGTGTAGCTTCTGCCGCCGCTGGCGGTGCTATGATGGATCGCTCTAGGGAGGACTCATGTTCAAAGGGTTTCGTGAATTCATCATGCGCGGCAACGTGCTGGACTTGGCCGTGGCAGTGATCATCGGCGCGGCGTTCGGCAAGATCGTGACCTCGTTGGTCAACGATATTCTGATGCCGCCGCTGGGCCTGGTGCTCAAGAACGTCGATTTTAGCAACCTGTTTGTCGATCTTTCCGGAAACCATCCCGCCACTCTGGCCTTGGCCAAAACGGCCGGCGACCCGACTATTAACTACGGCATCTTTCTGAACAACGTCATCGATTTTGTGATCGTCGCGTTCGTAATCTATCTCTTGATCAACACGGCGAACAAAATGAAGCGCGCGCCCGCCCCGGCGGATCCCACCACGAAGGAATGCTCTTTCTGCCACACCAACATCCCGATCAAGGCTACGCGCTGTCCGAACTGTACTTCAACACTGACTTAGACCGTGATCTCGCAGCCTTCGTAAGCACACCAGACTTCGAGCTTTGAATCCAGGCTCCGCGCCAGTTCCTGGGCCTTGCGTTCCACGTCCGCGACGAACTCGTCATCGTGCGATGGATCGTGGTGCGTAAGAAACAGCCGGCGCACTCCGGCCAGCGCCGCCAGCTGCACTACGTATACATACGTGCTGTGCCCCCAATACCGCTTGGACGGATATTCCTGCGGCGTGTATTGCGCCTCGTGGATCACCACGTCCGCGCCTTGCATGTACTCGGCGTGACGGCGATCGCCCGCTTCGAGAATCGACTCCATCTTCCCGCGCGCCGCGCCCTCCCGCCAGATGTCCTCCAGATACGGCTCGTGGTCGCACAGATAGCAGATGGAACGCCCCTCCGCCTCAATGCGATACCCGAGCGTAGGCGAGGGATGATTCATCTGTTGCGCCCGCACCTCAACATCCTCGATAGCGTGCGTCCCTTCGCACAAATCTTCATAGCTGATCCGCGCGGCCAGCTGATCCAGTTCCACTGGAAAATAGTGGTGCTCCATCTGACCCGCTAGAACATCGCGCAAGGATAGTTGTGCTCCTTCGGGCCCGTAAACCTTGAAGTGATTATCCGGCTGGAACAGCGGCGCGAAAAACGGGAAGCCTTGAATATGGTCCCAGTGCGTATGCGTCAGAAGTATGGCTGCTGAGATGGTGCCGGAAGCGGACCAGAGCAGGCGGTTACCGAGCGATCTCGCGCCGGTACCACAGTCCAGCACCAGGATTTTGCCGGAGGGAGTGGTCAGCTCCACGCACGATGTATTGCCGCCGAAGTGGGTGGTGCCCGGGCCGGGCGCCGCGATGGACCCTCGAGTACCCCAAAAACGCGCTAGCATTCTCGCCATCGTCGGATCTCAACTATCTTATCGACACCCGCGCTTCGCGAGAGTAGGGGAGCCGCGCGCAGTCAAGAACCTAGATGGATGCTCGCACGCCGTCGGTCCGGCCATCCAGGAAGTTCCGGACGATCCCGCCGATGGTCATGAATCTCTCCAGGTCCGCCGGCTTACGGAAATAGAACGACGCGCCCAGCTCGCGCACGCGGGCCCGATCCTGCGGCGAATCGGAAGACGTGATGACAATCACGGGAACGTCGCGGCAACGGCTGCTCTGTCGAATCTGCGCCAGGATTTCGTCGCCAGACCGTCTGGGCAGGTTCAAATCGATCAGGAAAAGATCCGGACAGCTTACCGACGGGTCCTGATCCATTCTTGCGATCTTATTCAGCATCTCTTCGCCGTTGTGCGACACCGCCAGATGATAGGCGAATTCGTGACGCCGCAGCGCTTCCTCGATCAGATACACGTCCGCCGGGTTGTCTTCCGCGATCCAGATTTGATAGGGGCTTTCCGCCATCAGGAAGGCTCGAATTCATTATCCCCCGTCTGCAACCGTCGCACATTAGTCCGTAACAGCTTCGATGGTTTCGGGCGCATTTCCCTCCAGGCGGTTGTTCACAAAAATATAGGATGGTTCGTGACGCTGGCGAGCCTGTGCGATCAGGAGACGAAGTGCATCGCGGGTCTCGGGGTTCGGCTCTTGCACCCGGGCGTAGGGCGTGAATTTCGCAACCGCCTCCTCGTAAGCCCGGCCCCGGCGCAGTAGAGCCCGAGCCACCGTGAAATCGGCCGTGTACGCATCCCGTACGTGCATCTGGACGCCAATCTCCGGCATGCGCGTCCAGGCGTTGAATACGTGAGCCACGCGGTGGCTGCGAAGGCACGCGAAATACTCGGACGAGAGAAATTCAGGATTACGGATCTCCACCGCGTAGCGAAAGCCGGTCGGCAGTGCTCCGAGAAATGGATCCAGCTCCCGCAGAAACGCCCGTACATCCGGGTAGCATTGTCGGGCGAAGCTGCCAAACTCGAAAATCAAGGTGGCCACCCGCGGCCGGTACGGCGTCAGCAAATCCAGAAACGCGCTTTGAAACAGCGCCGCGTCCAGGAAGGAAGAGTTGTCGCCGCCCGCCCGGGCGGCATAGCGCGGATGACGCGGGAACTGCTTCACTGTGACGTCCTCGGGCGCCTTGAAGGCGAATTGCAGCGTCGCGGGCGTCCCTCCGAATAGCTTGCGCCAGTAACTTTCCGACGGAAACTGATAGAACGAGAAATCGCCGCAGACCACCGGAAATGTTTCGGCGTATTCGCTCAGACATTCGTCTTGAAAACGCTTTTGCGAAAAGCGGCCGCGCGTCAGGTAGCGCTGGCGCGAATAGATCTGGCCGAACCATCCTTCATACTTCCAGGAGCTGGTTCCGATCAATATGTTTTGCTGCGCCAGCCCAGCCAGGCGATCGCGCAAGCGCTGGCGGTCAAAGCCAGAGGGCTCTTCAAACAGCGAACCTGTTTCCACTAATAGGCGTTCGCCACGCGGTAGCCGTATGGATCGGCGCCCGCTTCAATCACGCCCTCCGGAGTAACGCGAATCATCACGGGCGCTGCTCCGCTGGCCCAGCGCGACCGGGTGCCCACCTTGTGGCCGCGCGCCGCCAGCTCCGCTCCCACGTTGGGCGAAATGCGCTCGTCCAGCAATAAGTCCCCTCGATTCCAGGCATGGTTATCGAAGCTCGACACCAGATGCCGCGTTTGGAAGCGGGGCGCCTCAACGGCCGCCTGCGCGTTGTTGCCGAACTCGATTACATTGAAAAACAATTGGATCAAGCTTTGTTCCTGATTGTCGCCGCCGGGCGTGGACAACGCCAGGAACGGCTTGCCGGCTTCGGTGATGATGGTGGGGCTCAAGGTCACGCGCGGGCGCTTGCCGCCATCCAGCTCGTTGGGCGATCCGGGAACTAAAATGAACTGCTGCGCGCGCTCGGAGAGCGGAATGCCCGTGTCGCCGGCGATCACGGATGGCAGCCATGCGCCGGAGGGCGTGGCGGAAAACACGACGCCGTCTTTATCCACCGCGTCGATGCAGGTGGTGTCGCTGGCCATCAGCGCGTCGTCGATCTTGGTGCGCGCGATATCCATCTCGGTGGGGTGCTTGCCGCGCTTTCCATTGATGGTGCCTGGCAGAAAGTCCATGGACGCCGTGTGCCCGATCTGCTTGCGGCGTTCAGCGGCGTAGGCTTTAGACAACAAAACATCCGCTGGAATGTTGTTGAACTTCGGATCGCCGTAGTAGGCGTCGCGGTCGGCGTAGGCCAGTTTCAAAGCTTCCGTAATGGTGTGAATGTACTCCGCGGAATTGAAACCCATGGAGCGCAGGTCGTAGCCTTCCAGAATGTTGAGCGCTTGCAACATGGCCGGGCCCTGAGTCCAGAATCCGGGCTTGTACACCTTGTAGTTGTGATATTCGGTCGATAGCGGCTCTTCGGGCTGCAGCTTGAACGCCGCCAGGTCTTCGTAGCGCATCAGGCCGCCGTTGGCTTGCATGAAAGCATCGATGCGGTGCGCGATCTCACCGCGATAGAAGTAATCTCCCACGGCATCGATAGCCGCCACGCGGGAAGCTCCCGAGGCCAGCGCCTTCTTTTCCGCGGCAGCCATCCCGCGCAAAGTGCGCGCCAGATTTGGCTGGTGGAAGATCTCTCCCGGCATTGGAACGCGCCCGTCGGGGAGGAATGTCTTCTTGGAATCAGGCCACAGATCGAAGAAACGGCGCGAGCGCGCGATGGCTCCGGAGCGCTGCTCATCGATGGCCATTCCATCGGCCAGTTCAATGGCGGGCTCAACCTCTTCCGAGAACGATTTGGTCCCGAAGTCGCGCAGCGCTACCAATCCGGATTCCACTGTTCCCGGTACCAGAGCCGGAAGGATACCGGCTACCGGAATGATGCCTTTCAATCCGCCCGGATCGAGCGAGAGGATCTCGCCCGGCTTGGGCCGGTGCTCCATGAAGAATTTTGCCGTCGCGAGCTTGGGCATGGGGCCGACGCCTGCGATGGAATAGACCTTGCCGGCCTTGGTGCGAATCAGGATCGGCGTTTCGCCGCCCATTCCAACATGCGAGAATTCGGCCACCGCGGCGGCGAACAAGGCTGCCACGCCCGCATCCACTGCATTTCCGCCGTGGAAGAAGACGCGCATGCCGGCTTCCTCGGAGTAGTCGCTGCCGGTTGCCAGCGCGCCTTTAGTGCCGCGTGCGGCTTGCATGGTGGGAAGTTCAAAATCTTTGCGTTGCGCGAAGGAGGGGGAGGCGCAAAGCAGGATAAAAGGCAAGAGAACCAGCTTGTGCTTCATAGGGCTAGCCTAATTATAGCCCCGAGGTTGCCCGGATGCCCCGCCCTCAACCTCAGTGCCTAAACCTGGGCCACTTGCTCTTCGGTCGGCTCCGCGCAACAGTACCACGGCTCGTCCAGGTGTGGAATCGCCGCTTGCGCCGGCTGCTGGAAACTCCGTGGAAGCGGGTGATCGCTCACCAGGTTCCACAGGCGGGCGAAGATCTCGCGACGCGATCCCCGCGATGCAGCGATTGGCAATGCCTGCGCGGCCAGCGCATCCACATCTGGGTCGGGATGCTGCCAGCGATACAACAGCGCCGGCTGGTCGAACTCGCGGATTACTGCTTGTACGTCCTCCAGTTCCAGCAAGCGCGATCCACCCGGGATCAGCAGCCGCAACGCCAGCTGCACCGGGGCCACATGCTCCACCAGCTCCAATTCCACGAGCAGATCGAGCAGCTCGCGATACGATTCGCGCGTAGTCCAAGGTGTGAACGGAATGAAGGTCGGTGAGAGAGTCAGACCGGCGGACTCGAATTCCCGCACTACCTGGATGAAATCGGAGCGCGTATGGCCTTTGTCTAGCTTGGCGAGCACCGCGTCATCCACCGCTTCCACGGCGCTGGTGACGAACAGGCAGCCGGTCTCGCGCAGCCGCGGCAACAGGTGGCGATGCTTCAGCAGGTGTTCGATCTTGATGGTTGCGTCGTAAGTAACGGCGGGCCACTCGCCATGGAACGCGTCGAGAAGCCGCATGGCGTGCGTCGGCCCGTTAAAGAAATCGGGATCCCCGAAGGTGATGTGCCCGGCGCCCGATGCCACCTGCTGGCGAATGTCCGCGAGCACGATATCGGACTGCACAACTCGAAAATTCCCCTGATACACCGGGACCACGGGGCAATGCCGGCACACATGTTTGCAACCCCGGCTGGCCTCGGTATACCCAACCTGCTTCGACGAACCGCCGGTTTGCACCCGGGCGTACTTTTCGAGCGGCGGCAGCCCCATCCGTAAGGGCACTCGGAATTGGAGTCGATCGAGCGAGATGAGGGGCTCCGTTTGTGCCTCATGTCCCGGCGTAGCCAGGCGGTCCAGCAGGGAAACCAGCCCCGGCTCGAACTCCCCGCCTAGAATGGTTCCCGCTCCCAGACCGCGCAAGTATTCTTCGTTCAACGGCGCGTACAGCCCGTAGCAGCAGATGTGCGCGGCCGGGTTCAGCCCACGAACTTTCTCCATCACCTTGGCCGCCAGGCGGGTCGCGGTGTGCATGGGCAAGTAGAAGGCAATCAGATCGGCGTCGCGAACGCGATCCGTATTGAGTGATTCCACGCCCAGATCTACGCACGTCACTTGGTGCCCGCTATCGGCAAGCCACGCCGCGGGCGACGCCACGCCAAATGGCTGGTGGCCGAGTTCATAAGTGGAAATCAGGAGAACCTGCATGGCGTCGACCACCCTATTATCGCCGTTGGGGACGGGAGACCGCTCTGAACCGCAGCGTTACCCTGGGAACGTGAAGGAACTTCCCAAGGTCGAATTACATCTTCATTTGGATTGCTCGTTGAGCTTCGCCGCCGTCGCCCGGCTGGATGAATCTGTTTCGCTCGAAGAGTACCAGCGCGAGTTTATCGCTCCCCGGCGCTGCGCCAGTCTGGCGGATTTTCTGACGCGCGCGCCGCGTGGCTTTCAACTGATGCAGGACGAAGCGGCCTTGGCACTGGTGGTAGAGGATCTCTTCGAACAGCTTGCGGCCGATGGCGTGATCTACGCCGAGATCCGCTTCGCGCCGCTGCTGCACCTGGAGCGTGGATTAACGCCCGAGCAAGTGGTGGCCGCCGTGGATCGCGCGACGGAAGCGTCGATTCGATCGAGCGGCATCGAAGCACGGCTCATTCTGTGCACTCTGCGTCACTTCGATCGCGAGCAAAGTCTCGTGACTGTGGGTTTGGTCGAACGGTTTCGCGGCAGCCGCGTTGCCGCGCTCGACATCGCAGGCGACGAAGCCGGCTATCCCATCGATGCGCACATTCCGGCGTTCCGCTACGCGATCGATCATGGACTGTATCGCACAGCGCATGCGGGCGAGGCTCGCGGTCCCGCGAGTGTCTGGGAAACGCTGCGCGAGTTTCAGCCTTCGAGAATCGGACACGGTGTTCGAAGCATCGAAGATCCGGCTCTGGTGGAACATCTCATTCGTCAGCGCATTCATCTGGAGGTGTGTCCCACCAGTAATCTGCAGACCGGGATCAAGCAGGATTTCGCCGAGCACGCCGTCGACGAGCTCTACCACGCGGGCGTCCCACTCAGCATCAATACCGACACTCGCACCATCACCAACATCACGTTAACCGAAGAATATCGAAATCTGGAAGAGCACTTCGGCTGGACGGAGGACGATCTCGCCACCTGCAATCAGGCTGCCATCGCTGCCGCGTTCGTCGAGGATTCTACAAAAGAAGAATTGCGTTCAAGGCTTCTTGCAAACAAAGTTTGACGCATCGTCCGTGCTCCCGCTGCCGTGGTAGCTCGCGATCTCGGGATACGCACACAGCGGACGCGTGCGCACCTCGTTGCCGTTCTCGATGCGCGATGCGATCAACCCGCTGGGCGCCTGCTTTTGTTCCACCCAGGTTTGCAATGCGGGAAACAGATCGAAATGGTCCGTGCCTTCGCCTCCGCCGCAATGGCCCATCCCTGGAACCATGTACAGACGCACCGCGCCCATCGCGGTCTTGGCGCCGATGGTTTTTACTACAGCGTTGTAGTAGTTGACCACTTCGAGCGGAGGCACGCCCGCGTCGTTCCAACCGCCTGAGAGCATCATTTTTCCCCCGCCAGAGATGAATTTCCTGATATCGGGATCGATGGCGTTCACCGGCTGATTCCCCGGCTTGTCGGCCAGCGCAACGTCCGAATCAAAATTGATGGGGCGCGTTTTATAGTCCCAATTCGCGTCTTTGAAGACGTAGTAGCGGAAGAAGTCCACCGGAATGCCGAGCGGAACGTCGCCGGTAAGCTGGCCCCAACCGAGTTCGCTGCCAGGATACAGACCCGAATAAATCTGCTCGCCGGTGCGCGGATTCTTGGGGCCCGAATAAAGCTTTCGCGCCGCTTCCACTTGCGGGGCGGTCAGACACGCATTGCTGTCGGCGCCCTTGCACTCGATGACCACGGGATCGAACTTACACCTGGCGGGATTTTCGATCACTCCGTCTTTCACTCCATCCTTCGCGTCGCAAGCGGCCAGCGCCGCTTCGTGAATCGCCGGAAACTTCGCAGGCGGGATGACGCTCGCGGAATCCTGATGCGTGGCCTGCCAGATCCACATCTGCGCGAACGTGTGATGCGTAAGATGCGCCGCGAAACCACCCACCACCACGCCGTTATAATCGTCGGGATACTTTTGCGCTTCTTTCAGCGCGGCGATACTGCCCCCGCCGCATTCGTCCATGTACGAATACTTGGGCGCGCTGCCATAGAACGCCGCAATGGCTGCTTTTGCCGTTACCGTCATCTCGTGCGCCGCGCGATCGCCGAAGTCGATGATCTTTTCCGGATGAGCCAGCGCGTAACTGGAACCGTTCTCGTGCCCCGTGTTTTCGGCCGCCGCCGCGAAGCCGCCGTGCATTGCGGTCGCCAGGCCCCCAAAACTGAGATTCCCGCCCAGCCCACCATTGCCCGTGCCACGCAGTTTGCCGTTCCATCCCGCGGCCGGCATCCAGACTTCGATCTTGATTTCAGAATCGCTAGTGGGCGCCGCAGTGGCCGTCACGCGGCAGAACGCCGGAAGATCCTGGAAATTTGGCCCGCGTCCGCCAAAGGCGGGCGGAGTTCCAGCAGGGAGCGTGAATTGTCCGGCGGCAACGGACTGCGCGGACGTGATGGTAGTTTGCGGGATCGCGAGCGACTGCAAGCTCTCGCACGTCGCCGCGGCCAACGGCAGCTGGGCGATCGCCAGCATGACTTTCGGACTGATCATATCCACTTCTCCAGCAGCGTATCGAGCGAGAACCGGTCACTCGATCGATGCACCAGCAAAAAATAATAAGTGATAGCGTAAATCATCTGCACGCCCACTGTGTTCCAATCGCTCCGCATCGCGGTGCCAAACACCAGCGTGGCGATCATCAGTCCGCCCAAAGTCAGCGCCCAGCGGGTAAACAAACCGAGCGTAGTCAGCGCGCCCAGCGCCAGTTCGGCGAACGGTAGAACGAGCAGGAACGCATGCACCAAACTTGCGGGAAGAGCGGTCTTGCTGAATTCAGCCGTGGTGGTGGTTGCGAATGCTTCGGCGCCCGGCCCGAAAATGCGCCCCGCCCCGTGTACCAGGATGTTGATACCGAGCGTGAGTCGAAACACGGCGTAGGCAAGCTGCCGGTCAAGAGCAACGGGGCTGGCGTCAGGTGTCATGCGTATACGTTAGTAATATACTAGGAATAGTGTCCCGAGGGGATCAACTGGATGCCTGCGTCGGATTTGACTGGGATGAATCGAACGCTTCGAAGAACTGGGAACAGCACGGTGTAACGTCCGAAGAGGGGAGGAGATCTTCTTTTGCGAACCTCTCGTAGTGCGGCGGGATACGCGGCACGGGAAGAATGAAAAACGATATTACGCGTTGGGGCAGACAGCCGTGGGGAGATTTCTCTTTGCGGCCTTCACTATTCGTCGCGGCCTGATCCGCATTATCTCTGTCAGCGACATGAACGGGAATGAAACAGAGGTCTATCGAACGCATGAAGGAAATACTTAAGTTCAATAGCGAAGACGATGAGCGAAAGTTCTGGGCCACCGCCGACTCGACAAAGTATCTCGACTGGTCTAGGGGAAAACGAGCCAAGCTGGTCGCGCTGAAGCCCACATTGCGAACGATATCGCTCCGCCTGCCGGTGGCAATGATCGAAGATCTAAAGCTGCTCGCCAACCAGAGGGACGTGCCGTATCAATCCTTGCTGAAGGTGTTTCTGGCAGAGCGGCTGGCTAAAGAGCGGCCGAGAAGAGCGGGCGTCCGATAGCGCCCTGTTATTGCTTTTTCATCGTATAAACGTAATTGTTCAGACCAAAAGCCGCCGTTGCTGGATCCAGAAAATGGTAATCCAGCTCATTCCCACAACCCGTCTCCAAAGTCTTCCATGACGAGCCGCGAAAACCCAGCTTCGCCGCCACCTTCGCTGGATCGACGGTCTTATCGCGCCGCTGCATCTCGCCGAACGCGCCTTGGAACAGCATGTCGGCGGGATAATCCTTGATTCGATAATTCGGGCCTTTGCACGCCACCTGGCGCGGCCCCGCGATGGCCTTCGGCTGGATCGTAACAGTCTTCGCGACCAGCGATTTCGTTTCCGCCAGATCGTCTGGGTGAGCAACGGTCTGCCAGGGCGCGGCGGCGGCCGACACAATCTTCCAGGTCCCGAGGTAAAACGGTTCGGCGGCCGAGGCGGCGGGAACAACCCCGCCTGCCCCCAGCGCCATAATAATGAGAAAGACCTTCATGGCCGCCTGCGAGATTATCACAATGCGTGTGCTCCAAGGATCTGTCGCCATCGCCGTTATGCTCGCGGCAGCTTTCGCGCAGCAGGTTGCCATTGAACCTCGCGCACGCCCCAACGCCCAGCCGAAGCAGGAAGAAGCGCGGGCCGGCCGCCTCCGCATCGACACCACGCTGGTGCTGGTCCCCGTCGAAGTGAGCGACATGCTCAACCACCCGGTCAGCGGCCTGGAGAAGCAAAATTTCCACGTGTTCGACGACAAGGCGGAGCAGAAGATCATTTCCTTTTCGATGGAGGACGACCCCATCGCGGTCGGCCTGGTCTTCGACATCAGCGGAAGCATGGGAGCGGATTTGCCCCAGATGCGGCACGCGGCGTCGCAGTTTTTCAAGACCTCCAATCCCGGCGATGAGTTCTGCCTGGTCGAGCTCGCTAGCGACGCCCACGTGGCCGTTCCGCTCACCCAGAATGCCGCCGATGTCGACTATAAGCTGATGTCGAGCAAAGGCGGAGGAACCACCGCGTTGCTGGACGGCGTGTACCTGGGGCTGAATGAAGTGAGAAAGTCGAAGAATCTGAGGAAGGCGCTGGTGATCATTTCCGACGGCGGCGAGAATCATAGCCGCTACACGCCGGGCGAAGTGAAGAACGCCATCGTGGAAAGCGACGTGCTGATCTATGCCATCGGCGCGTTCGGAAACGGAATGGGTTCCAACTACGGCGGCGACCAGGTGCTGCTCAAGAATTTGACGGACCTCACCGGCGGCCGCATGTTTCCCGGCGTTGGAATGTCGCTCCCCGATTTCGCCGACAAGATCGTCATCGATCTGCGCAATCGATATATGCTCGGGTATACGCCCACCGACCCGGCGCGCGACGGGCGATACCATCACATCGCCGTGAAGCTGGATGCGCCGCGCGGATTGCCCAAGCTCCAGGCGCACTGGAGAACCGGTTACTACGCTCCGAGCGAGTAAGCTCTTAAGTATGCGCGATTTCGACGAAAACAATATTACAGCGGCGGTGATCGATCGCTACCAGAACACGCCCGATCCGCGGCTCAAGAAGATCCTGACCAGCCTGGTGCAGCACCTGCATGACTTCGTGCGCGACGTGGAGCCCTCCGAAACCGAGTGGGGACAGGCCATCGACTTTCTCACCCGCACCGGCCAGCTCTGTACCGACAAGCGCCAGGAATTCATTCTGCTCTCCGACACCCTGGGCGTTTCCATGCTGGTGGACGCCATCAATCATCGCTTCTCGAAGGACGCCACCGAGTCCACCGTAATGGGTCCGTTCTATGTGCAGAATCCGCCCGAAGCCGAGTTCGGCGGCGACATTAGCGGTGGCGCGAAGGGCGATCCGCTATACATCGACGGCACAATTCGGTCCGAAGCCGGCCATCCGGTTGCGAACGCCATCATCGACGTGTGGCATTCCGACGCCGAAGGCTTCTATGATGTCCAGTTGCCGGAGCTCGAAGAGCCCACGCTGCGCGCCCGCTTCCACAGCGATGCACAGGGCCGCTTCCGTTTCTGGACCATCATGCCGAAGTTTTATCCCATCCCGGACGATGGCACGGTGGGCGAGATGCTGAAGGCTTCCGCGCGGCATCCTTACCGGCCGGCGCACGTTCACTTCATGATCATTGCCGACGGTCACCCCACTCTGGTGACTCACGTGTTTGTGGATGGCGATCAATATCTGGATAGCGATGCGGTGTTCGCAGTGAAGAATTCGCTCATCCGCGACTTCACTCACGAAGCGCCCGGGGTCGCGCCCGACGGCAAGAAGATGGACAGGCCGTGGCGCAAGCTGCACACCGATTTCGTTCTGAGCAGACGAACGGCCTGACAGAACCGTCTTGCTTCAGCTCGTCGCTTGCCTGCGATACACAGCCGGCGAAACACCCACCTGCCGGATGAACCAGTGCGACAAGTGGCTTTGCGAGGAAAAGCCGGATGACAGCGCCACATCCACCACGGGCAAATCGGTGTTGCGCAACAGCTCCTTCGCTCGCTCGATCCTCCGCGCCAGCACGTACTGATGCGGCGATTGCCCGACCGCCGCCTTGAACGCGCGCGCCAGATACAGCGGGCTGATGTCCACTTCGGCGGCCATGGCCTGCAGGCTCAAATCGCCTTCCAGGTTATCCTCGATAAATTCGATCACGCGCCGCATTTTCCAGCCGGGCAGCGGCTTGGCCGGAAGAATGCGCACCGGCCGCGAGCGCGAGGAATGCGTGCGCGCCAGGTGTACGGCCATCATTTGCGCGATGGTGTCGATGTACAGTCCGTCGTTATACCCATCGCTGCCGTTCCCGTCGCGCAGGGCGTTGGTGATGGCGATCGCTAGTTGCTCGAGCAGCGGGTCCAGGATAGCGAAGCGCGGCACCAGGTCGGCTCCCGAGGTGTCACAGCCATAAATTTCGCTAACCGCCGCTTCGTAAACCGACTGCCGCAAGTACACCTGCAGGATCTCCGGATGTCCCGCATGCTGCCACTGGCTGGTAGCTTCGCCTGGGGTGAGACAGATGCGGCGCGGTCCAATCAGCGCGGTTTCGCTCGCGGCGCCTTCCACTTTGCGCGTCACCTGCGTAGGCCGGCTCAAATGATAGATCAGCGACGGATGGCGAATGGGCCGTTCCACGGCATGAAACGGAGCTTCTTCCAGAATCGCGGCGTGTAGAGATCGCCAGCCGGCTTCCTGGCTATGGGCGATCAACCGGTTTCCAGAGCGGAGCACGCGTCCGTGGGTTTCCCGGGCGGTGAAAACGGAACTGGGCGGTACAATCATTGGTAACTACTCCCAGCGTGGGGAACGTCCAACTTGTGGTCCCATTGTACATCGAGATTTCCGTCGGTGGGTTAGGGCGAGTGTGCGTATCTCGTTGAGAAGTTTGTTCGTTGTCGTACACTCATCATCAGAAGACCATGCGTCGGCACGGGTGCATTCAATGACGCATTCAAGTCTTGACGAAAGTCCGCCGATAACTCATAATGTGGGAACGGTTTGCACCGAGAGCTTGAAGTGACGCCTCTAGGGGCTTTTTCAGCTAGACTGCTACCGCATGTAGGTGAGCGAATAATGTTCAGTGCCTGAATTGGGATCAGCATTCATCTATGTATCAACGTTTTATCGCCTTCCTCTCCGTCGTACTCCTGACTGGATCAGCTTTTGGGTCCACTTCCAACCATAAGAAACGGCATCGGATCATACGCAGCACCGCCGCCGCCGTCAAGACCACGGTGATCGCGGCGCCCAAGCTGATCGGCGTACACCGGTCCGGCGCTTCCAAGAAACGGGCTATGCCGTTTGTGGATCCCACCCTAGGCGATTCGGTGGATGGCGAGGATTTGATGGCTCGCCGCGCCGCCGTTCAGGCGCTGGGGTCGCAAAATGGCGCCGTGATCGTGGCCGATCCTAACACCGGGCGCATTCTTACCGTCGTGAATCAGAAGCTGGCCTATCAAGGCGCGTATGAGCCTTGCTCCACCATCAAGATTGTCGCGGCGCTGGCCGGCTTGAGCGAAGGCATCATCAATCAGGACAGCTCGCTGCGGGTAACCAAACACCATTCCATCGATCTGACGGAAGCCATCGCGCACTCCAATAATGCCTACTTCGCCTCAGTGGGCGAAAAGCTGGGTTACGACAAGATCGTGCAGTACGGCCAGATGTTCGGTTTGGGCGAAAAGGCCGGATTGAACATCGATGCCGAGCAATCGGGCCAGATCGCGGAAGCGGCGCCGGCCGACGGTCTCGGGATGATGACCAGCTTCGGCGAAGGCTTTTGGATGACGCCCATGGAGCTCACAGCCATCGTCTCGTCGGTGGCCAACGGCGGAACGCTGTATTATCTGCAGCACCCCGCTTCGCAGGCTGAGATCGATCAATTTGTTCCGCAGGTGAAGCGTCAACTCGACCTTTCGCCGTGGCTCACCGACATCAAGCCGGGCATGATGGGTGCGGTAGAGTATGGCACCGCGCGCCGTGCGGGCTACAGCGCCACCGAGCCGATTTTCGGCAAGACCGGCACCTGCACCGACAACCGGTCCTTCACGCACCTCGGCTGGTTTGGATCCTACAACGAAATTAACGGGCGCAAGCTGGTGGTGGTGGTTTTGCTGACCTCCACTGCACACTCCGTCAGCGGACCCATCGCCTCCGGCGTAGCCGGCGCGGTCTACAAGAATCTGTCGGGCGAGAACTATTACGCGCAGACCGCTCCGCAGATTTCCCCGGCGGCCCTGATCTCCAACCACTCTTACTAACCTAAGCTGAGCCGTGACTGCGGGGAGCGGTTTTAAAAATATTCCCGCAGCTCCTCAAATTTAGTCATCTGGATCAATCTTCCCGGCCCCTCCCGCAGTTCCGCCCGCTCCAGCGTCCAGGTTCGTTCGTGCGGCACAAAAACCGCATGAATGCCCGCTTCGAGCGCCGCATTCACGTCGGACTTCGGCGAATTCCCAATCATCCAGGTATTGGCCGCATCGAGCGCGCGCTCGCGAATCAGCGCGGCGTAGCTTCGTGCGTCCTTCTCCTTCACAATCGCGGTATGGCCGAAATAAATCGCCAATCCAGACCGGTCCAGCTTCAGCTTCTGCTCCTCCGGATCGCCTTTGGTAAACAGCGTTAAGTTGTGGCGCCCGGAAAGATACTCCAGCGTCTCTTCCACGCCCGCGATCACTTCGATGGGATGATGCAGAATCTGCTCGGTGAAACTCATGATGCGCGGCAGATCTTCGGCGCTCACCGCGCGCTCCACCAGCTGGTGATAACACTGGGTCAGGTTGCGCGCGAAATTCGCCGTCCCGTAGCCATGTGTTTTATTGTTTACGGTTTCGATCTCGTCCAGCACCGCCCGCACTTCAGCCGGGGAGAGCTTGGAGTGCGAGAGAAAATCGCAAAAATCGTCGAACGCGCTTTCGAAGTAGATATTGTTTTCCCACAGCGTGTCGTCGGCGTCTACGATCAGGTTCTGTCTTTGATTGATTCGAAGCTGGCCCACCCTCACGCGCCCACAGACCCCTTGGCATGTCCGTTGGTCGGCGCCACCGCGCGCGCATGCTGGATCTGACGCTGCCGGGAATTGTAGCTGGGAAAAAATTCAGCCAGCCTCCGCATCCGGTCCGCTTCCGATCGCGTAGCCAGCAGAATCTGGCGGAAATCCAGGTCGGGCACCACTTGCGCCAGTTGGAAGCTGAGCTGGGGATCGCTGAGCTCCGGTTCGTGCACCGGCTCGGAGTCTTCCAGAGCGCGCAAGTCGTTGTAGGAATCCACTACGCGCTTGCGGACTTCGGGTGGAATCGGATCGCTGGCCTCATCGTCGAAATACTCCACCGCGCCCCGCAGGTACGGCTTTTCGTCGTTGAGCAGGATAATTTCAAAACGACGGCGCCCCAGAGTAATCAGGTCCATGCGTCCATCCGGATATTTTTTGAGGACTTTTTCCACCGTGGCCGTGCATCCGGTGTTCACGATACCCTTTTCGCCGGCCAGCACGATGCCGAACTCCGTATGGCCCCGCTGTACGTCCGCGATCATCTGCTTATAGCGCTCCTCGAAGATATGCAACGACAGCGCAGTCCGGGGAAACAGGACCACTTGGAGCGGAAAAAGCGGCAACAGCTCTTCCTGCATGTGTACCATTATGACTGCTTGCTGTCGCCAGTTGCACCTTTAGCCGAAGCTGTGGGACCATTCGTTACGCGGACGTTAGTGACCGAATGCTACTGAAGCTTAAGCGCACGCCCGGCCTCTACCTGGTCGGTTTCATGGGATCGGGTAAATCGGCGGTGGGGCGCCTGCTAGCCGACGAACTCGGTTGGTCCTTTGCCGACCTCGACGAAGATATCGAGAAAGCCCAGGGCATCTCGATCGCCGAAATCTTCGATAACCGGGGCGAGCAGGAATTTCGCGCCATCGAACAGGAAGCGTTGCGCAAGCGTGTGCGCGAAGTGGAGTGCGGCAAACCCATGGTAGTGGCCTTGGGCGGGGGCTCGTTTGTAGATCCCGGGAATCGGAAGCTGCTCGAAGAACGCGGCGTGACGATATGGCTGGATTGCCCTTTCCACCGCATCAGCGCGCGCGTGGATGGCCAGACGCATCGGCCGCTGGCGCGCGATCCAGAGAAATTTCGGCAGCTCTTTGACGACCGTCGCGATCTGTACATCAAAGCCGAGCATCACATCCAAGCCGATACGGATGACGCCGCGGCCATCGTGGCCGAAATCTTGAAGCTCCCGATCTTTTAGCGGCATGGCCGCCTCGCTGCGCCGTCAGGCACTTCAAATTTTTCGCGCAGCATTGAAAGCGGCCGATCCGTACCAGGCCGTTCTGCGCCACCTTCGGCTCAACCCCCAGGCTTACCAGAATATCTTCGTGATCGGCGCCGGCAAAGCAAGCGCGCAGATGGCGCGTGCGGTGGAGCGCCTGATCGGCGCCCGTATCACCGCGGGCGAGATCAACGTGAAAGACGGTCACGGCGCGAAGCTGCGGCGCATCAAAATCAACGAGTGTGGCCATCCCATCCCTGACCAGCGCGGCGTGGCTGGCGCCCGGCGTATCGCCCAAATTGCGAGCCAGGCCGGCCCGGACGACCTGGTAATTTGTTTGATCTCCGGCGGTGCCTCGGCGTTGCTGCCGCTTCCTGCGCCTTCCATTACCCTGGTCCAAAAGCAGAAGATCACGCGATCGTTGCTGGCCTGCGGCGCGAGCATTCACGAAATCAATTGCGTGCGAAAGCACATCTCGGCGATCAAGGGCGGACAGCTCGCGCGCCTGGCTTATCCCTCGACGCTGCTCACGCTGATCCTCTCGGACGTGGTCGGTGACGATCTGGACGTGATCGGCTCCGGGCCCACGGTTCCCGATCGCTCAACGATCGCTGACGCGCGCGCCATCTTAAGCAAGTACGGCATCCCGAACAAGCTGCGCATGGAGGAAACGCCCAAGCCGGGTGACAAAGTCTTCCAGAAGACCCGCAATGTGATTGTAGGGAGCAGCGCTTTGGCCGTCGACGCTGCCGCGATTGAGGCCGCCCGGCTTGGATTTAATACCTTGGTGCTTTCCACCTCGCTGGTCGGCGAAGCCCGCGAAGTGGCGCGCGTCCACGCCGCTATCGCCAGGGAGATTCAGGACGCTGGGAGGCCCGTCAAGGTTCCAGCCTGCGTGATTTCAGGTGGCGAAACCACGGTCACCATTCGCGGCAACGGACTCGGGGGCCGTAATCAGGAATTCGCGTTGGCAGCCGCAATCGATATCGCAGGTCTCGGCGACACCGTGATCCTGAGCGGAGGTACGGACGGCACCGACGGCCCGACCGATGCCGCGGGAGCCATCGCGGACGGCGCAACGCTCACTCGCGCGCAAGCTCTCCACCTGGACGCGCCCGAGTACCTGACGAACAACGATTCGTATCATTTTTTCCAGGCCACCGGCGATTTGATCAAGACTGGCCCCACCGGCACTAACGTCGCCGATATCCAATTGATATTGGTTCGCTAGCGCTTACTGGCGCTCTACCTTAAGCTCCGGCGGATTGGGAGGCTTGGGAGCCTTCGGTGCGTTTGGCGCGCTCGGAATCTCAGGGAACGTGGTTGTCTCATCCCCGTTCGACTTGCGTATGGTGATGGACCCGCGCCCGGTTTCCAGCCGCAATTGTGGCCCACCGGTGCCTCCCGCCAACGTTCCGCCATGTCCCGAAGTGTCCTCGTGCAGCGCATCGCCGTACTCGTTGTTCACATCGCCATGTGCCGTGGAGGCCCTCAAATCGAACTTCGCACCCGCGGGCAGCGTCAATTCGATGTCGCCCGACCGCGTGTGGACATCCATCTTTGGAGGGTTCTTACCCGGCTTCAAATCGATATCGCCGCGGTCCAGGGTCAAATCCAGTGACTGCGTGAAATTGGAAAGCTGCACATCGCTCGAATGTGCGCGCAGACGGATGGGACCCACGATGTTGTCGCCGGTGTACTCACCCCGGCTCATGCGCAGCTGGCCCGGAAGCTTTTCGAACCCACCCGAGTTGGATGGATCTTCCCATCGCACCGGCTGGGCCAGATTATGTAATTGAATCTCTCCAACGTAAACGGCATTCACCGTCACCAGTCCGCCGATATTCTGAAGCTCCAGATCTTCGCCGCGGCCCTTCAACTCCACGTTGCCCTTGACGTCCACCGCGCGGACGGTGTCGCTGGCGCGGGTATCGATCTGCACGTTGCCGCCCAGATTCTCCAGCCGGACACCCGCGTTATCACTGTTGATGTTGACGTTTCCGTTGATGCCTTGCACGTCGAAATCGCCATAGCGCCCATGCGCTTCAATGGACGACCCCTCGGGAACGGAAATCTCCAGCTCGGCATTCGGCTGTACGCGGTCGCTCACCTTGTCCTGGTTGGTGCGCACGATGATCTGGTCGCCATCCTGAATCAGTTCCAGCGGAGTCTGTTTGTTGGCGCTGTCGGCATCGGCCTGTTGAAACGAACGCACGGTTTCCTGCCCGCTCGCTTTTACGGTGCTGTCAGCGGTCCCCGTGATTTTGGCGTTGCCGCGAAAGCTCTCGATGACGATGCGGCAATTCTTCGCGCAGGGCTTTTCGATCGGTGCGAACGTATAGTCGTAGCTTTCGCCCATGTTCACTACCACCCGCCTCCAGGCGCGCCCGGAAGGGAACCAGGACGGAGCGTTGTGCGCGGTGTACATGGTGGCGCCCACGATGCAAATTACGAAAATCAGCGCCCATTCTCCGCCCGATACACCGTTGCGCGGAAGCGGCTTGCCGGTCATCGACCAGAACACAATTTCGAGCAGCCGGATGCCGCCCCAGGCGATCAGCAGGAATGGCCAAAACCGCGAGATCATGTCCACCAGCGGAATATCCGGCCATAGGTTGCGAAACAAAAACAGAATGCCGAGCCCGATCAGAATCAAAGGCCCAATCACCGAACCGCGCCTCATATCGCGTTACCTCCGGGCCGTCCGCCGGCTTGCTGACCGGGATAATCGCCAGGGTACGGCGGCGCCGGCTTCGCGTTCGCTCGTTCCAAAAGCTTCAGAAGGCCAAAAATGATGATCAGCACCGGCCAGGTCCGCCAGAATCCGTACACGCCCGCATAATCGATGGCTACCAGAGAACCCAATGTGATCAGCATGATCGGCCCGCGAATGGCCTGGATAAAACTGCTAATGTCGTTCATCCCGCTAATGTCGCTCATCGATGGCCTCCCGCGCCCCAGGTCCGCCGTGTCCACCCGATCCTGTGGGATGTCCTGACAGCCGTTCGTAGAGCATGTATGCGCCCAGGCAAATCAGAGCCACCGGCCAGTAACGAATGATCTCGCCAATGCGCAGAATATTCAGGTTGTGCAACAGGAAGAGCACGCCGGCCGCGATCAAAACCGTGGGCGCGAGCGGGAATCGCGCGGGCTGGCCGTGGCGCGGCACTATGCTCGAAAATTCATCCACCGGCTGGCCACGCTGGCGCCGCTTGGCTGTGTGATAGGCCTCAAACGCCATGTAGAAAACCCACACCGCGATCATCATCCCGAATAAAGGCTGCAGATTATTGCTGATTTGATCGTCGCTGACGATAGCGATCAGCAAACCCATGATCACTACGTGGATCAGGCCTTTCACATATTGGCCGTTATAGATCGCGCCCACACCCGGAATAAAGCCCAGCAGGAAGGCCAGCCCCGGCGACGATCCCGGGTCTGAGATGGACGGTTGCGGCCGCACCGTTTCCGGAGTCGTGTAGGGTGAGGCTTCGGGCGCAAAGTACGGAGGAGGAGGCGCCGGCGGCGGTGGCGGCGCTGTCCATGCCGACGCCGGCAGATGCTCTTCGCAATACACGGTTCCATCGGCTTCGCGGCGGCACGATTCACACAGCGCCTTTCCGCATTCCCGGCAATAAGCGATGGCCGGAGCCTCGGGATGATTTAAGCAATTCATTGCTGACTACCTCTCTCGCTCGCTCGCGGCTGTGCATTTGTCCGCACGCCTTCTGCAGCTGGGCCCTGCGCTGGATCTTGATCGGTCCACTCTCTTAAGCGCGATTGAATCTCGATCACCAGCCGCAGATTATCGTAATACTTCATAGCCCGGTCGTAGACGCGGTGCGAATGGTCGTCAATCCCTTGCCAAACTTTTACCGGATCTAAATCAGATGGCCGCAATTGTCTCGGCTCGATATGCGCAAAGCGCGCCAGCATGGAGAACGACAGTATGGTCATCGCCATGCCCATCACGTAGCGCGGCTGCAGCCACCCCTGAACGAAACTGCCATAAAACCGTTTGATCCAGGATGGCTTCGAATCGCCGGGAAGCCGCTCGGAAACAGCAGCCGGTCCCATGGGCGCATGATGCAGAATGCGCGTCAGCAGTTCAGCCGGCGGAGTCGCCTGTGGCACGCGCTCGAAGAACGCCGTCACTCCCGTGACATCTTCCGCCAATTGCTTGCAAGCTACGCATCCCGACAAGTGACTTTCGAGTGCAGCTCTCTCCCCGCCGCGGAGTGTTCCATCCACGTAGTCGCACAGCAGGATTTCGAGCTCTGCACACGTCATCATCTTCTTCTCTTCAACCGACTTTCAAATTCGAATCTTCTGCCTGCGGAGCACCTTGGCCAGCTCGGAGCGCCCGCGATTCAATCGCGACTTTACGGTCCCCTCCGGAACGTTCAGGATCTGCGCGATCTCTCGATATTCTAATTCTTCCAGATCGCGAAGAATCACGGTTTCTCGCAATTCAGGCGACAATTTCTGCAACGCGGCCTGCAACAGCTCGCTGGCTTCGCGTCCGGCCAACATTCCTTCCGTCCTGGCGATGGCGGCCGTATTTTCTTCGAGCGCCGAGGTTTGATCTTCAATCGACTCGGTGGCCCGATCCATGCGCGTCCGGCGGTAATGATCGATCAGCAGATTCCGGGTTAGCCTGGTCAGCCAAACCACGAACAAACCCTCGCCCGATCGGAAGCTGCGCAGATTCTTAAACACTCGCAGGAACACGTCCTGCGTAAGATCCTGCGCCTCGGTATCGCTGTTTGTAAAACGATAGCAAATCGAGTACACACGCCGGGTATGTACCTTAACCAGGTCTTCCCAAGCGGCTTCCTGGCCGCTCAGGCAACGCTCTACGAGTTGGACATCCGCATCCAAGCTGTTGCTCGTCCGGACCTGCGAGTAGGGTGAATCCCAGCTCCATTTCGCCGCCGGAATCGCCACCGTTGCCATGATGCTTCTTATCTCCTGCTTCCAGTTATGAAAACGAAGAACTATGATAAGAAGTTCACTTGAATCCAAGCTTTACCCCGATACCCGCAACAAATCGTCCCCGGCCTTCTGCGGCCCGTCCTTCCCGAGCCGTGGCTCTCATTGTCTCAGGCAGCCTGCTTGTTCTTTTGCTACTAGCTTACCGAACCCGAGGGGTAACTTTCCGCTGGGATTTATTCCTTGCCACTCTGAAGCAGGTGGACTTCGCCTGGCTGGCCGCCTCTATTTGCTTGATACTGTTGAGCAATGTCGGCCGCGCCCTGCGCTGGAAAGTTATGCTGCGGCCGTTCGGAACTCCCATTGGCGTCTGGCGGCTAACCTCCGATACTGCCATTGGCCTTACCGCCGGGGTCCTGCTCGGACGCGTGGGTGAAGTGGTTCGGCCCTATCTGATTGCGCTCCAGACCGGCCTGCCGTTCTCCTCCCAAGCTGCGGCGTGGCTACTGGAACGCATGTTGGATCTCCTTGCTGTATTGATCCTTTGTGGCTACGCCCTCATCCGGATTCCGCCGTATAGCTGGCGCTTGGGCCCCAAGATCCAGGAAGCCCTGGCTGTAGGGGGCTACTCGCTGGCCATTGCCGGCGCCTTCTGCCTGGTGCTCATCATCGCCTTCCGGGATCCGTCCCGCCGGGCGCATCGGCGGATCTTGAGCGCCCTAACCTTTCTCCCGGAGCATTATCAGCATAGCGCTGCATCGACGTTAGACGCCTTCTCTCAAGGCGTGGCATGCACCCGCGACATTTCATCGCTGGCCCTGCTGCTCGGTTACACGTTGCTCGAATGGCTGGTCATCGTGGCGAGCAGCTTCGCGCTCTTCCGCGGATTTCAAGCCACCCATGGCTTCGTTTTACTGGATGTCCTGGTGCTTCTGGCTTTCATGACGCTCGGCAGCCTGGTGCAAGTCCCTGGGCTCGGAGGTGGAGTGCAAGTGGCTTCCATCGTTGCACTTACCAGGATCTATGGCGTCCAGCTGGAAGCCGCCTCCGGCATCGCGATTCTGCTTTGGCTGGTTGGTTCCATCGCCATTGTACCCTTCGGCCTGGCCTGCGCCTTCCACGAAGGGCTAAATTGGAGTAAACTTAAGCTGTTGTCAGCAAAGCAGATATTGCCAGGATCGGCAGAAGATACTCCAGCATGAATTGCCCCTTTTGCGGTCACAAAGAGGACAAAGTCATTGACTCGCGCGAGAGTAAGGAAGGCGACGTCGTCCGCCGCCGCCGCCAATGCCTGGGCTGTGAGCGCCGCTTCACTACGTATGAACGAAGTGACGAAATCCCCTACATGGTCGTCAAAAAGGATGGGAGGCGCGAGAAGTTCGACCGCCAGAAAGTCCTAAGCGGGCTATTGAAGGCTTGCGAGAAGCGGCCGGTCGCCATGGCCAAGCTCGCCGAGGTGGTGGATGCCGTGGAGGCTGGGCTGGCTGACAATCCCGATCGGGAGATTTCCACAACCCAGATCGGGGAGATGCTCATGGAACACCTCAGGAACCTCGATAAGATAGCATATGTGAGATTTGCGTCGGTCTATCGGGACTTTCAAGATGTGGAGGCGTTTTTAAATGAATTGAAGAACTTGGTGCTGCACAAGCGTTCTTAGTACCTTGATGCTTTTAGTACCAATGGCCTCTAGGGAAGAGTCGCCAAACTTGGTGTAACCAATCTGGAATCAGAACATCTTCTATTTAGGGCTTAACTTCGCATTCGATTCGATGCTATAATCGATTGCTAATATTCAGTGTCGGCACGGCGGCTGAAGGCGCGCCTAAGCTAGTGGTTTGTAAATAGGTTAACATACCCCGCCAGGTGGATATCGTAGCAGAAGCGATCCGTACGAAGTCTTGTGCCCGGTTGGGGAGGTGAGCATCCAAGTGGATCAATTTGAAGATCAGTTCTTAGCAGAGGGCCATGAACCCCTCGGACTTCCGTTCGACGAAGAAGCTAATTTCTTCCATCCCGAGGAAGTCCAGGAAGAGGAGTTCCCGGCTCAACAGGCCGAAGAGTCGATTTACACCGACGATCCGGTACGCGTGTACCTGCGCGAGATGGGCGCCGTTCCGCTGCTCACTCGGGAAGGCGAAGTCAATCTGGCTCGCCGCATGGAGCGGGGCAAGCTGCGAATGCAGAAGTCCATCAGCCGGTCCGCTCTGGTTCAGTTGAGGGTTTCCGAGATTTCCGAGTCGCTCAAGCGTGGCGATGACGAACTCGATAACTTTGTGGATTTCGGCGATGTCGAGGAAGGCAGTCCCGCCGACACCAAGAAGCAGGCCGAGGTTCGCGGACAGTTCGGTGACCTCATCGCCTCACACAAAAAGCAGATCCAGTTGATCGACAAGCTGGAAACCGTGCCCCTCAGCAACAAGAAGCTCCGCCGCAAGGCGCAAGGCAAGGTGAACCGCGCAAAGGTAGAGATGTCCCTGGCCATCCGGCGTCTGCCCTGGCTGCCTTCCCGCTGGAAGCAGTTCGCGAAGGAAATCGAGCACGCCGTCGAACAGTTGGCGCACCTGGAAGCCGAGCTGCGCAAGTTGGAAGGGCGCTCTGGACTGACAGCCCAGGCTCGTACGCGCGAGTTGCGCCGCGAGGTCCGCAAGCTTGAAAATGCCGCTGGCGCTTCCCTCGGCGATCTCAAGCACAGCATGTCCGTGATCCGCCACGGTGAAATTGAAGCCGAGCGCGCCAAGAAGGATCTGGTGGAAGCCAACCTTCGCCTGGTTGTTTCGGTCGCCAAGAAGTACGTCAACCGCGGATTGCACTTGCTGGATCTGATCCAGGAAGGCAATATCGGCCTGATGCGCGCCGCCGACAAGTTCGAATACCGACGCGGATACAAGTTTTCGACCTACGCCACCTGGTGGATTCGCCAGGCTATTACACGCGCTATCGCCGATCAGTCACGCACCATTCGCATCCCGGTGCACATGAACGAGAGCATGAACAAGTTCCTGCGCGCCACCCGCGAGCTGGAAAAGGAACTGGGCCGTGCTCCAACTAACGATGAAATCAGCCGCCGGATGGATATTCCGGTGGAGAAGGTCCAGAAGCTGAAGACCATCTCGCGCGATCCGGTTTCGCTCGAAACGCCGGTGGGCCGCGATGGCGAGTCCGCGCTGGGCGATCTGATTGAAGACCGCTGGGTGGGTTCGCCGGTGGACGCCGTCATCGATTCGAACGTCCGCGACGAGACCGCCAACATTTTGAAGACTCTGTCGCCCAAGGAAGAGAAGGTGATTCGCTTGCGTTTCGGCATCGGCTGTGAACGCGAGCACACCCTCGAAGAGATCGGGCAAGAGTTTGACGTCACGCGCGAGCGCATCCGTCAGATTGAAGCCAAGGCGTTGCGCCAGCTTCGATCCCCGGAACGCGCCCGCCATCTGAGAGCTTTGCTGGCTGCCCGATGAGCCGGTAAGCCACTCCTCCTCCTATGTGAATCTGAAAGGCCGGGCTAATCCGCCGGCCTTTTTTATTGCCTCCCACCGAAGTGCGATGTGATATATACGAACTTCCCATCCCGAAACTCGTAATAATGCGTACCCTGATCGTCCGGCCTCTCTCCACGTTCTCCTACGAACACGATTAGTCGGCTGTCGAGGCGAAATTCAATGGGACGGTCGACGCTGGCATCCCAGCAACAGATGCCATCTGGCAACCACTTGACCTCGCCTGTGTTCGCGTCGATAACTGCGCCAGTGAGGCATTCGGCGCCGCAACCCCACGTGCTAACTACGTAATGACCCGCAAAGTTCGGTGTCTGTCGTGCGGCGGATCGCAGGCGTGTTCGGAATTCTCGCTCGTCTTTTCCGAGCACAACCGCTGAGTTCTTTCCATGATAGCTCCCGATTGCGGGGTAGTCGGCAAAGCGCGGTGCTGCCGTCTGCGAAAGAACCATGGAAGCCAACAAGATGGACAAAGTCAACGCAACAATCCGTGCCCGCATCGCTTGAACAATTCTATCGGAACCCAAACCATCTCAAGCCGGGCTAGGAGTCAACTTCTTGTTGTACGCCGCGGGGTCTCAGGCATAGCTACCTTGAAGTATGCCCGTCTCGGTACCCGAATCGTCTTGAACGGAGCGCGTGCCTGGAGCCCCAACCCCTAATCCCAAACCCCGGGTCTTCCAAGTCCTTGACATCAGCCCGTTAAGTATTTTACTGTAAACATTCATCTTGGCCGCGTCGTTGCCTTTGAGAACGATGGCCTCCGCGCTGAAACTATGGCAGAACGCAAAATACTGCTCGATTCGACTCTGGACAGCGTGGAAGTGGCGGAGACGGAAGTTTTGGGAGCCGCGCGAGAGATCGGCTTCCATGAAGACGACCTGCACCAACTGGGGATGGCGGTTCGGGAAAGCATGGTAAACGCTGTGGTTCACGGGAACCGTTACAACGCGCGCAAGAAGGTGCACCTGTCGGTGACCAAAGCGGCTGACCGGCTGACCATCGTGATTGCGGACGAGGGTGACGGATTCGATCCGAATGCGGTGCCGGATCCGTTAGCCGAAGGGAATCTGCTTCGCCAATCCGGCCGGGGATTGCTTTTGATACGCGCCTTCGTTGACGAATTCCAGGTGCTTCCTGGGCAGCCGAGGGGGACGGAAGTGCGGATGGTGAAGTATCTGGCCAAGGCCAGTTGACGAGATCGAAAAGAACGTGAGGGAGGGTCCAAATTCGTGAGTGTGAAAATAACAAACCGTCAAGTCGGCGACGTTACGGTGGTGGATGCAACGGGGCGAATCACCCTGGGAGAGGGTGCCAGTGTTTTCCGGGACATGATTCGAGACTTGGCCACCAAGGGTAACAAGAAGATCCTGATCAACTTGTCCGACGTCTCCTATATTGATAGCTCCGGAATCGGTGAAATGGTGTCGAGTTTTACCACCGTGACTAATCACGGCGGGCAGCTCAAGCTGCTGGGTTTGACCAAGCGCGTCAAGGACCTGCTCCAGATCACTAAGCTCTATACTGTGTTCGAGGTTTTCGAAGACGAGTCATCGGCCATCCGTAGCTTCGCCTGACACCGTTGCCGAGCCGCGACGCATCGCGCGGTAAGTGAGACGGTTACAAGATCACCTGGCCCGCACGGTTCCTTCTCTCGTCGAGAAGGGACGCAGCGGCTTGCCTGCTGTCGGCCGTATGTTAAACTAAACTTTCCCGCACTGATGAGGTCTCCGTGGACAAGCTTACCCGCAAGGAACTGAAGAGCGATAAATTCGCTCTCGAAGTCCAACACAGCGTCGAATACGTTTCCCAGCACCGCCGGCAAATGATCCAGTGGGGCGCCATCGGGGTTGCGGTGGTTCTCATTGCCATTGGGATTTTCTGGTATCGCGGCTACCGGCACGACGCGCGGCAGGAAGATATGCACGCCGCCATGCAAGTCCAAAACAGCACCATCGGACCTTCGCAATCCGATTACGTGGTGACGTTTCCTACTCCCGAGGCTCGCAAAAAGGCCGTGGTGAAAGCATGGACCGATTTGCTCGCCAAGTATCCCGGAACTGAGGAAGGCGACATCGCCGAGTTTTTCCTGGGCACGAACGCGGCGGACGATGGCAATTTGCCGGACGCGGTGAAGCACTTCAATGCAGCCATCGATTCCGGAAACGGCCCCTATGCATCCGAGGCCAAGCTGGCGCTGGCTCAGGTTTATGCGGCACAGGGCAAGGTGAACGATGGAGTGAAGCTCATCCAATCCGTGATTGACCATCCCAGCGTAATGGTCTCGAAAGATGCCGCCATCCTCGCGATGGGCGATCTTATCAAGTGCAGCGATCCGAAGCGCGCTCACCAGCTGGTAGACCCGCTGCGCACCAGCACTCGTCCCGCCATCAGCAAAGCGGCCATCAGTCTGGAAGGATCTCTGGCCCAGGCGTGCACCGGCTAGGCCGCCTCCGTTTTTCCGCCGAGCGAAGCCGCGGCCGGCGGTATCCCGAACTGGCGCATCCCTACCGCGGCGATTTCGAGCGCGATCGCGACCGTATTATCCATTCACGGGCTTTTCGCAGGCTGGAGAATAAGACGCAGGTCTTTCCGGCCGGTATCTCGGACCATTTCCGTAACAGGCTCACGCACACCATTGAAGTGGCGCAGATCGCCCGCACCGTGGCTCGTGCGCTGGACCTCAATGAAGAACTTACCGAAGCTCTCGCCTTGGGCCACGACATCGGCCATCCTCCGTTTGCGCACGCCGGTGAAGATGAGCTCGATCGCCAGATGCGCCGCTTCGGGGACCGCTTCGATCACAACCTGCACGCCCTGCGGATCGTCGATTCCTTCGAACGGAGCTACGCCCGCTTTCCCGGTCTGAACCTGACCTTCGAGGTGCGCGAGGGCATCGTCAAGCACTCCCACGATTTCGAACAGGGCGAGAATCCGGCGCTGGACGAATACCTTCCCGGTCTCCGCCCGCCGCTCGAAGCGCAACTGATCGACCTGGCGGATGAGATCGCTTATAACACGGCCGACCTGGACGACGGCTTCTCCGCGCGGCTCTTCAGCGTCGAGGAGTTGAGCCAGTGCGTTCCTGAGTTTGGCCGCCGCTGGGAGGAAGTGGAATCTCAATTTCCCGGCGCTTCCGAACGCGAACAATTTCAGGAAGTGTTGCGCGGATTGCTGGACTGGCTGGTTTCAGGCTTGGTGGAAGGGACGGTCGAAGCCGCGGACGCGGCGTCGGTGGATAACGTAGAAACTGTGCGCGCCCATCCCCGGCGCCTGGCGGCGTTCACTTTGCCGGCCCACGCCGCGAACCGGGCGCTGAAACAATTTCTGCATCACACGCTCTATTATGCCGAGCCGATGGCGGGCGAGCGCCGCCGTTCCGCAGCCCAAATCGCCGAGTTGTTCGAATTCTGGGTCGCACATCCCGACAAACTCCCCGAGAACTACGTAGAATCGCTCAGCAACGCGCCCGTGCATCGCGTGGTCTGCGATTACATCGCCGGAATGACGGACGGGTACTTCCTGCGCTGCTACCAACAAACGTTCGGCGTACCGTCCACTTAACCGCAGGGCTGTGAAACACGATCCGCTCGATTTGATCGGAAATCCGTCGGACCCCGACAGGAGCGACGCCGTGGTTCACACTCGGAGCCCAATGTTACGATGGAATCACCGAGCCTTCCCGTCATGAAATGCCCGATCTGCGACACGCGCAAGCCGCGCCGCCACTGCCCCGGCGTCAATGGCGAAATCTGCTCCATCTGCTGCGGCAACGAGCGCGAAGTCAGCATCAGTTGCCCGCTCGAGTGCCCTTATCTGGTGGAAGCTCGCCGGCATGAAAAGCCGCATGAAGTGAATGTCGACGAAGTGCCTAACCGCGATGTGCAGGTTACCGAAGAATTCCTGCGCGAACATGAACCGCTGTTGGTGTTTTTAGGTTCGCGGCTGCTCGAAGCCTCGCTCTCGTCCGCGGGCGTGGTGGATTCCGACGTTCGCGACGCGCTCGAATCTCTCATCCGGACGTATCGCACGTTGCAGAGCGGATTGTATTACGAAACGCGGCCCACCAATCTGATCGCCGCCGGCCTTCATCAGCGGATGCAGGAAGCGATCGAGGGACTGCGCAAGGAGCTGGCCGAGAAGAACGCGATGCCTCTGCGCGACGCCGAAATCCTCGGCACGCTGGTGTTCCTGGAGCGCGTGGAGCTGCACGAAAATAACGGGCGCCCGCGCGGCCGCGCGTTCATCGACTATCTGCGCGCGTACTTCCCGCAAACCGAGCAGGGTCTCGCGCCATCCGCTCCCCTCATTCAGGTATGACTCAGGTATGACCGGGTTCATCGTTTTCGCCCATGGCTCGCGCGTCGAAAGCGCCAATCAAGCCGTGCGCGATGTCGTGTCCAAAATGGCGGCATCTCCAATGGCGCCGTCCGGTCCGCATATCGTCGAAGCCGCGTTCCTGGAACTTGGAGCGCCCGATCTCACCGCCGCTACGGGATTGCTCATCGCGCGCGGCGCAACGCGCATCGTCGTCATTCCCTATTTCCTGACGCTGGGTACGCACCTGCAGCGCGACCTGCCACGCCTGGCGCGCGAAGCTTCGCGCGCGCATGGCGATATCGAGATGCAGATCACTTTGCCGTTGGATGGCCATCCGGCGCTGGTCGAAGCGCTGCTCGATCGCGCCAGCGAAGCGCTCGGCACCGTATGAGAGCCTCGCTGCTTGAATTTCACGACATCGCGCCCGAAGTCCGCCACTTCGTATTCGAAGTTCCAGAAATTGAGCAACTGCAATTCAAGGCTGGGCAATTTGTTTCGTTCAAGGAAACACTCAACGGCAAGAAGATTACGCGCCCTTATTCCATCGCGTCGCTGCCCGACCGCAATCGCTTTGAGCTTTGTCTCAATCTGGTGCACGCAGGCATCTTCAGCCCCTATCTTTTCGCGATGAAGCCGGGTGATTCCGTCGAAATGTCCGCGCCTCTCGGATTCTTCACGGTTCGCGACCCAGCCAAGGAAGCGCTGTTCATCGCTACCGGCACTGGCATTGCGCCGTTCCGAGCCATGGTCCCCGACTATCTGGCGCATCCGAACGCGAAACAACTGACGCTGCTCTTCGGCGTGCGCCACGAAAATACCATCTACTATCGCGACCATTTCGAAGCCTTGGCCGGCAAGCATTCGAGCTTCCGCTTTTGGCCCACGCTCAGTCGCGCGGAAGCCTCATGGACTGGCCATACCGGTCACGTGCAAAGTCACCTGCTGGAAGCCATCGGCGACCGCCGCGACCTGGATGTCTTCATCTGCGGGCTCAAAGCGATGGTCGACGACGTACGCGCTATCCTCAAGGAGTTGGGCTTCGATCGCAGGCAAATCGTTTTTGAGAAATACGACTGAGCAGGATCAACCAATGAATCGGACGGTTACACTCACGCTCGGCATGCTCTTGATCTTCGGCGTAACCGTGGCCGTCCTGCTGGCCGTGATGCCGGGTCCGCACAAATCGACGGATTACCTGGTGATCGGCTGCGTGGCTACCCTGCTCTGTTTGCTGCTGCTCTTCGTGGTGCTGATCAACACCGCAAAACGCGGCCACAAAACAGAGCCGCGCGCGTGAGCGGGAGAACTCAGGCCCTTCGCACTTCCACCGATTTATACACTTCCTTGGTCTGCTCCAGGCTGGCGAACACCAGTCCCGGCTGCATGGTTTTCGCGGTGCCCGCCGCCACTGCCCAGCGCACGCACTCGGGGAAATCCTTTTTCTTCGCCGCAGCCCATACATAGGCCGCTGCCAGCGCATCGCCCGCGCCCAATGGCGACACGGCATCGGTCCTGGGCGGGATCACTTCCAGCAATTGATTCTCATTCACCGCCACCACTCCGCGGCTGCCCAGCGACAGGATCACGGCTTCCGCACCCATGGCCTTGATGCGCGTGGCCGCTTCCAGGAATTGCGCCCGAGTGATCAACGCGCGATTCAGCAGCCTTTCCGCTTCCGGCTGATTCGGGCTCACAATGGTAGGTCCCGCTTCAATCCCATGCAGCAGCGCGTCGCCGTCGGTATCCAGCAGCGTTTTCACTTTGCGCTCACGCGCCAGGCGGATCAGCTTGGTATAGAAATCGCTGGACACGCCGGGCGGAATGCTTCCGCACAACATCAGCCAATCGGCCGATTCCAGGCGGTTCGCCACCACCTTTTCGATCCGCTTCAATTCCTCCGGGGCGATTTTCGGCCCGCGTTCGTTCAGCCGGATGGCGAGCCCTTGTTTGTCGGTGATGGTCAGATTCACGCGGATCTCATTGTGAATGGGAACGGTCTTCACCGGAAATCCCGACTTCGCCGCCAGCTTTTCCAGGCGCGGCCCGTTCACGCCTCCCGATGTGACAATCGCCAGCGTCTTCGCTCCGAAGGAATGCAGTACGCGCGATGCGTTCATGCCGCGTCCGCCGGCGGAGTCTTTGCGCGAAAGAATGTAGGCGCGGTCTTCGAAAACTAGCCTGTCTACTTCAATATTGCGATCCACCGAAGGGTTGATCGTGACGGTGAGTATCAACCCTCAATCTTACCGCGAACTCCTCGATGTTACCCTGAATTTTGCCGCGCCATCCTCAATTTCAGGCCTACGTGGCGCTGGCCGCGGTCTGCTTCTTTTGGGGCACCACGTACCTGGGCATTCGCATCGCCATCGAATCCATGGCGCCGCCCGTGTTGATGGCTGTACGCTACAGCGTCTCCGGAATTATATTGCTGGCTGTCGCTTATTTTTCCAAGGCGCATCTTCCCTCCGGGCGCGAACTTTGGTTCACCTCACTTTTCGGAGTGATCATCATCGGCGCGGGCACGGGTTGCCTGGTTTATGCCGAGCAGTGGGTGCCGAGCGGATTGGCTTCCGTCTTTATTACCTTGTCGCCATTCTGGATGATCGGGATTGATGCCGCCATCCCCGGCGGCCAGCGCTTGCATGGGCCCACCATCCTGGCGATGCTGGTGGGACTCGGGGGCACAACGCTTCTGGTCGCGCCCGAAATAGCGAGTGAAGGCTTCAGTGGGCCGTTGGTGCGCGGCTTTCTATTGATCGAGCTCGGCTGCGGCGGCTGGTGTCTCGGCTCCATCCTGCAGCGCCGTCATCAGACCAAGGCGCATCCCGTGGTCAGCGGCGCGATCCAGCAACTGGCCACTGGTCTTGCATTCGCGATTCCGGCGCTGCTTGCGAAGCCGCATCCGTCCACATGGAGCGCGCGCAGCATCGGCGCAGTGGCTTATCTGATAGTGTTCGGTTCCATCGTGGGCTACAGCGCCTATATCTTTGTTCTCGACCGCCTGCCGGTTTCCGTTGTCAGCATCTACAACTACATCAACCCGATCATCGCCGTGTTCCTCGGCTGGCTGTTCTTCCGCGAGCATTTCGGACTTGAGGAAGTGATCGCGATGCTGATCATTTTTGCCGGTGTGGCGTTAGTGAAGCGCTATTCGCTGCCACCTTCTCCAAAGCCGGCTCAAGTTTCTGCGGCTTCTTGAGGACACCTTCGAACAGGTCTCCCGTGCGCTCGAACCGAGCCATCGCGTTGTGAATGCTAAACTGGCCAGGATCGAGACCCGCTTTCACTTCGGACCAATCGAGCGGCGTCGACACCGGAGCCCCAGGATGGGCGCGCAGGACATAAGGGGCCGCAATGGTCTTGGCACTCGAAATCTGCAGGTAATCGAAATAGACCTTGGCCTTCTTGCGGCGCGAAACCGTACGCGGTGTGGTGAACAGATCGGGTTTCTGATTGATGACGAGTATCGACAGCAACTCCGCAAACGTGCGCACCTGCTCGAAACTGTAAACAGGATGGAGCGGAATGTAGATGTGCATTCCATCGCCGCCGGTTGTTTTTGGATAGCCCGCCAGCCCCACCGAGTCGAGCGTCTTCTTCACAAGTTGCGCGGCTTCGACAATCTGGCTGTACGGGCAGCCTTCGGTCGGATCCAGATCGATGAGCGCAAAATCCGGATGGTCGAGCGAGCCCACGCGGCTCATCCACGGGTTTTGATCGATGGAAGCCAGATTCGCGAGATAGACCAGGGTGGCGCGATCATTGCAGATGATGTAGTGGATCTTGTCCTGGTTGTGCTCTGAGAAGATGGGCTCCAGACGCACCCAATCGGGAACTTTACCCTCGGCGTCTTTTTGGAAGAAGTACGGTTCCTTGATGCCATTCGGGTAGCGTTTGAGCGAAAGCGGGCGATCGCGCAGATGGGGAAGAATGAAGGGTGCGACTGCATCGTAATAATTGATGACATCGCGCTTGGTGATGCCTTCGCCCGGGTAGAAGACCTTGTTCAGGTTGGTGAGCTTGAGCCGGTGCTTATCGATGTCGAGCGTCACCTCGACCGGCGAATCTTTGGGAAGCAGCGGGCCCCCTCCCTCGTATTCCTTGCCTTCCTTGTGTTCCTTGTATTCCTTGTCTTCCCCGTCTCCCTTGTATTCCCCCTCCTCCCCGCCTTCTTTATCTTCTTGCCCTTCCCTCACACACTCTTTCGGATCCTTGTCGCCGCGCAGTGCAACAAACACCGGCGCGCGCAGCAACCCATCCGGGGTGAATTCAAGGTATTTGATTTCCGCAACCAACTCGGGCTTGATCCAGGTAACGTCGCGCAACGCTTTGACGGTTCCGCTGAAGGGGCTCTTCTTTGTAATCAGCGGCTCGATCTTCGAGTAGATTTCTTTGAGTGACTTCTCGTTGAATCCCGTGCCTACTTGCCCGGCGTGAGTGAGCTTGGCGCCATCATAGAGACCCAGCACCAGCGAGCTGAAGTAGTCCCGCTCGCCGTGCGTGAATCCGCCAATGACGAAGTCGCCCGATGTCACTACTTTCACTTTCACCCAATCCCGGCTTCGGCGTCCTTCATATTTGCTCCCGCGCGCTTTGGCCACAATACCCTCCAATCCGTTGGCGCGCGCCGCTTCGAGCATTGCGGCGCCATCCACGGTGAAGAAATCGGAAACATGAATACGGCCGGACGGGTTGACAATTTCCGAGAGCAGGCGCTTGCGTTCTTCGAGCGGCACTCCACGCAGATCGTAGCCGTCGAGGAACAGGAGATCGAACAAAAACAGGGTCACCGGTGAGGAGCGTGAAAGATGCGCCACTGCATTGGCGTCAGCCACTGAAATGCGCGGCTGGATCAGGCTGAAACTCGAGCGGCCTTTGTCATCCAGTACCGCAATCTCGCCGTCCAGAATGGCCTGGGATGCCTTGACGTGGCGCGGAAGAACGCTTAGTTCGGGATACTGCTGTTCGCAACGCTTTCCAGATCGCGAAAGGATGCGGAGCTGGCCGTCTTCTATCAGGCACAGCGCTCGAACGCCGTCCCACTTCACTTCGTACAGCCAGGACTTACCGGTTGGCGGGTGCGTAGCGAGAGTGGCGAGCATGGGTGGGACCGACTTCGGCATGGGCGCTTTGACCGCGCCTGCCGGCATCGCTCGGGATTGGGGATTGGGGGTTGGGGATTGGCTAGGCGCGAGGTTCTCGGCGATTTCCTGCTGCGTCCGGCCGGTGAGGACGCTGCGCGCGTGGTCCTCGATATTCCATCCCGGTATCGCGTCCGCGTCTTTCTTCTTGATGAGCAGCCATTCATTGCCTTTGCCGCGCCCGCGCATCAAAACCAGCGCGAATTCGCCGCTCAGCTTTTCGCCGTGCAAACGGAACTTGAAGTCGCCCTTCTTGATTTGATCGAGCGCGGGCGCGTCCCCCAGCAACTCGTAACTGCCGCGATCCCACAGCATCACGCTGCCGCCACCGTATTCGCCTTTTGGAATGTTCCCTTCAAACCCGCCGTAGTCGAGCGGATGATCCTCCACATGCATCGCCAGGTGCTTGGCCAGCGGTTCCAGGCTGGGGCCTTTGGGAACCGCCCAGGATTTGAGCGTGCCGTCCACCTCCAGGCGAAAATCGTAGTGCAGCCGGGAAGCGTCGTGACGCTGGACGCAGAAGTAGTTTCCAGCGGGCGTGGATTTGGCCTGGGGCTTGGGCTCCGGCGTTTTATCGAAAGACCGTTTGCGGCTGTATTCCTTGAGAGACATCCGGCGATGCTCTCTTATTTTAGAGGGTCCGGGGCTCAGCTCACGCGGTTGGCTGCGAACACGTTCTCGATGGCATCGAACAAGTCGCGCGAGTTGATGGGCTTGGACACATATCCATCCATTCCCAGCGACAAGAAACGCTGCCGGTCACCGGCCATGGCGTGAGCCGTCATCGCGACGATTGGAATATGCCAGCCGGTAGCTTGCTCCAGTTTGCGAATCGCGGCGGTGGTCTCCACCCCATCCATCACCGGCATTTGCACATCCATAAGGATGAGATCGAATTGCTGTTTCTGCAGCGCTTCCAGAGCCTCGACACCATCGCCGGCGACAGTGACATTGTGGCCTTCTTTTTCGAGCAGGCGCGCGGCCAGGCGCTGGTTCACGGCGTTGTCCTCGGCCAGCAAGACGCGCAACGGCGTGCGAGCTTCGCGCAACGTGTGGCGCGTGATGAGCTGCATCGGCTCGGCGGGGCCGGTGCGGGGGCCCATTACCCGTAGCAACGCGTCGAGAAGGTCAGACTGGAGAACCGGCTTGATCAGGTAAGCCGCTATCCCCAGTTCCTTACAGCGCTGGCCATCCCCGCGCTGGCCGCCCGACGTTAGCATGACGGTCACCAGGCTCTGCAGTTCCGGCAGCTTCCGTACCTGCTCCACCAGCATGAAGCCGTCCCTATCGGGCATATGGCAATCGACCACCAGCAGAGGGAACGGCGCTCCGCCGGCGCTGGCTTTTTGGAGCAATTCCAGACCGCCTTCGGCGCTAGCCGCGCAGGCCGGCCACATCCTCCAGTGGCTCAGCGTTCTCTCCAGAATCTGGCGATTGGTGGCGTTGTCATCGACGATCAGCACCTTCATGTTTTCGAGCAGTGAGGGGTCTGCGCTCGCGGCTATCGAAACGCTGGCCAGTCCGAAGCGCGCCGTGAAGTGGAAGGTGGCCCCGTGGCCAGCTTCACTCTCCAGCCAGATCCGTCCGTTCATCATGCCAATCAAACGCGAAGAGATGGAGAGCCCCAGCCCCGTTCCGCCATAGCGGCGCGTAGTGGAGGTGTCGGCCTGTGAAAAAGGCTCAAAGATGAGAGCCTGCTTCTCCAGTGGAATGCCGATCCCGGTGTCGGAAATCGCGAAGTGCAGCGACATGGCGTCGGCTTCCTGCGCAGCAGCTTCTTGCGCAGCGAGCTCCACGCGCAACACCACTTCGCCTTTTTCGGTGAACTTGATGGCGTTGCCGATCAAGTTGAGGATCACTTGACGCAAGCGCACCGGATCGCCCACCACAAAATCGGGCAGCTCCGGCGGTACGAAGCAAGCCAGTTCCAGCCCCTTCTCGTGCGCGCGCCGAGCCAGGATCTTCATGGCCTGACCCAGGTGATCGCGCAGATTGAATTCGATGGGATCGAGGTTCAGCTTACCCACTTCAATTTTGGAAAAGTCCAGAATGTCGTTGATGACCGTGAGCAGAGAATCCGCCGAATACTTGACCGCGTTGAGATACTCCCGCTGGGAGGGGTCGAGCTCCGTATCGAGCGCCAGTTCCGTCATTCCGATAACGCCATTCATGGGCGTGCGGATCTCGTGGCTCATGTTCGCCAGGAACTCGGATTTCGCGCGGCTGGCGGCGTCGGCGGCTTCCTTGGCTTCACGCATTTGCTCGTGGGCTTCGCGCACCGAGGTGATGTCTTCGATCACGCCGACGAAACCTTGTGGAGTTCCGTCCGGCGCGCCCACCGGACCTCCATGGACGCCAACCCAGACGATTTCTCCCGCGGGTTTCACATAGCGATATTGTTCGATGAATCGCTCCCGGCGATGCAGGTTGAGATTTCTTGCGGCCAGCACTCTGGGGGCATCTTCGGGATGGATGCCAGCGTGGATGACGCCGAGCTCTGCCTCCGTCAGCCCGTAAATTTCGAGCAATCTTTCATTGGCGTACAGCATCTTGCCTTGGTCGTCGATTCGAAATACACCAACCGGAGCAGCCGCGCAAAGCGTGCGAAAGACTTCCTCGCTTTGGCGAACCGCGGCTTCCGCTTCCACGCGCTTGGTGATGTCCTGGAACAGCGCAAACGCACCACAATACCTGCCTTCGGCCAGCAGGCGCTTGGCATGCACTTCCACATCTACCAGGAGCCCGTCTTTGCGCTGCCGCTTCATCGAGCCCTGGAATACGGCTCCGTCCGCGATGCGCTGAATATTCGCCAGGAACAAAGCCTCCGCGCCCGGCTGAACGATCAGCTCCTCAATCTTTTGTCCCAGACACTCCTGTTCGGTGTAGCCAAAGATTTCGCAGAAGGCCGGGTTGGCCAGCGTAACGACGCGACTCTCATTGTGCACGATGATTCCCACCGGGCTGGTCTGGATCAGCGTATCCAGCAACTCGGTGCGCTCCCGCAGCATGTCCTCGGCGCGGCGCCGATGATCGATTTCGGCCGAGAGCAGGTGTTCGGCCGACGCGTCCGTGCTCCTGCGCAGAGACCATACGAACAGCACCGCCGACACCAGGGTGAGCACTCCGAAGGGAACGGCAACCACCCACCATCCGGACAGCTGCTGGACAAATAGGTGAGTGAGCAACTCGCCGATTGCGGCTGCAAACGTGACTATAGCCGCAAAACGCCAGGGCAAATGCTCCCGGGCATTCTGTCGGGGCGTCTGTCGGGGCGTCTGTCGGGGCAATCAGGCCCCCTCCGGATTCTCGCTCATTCCCGTCCCAGCGAAGGCGTTAGCCTAAGTCGATCTATTGGGCTATCGTCGTAAGCCCTTGGGCTCTTTAGCTCAAATGCCCATTTTTGCCGCTGTCTAGATCGGACGGAAGCTTTTGTTTGGTTCGGGCGTATACTAACCATAATGCTCTCGCGCACGGCAAGATGGTTTGCGACCGCGCTGGTGGCATTTCTGTTCGCCCAGCCGATCCCAATTCTTGCGTTGGCATCCGACGACAGCGCAATGTCTTGTTGCCATGACGGCATGAGCTGCTGCCGGAGATCGCATCACCATTCGTCACCTGGCTCCGGTCCCGAGTTTTCCTCCCGTGACTGCTGCGAACGATGTCAGGTTGCAGTGCGCCAGAGCCAGCCAGTTGCGGAGAGCGTTGCTCCCTCCACCGCGTTTGCGGAATTCGCGCCTGCTATTTCGGCGCCGCTCGCGTCATCCAGCTGGATTTCTTCGGTCCGCCACGATGCGGCTCTGTTTCAACGCCCCCCACCTTCCGTCTAACAGTTGCTGAAAAAGCCCGGCAGACTGAAGTCCGCCCTACTTATTGACATTTGAATCAGTATCAAAGAGGCTTTATGCGGAAGCTGGTTTTCTGTTTGTGTTTATTTTGTTCCCTGCTCCTGGCAACGATCTTTGGAAGGATACAAGGCGTTGTCCATGACCCGCAGCATCGGCCTGTTGCAGGTGCGGCGGTGAAGCTGCAGGCGGTTACTTCGGATTATTCTCAAAGCGTGCTAGCCGACGATAATGGCGAATTCTCGTTCACCACGGTGCCGGTGGGCGACTACAAAATCACGGTCACCGAGTCTAAATTCGAGACTTCCGAGCAGACCGTCACCGTGAATTCCAGCTCGTCCCCAGTTCTCCACTTTCAACTGGCCATCGCGGCCTTGAATGAAAGTACCGTGGTGGTGGGCGAGGCGGGAGTGGCGAATATGGATTCAGTAACTCCCACCACTCTGGTAAATCGTGAGGACATCGCGCAAACTCCCGGCGCGGACCGCACCAACAGTATGGCGATGATCACCGACTTCACGCCCGGCGCCTATGTAACCCACGACATGCTGCACATGCGCGGCGGGCATCAGGTGGATTGGCTGATCGACGGCGTTTCCATCCCCAACACCAATATCGCCACCAATCTGGGTCCGCAGATCGACCCCAAGGACATCGATTATCTGGAGATTCAGCGCGGCAGCTACGATGCGGAATATGGAGACCGTACCTACGGAATATTCAATATCGTGCCCCGCAGCGGCTTCGAGCGTGATAACGAGGCCGAGCTCGTCACCAGCTTCGGCAATTGGTACCAGACCAACGATCAGCTCAATCTCGGAGGGCACACCCAGCGCTTCGCCTATTACGTGAGCGTTAACGGGAACCGCAGCAACTACGGTCTGCAGGCTCCGATCGGGCAAGTTGTTCACGATGCGGTGAACGGCTATGGCGGGTTCGCATCCTTAATTTTCAACGCCAGTCCGTCTAACCAATTTCGGCTGGTCGCCTCGCTGCGCCAGGATTACTATCAGATCCCCATCGACCCCAATCTCAACTCATCCGGAAATCAGGTTTATCCCAGTTACGGGCTGCGCGACAGTGAACGGGAACCCGATGGTTATCTCACCTTCTCCTGGATCCACACGTTTAGTCCAAACCTGCTGCTTACGGTTTCTCCTTTCTATCATTACAACCAGGCCGCCTATAATAGCGGGCCGAATGACGTGCCCGTGATCTCCGCCGTCGATCAGACCGCCAATTATGCGGGCGCGCAGGCGAGCTTGAACGTAACAGCATTGAAGAATAACGACATTCAAGTAGGAGTGTATGGATTCGCCCAGCACCAGAACAATTACTTCAATAATGTATTTACGGATTGCGCTCCGAGTTGTCAGAATTTCGGCCCGTCTACGGCTGCGGTTACCGGCGGCTTGATCGAAGAGTACATCAGCGACCGGTTTAAAGTCACCTCCTGGCTGACGTTGATCGCGGGCCTGCGCGAAACGCATTTCGACTCCGGCTCCACGAGCGGTGGTCAGCCGGCCGTCATCGAAAACGCGACGGACCCGCGCTACGGAATCGCCATCCGGGTTCCGAAAATCGACTGGGTCTTTCACGCCTTCTATGGCGACTTCTATCAAGCGCCTCCGCTGTTGACGGCAACCGGTCCTCTGCTCGACTTAGCCAGCAGCCAGACTCTCACCTTCGCGCCGTTACGCGGCGAGCGCGATCACGAATATCAATTCGGCGTTTCGATTCCCTTTCGCGGTTGGGTGCTCGAGGAAGATAGTTTTCAAACCCGCGCAACGAACTGGCTGGACCACAACAATATTGGCGAATCGAACATCTTCTGGCCCATCACCTGGACGGCCGCTCTCATTCAGGGTTGGGAAACCACACTACGTTCCCCACGCGTCTGGCGCCGCGCGCAGTTCCACGTGGCCTATTCGAACCAGATCGCACAGGCAACTGCGCCCATCACTGGAGGCGTAGTCTGCCCTGTTCCCGTGACCCCGTCGTGTCCCGTTGCCATTCCGCCCGGATATTCACCGGTGGATCACGATCAGAGGAACACGTTGAACATGGGCGTCAATGGCCGGCTTCCCTGGCAGGTGTTCGCCTCCACGAATGTCTATTACGGCTCGGGATTTACCAACGGTTTGCCGGATGCACAATATCCCGGGAACTATCTGCCGCAGCACACCACGTTCGACATTTCTCTCGGGAAGAGCTTTGGCGAGAAAGATAAATACAGGCTCTCGTTGACGGCTCTGAACGTGGCGAATCGACGCGTGCTGCTCGATAACAGCCTGACCTTTGGAGGATTCCACTATAACGACCCACGGCAAATTTATGTAGAATTCCGTTGGAGATTTCATTACTGACGACAAGTTCCCACGAAGCTATGCAGAGTATGGGTCGCTGTCTCTTTTTTTCGCTGATGTTGATCTCCTGGATTTCGGGCTACGCACATGCGGAGCTGACGCGTCTGGAAGTTCAAAGCACCAAGCCATGGCTTGGTGGACGCTACGAGAAGCTGCAGGGGCGGGCTCACTTCACCATCGATCCGAAGAATCCGGCCAATCGGCGAATCGTCGACATCGCGCTCGGGCCGCGCAATGCGGAGGGTGGAGTTGAGTTCTCGACCGACTTCGTGATCGTGCGCCCGTCGGACCCCAAAAAGTCGCGTCACGCTGTTCTGGTGGAGGTCCCAAATCGAGGCAGAACTCAGGCCAATGGATCGTTCTTTTCCACCGCGCCCCGCTCGAATTTCGACCTGCTGAAGCTCGATGAGGCTTCCTTCAGCGATGCATTCGTTTTCGATCAAGGCTTCACGGTTGCGTGGCTCGGATGGCAGTTCGATCTGCCGAATGGCCAAATTCGCGCGCAATTGCCTACCGCTGACGTCCATGGGCTGGTACGACAGACGGCTATCGGCAACGGTGTGAGCCGCGCGTGGTCCCTGGCCGGCCCGGACTCGTATTGCGCGGCCGACGCCGATCAACCGGGCGCGAAGATGATGGTTCAGTCCCGGATCGACCAGCCGGGCGAGACCCTGCCGCGTTCCGCATGGACTTTTGCGCGCACGGAGAGCGGGTCCCTCATGCCCGATGCGTGCCAGATTATCCTGCGCGAGCCCATGAAGATGGGCCAGATCTACGAAGTTGTTTACCAGGGCGCGAACCCGGCCATCGCCGGATTGGCCCTGGCTGCGTTTCGCGATTTTGCGGCGTATCTGAAGTCGGACGGAACCGCGACGCGGGTGCTAGGCTATGGCTATTCGCAGAGCGGACGGTTCCTGCGCGACTTTTTGTATCGCGGCTTCAATGCCGACGAGCATGGCAAACCGGCCTTCGACGGGCTGTTCATCGCGAGCGCGGGAGCGGGCCGAGGCAGTTTCGACCATCGCTTCGCCATGCCTGGCGAGGCCGGAAATTCGGTGCTCAGTATTCTGCGGCCGGTGGATCAGCCGCCCTTCGATGACGCAGGGTTGCTCGAGACCGAGCTGCTGTCGAAGACTGTTCCGAAGATTTTCTATACTTACAGTTCGACGGAATATTGGGCGCGTTTCGGATCGCTGGCCTATACCAACCTCGACGCGACGAAGGAACTGCCCCTCAATCCGCAGGCGCGGCTTTACTTCTTTCCCGGTACGCCGCACTCGCATGGGCCCTTCCCGCCGGTGAAGCAAAGAGGCGCTTCCTGGGCCAATCTTGCGAATTATGCGAGCTCCGGATGGTCGTTCCGAGCGCTGCTGCTCGATCTGGACGACTGGGTGGCGAAAGGGACCAAGCCGCCGGACTCGGCTTATCCGCACCTGACCAAGGAACTGATTCCGCGCGAGCAGGTGAAATTCCCGCACGTTCCCGGCGTGGAGTTTCCGCCTTACATGCCGCGCGATTGGCGTCTCGACTTCGGGCCGGAGTTTGCCACCAAAGGAATCATCACGAATGAGCCGCCCGTGATCGGAGAGCCCTTCAGGGTCCTGGTGCCGCAGGTGGATCAGGATGGCATCGATCAGGGCGGAATCGCGGTTCCCCAGGTTGCCGTGCCGCTCGGGACATTCACTGGATGGAATTACGAGCTGCCCGTTCTTTCCAACCTGGACTATCTCGCGGGGCTGATTGGAAGCTTCATCCCGTTTCCTTTGACGGCCGAGGACCGCAAAACGTCGGGAGATTCGCGGCGGTCGATCGCCGAACGATACCCGAGCCGCGATGAATATCTGAAGCAAGTTCGCGATGCCACCGAGGCCCTGGTGTCGCGCAGACTGGCGCGCAGGGAAGATACAGACGCAATCGTTGCGGAATCGGCCCAGCACTGGGATTATCTGATGGCCACGCGCTAACGCGATTCAGTTCAGTTCGGTGCCGCGAGTTTCAGGAAGCGTGAAGATGAGCACGGCGCCGATCAGAAAGAACCCGGAGTTGAGCGCGAGCCCGTAGCCCAATCCATTGCGATCGGCCATGGCTCCGATGGCGAAAGGCGCCAATGCACTGGCAGCGCGGCCGGTGTTATATACGAAGCCCTGCGCGGAGCCGCGGATGGATGTCGGATAAAGCTCGGAAATCATGGTTCCGAACACCGAGAAAAAACCAGTTCCAAAGAATCCTACCAAAGGTCCCAGAGCGAGCAGCCAGAATTCCGACGACGCTCCCGCCCAGACGGGCGTGAGTCCATAGATGGGCGTGAGAACGGCTGCGATGATCACGTAGACGAAGAAGGCGGGACGGCGTCCCCACCAATCGGCCAGCCAGCCAAAACTCGCGTAGCCTAAGAAGGTGCCGAACTGCATGATGAAAATCCATGCGCTGGTCTGAAGGATATTCAACCCACCTCCGCCCTGCGAGCGTGGAGCGGAGAGAAATCCGGGGAGCCAGGTATTGAGGCCCCAGTAGGCGAAGAGCATGCACATGGCGAGCGTGGTAGCTAGAAACGTTCGCCTGGCGAGCGGCGGGCGGAAGAGATCCAGCCACGGACTTGCGGCGGGCTTGTCCTTCCACACCAGCGGCTCCTTCACCTTGCGTTGGATCCAGATGGTGAGCAGCGCGGGAAGAAGACCGGTGAGAAACAGCACCCGCCATCCGAAGCGCGGAAGAATAAACGCGGTGCTGGCGGCGGCCAGCATATAGCCGAGCGCCCACCCCGATTGCATGAGCGCGATGGCTTTGGCACGATGTTTCGGCGGCCAGCTTTCGGCCACCAGGACCGCGCCGGCGGACCATTCGCCGCCCAGGCCAAATCCGACGATAGACCGCCAGAAGATGAGCGTAGCAAGGCCGGTGGACAAGGCCGATCCGCCGGAGCCAATGGAATAAACCAGGATGGTGAGGACCAGAGTTCGCCGCCGCCCGATGCGGTCCGATAGAAAACCGGCGCCGATGCCGCCGAGCGCAGAAGTGATCAGCGTCGCGGAGCTGACCAAACCGGCGGTGGCAGCGCTCCAATGAAATTCCGCGCGCAAAGTCTGGACCAGGAAGACGTACAGCAGGACGTCGTAGGAATCGAGCACGAAGCCCGCCATGGCCGCCCAGAGCGCAAGGCCGCGCGGTTCAGAAACCCAGGCGAGCGGGCCGGCGCGGGCAACCGGTATGGCAGATGGAGTGGAGTGGGGCAGGCAGATTCAAAAGTATCACGGAAGGTCCCGAGCCCCGGTGAAAATCGCGGGCCCCGGTGAAGGTCGCGGGCCCTGCTCTGCGCCCGCTCGGGAAACTACGCTACTGCCGAACCGCTCACGCGCGCGCCCGATTCTTCCACGAAAACTTCGAAGCCGAAGAGCGGAATGCGCTCGCCCCGGCCCCAACGATGCATGTTCCATTGGACGCGCAGGTAACGCAGCTCCGTATGCATCGCCATGTTCAGCAGGACCGAATAGACGCCGCAGTATTGACGCTGGCGAAACGTGAGCAGCGGATTGACGCCCCATTCGCTTTGATCCGGCGACCCCCAGACTGAAACCGCGAGGCCCGTACGTTCCACAACATCGGTGATTCCGAGAGTGACCACCAGAAGCTTCGAACAATAATCGCCCAGCGCCACGGCGGGACCCACACCATCGCCATTTCTGACCGATTCCGGTAGCAAACATTTCGAACGGGAAATGATTTTGCCCGCCGGGCTGAATGAATCGCCCGCCAAGCCAGCACCGGAGCTGGCGGCAAAACGGGCCAGGGAACTTATGGTCTGGTCCGAAGACGCGACCGCCTGTTGCGAATCGGGGAGAACTTCATTTGGCGCGACTTCGTTTGATAAAACTCCGTGCGGCAAAACCTGGGCGCGCATGTTAGCTGGCTCCTGTAACCGTACTTAACGGCAGTATTGAGAAAGATGTTTATCGCTTAAGGCTCTTTTTCTCATCGGCGATTAATCCAATCCCGATACTGAGCATTTGGTGTACCACCCCGAAGTAACTCAATTCTTCGCTTGAGACCGCAATTCTTACATGTGGACGGCAAGAATGCTGTCGTTCGCGTAACTAGTTGAGAAGGTGGGACATGAGTTGTTAGGTAAATTTCACAATCGACCGGAAGAGACTGCATGCCGGACGAACTTTCGTGTCAACCTATTGACTTGCGTCGTCTTACAGCAGGAGTGAAATGAAGAGGTGGCGAGACCGGCCGACGCCCCAAAACGTTAGCCCGAGTAGTAACATCATGTAAATAGAGCCGGTACGCTCGGCTCGCCCAACCGGAGGAACAGAGCACATGGCGAATCTGTCACGCTTCGCTGAGGAATGGCTGCTTTCACGCATTCTTGAGGCTACTGGCTCAGCGCCAGTTCGCCTCCGCGTCAAGGGAGGCGCCGATGTTTCTCCACCTGGTGTGGCTCCGGTAGCCACCATGGTGATTCAGGATCGCAGCACCCTGGCGGGGCTGCTGCGCGACCCGGAGGTGAACTTCGGCGACGCATACATGGACGGCCGCATCGAGGTGGAGGGCGACCTGGTGCGTTTTCTCGAGGCCATTTATCAGGCCATGGAAAATTCGCCGGCTACGCGCAGTTGGTATTCGCGTGCCGCGTCCAAGTGGATGGACCGGTTACAGGATAATTCCCGCCACGGATCGCGCAACAATATCCACCGCCATTACGATCTGGGCAACGATTTCTATAAGCTGTGGCTGGACGAACAGCTTCTGTACACCTGTGCATATTTCCCGACGCCTTCTTCCACCTTAGAAACCGCGCAAATTGCCAAGATGGATCACGTCTGCCGCAAACTGCGGTTGCAGCCCGGTGAGACGGTTGTGGAAGCGGGCTGCGGCTGGGGAGCGCTGGCGCTCCACATGGCCCGCGAGTATGGCGTTTCGGTGAAAGCGTACAACGTCTCGCATGAGCAAATTGCCTTTGCGCGCGAGCGGGCGCGAGCGGAGGGCCTGAGCCACCGCGTGGAATACATCGAAGACGATTACCGGGCCATCTCGGGAAAGTTCGATGTGTTTGTTTCGGTGGGCATGCTGGAGCATGTGGGTCTGGATCATTTCCAGGAATTTTCCGAAATCATCCATCGCAGCATCGGTGACACTGGCCGCGGCCTGCTGCACTTCATCGGGCGAAACTATCCCGCGGTTTTCAGCCGCTGGATTCGTAAACACATTTTCCCCGGAGGGTTTGTGCCCTCGCTGCGCCAATCCTTGAAGGTGCTGGAGCCCAAGAACTACTCGATACTGGACGTGGAAAATCTGCGAATGCACTATGCCAAGACGCTGGAGCATTGGCTGGAGCGCTTCGAGAAATCCCGGCATCAGGTGACGGGGATGTACGATTCCAGGTTCGTGCGCGCCTGGCGCCTGTATCTGGCTGGTTCCATCGCCGCGTTTCGCGGGGGCCATTTGCAATTGTTCCAGATTCTCTTTACAGGCTCGCAACGGGAGCCGATTTTCTGGACGCGCGATCCGCTGTACGCCGAATCGAATGCTGAGCTGGAGGTCGGGGAGCCAGTGATCGAGAAGGTGCTCGAGAAGGTCAAATGGACGCATGCGATGTCCTGATCGTGGGCGGAGGGCCGGCCGGCTCGTCCTGCGCGTGGGGCCTCGTAGGCTCCGGACTCGACGTTCGGATCCTGGACCGGCAGACCTTTCCGCGCGATAAAGTATGCGGCGGATGGATCACGCCGCAAGTACTCAGCGAACTTGAGATCGACCCCGATGAATACGGGCGCGGCCGTGTGCTGCAGCCGATTACCGCTTTTCGAACCGGCTGGATCGGCGGACCGGCGCTCGATACCAATTACAACAAAACGGTGAGCTATGGCATCCGCCGGCGTGAGTTCGACGATTATCTCTTGAGACGATCGGGCGCGCGATTGATGGCTCCCGCGGCACTCACCAGCCTGCGCCGCGACGACGGCGGCTGGGTGGTGAACGACGGCATCCGGGCTCGCCTGGTGGTCGGGGCTGGCGGGCATTTTTGTCCCGTGGCCAAGCTGACGGGCGCGAAACCGTCGCGCGAGAACGCGGTAGTGGCGCAAGAGACCGAGTTCGAAATGGACGCCCGGCAACAAGCCGCATGCCGCGTTCGCCCCGATACGCCGGAGCTCTATTTCTGCGCGGATCTCAAAGGCTACGGCTGGTGCTTTCGCAAAAACAATTTCTTGAACATAGGCTTGGGACGAATGGATCAACACCGTTTGTCGGAGCAGGTAGCCGCGTTCGTGCAGTGGCTGAAATCGACGGGCCGAGTTTCGTTCGATGTCCCGTCGGCGCTGATGGGTCACGCTTATTTGCTGTATGGCGTCTCGGAGCGCAAGGTGATTGATGAAGGTATTTTGTTGATCGGCGACGCGGCGGGTTTGGCTTATCAGCAGAGTGGCGAGGGGATTCGCCCGGCCATTGAATCGGGCTTGCTAGCCGCGCAAGCCATAGTGGAAGCGCACGGAGATTACTCGCGCGAGTCCCTGGGCGGCTACGGAAAACTGCTGGCGCGGCGGCTGGGGGCGTCGGGGCAGGACTGGGCTTCCCGCATCGGCCAGCGTCTCCCGGCGGCCTGGATCGGCGCCGTGGGAAGGCGGCTGCTGGGCGCGCGCTGGTTTGTGCGCGATGTCGTCATCGACCGCTGGTTCCTGCACGCAAATGAACCGGCGCTAACCTCAAGACCGGTTGGCTGACGCGCGGTTCAGGCCCCCGATTCCGATTCCAGCTCGGCCGCCTCAGCCGCGGCTGGACCTCCGGCTTCCGCATTGGCGATCAAGAGGCGGGCGCGTTCTACCTGGTCGTGAGCCACGCGGACTTCAAAAGGAAAGTTAGGCAGCACCGAATCGCCGACTAAAATGGCCGTGATACCGTTCGACTCGAGGAGATTCTTCATGCCCGTAGCCTCCATTTCGCTAGCGGCACTGGCAATGGTCTCCAGGTCCAAGCCCGAAGATGTATCCAGCTCTTCGCCTTCTTCGGGCAGCGGATTCTCAGCGATGATCTCTTCGGCGCGGGACGCATCGGCGGCCGGCACGCGTACTTCAAAAACGCCTTCGGGCACGCCGGAAGCGGAGTCGTCCAGCAAGACTGCTTGAATCCCCGCGTCGGTCAGGAGTTCGACGATGCAGTCGGCGTCTTCGGCGGCGTCCGCGTCCATCGAACGATATACGGTGATCAAGTCTTCGGTACTCACGCTTTGATTCTAGAGGATTGTTCGCGCCGGGGGGGTAGCTTCACTCAGCGGGCGCTAGACTAGAATGGATGAGGAGGGTTCATGGCTGAAGAGTACGGCAGCAAAGCGGTCTGGTTTATGGCGGGGATTGCGATCGGCGCGACGGTGGCGTTGCTCTATGCGCCGGCCACAGGCGAAGATACCCGGCGGCAGATCACGCGCAAGGCGCTACGGGGCCGGGATGCACTGGCCGATTCCGGGGGCGATCTGTTGGACAAGGGGCGCGAAATGTATGAGCGCGGGCGCAAGCTGGCGGATGAAGCGGCGGACATGTTCGAGCGCGGCCGCAAGATCGTGGAGAGCACTGCATCCAATCTGAAGGGATAAACATCCAAGAGGTACTGCCAAAATGAGCACCACGATTGCGCAACCCATTACGACACCCAAGGCATTTTCCAACGAGCCGGTGTCGGATTTTTCCCAGATCGCGAACCGTGAGGCGATAGAACACGCGCTGCACCATGTGCGCGCACAGTTGGGGCAGGATTACGACCTGCTGATCGCGGGACGTCGCGAAAAAACCGGGGACAAGCTCAAGTCTTTGAACCCCTCCCGGCCGAGCGAGGTGGTCGGAATTCACAGTAAAGCGACTGCGGCGCAGGCCAAAGAAGCAGTGGAAGCGGCGCACGCGTATTTCCAGGAATGGGCCATGGTCCCCCCGGAGACGCGCGCCGGAATGCTGATGCGCGCCGCCCAGATTTTCCGCGATCGGAAGTTTGAGTTCGATGCGTGGCTGGTTTTCGAGACGGGAAAAACCTGGCCCGAGGCCGACGCCGATGTTTCGGAAGCCATCGACTTCTGCGAATACTACGCGCGGCAGATGCAGCGCCTGGCCAAGCCGGATCCGCTGGTGCAGTTGCCCGGCGAAAAGGACGAATTGTTCTACCTGCCGTTGGGCGTTGGCGTCATTGTTCCACCCTGGAACTTTCCGCTAGCCATCATGGTGGGGATGACCACCGCCGCGCTGGTGTCAGGGAACACGGTGGTGATCAAGCCATCCAGTGACTCCCCAACTATTGCCGCGAAGTTCGCCGAAGTGCTGCTGGACGCCGGGTTCCCGCCCCAATCGTTCTCCATGCTGGTAGGCAGCGGAGCGGTGGTGGGCGACGTCCTGGTGGAGCATCCGCTGACGCGCTTTATCGCGTTCACGGGATCAAAAGAAGTGGGGCTGCGCATTAACGAGCTGGCGGCCAAGCCGCGCAAGGGGCAGATCTGGATCAAGCGCGTTATCGCGGAGATGGGCGGCAAAGACGCCATTGTGGTGGATCGCGAGACTGACGTCGACACGGCAGTAAAAGGCGTAGCGTCGTCGGCCTTCGGCTTCCAGGGACAGAAATGTTCCGCCTGTTCGCGAGCCATTGTAGACGCGGCTATCTACGATGAGTTTGTGGAGAGGCTAAAGGCCGAGGTGGCGAAGCTGAAGGTGGGCGCCTCGGACGATTCCAGCAACTTCATGGGGCCGGTGATCAACGAGGGCGCCATGAAATCGATCATGGAATATATCGAGGTGGGCAAGAAAGAAGGCCGGCTGGTGGCGGGCGGCGGCAAAGCTCCGGGCGACGGTTATTTCGTGCAGCCGACCGTAATCGCCGACATCGATGCGAAGGCGCGCATCTTCCAGGAAGAGATTTTCGGGCCGGTGCTGGCGGTGAGCAAAGCGCGCGATTTCGACCATGCGCTAGAGATGGCGAACGACTCCGAGTACGGGCTGACAGGCGCCGTCTATACCGACAATAAGGAAAAGATCCGCAAGGCGCGCGAAAAGTTCTTTGTGGGGAACCTGTACATCAATCGCAAATGCACCGGAGCAATGGTGGGCGCGCATCCCTTTGGGGGGTTCAACATGTCGGGCACGGATTCGAAAGCCGGCGGCCCGGATTACCTGCTGCAGTTCCTGCAAGCCAAGACGATCGGCGAGAAAATTACTTGAAGGCTGAAAATTGTCCGATGCTTTCGTGGTAGCATCACGAAAGTAGTCGGTTGGTAGAGACCCGCGAGCCCCGATGAGAAGGGGACTAAGACGTCATAACTCCAGGGTCGATTCCGAACGACGCGGCAAAGGGCGCACGATCACATCGGCGCCCTTTTCCATTGGCTAGCGCGACGCTGTCTCTTCGAGCGGGTTGGGGAAAGCGTCCGGATCTCGCGCGTCGTCACCATGCAGGCACTGGAAATCCTTTTCGATCAGGATGGAAAGGCGTTTGCCGGATTCGAGAGGTTGCTCGCCTGAAATGCCCACGCGGTCAGACCTGACCCAATCAGTGGCCTCCGCACCAGGCACCTGGATGCGGAGCCATCCGTTCGCATAGAGAGCTTTGGGCGCGCTCAGGCTGGACAACGATTCCAGGGCGTAGGCGAAGCTGGCGCCGGGCGCGAACTGGATGCTCTCTTCGAGAAAACCGGTCTTACTGAACTGGGAGACCTCCGCTTGGTTTAAGCGCAGGCGCAAAGAATTCCCTTGGATGCGGAGTTTCATTTCACCGCTTCCATGGTAACGCGAACTACCGCCAGTTGGCCCGCGGAAGGCGTTAGGCCAGGTTCGGGATCTTGATGATTTTCTTTTGGATTGCGTATTGCACAAGCTGGGCTTTATTGTGAATGTCGAGCTTGCGCATCAGATTGAATTTGTGGGCTTCCACCGTTTTCACGCTCAGATTCAGATCACAGGCGATCTCTTTCACCGAGTTGCCTTCGGCGAGCATCTTGAGGACTTCGCGTTCGCGTGTAGTGAGGGTAGCGAAGCGAGGCAAACGATTGGCGGACTTGATGCGCGACCGGAAATCGTCAACCAGCTGGGACAGCATGCGAGGGCTGAGGTAACTGCCACCCCGGCAGATATCGCGGACCGCGGCCACTAACTGTGCCGAGGGGCTGTCCTTGAGGACGTAACCGCTGGCTCCTACTTCCATGCCTTCCACCAGGTAATCTTCGTCGTCGTACATGGTGAGGAAAAGGACTTTCGTTTCGGGACGGTTCTTCTTGATTTGGCGGGTGGCTTCGAAACTGCTAAGACCGGGCATGCCGATGTCCATGAGCACGACGTCCGGACGGAGTTCGGCTGCTTTCTCGACGGCATCGCCGCCATTGGAAGCTTCGCCCACCACTTCCATATCGGCTTCCGCGGAAATCAGGGTTCTGATGCCCTGGCGAAAGAGTGTGTGATCATCCGCCAACATGATGCGAGTCTTGGCCATATCGTGTACCCCAGTTACTGTCTCGAATCCCTTTCCTAAGCTTGAGCTTTCCACCCTGCGGAGCTCGAGTTTCCAACTTCACTCCAGGCCGCCGGGTTTACGCTCCGACTGCCCTGATCCTCCGCGCGGGTCGTACTCCCAGTGGCTTGCCTCCCATCGGCTTGGCAGCGATTGGCTCGACCGAACTGGATTCCGGCGGTTGCTTGGCTACCGGAAGACGGATCGAAATCTTAGTGCCCCGTCCCGTTCTGCTACGCTCCATCGATCTCTTACCGATACCCGCCCCCACCCGAGCTCCGATACCGGTCCCGTGGATGGTTCCGTTCCCGGACCCATTCTTGGGATAACTACGAATCTCAAACCTGCCACCGAGTAGGGCAACGCGCTCTCTCATGCCAGAAAGCCCAAATGAATCTTTCCGAGCCAGCGCTTCCTCGACTTTAAACCCGACTCCGTTGTCCTCTACGGCCAGTCTCACCCATCCATCGGCCGAACTGACAGAAATGTTTACGTTGCTGGCGCCGGAGTGCTTGGCGATATTGTTACAGCACTCTTGCACCAGCCTATAGACAATAATTTCAGTATGTTGCGGCAGGCGTCCCAGCCGTGCCAGAAGCAATTTGACACGAATGGGATGCAGGCGGCGGAAGCGGTTCACCAGTTGTCGCAGGGCGGCTCCCAACCCGAGCTGTTCCAACACCGCCGGGCTCAAGGCAGCGATCAAGCGCCGCATCTCGAGAATGGTGCGCTCGGTCAGATCCCGCGCCTCACGCAGCTTGCCAATCCACTCGGCGTGTACGGCAGGGATGGCCTGCTCGAGCAACTCGATTTGGAGGCGGATGCATAGCAACGACTGTCCAGCTTCATCGTGCAACTCGCGGCTGATGCGGCGGCGCTCTATTTCCTCTACATGCAGCATGTGCTCGGCAAGCTGCCGGACCTGTTCCTCCCGCGCCGCCAGGTCTTCCATCAGGCGCGCTTTCTCAGCGGCCATCAGGCAACGTTCGGCTGCCGCGGCCAGCAATTCCTGCTCCCTAGGCAACCACTCATAGGACTTCGAGAAGCCAAACTGCATCACGCCGGCCGTGCGCCCGCCGGCGGCCAGCGGAATGGACCAGACGGTCTGGAATCGATCCTTCCAGGCCGGCTCCAGCAAGGTGCCCGCGCCGCCGTCCTTCAGCTCGATTTGCCGCGAATGAGCGAGAGTGCGCATCCTGGCACGTCCGTTGGGGACCTGGACCAGGGTAGGCTTGTTCTGCCCCCGTGCCTGAGCCTGCGCCCGCAACTCCCAAGCGCTGCGTTTGTCGTTCAGCAAATACAGATGGCCCACGTCCGCGTGGCACACCTGCACCAATGTGTCTAGAAAGCGGCGCAGCAGTTCATCCAGATTGCGCGACTCCAACTCGACGCGGAACAGCTCGTAGAAGGCCTGTGTTTCGGCCTCGCGGACCTGGTAGTAGGCATTGTTCAGGGTGAGGATGACGCAGAAATGCAGTTGCTCCCGAACCCACTGGAAGTTCGCATACTCATTGGGGAGCAGCTTGCGCAACATCGGCGTGAGCAGGCGGTCATACTCCTGCAAGGCCTCCACGATGGTGCTGGGCGGGAGATTCAGCTTCGCCAGGCGCCGGCCGTTGTATTCTACTTGCTCGATAAACTTGAGCGGAGGCTGGCCATTGGCCAGGATGCGTGCCGCGGCGCCCGGGGTGATAGAAGCCAGCGCCACGCGGATTTTGGGTTCGAACTGCCGCGGCTCAAATTTGCCCCGCTTCAGCCTGGCTTGGAAGCGCCGGTCGAGCGTCGCGGCGTGAGGCAGCAAAAATACCGCCAGGCGGTGCAAGTGGACGCGGAGCTGATCACTGAGAACATCGGCTGCGTCAGCCAGTTCCGGCGATATTTCCGTGAGCGGCACCTTGATTGGCTATCGGCGACTAGGGGGAAAGCTTTAGGGTTGGGAAGAGTTTGGCGCGCGGCGACGCGCCAAACGGGATTGGGGGCTGGGGATTTGGGGGACCTGGCACAGTATCCGTTACAGTTGCCTCGCGAATTTGCCGGGTTATTTCGGTCCGAAGAGTTTGGCGCGGCCACGCCCCAAACGGGATTGGGGGCTGGGGATTGGGGGACCTGGCACAGTATCCGTTACAGTTGCCTCGCGAATCTGCCGGGCCATTTCGGCCCGCCTCCCAGTCCCCTTCGTTAGCACCGGCGGTACATTAGGAAGGCATGGACATTCTCGATTCTGGCTACTTCACTGAATCGGCAGTCTTATCCGGGAGCGAATGCGATACTTTGCTCGGCACGCTCGAGAAATCTACGAAGAGCGGGCGCGCCGGCACGCGGCATCTGATGTCGAACGATGTAGTCAACAAGCTCGCCCATGACGAACGATTGCTCCAAATTGCGAAGGAAGCCTTGGGTGTGCCGGGTGTGCCGTTTCGCGCCACGCTGTTTGCCAAGTCCGGTGATGCAAATTGGCTGATCCCCTGGCATCAGGATACTGCCTTACCTCTAGCCAAACACCTGGACGACCCAGAATGGGGATCTTGGTCTCGAAAGGAAGCGGTCCTGTATGCACATGCGCCGGAATGGGCTCTTTCGCGTGTTGTCGCGCTCCGAATACACCTGGACTCCTCGACTAGCGAAAACGGCCCCCTACGAGTACTGCCTGGCTCACATCGTGCAGGCGTGCTCACCGATGAGAGCGTTCACGACCATGTGACGAACCGTGAACAATTGACGTGTCTTGTCGAGCGAGGAGGAATCCTCGCCATGCGTCCATTGCTGATCCACTCGTCTTCGAAGTCGAAGAGTGACCAACCGCGGCGCGTTCTCCACATTGAATACTCGGACTCGCTCGACCTCAAGCCGGGCATTCGATTAGCCGTGGCTTGAGGGTGAATCTGCAAAGGTATTTTCGTCAAGGGCTCCTAACCGCAGGCTGTGCCTGGAGCCCCAACCCCGAATCCCCAACCCCAGTTGACGCGCTTGGGCGCGTCAACCACCTCACTCACTGCGCGAGATTTTGGATGGGCCGTTGTCCTTGAAGTTGACCGCGAAATAGGGGTATGTGAAGTTCGGCCCTTTCTCCATCAAGTGGAGGTATTGACCGGCCATGATGTGTCCGATTCCGAAGCCCAGGTTCACGTGACGGTTGACCTCATACCAGGTGTAGGCGTCCACTTCCTGGCCGATATGGGTCCCGGAAGTGCCTGCGGCATTGCGCACGATGGAACCGCCGGAGGTGTTGTAGAGCGAGTCAGTTGCGCTGACCAGCCAATAATCCAGCCACTGTGTCGTCACCGTCCAGCGATTGTGGGGCTCCACCGTGATGCCGGCGCGAACGGCCTTGATGTTCTCCCAGCCGAATTGATCGCTGATGCCGAATCGGTCGTGCGCGGTCGGATACATGGTGTCAAAGGTTCCATGAGTGCCGTCGTGAGGATTCTTGTCGCCGGAGGCATAGTCGTATTGGGTGAAAATGCGCGGCTTCCAGAACATCGGGACGAAGCGGTAGGCCAGACCGTCGGTGGTGCCCCAGGCGTCGATGTTGTTGGTCCCGTCGTGGCCTCCCTCGCGGATCCCTTCCACGGAATAGTCGAGATTGCCCAAAATGAGGCCCTTCCAGCGAATTCCATAGGCTTGTTCGCTCTCATGGCCGGTGGTGGCTTTAGTCGCCGTCTCAACCGAGACGCTGGGATTGACGCGCCACAGCACGAACGGCTGAAAATCCGAGTTAGGCGCAAGAAAGTGGGCGATGTTGCCATACATGCCGTAGATGTTGTTCCCCTCTTGATGATGGCTGATGCCCTCGTCCAACGGAACTACAGCGGACGCGGCGAAGATCCCGAGGCGAAAACGATTCAAGTGCAGATTCGTGACCACCGAGTCGTAGGAGCGGGCCTGATCGCGCCACTCCGAATTCGCAATGATGGTGTTGTTGTAGTTGATCAACTGGCGGCCCACCCGCACGCTGATCCATTGTTTTTCAGGGTCGCCAAACTCGGCGAAGGCCAGCTTAAGATCGAAGCGGTTGGTATTGGGCGGTTGCAGAGGCGGCTGCTGCAGCCAGGCGCGGGCGTCCTGCATCTGCCCGACGAAGCGAAGCCAGCTGGTGGGTTTGATCACCATGGCGAAGCGCCAGCGGTTTAACAGGTAGTTGTCGTTGTCGTTGAGCTTAAAACTTTGATTTTCCATGCCTTCCGCGCGGAAACGTTCTTCCAACCCGAAGGAGATCCACGACGGCAGCATCTGATCCAGGGCCGTCATCGGAGCAAAGTCCGGGAAGTCGTAGGGCGTGTTCTGTCCAGTGGTTCGAAAGGCTGGACCATTCAAGAAACTCAAGGGGTTAGAAGCAGGACCGGTGATCCAGCCGCCACCGAAACCACTCGATCCGTTTTGTGTAGTGACATCATCTTGAGCCCAGGCTGGGAAAGCGCCAAAGGCCCCTAGAATCAATAGGCTCGCCATGAGCGTCCGACGTCGTTGCGGAGTTTGGTTCTTCATTTCAAGTAAGTCTATCAAGTAACTATTATAAAAGGCAAGGTCCAACTGTAACAAAAAGTTTACTTATGTTGAATCAATGGCCTAGTACTCATCCATTAGTCCATGGACAGTACCAAGAGAAAGCGCGGGGAGGATCGCGCTAGTGGGGGTTCGTCACGATGGGCAGGCAGATTTGAAACGTGCAGCCCTCGCCTTGCGCTGCCCGCAATTGGATGTCGCCGCCATGCACTCGAACGGCCCATTGTGCAATGGAGAGTCCCAGGCCAGCGCCGCCTTCTTCGCGCGATCGAGACTCATCAGCGCGATAGAAGCGATCGAAGATTCTTTGAGAGTGTTCTGGCGCAATCCCCGGGCCGTCATCGGCAACCTCAATCAGAACGTTCCCCGCAGCTTCCGAGTGAACACCAACTGAAATGGCCCCGCCGACAGGCGAGTGTTTCACGGCGTTGTGAATAATATTCACCAGAGCCTGGCGGAGAAACACACGATCGCCTCTTACATCCACGCCTTCGTCTCCCTCAACCACGATCCGCTGACCCTTTTCCTCCACCAGGACTTCAAACAATCCCGCCGCTTCACGCGCCAGGTCCATGGCTGGGAAAATCGTGGGATGCAGTTGGATGCGGCCGGCGTCCGCGCGGGAGATGGTCAAGAGGCTCTCCACCAGCGTTGTCAGGCGATTCACCTCTTCCAGCATGCTTCCGATGGTGTCGCGATACTCCTCGCGACTTCCATCTTTCTGTAACGCAACTTCACCGACGCTTCGAATTGCCGTCAGCGGTGTACGAAGCTCATGCGAAGCGTCCGCGGTGAAACGGCGGAGCTGCTCAAAGGACTGCTCCAGGCGTGCCAGCAGGTTATTGAATACGCGCGCCAAGTGCCCCAGTTCATCGTCCACTTCGCCAGTGGGCAGGCGCTCATGAAGACGCTCGGATGTGATTTCCTCTGCGCGGCTGGTCATCTGTTCCAATGGCGCCAGGGCGCGTTTCGCAAGTAAGTAACCGCCCAGGCCAGCCAGAGCCAATACGATCGGAACGGCCAGCAACGTGGCGACGGCCAATTCTTCAAAGCGAGCCCAAATGGGTTGCTCGCTATAGCCCAGGCGGATCACAATGGGACGCCCGTCCAGCGTGTGGCGCCGGCTTGCCATCCGCACGGTTGTTCCGTCGACCAGGCGCGCCGCTCGGATGGAATATCCGCCTTCGCCTTCGCCGGGGATTAGATTGCCGCCGAGCGGTTGATCGCCCAGCCGCTCATTGCGATAGAGCACAGTCCCATTGCTGGAGCGAACCTCCACCAGCCGTTCCAGCACTTCCTTGGATTCCGGATGATTGTGATAATCCTCGCGCAGGTTCAAATGGCCGCTCGCATCGAAGTTAAGAAGTCCCTCCACGGTCTCGATGTCCTGGACCGCATAATTGTCCAACTGGCCACGCATCTGAAGAAATAGAAACGATGCAGTAACCGCCCACGAGAGCGCCAGCACGCCCGCCAGGACGAAGACGTACCAGAGAGTGAGGCGCGTCCGGACGTGCTTGGGGCGAAGGCTTCGCACGGTGTCCTTCACCATTCTCTTATAAATCCTGCTTCTCAGAGCTCGTCTTCAGAGAAATGTCAGGAATTCTTAAGGCGCAAGTAAGTCGACTGGATGTTAAAAACTAATCGTGCGAAACACGTATTACCGATTATCATCCATGCTGGTTTTGGCTGCACTGGTTCTTGCGCCTTGCGCCAGTGCAAGGAATAAGAAGCCCAAAGCCGCCGACCCAAAGGACGAAATTGAAGTGGTGGGACACATTCCGCTTACGGGCGGGCCAGTGAAGCGCTTCCTCGCCACCCAGCACTACAGCAGTTACTATCTTTACGCGGAACACGAGAACGGCGGAAACCTGACGCTGATCGACATTACGAAAACCGATCAGCCCGCGGTGCTGGCGGAGGTAGCTTCCGCGCCCAACGGCGCTTCCAGCAACCTGACCGTGGTGGCCGGCACCGCCGCGCTGGTCAGCAGTGAACCGGCCGCTTCGACGGCGGTACAAGCGCCGCAAACCATCCGGATCATGGACTTTTCCGATCCGCAAAACCCCAAAGTTGCGCGTGAGTTCACTGGTGTCACTGCAATGAGCAAAGACGGCGGGAGAGGGCTGATCTTCGTGGCGAATGCGGATGGCATCTGGATCTTGCAGCAGCACTTAGCCCAAGATCCTGAAGTGCAAAAGGCATACGAAAATTACGTCCTGTACTCGCACTGAGGCCTGTATTCTCACTGAGGAGGGACAGGTTATTCAATCCAGCTCTTCGCGCACCACGAAGCCAACGCCACGCACGGTGTGAACCAGCTTTGGATTGAATTGATCATCCACCTTGCGCCGCAATCGGGCCACATGCACATCGATGACGTTATCGAGGGGCGTGTGGCGTCCGGCTTCTTTCCAAACATCGCGGGTCAACATCTCGCGTGAGACCACATGGCCTTGATGGCGCACCAGATATTCCAATAGTTCGAACTCGCGGGCGGTCAGGTCTAGCATCTGGCCGCCGCGCGTTACGGTGCGCCCGATCACGTCCACTTCGAGGTCCGCGATGCGCATGGCCGGGCTGCCCTCCGGGATTCCACGGCGGCTCAACGCGCGAATGCGAGCCAGCAGTTCTGGAAACGCAAAGGGCTTCAGAAGATAGTCATCAGCGCCGGTATCCAAACCACGGACACGATCTTCGATGGTGTCGCGGGCTGTCAGCATCAGCACCGGCGTTCTCAGTCCGTGTTGACGCATGGCCTTCAGGATCTCAAGCCCACTCCGGCCGGGGAGCATGACGTCCAGGATCACCAGATCGAACGATTCCGTTTGAACCAGGTAGAACCCTTCTTCGCCGGTGTGGGCCAGCGCCACGCCGTACTGTTCAGATTGCAAGCCCTCCTGGAGCGCCTTGCCGAGTTTGTGTTCGTCTTCAACCACCAGAATCCGCACTGGATATCCCTTTTTCTTTATAGGCGACCCAGAGTTCGGGGTCTACTGACGACTTTCTGAAGATTCCCTGACGCAGAAGTAAGGAAGACTTCAGAAAGTCTTCAGTGGTGTTCATGAGCTTCCACCGGTATATGTAGACTGTAGCTCCGCGAAAGGAACTGAAGTGATGTGCTCATCCCTGGCCCTGCGAAAAAAGTCACGATTCATCTAAACGAAGACACGAGCTCCCGAAGCGACTATTTGAGCCACGAGATTCTTTCTCTACTCCTCAAACAAGGCGTGGCGGGCGCAACCGTGCTGCGTCCCGAAGCCGGATTCGGGTCCCATCATCGCATCCATACGCAAGAGGGGGGCGCGGACACGGCTCAGCACATGCCGCTGCGCATCGAATTCATCGACACGGAGCGGAATGTCGCAATACTCTTGCCTCTTCTTCAGGAACTCGTTACGGACGGACTGATCGAAGCTCAGGACACGGTGATCCTGAAGGCGGCTTCCGGAACGGGTCAATGAAGGTGGGGAGTAAATTTGTCAAAATCTCCTCCGGCATTATGCTCGCGTGTGCCCAGTTGCTTCCACAGGGACAGGGCCCTGCCACCGTGTCTCTAGCGCAGGCGCAGAAGATTGCGCTACAAAACCATCCGCGCATCGCTTCGGCGGAACTGGCGGCGCAAGCCAGCGGATTCGTCGTAAAGCAGGTTCGTTCGGCCTACTTTCCGACTCTTTCGGGCAACGTCACCGGTGTCGGCGCCGAGCATGGTTCGGTTGTGTCGGCGGGTGCTGTGACCACCTCAAGCATCTACAGCCGCCAATCCTCCGGCGTGGTCGCAAATCAACTGCTGACAGATTTTGGACGCACCTCCAGCCTGGAGCAGAGCGCCAAACTGCGCAACGCCTCCCAGAATCAGAATGTGATGAATACCCGCGCCCAGGTTTTGGTGGTGGTGGAACAGACGTACTATCGGGCGCTTGCGTCACAGTCCGTTCTCAAGGTGGCGCGAGGGACACTCGATCTGCGCCGGGTGACGCTTCGGCAGGTGAGTGCGCTGGCCGCGAGCGCGCTGCGATCGACAGTGGATGTCAGCTTTGCCCAAGTGAACGAATCGCAAGCTGAGTTGGACCTGTTCCACGCCGAGAACGATGCCACGGCCAGCCATGCACGCTTGTCCGCAGCCATGGGTTACGATCGCGACCAGCCATTTTCATTAAGTGACGAGGCGCTGCCGCCGGCGCTCGATCCCAATGTGGATGCATTGATTGAACAGGCCAAACGAGAGCGTCCGGATTTGGCTGCCCTGCGGCTCAGTCAAGAGTCGCTGGAGCGTTTTGCCGATGCAGAGCGAAGGCTTCGAAACCCCACCATCAACGCCGCCGCGGTGGCTGGAGTGGCTCCCGTTCGGGACCCGAGGCTGCCGGAAAGCTACAGTGCCGCGGGTGTCAACGTGAATATTCCCTTTCTAAACGGCGGACTCTTCAGGGCGCGGCGCGAAGAAGCGGAATCGCGTGCGGCTGCCGCGGCCAAAGACGTGGAGGAGTTGTCGGTGCAGATTTCGAGCGACGTGCGCGTGGCCTGGCTCAATGCCAACGATTCCTTCCGCCGCCTGGACGTGACGGCGCGCATGGTGGCCCAGGCCAATGAGGCTCTGCGATTAGCTCAAGCGCGCTACGACAACGCGTTGGGCAGCATCGTTGAGTTGAACCAGGCCCAGTTGAACCAAACCTCAGCCCAGATCGCGGCTGCATCGGCGAAGTACGACTATCTGAGCGATCGCGCCGCGCTCAATTATGCGATGGGGATCTTACGATGAGTCGTTTTGCCGCCTCCGCCGGAATCATCTGTTGTGCGATGTCGATGGCCTCCTGTGCCCGCAAGGGCGGTGCGGAGGTGACGCCGGCGGCCGCCGAAGCTCCTACCGTTGCGGTGGTCCAGGCGGCTCGGGCCGATCTGTCGACGGATTTGATCCTGACCGCCGAGTTCGAACCCTTTCAGGAAATCGACGTGATGGCGAAAGTGTCCGGTTACATCAAGGACATCAAGGTGGATATCGGCGATCGCGTGAAAGAGGGACAGTTGCTTGCGACGCTCGAAATCCCGGAAATGCAAGACGATCTCACACGGGCCGCCGCCGCCATCGATGAAGCCAATGCGGACTTAGCAGCCTCCCGCGATGAGCTGCAGCGGGCTCAGTCCACGCACGACATGGCGCACTTGTCGTACTCGCGGGTGCTGGACGTTTCCAAGAAAGAGCCTGGACTGGTTCCGCAACAAGAGGTGGACGAGGCGCATTCACGGGACTTGGTAGCGGAGGCGCAGGTATCCGGCGCCAAATCGCGAATCACCGCCAGCGAGCAGCGTATCCGGGTGTCTCAGGCTGAGCAGGCGCGCGTCAAAACCTTATTTCAATACGCAACTATCAGCGCCCCTTTCACGGGGGTTATCACCAAGCGATATGCCAATAGCGGTTCTTTGATTCAAGCCGGGACCGCATCGCAGAGCCAGGCTATGCCGGTGGTGCGGCTTTCGGAAAACGGTCTGCTGCGCCTTGCGCTGCCAGTGCCGGAATCGGCGGTTCCGTTGATTCATCTCGGTGAGCCGGTGGATGTACGGGTATCGGCGCTGCATCGAAGCTTTCCGGGACGAGTGGCGCGCTTCTCGGACAAAGTGGACGAGTCCACGCGAACCATGAAGACGGAAGTAGACGTTCCCAATCCAACGCTGGTTTTGGTGCCCGGCATGTACGCCGAGGTGGATCTCGTCACCGAGCAGCAGAAACACGTCCTTACCGTTCCGGTAGAGGCCGTGGACGGAGCTGGGAGCTCTGCTCGTGTCTTCACGGTCCAGCCATCCGGCACGATTCAGATTGTTCCAGTGGGTCTCGGGATCGAGACCGCGCGCCAGATCGAGATTCGATCCGGCGACCTGAAGGACGGCGATGACGTGGTCGTCGGCTCGCGCTCCGGCTTGAAGGACGGCAATAAGGTTCAACCCAAGGTAATCCGGTTAGCGAGTGATGCAACACTCAAGCCCTGAAGAGTCATCCTAATGTCGCGATTTGCCATCAATACCCCCTATCTGGTCATCGTCGTCTGCGCGATACTGGCGATCCTGGGCGCGGCCAGCGTGGTGCAGATGCCGGTGGACATGTTCCCGTCGATGAACATTCCCGTGGTGGTAGTTGCGACGTTCTATGCGGGCATGCCGCCGGAACAAATCGAGGGCGACATCACGTATCACCTGGAGCGTTTCTTTACGCTCGCGAGCGGAATCGATCATATTGAATCCCGATCGCTGAACGGCGTCAGTATCATTCGAGTCTACTTTCAATCCAACACCAACGCGGATATCGACGCGGCCACCATTGCGAACCTGGCCGTTTCCGATATGAAGGACTTGCCGCCGGGGACCCTGCCGCCGGTAGTGCTGAAGTCCGACGCGTCGAGCTTGCCGGTGTGTCTGGTCACCATGATCGGCGAAGGCATGAGCGACGGCAACCTCAAGGACATCGCGCAGAATTTCGTTCGCAACCAATTGGCCAGCGTTCCCGGCGCATCCATTCCACAGCCCTTTGGCGGACCTTGGCGCCAGATTCAGTTCTATGTCGATCCCTACAAGCTGGAAGCGCGCCAGATCAGCCCCATGGATGTGGTGCGGTCATTGAGTCAAGCCAATGTCATTCTTCCGGCCGGCGATGTCCAGATCGGGAACCTGGACTACAACATCTATTCGAATGCGCAGTTCAATCTGAAGGACGCGAATCAATATCCCATCAAGATGAACGGCGAGAATCCGGTCTTGATGTCCGATGTCGGCCAGCTCAAAGACGCTCACGCTCTGCAATACAACGTGGTTCATGTCAACGGGCAGCGCTCCGTTTATCTTCCGGTGATGAAGCAAGGCGGTGATTCGAACACCATCGCGGTGGTGGATGGGGTCCGCAAGACTGTCAGCCACCTGGTGGATGTTCCTTCCGCCATGAAGACCGACGTAGTGTTCGATCAGTCGCGCTTTGTCCGCACCGCAATCCGAACGCTGTTGGACGAAGGCGGCATCGGCCTGTTTCTCACCTGCATCATGATCCTGATGTTCTTGGGCAGCCTGCGGGCGACCGTGGCGGTGTTCTTCTCCATTCCACTGTCGGTATGCGCGACGTTTTTCGTTCTGCAATTGGGCGGATCGTCCATCAACAGCATGGTACTGGGCGGGCTGGCGCTAGCGTTGTCCCGGCTGATCGACAACTCCGTAGTGGTGCTCGAAAATATCTATCGCCATCTTGAACTGGGTGAGCCTCCGCGGGTTGCGGCCGAAACGGGCGGTAAGGAAGTGGCGCTGCCGGTGCTGGCATCCACGCTAACCACTGCAGTCGTCTTTTTTCCGGTAACGCTGTTGGCGGGTGTCAGCAAGTTTTTGTTTTCGGCGATGGCGCTGGCGGTGGTGGTTTCTCTGTTCGCGTCCTACATCGTCGCGATGACGGTGGTGCCGCTCTTCTGCGCGCGATACCTGAAGCACACAGAATCGGAACATGCCAGAGGTTGGGGCGCACGCTTCACCGCGGCTTTCAACCGAGCGTTTAACGGCATGCTCGGACTCTACGAAGCGCTGGTTCAACGAGTGCTCCGCGTGCCCATCACGGTGCTTGTGTTATTTTTCGTCGCTTTTGCCGCGAGTCTCCTGCTATATAGCCAACTCGGGTTCTCATATTTCCCGCAAACGGACGCGGGACAATTTGTGATCACCTTCAAGGCGCCTTCGGGAACCAAGCTTACGGTCACCGAGAGAGAAGTCGCCAATCTGGAAAGCTTGATCAAACAGATCGTTCGCCCCGAGGACCTGGCTATCATTGTCGACAACATCGGCGTCGATAACGGTTTCTCCGCCGTTTACACCGCGAATGCCGCGATGCATACCGGATTTATTCAAGTGGGATTGAAACCCGAACATAAGACAGGAAGCTACGAATACATCGGCCAAATCAAGAAACGCATGGCCGCGGAAATGCCCGAGCTGACCCCGTTCTTTTCCACCGGCAGCTTAGTGGATGCCGTGGTCAGTATGGGTGCGCCCGCCCCAATTGACGTGCAGGTGGTTGGAGCGAACCTCGAAACCGATAATCGAGTGGCTCAGGACATTGCGGCCAAGCTGCGGTTGTCGCCCACCATAGCCGACGTTTTCATGCCACAGGATCTGGATTATCCGTCGCTGCGCGTGGATATCGATCGCCTGCACGCGGCGAAGCTCGGCCTGACTGAACGCGAAGTGCTCACCAACGTCATCACTTCTCTCACGTCCAACCAGATGATCGCTCCTAATCTCTGGATTGACCCACGCAATGGGAACAATTATTTCCTGACCGTTCAGTACCCGGAGACGCAGATTCGATCCATCCAGGATTTACGATCCATTCCGTTGCATGCGGACGGCGTCGCTCAACCCACCCGTTTGGACATGATTGCCAACATCGAGCGCATCAAGGCGCCCACCGAAGTGGATCACTATCAGATCCGGCGCAAGCTGGATATCTACGCACGTCCATCCAGCGAGAACCTGGGCGCCGCAGCGGATTATGTGCATAGCGTGGTGGACCATCAAGAGGTCCCGAGCAATGTCAACGTGGCTGTCCGGGGCAGCGCGGAGGCCATGAACGCTTCGTTCAGGAGTTTTGCGATCGGACTCACGCTTTCGGTCGTGCTGCTCTACTTCATCCTGGTGGCGCAGTTCCGGTCCTTCATCGATCCCTTCATTATTTTGCTGGCGCTTCCTCCTGGAATTTCCGGTGTGTTGATGGTGCTGGTTGTGACCGGGACCACGCTCAACGTAATGTCGCTGATGGGAGTGGTGATGCTGGCCGGTATCGCCATGTCGAACAGCATCCTGATCGTCGAATTCGCTCATCACCTGAAGATGGAAGGCCGCGGCGTGGGTGAGGCCATCATCGAATCCTGCCGTGTGCGGCTGCGTCCCATTCTCATGACGTCGCTCGCCACCATCATCGGGCTGATGCCGATGGCGCTCAAACTCGGCGAAGGCAGTGAGAGCTATGCACCGCTGGCACGAGCGCTGATTGGCGGCCTACTGGTTTCGGTGGTGTTCACTGTATTCTTAGTTCCAGCGGGTTTCTCGCTTGCCTATCGAAACAGTGCCGGAACACCTCATTCCGCTTGATGTCGCCACCAAGCTCGCTCTTTCCCTGGGCGTCGGGCGTCACTTAGTGGCGACGAAGACCTTGGCTTCCCGCACCGTCACGAACACCGTCTCGTCGGTCCTGAGGGTCAGGGTGCGGTAACGCTCGTGCGTCATCTCCACCGTGATGGCCTCATTTTGGTCGCTGCTCAATTCCACCCGCACGATGGGCCCGGCCGATTGAATCCGTTGAACCCGGGCGGCCACTGAGTGGCCATTCGACGAAAAGCGTTCGATGTCCAGTTCGTGCGGGCGCACGAACATGCGGGCCGCGTGGCCATTGGCCTCGGGCCGTCCATGAAACAGGTTGACGTGGCCGAGAAAAGTGACTACGAACTCGGAGGCCGGATGGTGAAATACCTGGTCGGGCGTGCCGGTCTGTTCAATGCGCCCCTGGTTCATGATGACGATTCGGTCGGCCACTTCCAGCGCCTCCTCCTGATCGTGAGTGACCAGGACGCTGGTGACGGCCAACTTCGCGTGCAGGGTTCGCAGCCAGCGGCGCAGTTCCTGGCGTACCTTGGCGTCGAGCGCGCCGAAGGGTTCGTCGAGCAGCAGGACGCTCGGCTCGATGGCCAGTGCGCGCGCCAGAGCCACGCGTTGCCGCTGGCCTCCGGAAAGCTGGGAAGGATAATGCTGGGACCAGCGGTGAAGCTGGATCAGGTCCAGCAGGTCATGCACCTTGCGGCGCAAATCCGGCTCGGACGGGCGCAGCTTCCGCGGGCGGACGCGCAGGCCGAAGGCGATGTTCTCGAACACGGTCATGTGGCGGAACAGCGCGTAGTGTTGGAAGACGAAACCGACGCGGCGTTCGCTCGCCGACCGATCCAGGATGTCCTGGCCGTCGACGATCACCTCCGTTTTGGGATTCGGATCGGGCGTGTCGAGCCCGGCGATAATGCGCAGAAGCGTGGTCTTGCCGGAGCCCGAGGGCCCGAGCAGAGCCACCAGCTGGCCCTCTTCCACATGCAGATCCACGTCGCGTAGCGCGACGTAATTTGCGAACGATTTGCTGACGTGCCGGGCGTCGATAGCCATGCTTACGCCACCTCTTCCATAACGTTCTCCATCACGACCGAGCGCTCTTCTACACGGATGCGCCATTCGAGCACAGTCTTGGCGGCCAGGGTCACCAACGCGAGCAGCGCCAGCAAGCTGGCTACCGCGAAGGCGGCTGAGAAGTTGTACTCGTTGTAGAGAATCTCGACATGCAGAGGCAGCGTATTGGTGCGTCCGCGAATGTGTCCGGAGACCACGGAGACCGCGCCAAATTCGCCCATGGCGCGCGCGTTTGCCAGCACCACGCCATAAACCAGCGCCCAGCGGATATTGGGCAGCGTCACGCGCCGGAAGGTCTGCCAGCCATTCGCGCCGAGCAAAACCGCGGCTTCCTCTTCCTCGGCGCCCTGCTCCTGCATCAGCGGAATCAGCTCACGCGCGATGAACGGGAAGGTGACGAAGATAGTGGCGAGAATAACGCCCGGCGTGGCGAAGATAATATGTACGCCGTGGCGCGAGAGCGATTCGCCAAACCAGCCCTGCGCTCCGAAGAGCAGAACAAATACCAGGCCCGAGATGACGGGCGAAACCGCAAATGGCAGGTCGATCAAAGACAGCAGGAGATTTCGTCCACGGAAGCTGAATTTGGCAATGACCCAGGATGCCGCGAGGCCGAATACGAGATTGGCCGCGAGCGTGACGCCGGCCGTGATCAGGGTGAGGCGTAACGCCGACATCGCCAGCGGGTCAGAGATGCTGGTGAAGTAAAACGCGACGCCCTTGCGGAAGGCTTCGGTGAAAACTGAAATCACCGGCAGCAGGATCAGAAGCCCGACGAAGCCGACGGACGCAGCGATGAACGCGTTCCGCATCCATCTTGGCTCGATATGGCGCTCGATATGGCTGTGGTGAGAGCTCACGCCGTCCTCCTGAGATGCCGCGTAGACCACCATTGCCCGACGTTCACCAGAAACAGCAGGACAAACGAGCTGACCAGCATCAACAGGCCGATGGCCGCGGCGCCCGCGTAATCGAATTGCTCGAGCTTGGTAACGATGAGCAGGGATGCGATTTCGGTTTTCATCGGCATGTTGCCGGAGATGAAGATCACCGAGCCGTATTCGCCCAGAGAGCGCGCGAAGGCGGTTATGAATCCTGCCACGAGCGCGGGTTGCAAAGCCGGCAGAATCACGCGCCACATGGTGGTCAATCGGCTGGCGCCGAGCAGCGACGAAGCTTCTTCCACTGCCGGATCCAAATCCTCGACGGCCGGCTGCACGGTTCGAACAATGAAGGGAAGGCCGATAAACGTGAGCGCAATCACGATGCCCAAAGGCGAGAAGGCTGCTTTGATGCCGAGCGGTTGCAGCCAGCGGCCCATCCAGCCGTTTTGCGAATAGATGGCGGTGAGGGCGATGCCAGATACGGCGGTGGGTAGCGCAAACGGGACATCAATGAGCGCGTCGAGAAAGCGGCGGCCGGGGAATTCGTAACGCACCAGCGTCCAGGCGACGATTAGTCCGAAAAATGCGTTCACCAACGAAGCGACGAAAGCCGTGCCGAAGGTGAGACGCCAGGCGGCCAGCGTTCGCGGATCGAAAACGGCTTCACTGAATTGCGACCAGGGCTGCGCTGCTCCCTTCACCGATAGCGCTGACAGTGGGATCAGGACGATCAAGCTCAAATAGGACAGCGTGTATCCCAACGTCAGGCCGAAGCCTGGAATAACGCTATGCTGGCGTAGCCTGGTCATTTAGCTTTGCGGCTTGTAGAGCTGATCGAAAACGCCGTGATCGGCGAAGTGCTTGGGCTGAACTTCCTTCCATGGGCCGGCCACGTCGGTTAGGGTGAAGAGCTGGATGTCGGGGAACTGGCTCTTGTATTTGGCGAGGATGGCGGCGTTGCGCGGCCGGTAGAAATTTTTGGCGGCGATCTCCTGTCCGGCGTCGGTGTACAAGTATTGAAGGTACGCTTCGGCTACCGCGCGAGTGCCATGCTGGTCGACGTATTTGTCCACAACCGCGACCGGAGGCTCGGCGAGAATGCTGGACGAAGGTTTGACGATCTCGAACTTATCGGCGCCGAATTCCTTGAGCGCCAAGTAAGCCTCGTTCTCCCAGGACAGCAGGACGTCGCCCAAGCCATGCTCGACAAAGGTGGTGGTGGATCCACGGGCGCCTGAGTCCAGGACGGGAACGTTGTGGTAGAGCGCTGAAATGAAATCACGCGTCTTCTGTTCATCGTGGCCATCGTGATTCCAGGCGTAGCCCCAGGCTGCCATGTAGTTCCAGCGCCCGCCGCTGGATGTTTTGGGATTGGGTGTGATGATGCTGACGCCTTTCTTGACGATGTCCGGCCAATCGTGAACGGCTTTGGGATTGCCTTTGCGAACCAGAAACACAATAGTCGACGTATACGGTGTGGAGCTATTCGGGAGACGCGCTTCCCAGCCCGGGTTAATGACGTGGCCATTCGTAACGATGGCGTCGATATCGGATGCCACCCCGAGCGTGACCACGTCGGCCTCGAGACCGTCAATCACCGAGCGCGCCTGCTTGCCGGAGCCGCCGTGCGACTGCTCCAGGGTCAGGGTCTGGCCGGTCTTCTGTTTCCAATTGTCAGCAAAGGCTTTATTGAATTCCTGGTACAACTCGCGGGTGGGGTCGTAAGAGACGTTCAGCAGACGTATCGTGGACGGACCGCTGGTGGCCTCGGTCTTCGAGGAGCAACTCTCGAGTAGGAGCGAAGAAAGCGCGAGGACGGTGATGAGAATGAATGTGGGTTTGGGCATGGCTTGGCCTGCTGATTGGTAAAGTTAGTCGATAGACAATATATACAATATGGAGCGCCTCTGTCAATGCGGAGGCGTACTAGGACTCGCGGCCTCGAGCCCGCGTGAAAGGCGATGTGAAGCGGAGGAAACTCTTGTAGAATTAGCTTGCCCGAGTGTCGAGATTCCGGGAAAAGAAGGGGAAAACAATATGAGGGCCCTATGCATGGTCGCTGTGGTCGTCACGGGGATTGTGCCGAGCCTGGCGCAGGCCAATAGCCTGGATTACACCATCGTCGCGTTGCCTGGCGTCCCAACCGGGTCAATGCCAGCAGCAATCAACAACAATGGGTGATTGCCAGTTTCAGTCAGGGATTGCAACAAGGTTATGTGACCCAGCCGGGAGGATCCACCGCGGCCTTTGATTTGCCGAATAGCTCATCCGTTGTCACAGGAATAAACGCTTCCGGCCAGGTCGTCGGCTCTGGTGCTTCGACAGGATTCATCTATAGCAACGGAGTTATCCAGACATTTTCGACGGCAGCGGAGTGACGGCGCGCTCTATCAACGACTCGGGGACAGTGGCCGGCACCTATGGCTCCGCCACGGGCAACCAAGCTTATACCTACTCGAACGGGCGGTTCCAATCTCTTGGAACCCTGCCCTCCTTCACGCAAAGCCTTGGTTTCGGAATCAATGACTCCGGCGAGGTTGTCGGTAATTCAGGCGGTAACAACGTAGAAGAGGCGTTCCTCTGTGCCGACGGTATGATGCAGGGCCTCGGGACTCTGCCAGGCGATTCGAACTCCTCGGCATTGAGCATCAACAACGTCGGCCAGGTGACCGGTCAGAGTTGGGGAGGGTCGGCCGGCAACTTCAACGCCTTTATATATAATCCCGGTACTGGGCTCATGACGGCACTGGGCGACGTGCCGGGCGTGGGCTCAGCCGGACTTCAAACCCCATCAGGCATCAACGATACTGGCGAGATCGTTGGATCCGACATCGTGGGATCGAATGGTTATGTCTTCCTCTATTCTGACGGGTCGATGCACAATTTGGCGGACCTGATAAGCAACGACAGCGGTTGGGTCCTGGGACCACCCGTTGGCATCAATGACAGCGGGGAAATTGTGGGATATGGCACCTACGACGGTGTTTCACAGGGCTATATCCTCTATGCGTCTCCCGAGCCTAACGCCGGTTTTGTTTGCCTCGCGTTCGCAATACTCTTCGGGATCGCCAGCAGGCTCAAGAGGCGTTTGCCAGGCCGCACATAGAGGCCGCGACAGGCGCGTTGAGTTTTAGCCCAGCGATGGGTTATTCTGTTAGCTGTACTAGAATGGCAAATACATTTTCAGCGCTGAAGCGCATGCGCCAGACCAAACGGAAGACGGTGGTGAATCGTCTCCGTAAATCGCGGCTTCGTCACCAGATCCGGTCTATCCGCCGGCTGCTTGCGTCCAAAGACACCAAAGGCGTGAACGATGCGATGCCTGCCACGTTCTCCCTCATTGACCGCTCGGCCCGCTGGGGCATCATCAAGAAGAACACTGCGGCGCGTTATAAGAGCCGGTTGCAAGCCAGGCTCAAAGCGATCGCATAACGGACCGCTCCTCACGGATTAGTTCGTCAGGCTTAGAACCAGTTCTTCCATCACCACCCGATCGTCCGGACGCGTGTCCCTGAGAGCTTTGTCGGCCCAATAGATCTTCTGGATGGCTTTGCCAAGCTTCTCGCCCGGAAAAGCTCCCACCGTTTGATAAACCTGCTCGGCCCGATCGCGCCAGATGCGGATGCCCTGCTGTGAGAATTTGGCCTGGATTTGTTGCGACGTTTTCAGTCCGGAATCGCGCGCCGCGAGCGCCAGCCGGAATTGCGTGGCGAGGAAGGTGAGGGCGAGCGGAAGATAGTCGCCTTCGCGGAATAGGGTGTCCAGGCTGTCGATCGCTCGTTTGCGATCGCCGCGCCCCAACGCGCCCACCAAAGCGAAAATCGTCGACGCTTGGGCGTTCGGAACCAGGGTCTGGATGTCATCCGCTGTCACTTTGCGCGTGCCCGCTGTGTAGAGGCGCAGCTTCTCGATCTCGTTTGCAATACGCCCGGCGTCCGCGGCGAGCGATTCAACGAGAAGGCCGATTTCAGCCAGCCCGATCTGCAGGCCGGCTTCCTTCGCCAGATCCTGCGCCAGGCGGCGCGCCGATTCGAGCGTGTAAGGCCGCAGTTCGACCACCTCCGGGATGGCGGAATAAAATTTCTGGACGCGTTCGAGCTTGGCGCGGTCTTCGCCCTCAAAATCGTAGCGGCTGGCTTCGAAGACCAGCACCACGCCGGGGGTGGAATGCTTCAGATATGCGGCCAGTTCCGCCGCGGCGCCGGTTTCGTCATCACTCGCGGCACGTCCGCGCGGGAGTGCAGTCTCGGCGCCTGAAACCCACACCACGCGATTGGGCGCAAAGAGCGAGAGCGAGCGGGCGTCGTCCAACACATGGGCGAGCGTGGTCTCTTCTAGGTCGTGCCGGCTGAGACCGTTCTCACGATCTTCCGGCGCCAGCACCTTGTCCACCAGCGCGCGCCGGCAGGCGCTGAGTTGATACACCTCAGGGCCCAGGAACAAATACACCGGTGCGGGCGGCGCTTTCGCGACGCGTTGCAGAAACTGTTCAGGACTCAAGAGTTGTCACTCAAAAATTATCCAATATGGAGGTCACCATGTCGCGCGCTACATCTTTGCTCAAGCGCTCGATGGCCGCACCGCTTTCGTCAAAGTACTGCAAGTTGTTGGTCACCGACAACTCGTAGCGTTCGTGCGCCTCAAAATTCGAACGTGAATAAATAACTTTGCCCGTCGACCGTTCCACCAGGCTTATGTCCAGCCGCACGTTGATCTGGAGGCCGCTGGTCCGGCCGGTGGTTTGATCGATCAGGGTGGGATAAGCGATGTAGTTAATCACGGTGCCGCGCAGGACGGCATCGGCCTGGGTTGGATCGTTGACGATCTGATAATGCGTGCGGGAGATCAGTTCGCGGCTGATGGCTTCGGGCAGGAGATCGGAAAGCTTGTAGCGTACCGTAGCGTTTCCGAAGGGCGGCACGGCGACCGTGTGGACTGTTTTCGGCACCAGGTTGGCCTGACCGGCAACATGGTAACCGCAGGACGTGAACCCCAGGCAGACCACGGCCAGGCACGCGCCCGGCCTATTCCAAATACTCACGTACAACCTCCCCAGCGTTTTCGGCAACGATTTGCAGATTGTCCGCCGCGATCCAGAACCACCACGCGCGCGGCTGATTGCGATCCTGCGCAATGGAGCCCACGGTGATGCCACTCTGTCCCGCGACGCCGACGTTGGTGGGCGGCTCGTGATCCTTGGTGCGGACGTCGATGTGGCTGGATCCAAGAGCGTGGAAGATACGGTCCATCCCAGGGTTCTCTTCAAATTCTACCCAGGCTGAGATGCTGTAGCCATGGAATACCGGCGCTTGGATGAGACGCAGGGAAGGCATGGGCGCTCCCGAAGCAGCCAGCAAGCTGGCCAGATGCCGGTCAATCTTCAGCTCAATTTCTTCCAGCGATAGCGGCGCGTCGGAGCCATATTCCGACAACATGTTGAAGCTGACCTGCGCGTCGAATACGGCTTTGGGCAAGGGCTTGAATGAGAGCAAGGCGACGGCCTGCTTTTGCAATTCGTCGATGCCGGCCTTGCCGCGCTCGCTCACAGGCTCAAAGACTTCAATTACGGAGCGGCGGATCGCGCCGGTTTTCTGCAGATGCGTGAGCAGCAGCGCGCTCGCGACGGCGGCCGGGTGCGCGACGGTTTGAATTGGACTCTGGGCGCTGAAACCGGCGGGCTCTACGAGCGGGGCGCGCAGGCGCGACTCGGCTAAATCCTCCAGAGCGCCGGTGAGATCGATCACTACGGGACGAGGTTTCGCCCCTCGGATTCTTTCGTAAGCTTTCTGGCCCGTTTCCTTGGATGCCGCCAGGATGACAATTTTCGCTGCCTCGAGCCCGGCGGATTCAATGGAAGCCATGACGAGCGGTTCTTCGCTGCCGAGCGCGAGAACGCTGGCCGCCTTGGTGGGACCCTCGGGCTCGAAGGAGGAGACCAACTGAATGCTCGCCGGAATCTTACGGGCTTCCAGAAGGTCGTTTACTTCTTTTCCCAGGAGCGTCTCGCCTCCGACAATTGCGATAGAGGGGCGCTTACTGCTGCGATGGGCATGCATGCTAACCAGTTTGATGCTCCGGCTGTGGCGATGGGGGCCGGGGACGGAACAGGCGACGGATGATACCCGCCGCACGAATGACGATACCCGTGCTGACATATAAAGTTGCGAGTGCCAGCAGGACCGGCTGGGAGTAAAACCAGATCAAAACAATGAGCGCGCCAAAAAATATGACGGTGAGCGGCGACCGTGGGCCTTTTAGCTGGATCTCCTTGAAGCTTGGATAGCGCCAGGTGCTGACCATCAGGAACGAGAGCAGAGCGAGCACGCCGAGCCATAAGGCCGAGAGAATCCACCATTCCACCGGCACGCTATCGTTGGCATAAACGATAGCTGCCACCATTCCAGCCGCGGCGGGTATCGGCAGCCCGACGAAGTATTTGCGATCCGGACGGCCCGGGTTCTTGGGCACCGGGTTGGTCTGGACGTTGAAGCGGGCCAGGCGCGCGGCGCCGCACAGCAGGAAGAGGAAGGCCAGGAAATAGCCGGCCCGGTGATCCAGCAGGAACCCGCCGGGCATAACGAACTGCACGCCCCAGGTGTAGGCCAGAACGGCGGGAGCGATGCCGAAAGTGATGACGTCGGCGAGCGAATCCATCTCGCGGCCGAAATCGCTCACCGTATTTGTCATGCGGGCGATGCGTCCATCCAGCCCGTCCAGCACTACCGCGGCGCCGATGGCCTTGGCCGCCACCTCGAAGTGCGGATTGGGGCCGAGTTGCCCGGTTGCGCTCAGCAGCGCGCCTTCCACCGCGCGAAGAATGGCGATGAATCCGAGGAAGATGTTGCCTGCAGTGAAAAGCGTCGGCAGAGCATAGGCCGCACGCCTGGGCCGGCGCGAGGGCGGGCGCGGATCAAGAAACCGCTCTTTGAGAGTGAGGCGCGCCATCAGCTCTGCCTTCGTTGGGCCAGGATGCTGGAGCCGCCCGAGACGCGCTCGCCAGGCCGTACTTTGATTTCCCATTCGGGGCCTAGGAACACATCGACCCGGGAACCGAACTTGATGAGCCCGACGCGTTCGCCCTTTTGGACCGTGTCGCCCAGCTTCTTATAGAAGACGATGCGGCGCGCGATGAGGCCGGCGATTTGGGCAAAGCGGACGCTGGTGGAATCGGCCGCCGTTGTACCGGTGATGGTAACCGTATTGCGCTCGTTTTGCGAACTGGCATCCTCGCGGCTGGCGACCAGGAACTGGCCTTTGGTGTACTCGACGTTCGCGATGCGGCCGGCGATGGGAGCGCGGTTCACGTGAACGTTGAAAATATTCAGGAAGATGCTGATGCGCGTGCTTTCGGCGCCTTTGCCGTCGCCGATGATGCCGACCACTTTGCCGTCGGCCGGTGAGACCGCCACGGGGCCGCCGGGGATGGTGCGATCAGGATCGCGAAAGAAGTAGAGACAGAACAGAGCCAGCACGAACAATGGCGCGGCGTAGGCCGGATTGAGCAGATACCAGAGCAGGGCGCCAGCCGCGGAGAGCCCGAGCGCGTAATAGATGCCGTCCTTTACCATTCGCTAATCCCATTGTAACGGCGGAGGGGTGGGGAACTCAGCATGGAAATGTTTCGGTTTGATGTCAGGAGGGCGAGCGGTGCGACCAGGCGCGCACATGGGGACTCAGGCGGAGGGTGTAAATTTAACTGTGTAAACGGCCGTCAAAGAGATCACACTAAGGAGACCCGATGGCCATCGACCTCAAACTGATTGACAAGCTGCTAGCGGATTATAAGAAGCCAGAAGACATCATTGGCGAAAACGGGCTGCTGAAGCAGTTGACCAAGGCGCTTTTAGAGCGAGCCATGCAGGCCGAGATGACCGAGCATCTGGGCTACGAGAAACACGACCCGGTCGGCCACAACAGCGGCAACTCGCGCAACGGCGCGAGCACCAAGACGCTCAAGGGCGAGTTCGGGGAGATGCCGCTAGAAACGCCGCGGGACCGCAACGGGAGCTACGAACCGAAGATCGTCGCCAAAGGGCAAACGCGCTGGACGGGCCTCGACGACAAGATCATTTCGATGTATTCGCGGGGCATGTCGACGCGCGAGATCCAGGGGCATCTGGAGGACATGTACAAAGTCGAGGCGAGCCCGCAGTTGATTTCCAACGTCACCGAAGAGGTGATGGAAGAAGTCAAGACTTGGCAGAACCGGCCGCTGGATGCGGTGTATCCGATTGTGTACCTGGATGCGTTGGTGGTGAAGATTCGCGACGCCGGGCACGTACGCAACAAGGCGATTTACGTGGCCATTGGCGTGAATATGCAAGGCACCAAGGAGGTGCTGGGGCTGTGGGCAGGTCAGGCCGAAGGCTCCAAGTTCTGGCTGCAGGTGCTAACGGAGATGAAGAATCGGGGTCTGGCAGATATCTTCATCGTGTGCGTGGATGGGCTGAAAGGCTTCCCGGAAGCCATCGAAACGGTATTCCCTGAAGCGGAGGTGCAGTTGTGCGTGGTGCATCAGGTGCGAGCTTCGTTGAACGCCGTATCGTGGAAACAGCGTAAGCAGGTGGCTGCGGATCTGAAGCTGGTTTATCAAGCCAGCACGGTCGCCGACGCCGGCCTGAGGCTCGACGAATTCGCTGTGAAATGGGATGCGAGTTATCCGACCATCAGCCAGATGTGGCGGCGCAACTGGGATCACCTGACGCCGTTTTTCGCCTATCCGGCGGACATTCGCAAGGTGATTTACACCACCAACGCAGTGGAGTCGCTGAACATGAGCCTGCGAAAAGTGATCAAGACGCGCGGCTCGTTTCCAAACCAGGAAGCGGCGATGAAGTTGCTGTACCTGGCGCTGGAACACATCGCCAAAAAATGGACCATGCCGATCCAAAATTGGAAAGCCGCGCTGCAGCGTTTCGCGATTCTGCTTGGCGACCGCGTTCCGAAAGCGGAGCTGGTGTAAATCATCGCAGCATGAACAATCGGAAGAAGAACATTTCTGGGATCGGGGGCTCTGCCCCCCAACCCCCGAGATTTATCGCTTTTGCGCCAGGATTCCTGGACCGGGAGGCGAGCTTCGCTCGCTCCCCGAAATCCCGGCCCCTGAGTCGGCGCTCGGGTTGCGTCTCCGCAGAGCCCTACCCTACGCTCAGGTCCGTCCAGTCTACCAGGGATGCAAGTTTAGAAAATGAGCGGCCGTTTACACAAAAAACTTGACGCGCCCCTCAGGCGGGGTCTATCGCAACTAAACAATTCGCTTCCAGCGTTTGAACGCGCTCACATCATCAGAAGATAGCGCGAACCATTCACCCTCTCCACGCTTATCGGCGAATCGCGTGTGCCAATAAGCTTCGACTCCGACGGGGTCATCCGTCTCGATGCTGTGAATAGTCGTCGGCGGTACTGGGATCTTGATGGCCAGCTCGCTCCCTCGGCGACCGACAGACTTGGTGCGGCCAATCTTGAAATGACGCCCAGATTTCATCAGATAAACGAAGCCGGTTGCAAGCTTAGCTTGTCCTCTCCCATTTCCGGGTGACGCATATGCCGAGGTGTCCTGTTGGTTGCCGCAGAGCGCCAAGACGTCCTCGAATCCTTCTGCTTTGCGACAATATGCGCTAACCGCTGCCAGCAGCTTCTGCTTTCCGCCGAATCGGTTAAACGCCCCGTGATGCGGAAAAGAGCGGTCAGCTCTTGCCTTGCGCCGCATCTCACCCTCGATCGGGAGCCTTCCGAGCTCCCTTGTGAAGCCGACGTACTTTTCAATAAGCACCTCGTCGCTCGTTTTCGTCTGGAACGCGTTCGGAGCGTACCCAGCCTCAACCAGAGCGTCGCCCCATCGGAGCCAAATGTGAGGGTACCAGTCTGACTTCCTTACTCCAGTCGCACCCTTGAAGGCTTGAGCCCCGGGAGCACTGCCGCCATTCTCAATCGCAATGCGCTTTATCTTTTCCAGGATCTCTTGCCTGTTCATTCGGGTTACGTGTGCCCTAATTATGAACTTGCCCTCTGGAACGTGCAACCCGTGTCCCTCGGGGACAGCCAGAAGAGTAGAGTGTACGGAAGCGTTGACATGAAGGACAATGAAGCCATGCGCGGAATTCGTTTTGTCGTCGATTAGAAGGGCCGGAAGGTCGCCATCCAAATCGATCTGAAAATACACGGACGCAGGCTGGAGGACTTTTGGGACGGTCTCGTATCTGAATCGCGTCGCAAGGAAAAGGGCATTCCTTACGAGCAGTACCGCGCGAACCGCTTAAAGCGTACCCGTGCGTGGTTATTTACACGCCTGAGGCTCCACCGCAATCGAGCCGGAATGGATGTTATACTGGAGTATAACTGAGAGACGCCATGCATACAACAAATCTGCGCAAAGTCGGAGGCTCGATCATGCTGGCCGTCCCCCCGGCGTTGCTGGACCTACTGCGTCTTCGGCCGGGAGCCAAGGTCGGGATTGCAATCGAGAGCGGGCGGCTGGTGGTGGACCCACAGCCACGTCCTCGCTACACCTTGAGCGAACTCCTGGCTGAATGCGATCCAAAGGCTCGGCGCACCAAAGAGGATCGCGAATGGCTTGACGCCAACCCCGTGGGCCGCGAACTGATCTGATGAAACGTGGCGAGATCTGGCTGGTGGGGCTGGATCCCACGGAAGGGCACGAGAAAAGGGGCCGACGCCCGGTCCTGATCGTATCGCCGGAGGCCTTCAACCGAGTCACGAAGGTATCAGTGATCGTACCGATCACCAGCGGCGGGAATTTCGCGCGGGCGGCCGGGTTTGCCGTATCGTTAGCGGGTGCCGGAATCAGGACCACAGGCGTGGTCCGGTGCGATCAGCCTCGTGCACTCGATCTGGGCGCGCGCGGTGGCAAGAGGCTGGAAAGCGTGCCTGGCGAGATCATGGACGAGGTGCTGGCAAGGCTGGCGCCGATCTTCGATTACTGACGCACCAGTGCGCTCAACTTGCCGCGGCTGCCGCCGGGAGGTCAAGGTCCAACCCGAAATCGGTTTTGACGCGCTGACGAAAACCGTCGGCGTCCAGCGCGCTGAAATCCACCCACTGTTCGTCGGTCATACCAGCGCGCCAGCTCAGGAATGGCTCGGCATCGGGGCCCACGGGATGCCGCAATTTCCACGTGCCGCTTTCGATGATATTTCTGATGGCCACACCGACGATGGACGGCGGCACCGGCTGCTGGAGCGCGGCGCTGAACAATGCTCCCAGTTGCCGGCCCTGGCGATAGTTCGATGCCGGAGCCACAGCGATGGCGTGCGGCATCGGCGTATCGATGATTCCGGGCTGCACAATCGCAACGCGCACGCCGAATGGTTTCATCTCGCCCGCCAACCCTTCGCTCAGTGCTTCCAAAGCATACTTCGATGCCGAATAGGCAGTAATCGGCGAGCACGCGATTTTTCCGGCCACCGAGGTCACGTTGATGATGCAGCCACTCCTACGCTCGCGCATGCGCGGCGTCACCTGCTGAATCGAGCGCAGTGCTCCGAAGTAATTGGTCTCCATGATGGCGCGGACGTCTGCCAGGGGAAGTTCCTCCACGGAACCATGCCGTTCGATTCCGGCGTTGTTCACCAGAATGTCAATGTTCTCGTTCTGTCCATAAATGGCCGCGAAGCAGGCGGTGACGGATTGGTCCGAATCGACATCCATGGTGACGATGGAGACCGGCAGTCCTTCCTTGCCGACCTGTTCGCCCAGTTGGGGAGCGCGTGCGGGACTGCGCATCGTGGCGTAGACCTTGTAGCCTGCCCTTCCGAGCTCTAACGCCGTGGCCAGCCCAATCCCTGAGCTGGTTCCTGTGATTAATACCGTTGGCATCGTGACGTTGACTATAGCAGACCGAAACTAGAGTGGCGCTACGGCGTCCTACCTTTGTTCCATAAGTGATACGATGTCCCCCTACCCATGCCCTGCCTACTTCTGATTGTGATTCTGGCGTTTCCGCGCCTTGGACTGGCGCTCCTGTTCCTGTTCACGCACTACCTGGACCGGGCCTTCCAGAGCGTTCTGGTTCTAATTCTGGGCTTCCTGTTCCTTCCCCTGACGACGCTGACGTACGCGTGGATGATCAATAGCCACGTGGCCGTGCAGGGGATCAATCTGCTCTTTCTATTAATCGCAGCGCTGGTGGACTTGGGAGCGCTCGGCGGAGGGTACAGCCGGCGCCGGACCTGACCCTTCTGGAGGCCAACTTGACATGCGCCCGACATGCTATACTGGGGACTCATTTGGAATGTTTGATCCTGCTAACTTATTGATTTTAAAGTACTAACCTCATAGAAGCGTCAGATTCTCTTAGTTTTCAGCGACTTCCAAGACAGGCGGTTTTCAACAGAAAACCCACAGGGAGGATTCACCCATGAAGGATTTTCTATTGGTCGCAGGACTGTTGGCAGCTCCCGCTACGGTAAGCGTTCAGCAGTACCACGCAGCGCCGGAAGTGAAGCAGAACGACCCGAGATTATCCAGGCTTCAGAAGTACTTCGGCGATCGCGACTGCCCGCTGCGGGATTCGGCCAAGGACTTTCTGATTGCGGCGGACCAGAATCAGCTTGACTGGCGCCTGCTTCCCAGCATTTCGATCATCGAGTCCAGCGGAGGCAAAGACTATACCAACAACAATGTTTTTGGCTGGGGTTCGGCGAAGGAGAAGTTCACTTCAGTTCGCGCGGGAATTCACTATGTTGCCGCTCAGCTAGGAAAATCAAGAAGATACAAGGGCAAGAACATCGATGCCAAGCTGCAGACCTATAATCCCCTGCCAGAATACCCCGCGCGTGTAAAGGCCGTCATGCGGGCCATTGGTTCCAGCGCCCCGCGCTTGATGGCTGCCGATTAAGGATGGATGGCTGCCGATTGACACACTTCCACCCTCAGACGGTCGCGATTCAGTTACTCGGGGGCCTAACTGCCCTGCATCACCTAACTGCCCTGCATCATATGGACACCCCAGTACAGGGCGCCGAAGACGATCACGGCAATTCCAATCCCTAATACCCAGCGCATTACCCGCTCGGTATTGGACATGCTTTTGTGAGCGTCCAATTTCAGTTGCTCGTCGAGGCTTTCAAACATAGACAACCTCCCTGGGAGTCCGGTTCTTATATGAGTCCGGCCGGTATTTACATGAGTCCGGTATCGAGCCACTGCAATTATATGCCTGAATTCAGGGAATTGACAGGGTCATCGTAAGCCTGTTTTCAGCGTTTTTCTGAAGATAGAAAATGTTACAAGCTCATGCGTTCGAGCTTGCGGTAAAGAGTCTTACGCTCGATGCCCAGGATTTTAGCCGCGCGGCTTTTGTTCCCACCCGTGGCGGCCAGCACCCGGCGGATCTGATCGGCCTCGGTATCGGCCAGCGTATCGCTCGCGGTGTCGCGAGGCTCGGTAAGGTCGATGGCTTCACGAACCGCCGGATCGTCGATTCGCCCTTGCGGAGTCACAATCACCAGACGTTCGATCATGTGCTGCAGTTGGCGCACATTGCCGGGCCAGCTATAGTCTTCGAGAACCCGCAGCGCGGATTCGGTGAGCCGCGCCTGCTGGCGGTAGCGCTCGTTGTATTTCCTTAAGAAGTAGTGGGCCAGCAGAGGAACATCCCCGCGGCGCTCCACGAGCGGCGGAAGAATGACGCGCACCACGTTCAGCCGATACCACAGGTCCTCTCGAAACTTGCCCTGCTCCACCATCTTCTGCAAATCACGATTGGTGGCCGCCACCACGCGCACGTCCACTTTTTTCCCGCGCGGCGAACCCAGCGGACGGATCTCTTTCTCTTGCAGGAATCGCAGCAAGTTGAGCTGGAAGCCCAGTTCCAGATCACCGATCTCATCCAGAAAAACAGTCCCGTTGTTGGCCGCTTCGAACACCCCCATGCGGTCGCGATCGGCGCCGGTGTACGCGCCCTTGAGAGCGCCGAATAGTTCGCTTTCGAGCAACGACGGTGCGATGGATCCGCAATCCACGGGCACAAACGGCTGACTCGCGCGCGAGCTGTTGTTGTGGATCATGCGCGCGATCATTTCCTTGCCGGTGCCGGTTTCGCCTTCCAGCAACACCGTGGCGTTGGTGGGCGCGACCAGCGAGACGGTCTTGTAAATGTCGATCATCTTGGGGGAACTGCCGATCATCTCGCTTTCCGGCAGATCCTCGACCTCGGAATCCTTGTCGTCCTCATGCTGGCCAACCGAAGCCTCCGCGCGCTTGACGGTGTCCAACATGCGGTCCAGCTCGAAGGGCTTGGCGATATAGTCGAACGCGCCACCTTGCGTGGCTTTCATTACCGTTTCGATGGTTCCGCGCGCGGTCATCAGAATTACGGCGCATTGGGGATTCTTTTTGCGGGCCGTTTCGAGCACATCCAGGCCGGTGCGCTCGTCGACATATATGTCCGAGATGACGATCGGATAGGCATCGTCGCGCAAACGCTCCAGGGCTTCGCGCGTGGAAGACACGGCGTCTACCGTATAACCTTCCAATTCCAGAAAAGTCTGGATGGTATTTCGAACGGAATTATCGTCTTCGACTACCAGGAGTCTCTGCACACTGCCGCCTTTATTCTATTAGACTAGACTGACACAGCCGGAGGCCGCGACGCGCGGGAGCGGGCGGCGAATACCACGGCGAAGCAGGAGCCCTGCCCTGGCTGGCTGGTCACTTCCATCTTACCGCCGTGGTGCTGGACAATCTGCTCGACGATAGAAAGGCCGATGCCGGTGCCCGCTTCGCCGGAGGCTTCGGCCCGCTTGGTGCGGTAGAACTTCTGGAAGATCTGACGGATCTCCTTGGCATCCATGCCGATGCCCTGGTCTTCGACCGAGAGACGCAGACGCGTGCCGTCGATCCGGCAGTCCACCGTGACTTGAGTGTCGGGGGGCGAGTATTTGATGGCGTTGGTGAGGAGATTGTAAACCGCATATTCCATCAGCTCGCGATCGCCTTCCATGCCTCCATCCAGCGCTTCGCTAACGATGCGAATGTTCTTGCGTTCGGCGAGCGGACGGGCGCGAGCCACGCAGGTCTCGACAATCTCGCGAACCTCGAACGCCTCTTGCTTCAATTCCATTTGGCCGTCCGAGAGCCGCTCCACATCCAGGAAGGTTTGGATCATGCGCGCCAGGCGCTTGGATTCCTGGTTGATCATGTCGCTCATCTGCTTGCGCTTCTCTTCACTCAGGTTGTAGCGGCCCATCAGTTCGCTGGATCCCTGAATGGCGGTGAGGGGCGTGCGCATCTCATGCGTGACGAAATGAATCGCCTGCTGATACTGGCGCCGCTCGGTCTCGGCTTTTCGCAGCGCGCGCCTTACGACAAAGTGCTGGTAGCTGGCGGCGGCGATGGCCGTTAGCCAAGCCGAAGCGAGTGGAGCAAAGAACGGAACGACGATGCTTTGCCGGAACAGGAGGAATGGCGTGGCGGTAACGGCGGCCAGTAACACTCCGGCCATGGCGTAAGCCGGCAAACCCGAGAGAAACCCGAAGATCAGTCCGGCGATTACGCCGACGGCGATCGAGAATCCCAGCACCGAGAGATTCGACGCACCGGTAAAGAATTTGCCGCGCTCCAGAGTCTCGAAGAGCTGCGCGTGCACCTCAACGCCCGGGATGCGGCCCTGGCCGTAGGGCGTGGCTACGCGGTCATAGGTCGCAGATATGGACGTCACGCCGACGAAGACGGCTTGCCCTCGAAAGCGCTCGGCTAGTTCGGGTTTCTTTACCAGGTCCAGCAGCGAGACTTGCGGGACCGGCTCGCGCGAGTAGAGCACCCGTAAAGCGCGGTCGCTTTCGGATGTTCGCGGCGCGGGAATCACTTCGCCTCCGATCTGAATGTCGTCCGGCGATTCGAGGATCTGGCCCCCGTGAGCCAGGCGGAACGTCTCCAGGCCCAAGGCCCAATGACGCTCTCGCTCGGTTCGTTCTTCAAGCGGGATCTGGCGCGTGACGCCATCGCGGGAGTTTTCGTCGGAGCGGTCGTGGCCGAGCGCGGTGGCGGCCCGTCGAAATCCCTCCAGTGGGTCTTCCCAGTGCTGGCCATTCTCGAGATGCGCCACCAGCACCAGATTTTTTGTGGCTTGCATGGCACGCAGCAGGCGATCGTCTTCCTGCCGGTCTTCCCGGTCGGCGAGCACCATGTCGATGGCCACCACTTTGGGCTGCACCGGAGCCAGCCGTTCCAGCGCCTCGGCCAGCATGCTGCGGTAGGCTCGCACGCCGCCCATGGCGCTATAGGTGGCGTCGTCGATAGCCAGGATCAGGGAATGGGCCGGCAGGGCTACAGGCGGACTGAGGCGGAACATCCAGTCATACGCGTCATCGTCGATTTGGGCCGCGAGCGCCGTCCATCCCAGTGCGATCGCAACCGCCAGCGTCACGGCCAGAATCGCGACGTAACCGAGTGTGCGTTTATTGAGAGACGACGGCTTTTTCAATGTCGTCCGGCTCCTTGGGCAGCGCCGCGCTCAAAACCTTGGCACCGTTGGGCGTCACCAACACCACGTCTTCGATGCGAATGCCGAGCTGTTCTTCGGGAATGTAAACGCCCGGCTCAATGGTGATCACCATGCCGGCTTCGAGCGGCGAGTCGGAGCGCGCGTCATGGACCTCCAGACCCACCTGGTGCCCGATGTCGTGAGTAAAATATTTGCCGAGCGGGTCGTGGTGCGAGTCCTTGCCGTGCCCATCAATATAATCGCGCGCGATTTTCGTCAGCGAATCGCCAGAGCCCGAAAGGAAGGCCCCGGGCTTCACGGCTGCGATGGCTGCTTTCTGCGCGCCCAGCACAATCTGATAAAGCTCGCGCTGGCGTGCGGTGAACTTGCCACCCACCGGAAGCGTGCGGGTGATGTCGCTGGCATACGAATCACATTCGGCGGCCGCATCGATGACCACCAACTCGCCGCGATCCATGCGCCGCTGATTCGACATGTAATGCAGGATGGCGCCGTTCGGACCCGATCCAACGATCGGCGAGTAGGAAGGCCCTTCGCAACCGTCGTTGAGGAAGGTTTCGAGGAAGGCCGCGGCGACGTTGTATTCGTACTGGCCGGCTGCCAACCGCTTCCAAGCCGCGCGGTGCGCTTCGATGCTGACGTCCGTGGCGTGTTGAATGGCCGCGATCTCAGCCTCCGATTTCTTGACGCGTAACTTGGCGATCACCGGCGTTGCGTCAGCGACGTCGCGGAACGGATAGCGCGCACGCAACTGGCCGGCGTAGGACTCAGTCCAAGGCGCGTAGATGCGCGTATGGGAGCTCAACGCCAGATCCAGCTCCGTTTCCAGCTTTTCGATGGGCAGGACGTTTTCGAAGCCCGTGAGTGCGCGCGCATCGCTGTCCGTGGCGGAGCTGCGTTTGCCCGAAAATCGCTCGGCGTGCTCGTTGTGAGACGGCAGGAAGAGCGTGTCGCTCGAAGGAGTGAGCAGCAGTACCGCGCCCGGCTCTGTCCAGCCGGTCAGGTAATAAAAGTTCGCCTCCTGCGCGAAACGGAAGATTCGATCGATGCCCTCCGTCTGCCCCTTGAGCAAAAGCACTCCGTCGGCTCCCGCTTCGCTCAGCGCTTTACGCAAGGCGGCGCGTCGCGCTCGAAACTCGTCCGAGGGAACCTTAGCCTGAAGGACCGCCGACGTGGCGACGCACAGCACGAGCGCGCCACATAAGCCAACCGCTAACCTGCCAATTGCCCTGGCCAAATGCCAATTTTCGCATGCCGTACAAGCGATTGCGCGACAAGCTCATAAAATGGAATTTTCCGATGCAGGCAACGTCCAATTTGAAAACGTCCAATTTGAAAAGGTACATACTCACTGGCGCGCCTGGCTCGGGCAAGACGGTCATCCTTCGTCAGCTCGAAGTGGACGGTTTCAGTGTGGTGGAAGAGGCTGCGACAGACATGATCGCCCTGATGCACGTCCAGGGCCTGGATGAACCGTGGACCACGCCGTCCTTCATTGACGAGATTACCCATCTGCAACGAATCCGCCTGTTGCAGAGTTCATGCGCGCCGGGTGAGGTTCAGTTTCACGATCGATCCATTTTCTGCACGGCGGCCTTGTCGGACTATCTCGGCCGTCCAAGATCCCTGGTTCTCTCACGGGAATTGGAGCGCGTTGTAGCGCAGCAGTTTTATCAACCAGAAGCGTTTTTTATCCGCGGCCTTGGATTTATTGAGCCCACCGCGGCGCGGCGCATCAGTTTCGAAGATGCCATCCGTTTCGAACGCGTGCACGAGCAGGTTTACAGGGACTTCGGCTTTCAGCTGGTCTTGGTTGAACCGGGAGCTCCGATGGATCGGGCGAAGCAGATCAAAGCCTTCCTGCGTGAAAAAGTGAATCTGCCTGGATAACATGCGGTTAAAGTATCTTGTGCCAACCGTCGATATTTCTCAGGTAGTACTGGAGTGACTTACCGGCGTGGTTGAAGACGCGACAATATTCCGCAACAAAGAACAGGTGTTGTATGACCTGTCGAAGGCGCTGCAGTTTTCGCCTGATTCGCTAGTGGCGAATCGCAAGGGGCGGCTTTCCAAAGACCAGGTGAAGCTGCTCGCTCCGAAGTGCATTCAACCCGCGCTGCTCACCCTCATTTTCGCTGTGGCGCCGTTCGTGATTTGGACCTGGATTACCGCCGGCCGCCAGCAGCTTCCCTTTGGAAACGCCTTTCCCGCATTGCTCACCGAGTTGACTCACGTGAAGGATCTTTTCGAGGCCCATGGAAAAGTCGGCGGGGTGCTGATGCTTGGTTCCATCCTGATTTCGCTGGCAATGGCCGTGTTCATGGCCTCCCGAGTGCCGCTCGGGCTGTACCTCGATCTGCTGGACCGTAAGGTGGAAGCCAGGGAGGGCCGGGTGGTGGCTCGCGAAGAGCAGATCAACCGCCCGAACGGACGCGACCCTATCGAGAAATATTATTTCTCCTTGCGATACTTGAACATGCCGGTAAATCTGGCGGCCTACCGGGCGCTCGAAGCGGGATCTATTTACATCGTGTACCTGACGATGAGGAGCGAAATTTTGGTCGCGATCGAGCCCAAAATGGAAGATCCCGCGCCGGCCGTTACCACCGCCGGCAAGCCTTCACAGAAATGATCGGACTCCTTCTCCTTCCAGACGAGCGTGTTAGGAAAAATCATCGGTTTGCCGGGTACTCCGCGCTGTGATACGATAGGTTAGCTTGCATGGATCGCATCCGCGAAGTAGTTCCGCCAAATCCCCAAAAACGGAGTTAACGACAGACCTCGAATGAGCTTTACAGTATTCCTCGGAAACTTGCCTGTCTGGGTTACTAAGGACGATATCAAGTCCTGGCTTAACGCAGAAAACCTCGTCTATGACGATGTCAAGGTGATCCGCAACCCAGAGACTCAAGAGTCCAAGGGATTCGCCTTCATCGACACCCCCAACTCAGAAGAAATGAATTCGATCATCCGGCGCTTTGACCGCGCGCCGCTCGAAGATCGATTGCTGCGGGCCAATCAAGCCCAGCCGCCAAGATCGAAGGGGCCTGGACCCACGGCTGGTCCGGCCGGTCCCGTAAATCGCACTACCGCTGGTCCGCCGCGCCGCGAACGAGGCGGGAAAAAGCACAAACGTCCGCCGCAGCAGAGTGGTCCGCAAGGTCCGCCCAGTGCGTTCGCGGAAGAACTAGCCAAAGCCCTCTAAAAGGCTCTCGCGAGCGGAATCTCGCGCGGGCCTTTGCTCTTTTCTTTCCCACCCTGCCTGTAACGCCCAAAGTAAAGCCACAACATCATCTCTATTTTCAGTGCTATACTCAATGGCACCTGTGTAACGCAGGGGTGCCGCTTTGATCTGCAATCGGCGCGCGCTGGAGGGGTTTGTGAGTTATCTGCTCATCATCCGTTTCCTATTCGTGGTGTTGCTTTCCGCGGCCGCGTGGTACCTGCGCCCTTTCGATTTCGCCGCTCCTTATAACGCGGCGGCAGGCTTCCTGATTGGGACAGCCATCGTTCTGTTCGAAATCCAGGTTCGCAAAACAACGCTCAAACGCCTGTTTGGCGCGGCTTTCGGATCGCTGTTGGGAATCCTGGGCGCGTACATCATCGCGCTGATTCTGGGGCACGCGTTCCCCTCCGGTTCATCCACCATCTCTTTCCTCGAAATCGTGCTGCTGTGCTGGATGGGCTACGTTGGCCTGATGGTCGGCGCCAATAAGGGCGACATGCTCAATCTTGGCGCCCTGGGCGGATTGTTCGGCGGCGAGCAGGTCTCGAGCCAGTCTTTCAAGATCCTGGACACCAGCGTGATCATTGACGGACGTATTGCCGACATCGTCGAAACCGGATTCCTGGATGGCACCCTGGTGATTCCGCAATTCGTTTTGCGCGAGCTGCAGTTGGTGGCCGACTCGGCCGATTCCCTCAAGCGCAATCGCGGCCGGCGCGGTCTCGACGTTCTGCAACGGGTTCAGAAGATGACCCAGTTGAACGTGCAGATCTTAGAAGACGATTTCCCCAACGTGCCTGAAGTGGACATGAAGCTGATCGAACTAGCCAAGGTCTATAACTGCAAAATCGTCACCAACGATTTCAACCTCAATAAAGTGGCGCAACTGCACGGCGTGCAGGTTCTGAACATCAATGAACTGGCCAACGCGCTGAAGCCCGTCGTACTCCCCGGCGAGACGATGCGCGTCTTTATTTTGAAAGAAGGTAAGGAGTATAACCAGGGCGTCGCGTATCTGGACGACGGCACCATGGTGGTGGTGGACAACGCCAAGAAGATGATCTCGCGGACCATCGATATTTCCGTGACCAGCGTATTGCAGACCACCGCCGGTAAAATGATCTTTGGCCGCTTTGACGACCGGGTGCATGCCGTTCACGACCGGAGTCAGAGCCACAGCGAGCGATCGCAAGGCGGTTCGCGCGAGCATCCCTCGCCGGGTACCGTTGCGCCTCAAGCTGCCGAGGCCCGTGGTTCTGGTGTGGCGGCGTCCAGCTAGGATTTTCGCATGAGCGCCTGCGGCTCGGGATTCTCTATGAAAGTCACCGTAATTCTCCCAGCCGCCGGGCTGGGAACACGCATGGGGCGGTCTGTCCCCGAAAAGGCAGGCACCAGCCGCAAACAGTTCATGCTGCTGGATGGGTCGCCGATCCTGCTGCACACCATCCGCAAGTTCGCTGCGACGCCCGCGGTGTCGGAAATAGTGGTCGCGCTCAGAGGCGACGACATGGAGTGGGTGCGTGAATTGTTGAGCGTCGAAAAGTTCGACAAAACGGTGCGCCTGGTGGAAGGCGGCGACAGCCGGCAGGAATCCGTGGAGCATGCGTTGGCGACGCTGGAGCCGGCTACCGAACTGGTGGCGGTACACGACGCGGTGCGGCCATTCATCGAACCGAGCGTACTGGAGAAAGTATTCGCCGAAGCTGAAGAATCGGGCGCCGCGATTGTCGGCATCGTACCGGTCGATACCGTGAAGCAGGTGCATCGCAACAAGATCCGCCAGACCATTCCGCGGGACCGTTTGATTCTGGCACAGACGCCGCAAGTGTTTCGCTTCGATCTGCTGAAGAGCGCCTTCGCCAAGGCGCGCGAAGATAATTTCGCCGGCACCGATGAATCCAGCTTGGTGGAGCGCCTGGATCAAGTGGAAGTCAGCGTGGTCCCGGGCAGCGATCGCAATTTGAAAATCACCAAGCCCTCTGACATGGATCTGGCCCGGCTTTTCCTGGCGGAAGAAATGACGGCCAAGGTCGGAAGCTGAGTGACGGGGTCTTGAGCGAATTTCGAATCGGCCAGGGCTGGGACGTGCATCGCATCGTGGCCGGCCGGCCGATGATCCTGGGCGGAGTGATCATTCCCTCTGAATTCGGCTTGGAAGGCCACTCCGACGCCGACATTCTCTCGCACGCCATCACCGACGCATTGCTCGGCGCTCTCGCGCTGGGTGATATCGGCATGCACTTCCCGGATACGGACCCTCGCTGGAAGGATGGCGACAGCTTGATGTTTTTGCGGCATGCGCGAACACTGGTGGCGGGCCAGGGTTATCAAATCGCGAACGTGGATTCGACGGTGATTCTGGAACGGCCCAAGCTAAAAGATTTTCGAGCAGCCATCCGCGAGAAGCTGGCGGAGACGCTCGGGCTACATCTGGACCGCGTCTCGGTGAAATTCAAAACCGCGGAGCGTTTGGGACCGGTGGGTGAAGGGCTCTCGGCGGAAGCGCAGGCCGTGGTTCTGCTCTCACGGTAGACTGATATTTGATCCCCGCTGCTACCAAAGCGCAAGGCCCGAAGAATCCCCCGATCGTCGGGCATTTAGCCGCCTTTCGCTCCAATCCGCTGAAGTTCCTGATCAAGATCGCGCGCGAGCACGGCGATCTGATCTATTTCAAAGTCGCGCGCCAGCACATGTTTTGCGTGAACCATCCCGATTACGTGCGCGAAATTTTGGTGACTCAGCAGAACAACTTCGTCAAGAGCCGGGGCCTGCAGCGGGCCAAAGTGCTATTAGGCGAGGGATTACTTACCAGCGAAGGGCAGTATCACCTGCGGCAGCGTCGCCTGGTGCAGCCCGCGTTTCATCGCGAGAGGCTGGCAGGTTATGCGGACGCCATGAGCGAATGCGCGGTGCGGGCACGCGAGCGCTGGCAGGCGGGAAGCACGATGGACATGGCCGTCGAGATGGCGCAATTGACGCTGGCGGTGGTAGCCAAAACGTTATTCAGTGCCGACGTGGAATCGGAGGCGTCTGAGATTGGCAAGGCCATGACGTCGACCATCGAGATGTTCCGGTTGCTGGTGATGCCCTTCTCCGAGTATCTGGTGAAGCTGCCATTGCCCTCCGTACGCCGTTTCGATAAAGCCAAAGCGCTGCTGAACTCCACCATCTACGGGCTGATTCGCGAACGCCGCGCAAACGGGCAGGACACCGGGGATCTGCTCTCCATGCTGTTGTTCGCGCAAGACGAGGAGACCAACGGAGACAAATCCGGTGGCCGCATGAGCGACAAGCAGGTGCGCGATGAAGCGCTCACGCTGTTCCTGGCCGGCCATGAGACCACGGCGAACGCGCTCACCTGGACCTGGTATCTGTTATCGCAACATCCGGAGATCGAGGGCCGCTTGCATCGAGAGGTCGATGCTGTGCTGGGCGGCCGCGCGCCCGAACTAGCCGATGTGCCCCAATTGCGCTACGCGGAAATGATCCTGGCGGAGGCGCTGCGATTATATCCGCCGGCTTGGGCCGTCGGGCGCATGGTGAAGAATTCGTTTGAGTTGGGCGGCGTGGAGATTCCCGCGAAATCGATTTGCCTGCTGAGCCCGTACCTGATGCATCACGACGGCCGGTGGTTTCCCGAGCCTGAGAAGTTCGATCCCGAGCGCTGGACGCCGGAGGCTCGCGAGGCACGGCCCAAATTCACTTATTATCCGTTTGGCGGCGGCACGCGCGTTTGCATCGGCGAACGTTTCGCGTGGATGGAAGGCGTGATCCTGATGGCCGCCATCGCGCAAAAGTGGCGCTTTCGACTGGAGCCGGGCCAGCGCGTGGAGCCACTGCCGCTGATTACCCTGCGCGTCAAGAACGGCCTGCGAATGACCGCCGAGCCGCGTCGGCGCGGCTAGAGAACCAGTTTGCGAAGCACTGCCCGGGCCGGCGCGCCGTCCCCGCCCATAATCTTCAGTGGCAGGCAGACCAATTCATATTCACCCGGTTCGACGTGCCCCAGCATCAGCCCTTCGATGATCCAGATGCCCGCTTCGAGCAGGGTACGGTGCGTTTCGGCGCCGCCTTTCTCGAATCCGCCCACGGAGAGATAATCCACGCCCACGGATTGGACGGCGCATTCCGCCAGGTACCGGGCGGCTTCGGGCGAAATGCAAACGTATTTCTCCTGGAAGGCATCCGTTTTCCAGACATACTCAGAATTCCGGGTCTTGAACAGGACCCGCTCACCTTTGCCGAGGTGCTGCGCTGCGAGCTCTGAAGTCCGGATTACTTCAGGATCGCGAATTTCAATGACACGCGCCCTTCCAATGCCCGCGGCGATGGGCATGCTCTCGATACCCGCCGCGTCCCGCAGATAGTGCCGAGGAGCGTCCATGTGGGTTCCGATATGCGCCGAACTTCGAATCTGGGAAAGATTGCATGGGTCGCCATTCGCGATCTGCAGCGTGTCGATCCTTTCGAACGGGGCATCGCCGGGCCAAGCGACCATGCCGTTGCGAAGCGGCGCCGAAATATCGATCCAACCGCTAGCGGTACTCACGATGCAACGGTAACCACATTCTTGACGCCGCCAGCCTGGTCCTGAAGGGCATCGAGCGCGCGCTCCAGCGGGAAACGCGCGGTAATGATCGATCGCAGCGCGCCGGGCCAGCGTTGCGCGAACACACCGAGGTGCTGGATGGCGGATTGAAACGCTTGCGGAGGCGCATTCACGCTGCCCAGAACCAGTTGGTTGTTCAGCACCATGTTGCGCATGATCTGGTCGGTATCCACGGGAATGGGCGCCTTGTGGCCGGGCACACCCGTCAATACGAAAACAGCATTGGGCCCCAGATATTTCAGCACATCGAACGCGACGCTGGACGCGCCGGTGGCTTCATATACCACGTCGATAGGCCCAACCATTCTCGCCATTTCTTCGGTGGAATGCGTTTCGGCCGCGATGTAGGGGATGCCGATGGCATCCAGGATTGGATTCTTCTCCTCATGATTCGCGGACCGCGAATAGACGCTCACCTCGAAGCCTTCCACCTGGAGCGCCATCGCTCCCAGAATGCCCACCGGCCCCGCGCCGAGCACCACCGCGCGATGCAGCCGGTCCCACGGGAGGCGGCGCTGCACCGTCGAAAGTTGCTCCAAGGATTTTTCGGCGATGGTCAACGGTTCCACCAGCACCGCAACCTCGCGCAACTCGCGCGGTACGGGATTCAAATAGCATTCTTCTTCCACCACCTGTTCGGTCATGTAACCGTGGTTCTCTTTGATGCCGCGCTCAGTGTAATCTCCCGTGTAGCAGAAATCCTGGCGGCCGCGGCGGCAGGCCACGCATTCGGCGTGCCGGCAGGGGCGCCGGACCGTCATGATCACCAGATCGCCGACCTTCACTTTGGTAACTTCGGAGCCGATCTCAACCACCTCACTCAGCGATTCATGGCCGATGATCAGGTAATCGGAACCCTCTGGCGGCGTGCCGAACTGGAACGCAATGATCTCGCGATCGGTTCCGCAGACGCCGACGTCGAGAACGCGCATTTTGGCTTGAGTGGCCGAGGTGAGCACAGGTTCCCGATGATCGATGACGTGAACCTGGCGTGCAGCGGGGAAGACGGCGACGGCGCGCATAGCTACAGGATAAAGGGAATACGAGGGAGACGAGGAATACAAGGAATACGAGGGAATCAGAATTCAGAATTCAGAATCGTGGTGTGGATTTGCCCGTTGCCCCAAGTGCAGTGGCGGCCGACGCCGGTCCAATGAGCAGCTTCGAGGTAGGGCATGAATTCGGCCAGATCGCCTTCGAATTCCGCGAATCCAACCAGGCCGCCGATCCCATGCCGCTGTCCGGTTCGGCCGCTGCGGCGTTCCACTACCACTTGCCGCAATTCGCTTCGCACGGTTTTGATGGATCGCGCGCGTTCGGCGAGCCCGCTAAAATCGATTGCAAGCGGACCCGCTCCATACAGGCTGCGCAAGGTGCTGACGCGATCCCGCGCCCGAGCCAGCAAAACGGAGAACTGGCCTGCAGCCAGTTGGCCACTGGCCTTGAGCTCGGTGGGCGTTTCAAACTCAACGCGAATATGCGAGACCGGGGCACGTGGAGCATCCAGATCCACTGTAACTGGGCGGCGCTCCACGGATACGACATCAGCCCAATACGCGAACGCCTTGGTGAAGAGATCCAACCCGCCGTCGAACAAGTGAAGGTCGAACGAGAACTGCTCGCCCGGCTGAACGACGCGATCATTCAAGGCCGCACAACGAAGCGCGAAGGGCCGCGGCCAATTTGATAAGCCGCTCGGTCCCGCGCTCGAGGCCGCCGGCTCGAAAATACGCTGGTAGTCTTCCTCGCACGCCACTTCACGCAGTGCCTTTCCCAGCGCGCCACGCAATACATTGCCCGCCATCCCAGGCGGAAATTGAATGACACGCCGCGCCGCAAGGTGAAAACGGCACGCTTCCAGATCGAAGGTCACTTGAGCAGTTCGCGGATCTTGGTGGCCAGCTCTTCGGTGGAGAAGGGTTTCTGCAGGAAGTGCGAGTCGCTCTCGGCCTGGGCATCGCCGTAGCCGGAAACATACAGTACTTTCATATCCGGCCGGTGCGCGATGAGGCATTCAGCCATCTTTCGCCCGCTGATTCCCGGCATCATGATGTCGGTGATCAACAGGTCAATGGCGCCGCGATGCCGGTCCGCGGCCGCGATAGCGTCCTTAGAAGAAGCCGATGCAAGAACCTGGTAGCCGTGCCGCTTCAGCATGGTTTCCACCACGCGCCGCACCGGATCTTCGTCCTCCACCAGCAAAATAGTCTCGGTACCGCGCGGCGCTCGCTTCTCGGCGGGTAAGTCCGTCTCGTCAGTCGCTTGCTCGGTGACCGGCAACTCAACATGAAAGGTGGTTCCCTTGCCGGGCGTGGAGTCCACGCGCAAGTCGCCGCCATTTTCCTTGATGATTCCGTAACTGGTGGCCAGGCCCAGCCCGGTGCCATGCTCCTTGGTGGTGAAGAATGGCTCGAAGACGCGAGAAAGCACTTGCGAATCCATGCCGATGCCGTTGTCGCTGATCGAAATCGTCACGCAGTCCCGGTTTAGCTCGCGAGCATTCTTGGTTTCAATCAGCAGCCGGCCGCCGGAGGCCATGGCGTCGCGGGCGTTCACCACCATATTCAAGATCACCTGTTCGATTTGTCCCGGGTCCGCACGCACGGTCTTCAGCTCAGGGGCCAGCCGGACCGTCAATTCGATCTCTTCACCCAGCACGCGCCGCAGCATCCGTTCCATTTCCTTCACCAGCGCGTTGAGATTGACCAGCGATGCGCGGACACCCTGGCGGCGGCTGAAGGCGAGCAACTGGCGCGTAAGGTCGGTGGCGCGCTCGGATGCCTTCACCACCTGCTCCAGATCCTGGCGCGCCGGATCGCTCGAATGCATGGCGTCCAACAGCATGTGCGAATACCCGGTGATCACCATGAGCAGATTGTTGAAGTCATGCGCTACGCCCCCAGCCAGGCGGCCCACCGCCTCCAGCCGCTGCGAATGATGCAATTGTTCTTCCAGACGTTTTCGCTCCGTGATGTCGCGTGCGTTGACCACCATTCCATTGACCCCCGCGACGTGCGAGAGATCGCGGGAAAACGATTCGAGCATGCGCCACGTTCCGTCCGAGTGACGGATGCGGCACTCCACCGGCCGTCCATTGTTGCCTTTCACCAAAGCTGTTTGCACGCGAGCCTGGTCCTGGGTGTGCACAAACGACAGAACATTCCGGCCCACCAATTCGTCCAACGGATAACCGAGCATCCGTTCGTGGGAGGGACTGACGTAGCGGATGGTGCCGTCCAGATTGAGGATGCTGATCAGGTCCATCGAATTCTCAATTAGGGACCGATAGTGCTCTTCGCGCCGCTCCAGCGCTTCAATGGCCCGGCCGCGCTCAGAGGCGTATCGTATGGAGCGAACGAGAAGGTCGCCGTCCACGCGCCCCTTGACCAGATAATCCTGTGCGCCGGCACGAACGGCCCGCACCGCGAGAGCTTCATCGTCGTGGCCGGTCAAAACGACGATCGGAATTTTCGGCGCTTCGGTGTGGGCGCGGATCAAGGTATCCAGACCGTCGGCGTCGGGAAGCGACAGATCCAGCAGCATGACGTCGAAGGGTTCGCGGCTCAGACGGTCCAAGGCGGTGGATAATCGGTCCACCTGCACCAGTTTCCATTGCCCGGCGCCGGTATCGCGAACCAGCTCAGTGAACAGGCGGGCATCTCCGGGGTTATCTTCGACCAGCAGGACACGGATGCCGTCCAGGTTCATAGCGAGACGCCCATTGCGTTGCGGCGGGATGGCGGAAGGGTGCGCTCGGACCCCTCCGATCCACACCAGATTTTACAACATGCACGCCGGGGATTGCCGACCGATGTAACTTTCCCCTGCATTCCGTCGTCTGGACGGCTGAGCCTCTCGGTTGGCCCAAACAGGAGTTGAAATGATACCCGACGTTGTGGAATTCGACGAAGAAGCCGGCAGACATGTAAACGAAGAAGGTTACGCCTGCCCGGGACGGATTCTGGACATAACGGTCCGCAGTGTCATCGAAAAAGACGGGCCATTCGGCAGTATGGCTCGATGCCGGGTGTGTCAGCGGGAACTATCTATCGAGACTGACGGCTTGTTTGATCCTTACCCTCCTCCGGTAGCGAGGCCGGACAGCATTTGCGCCTGAGGCGCAAACTGCTGTACCATAGAACTTTGCGGCTCCAGGTGGTCTTCCCCTGGATTTGTCTGCCTGACTGACCCACATTCTTAAGACACACGAAGGATAGTTATGTACGCAGTGATTGAAACCGGCGGGAAACAATATCGCGTGGCTCCGGGCGATGAGGTTCGGGTGGAAACGCTACCGGGCGAAGTTGGCTCGGAAGTGGAGTTCGGCCGCGTGTTGGCGGTGGTGAACGATTCGAACGAAGTGACAGCCGGCGCGGCGCTGGCCGATGCCCGGGTGAAGGGCACCATCTCCGAGCACGGACGTGGCGACAAGGTGATCGTGTTCAAGTTCAAGCGCAAGAAGCAGTACAAGCGCACCATCGGCCACCGGCAAAATTACACGCAAGTGAAGGTGAGCGAGATTCTGGCGTAGGCGCATATGGCACATAAAAAAGGTTTAGGCAGTTCCAAGAACGGGCGCGATTCCAATGCCCAGCGGCTGGGCGTGAAGGCTTTCGGCGGCGAAACCGTGACCGGCGGATCCATTCTAGTGCGCCAGCGCGGCACCCAATTCAAGCCCGGCGAGAACGTCGGACGCGGCAAGGACGATACCCTGTTTGCGAAGATTCCCGGCATCGTGGTGTTTCGCGATCGCGGCCGCTTCGGCAAGTTTATCAGCATCCAAGCGAGCGAATAGCTCCCCTGCAATAGATAGCCTGGGCTGAAAACATCCCAGCCCAACCCCATGTTTATCGATGAAGTACGAATCCGCGTGAAGGCGGGCGACGGCGGCAATGGTTGCCTCGCGTTCCGGCGGGAGAAGTTTGTCCCGCGTGGAGGGCCCAGCGGGGGCGATGGCGGACGCGGCGGCGACGTGGTTTTTGTCGCCAGCCAGCACCACAACACGCTGCTGCATTTCCGTTTTAATCCCGAGCACACCGCCGAGCGCGGGCGGCACGGCGAGGGCAGCAATCGGACGGGCCGCGAAGGCGCGTCCATCGACGTTCCGGTGCCGGTGGGGACTATCGTCTACGATGAAGCCACGGGCGAGGCCCTGCACGATTTCACCGAGGCCGGCGAGCGGTTCGTCATCGCGAAAGGCGGCCGCGGCGGACGCGGCAACCAGCACTTCGCCACTCCCACGCATCAAGCGCCCACCGAGCATGAGCCAGGCCATCCCGGCGAAGAGAAGCGCTTGCAGCTGAAATTGAAACTGCTGGCCGACGTGGGGCTGGTGGGCTTCCCGAACGCGGGCAAATCGACGCTGATCTCGCGCATTTCGGCCGCCCGGCCTAAGATCGCGGATTACCCATTTACTACGCTCGAGCCGAACCTGGGCGTGGTCAGCGCGGGCGACGAAACCTTCGTCGTGGCCGACATCCCGGGCTTGATAGAAGGCGCGCACCTGGGGCATGGCCTGGGCGTCCAGTTTCTGCGGCACGTGGAGCGCACGCGGTTGCTGGTTCACCTAGTGGATGTGTCTGAAAGCAGCGGACGCGATCCAGTGGACGATTTCCGGATCGTCCTGGAGGAACTGGAGGGTTTCAGCCCCGATCTGGTTAGGAAACCGATGTTCGTGGTGGCGTCTAAGGTGGACGTGGCACAGGACAGGACGCGGATTGAGGCCCTAAGGGCCTTGGCTGCGGAGAAGCAACTGCCCTTTTATGAGATATCTAGCGTGACCGGGCAGGGGATTGAGGACCTTAAGTATCATTTGGCTCAATTTCTTTCAAAAACTGTCGAAGAGGAACTTAAGCAAGATTAGGTTTGAAAGAAGCTCTTCATGACCATTGGAATGATCTCCTCGATACAAGGGATGCAAACGGCGGAGAACCAATTTAACCAGGCCGCCAACAACATCGCTCAGTCGGCTTCAGCTCCGACGCCCGAGGGCGACACGGTGGACCTGAGCGCGCAGGCCGTCGCCTTGATCCAGGCCAAGAACAGCTTCGAAACCAATACCGCGGCGCTGAAGGTGGGCGATCAGATGACGCAAACGCTGTTGAATTCGATCAGCTAAGCCGCCGCTGATTGAAGTGGAGCCCGCGCACCCCTATTCTCGCGTTGCAGTCACTACGCGAGCCTTCAGTTTGGATTGCCATTCCGCCGCCTGGTCGGCTTTGTGCCAGTCCTCATACAAGCGCACGATCGAGTCACCAGCGGAATCCACGTCCGGCCGACTGATCGCGGGGATCTTATTCCAACGCTCGATAAGTCCCTGGTATCCGGATATCAGAAGTGGCTCGGCGTCTTCGTACCGTCGTGCACCGGCGACACTCTGCCCTAAGAAGCTCTGCGTGTTGAATCGCTGCCACGTCTCAGGCCTGGTCCTTTGATAAATATTCCAAGCTTCGCGAAAGCTGGGTTCCGCCAGAGCGTACCTGCGTTGCTGGAGCCGGGCGCGCCCCAACCATACCAAAGAACTCAGTGTCCCGGGATGCTCGTTACCGAGCACCCGCCGGTCGCCTTCCAGTGCCTGAGTGAATAATTGTTCCGCGCCGGCATAGTCGCCTTCATAGAATTTGACGGTACCAAGTAAGTTCACGGTCGCCAGCGTCTCAGGCCGGTCGGGGCCAACTACGCGGCGTTGCGTTTCTAGCACACGCTTCAATGTTGCCTCAGCCTCCGGATACTTGCCCTGATTCAGGTAAACACGGGCCATATCCGTCATATCTATTAGCGTGTAGGGATGTTCGGCGCCCAGCACACGGGTATCAAAGTCCAGGACCTTGCGCTTGAGCGACTCCGCCAGTGCGGTTTTTCCTTCTTCCAGGTACAGCCCGGCCAGGTTGGACGTGATGATCATCGTGCTGGGATGCTCCTCGCCATAGACATGGGGCGCGGCCGCCAAAGCTTCTCCATAGAGTTGCTCGGCCTGAGCGTATTTCCCTTCATCGCGGTAAAGCTGCGCGAGATTGGATATTGCTCCCAAGCTCTGGGTGTTCGTAACTTTCAGGCGGCGGAAGCTGTCCACGGCTTGGATGTAAAGCGGCTCGGCCAGCGCGAATTTTCCCTCGTATCTATACAGCACTGCCAGATTGTTCATCGCATTGAGTGTGTCGGGATGAAGGTCCCCCAGCTCGCGCCGTCGAAACTCGAGAAACTCCCGGCGGAGCGGCTCCGCCTCGGCGTATTTGCCTTCCAGCCGGTAAACAACGGCCAGGCGATTCATGCTCGTGAGTGTGTTCGGATCGTTCTTTTTCAAAATCCGCCGGCGTATCGCAAGAGCCAGTTCCAGCTGCTGCTCCGCCTCAGGCAGGAGCCCGAGGTCCGCGTAGGTGATGCCGATGGTGTGCCGGATGGAGGCCTCGACCAGGGGTTGCTTTCCGAACTTACCTGGTATGCGTGTGGCAGCCCGGTCCAACGCCGTGCGAACTTCCAGGTGCGGATCGGGCTTGGCGTTCGGCCCCGCCTGCGTACTGGCGCTGGCCTCCGCCAGCAGGTCATTTTGCAAGAATTCGTTCACGGCCCGTGCTTCTGCCTCAGCCCGACTCGCCCGCACGGCCATCCATGTGCTCACGCCGGCGCCGATCAGCAGCACCATAAACACCACCGCCATGCCCACCATCAGCCCGCGATGCCGCCGCGCGAATTTTCGGAGCTGATAGCTGGAACTGGGCGGCCGGGCGGTGATCGGTTCGTCCTCCAGGTAGCGCCGGATATCGGCGCCCAGATCCGCAGCCGATGCGTAGCGCCGCGCCTTATCCTTTTCCAGCGCCTTCCCGGTGATGGTTTCCACATCGCCGCGGAATTGCCGGTCAATAGAGCTGAGAGAGGTGGGATCATCTCGCTGGATCGTCTCCAAAGCAACCTGCAACGGCCGATGGTTCACGTTGTAAGGTAACCGTCCGGACAGGAGCTCGTACAGAATCACTCCCAGCGAGTAGACGTCGCTGCGGGTGTCCATTTCGAGCGGATCGGCCATCACTTGCTCGGGGCTCATGTATGCGAGCGTTCCCACCAGTTGTCCCAGGTCTGTCTGGCGCGTGGCTTGCTCGTCACTTCCAGTTACGCGCGCCACGCCAAAATCGAGAATCTTCGGCTGGCCGGTCTCATCCACCAGGATGTTGCCGGGCTTCAGGTCGCGGTGAATCAGCCCGCGCTGGTGTGCGTGATTCACCGCTTCGCAGATTTTCACCATGAGCGCCAGCCGTTGCCGGGTGTCCAACGAATTCGATTTTGCGTACTCTTGCAGGGAGAGGCCGCGAATGAGCTCCATCGCGAAATAAGGCTGCGGCCCAAAGCCGGTGTCGGCCGTGCTGGCTTCGTAAATCTGCGCGATTCCAGGATGCTGCAGCCGTCCGAGGGCCTGCGCTTCGTGCTCGAATCGCCACAGCCGTTCGCCCGCGGCCAAGCCGGGCTTGATGACCTTGAGAGCCACCAGCCGGCGGGGCTGATCCTGCTCGGCTTCATACACCGTCCCCATGCCGCCTTCACCCAGCAACCGAATAATGCGATACCGGCCGATCGCGGTGGGAAGGGGACGTGCGGCCGCGCCTATGTCGGCGTGCGTCCCGCCAGACATTGCAAGCTCCTTCGCCGCGACCTCCAGAGCCGGCTTCTCAAGAAAAGTTTCGGCGTCTTCGGCGTGTTCCAGCAGCGCTCGTACCGCCAGTTCCAGAGCATCGTCGGCGGCGCAGGCGCGTTTGAGGAACGACGCCCTCGCGCTCTCTTCCAATTGCAGCGCCGCATGATAAAGGCGCTCCATCTCGCGCCAGCGCTCAGGTTCCATGGGGCGCTCCCGAAGTGAGTTCCTGACGCAGCCAGCTCTTGGCCATGTTCCAGTCCCGACGGACTGTCTCCTCGGAAACCGTCAGCACCGCCGCGGTCTCCTTCACGCTCAAGCCGCCAAAAAAACGTAACTCCACGATCTCGCTCTTGCGCGCATCGAAGGCCGCCAGGGTCTGCAAGGCGTCGTCGATCGCGATCAGATCGTTGCCGGACTTTCCCGCCACCACGGCCAGATCCTCCTGAAGCTCTAGTACCGGAACGTCTCCGCCACGTTTCCGCGCCCGGCGGGAGCGGGCCCAATCCACCAGAATGCGCCGCATCACGCGCGCCGACGCCGCAAAGAAGTGAGCCCGGTCCCGCCAGTCGCCTTGCCCGGAATTCGCGAGCCGCAGGTAAGCTTCGTTGACCAGCGCGGTGGCTTGCAACGTGTGCCCCGGGCGTTCCTCAGCCATGTAGCGCCGCGCCAGCCGATGCAACTCCTCGTAGACCAATGGCATAAGTTGCTCCAGCGCGCCTTGGTCACCCTCGCACCAGGCGCGTAGCAATTGCGTTACCTGCGGCACCGATTCCATTCCTCTAACCTCACTAGGGAAATCGTCTGTGGAAGCGTATCACTTTATTTTATTGGTGTTTTCCGCACATTAGGGCGGCCAGGCCGGTGGACTCCGCCAAAAATGTTTTTGGGGGGTGGGTTTTGGCCGGATTCTTGCGACTTAGAAGATGGCGGCGGAAACAAATGCTTCAGCCGCGACAGTCGGCACCTCCGACCCTAACCAGACCGCTCCGCTGAATCTCAACCTTACTGGTTATGACCGGCTCCGGGTCGAATTTGGCGGGTTAACCGGTGGCCTCAACTTCGACATCGTGGTTGAGGAGGGCAGCAATGGCAATATCGCGGGCGCTTGCGGCCTCAACCTGGCGCCATCCGGCGAAAGCCACTCCGATCGGGTCCACAGAACCGGTTAGCCCGAATGTGTGTGGGGCGACTGCGAGTTAACCGCGCCGCGTGGATTGGGGCGGAGCGGAGGCCGCCTCAAAAACGCGCAGGATTCATCGGTGCTTCGCCTTCTCGATCTCCTGTGAAGCGTGACGATCTATGTCCAAGCCTTGCCTTGACGCTTCGGACAAATAGAGAACGTAGCCCAGGATGATTGCGATAGCCACGATCAGCCAAAGTAGTTTCGATTTCAACCGGCTTACTTTACCAACGCGCTCGAGTTGGTCGCGAAGTTGAGCAACACCGACGGGAAAATCCCGAGCACCAGCGTCCCCACCGCAGCCACCCACAGCGTCGCGCTGATGCCGGCGCCGATTGGCTGAACCGATAGCGTCGCCTCGCCCGGCTCATTCATATACATCACAACCAGGACGCGCAGATAGTAGTAAGCTGCCACTGCGCTGTTCAGCATGCCCAGCACGGCCAGCCATACCAGGTTCGCATCGATGGCAGCGCGAAAGATGTAAAATTTCCCGAAGAATCCCCCGGTGAGGGGAACGCCGACCAGCGAGAGCAGGAAGATGGAGAATAGCCCAGCGGTCACCGGCTGCTTCCAGCCGAGCCCGGCCAGGTCTTCGATGTTCACGAACTTTTCACCTTGCCGCGAGAAATGCGTGATCACTGCGAACGCGCCAATGTTCATCAGGGCATACGCGGCCAGGTAGAACATGGCGGCCGCAACCCCGATCTGATTGTGTGCGGCGATGGCCACCATGATGTAGCCGGCGTGCGCGATGGAGCTGTAGGCTAGCATTCGCTTGATGTTGGTTTGCATAATCGCGGCGAAGTTCCCGATGATCATGCTGAGCAGAGCCGACGACCAGACGAACGGCTCCCAGCGGTTGGTAATGGGCCCGAAGGCGGTCATGAAGACTCTGAGGAACACCGCGAAAGCGGCGGCTTTGGGACCGACGGACATGAACAACGTCACGGGCGCGGGCGCGCCTTGATAAACGTCGGGCGCCCAAATCTGAAACGGCGCGGCCGAGACTTTGAAAGCGAAGCCGACGAACATCAGCGCCGCCGCGGTTCCAGCCAGGATCATACTGCGATCAGACCCGCCCTCCAGCAGCGTCGTGCGGATGACGGCGAGATTGGTGCTGCCGGTGGTTCCATAGATCCAGGCGATACCGTAAAGCAGGAAGGCCGTGGCGAACGATCCCAGCAGGAAATATTTCAGCGCCGCTTCGTTGTTGCGCTTGTCGTCGCGCAGATAGCCGGCCAGGATGTAGGTGGCGATGGAAGAGATCTCCAGGCCGATGAAGATCATGATCAGTTCGTTGGCCGTGGCCATGATGCACTGGCCGGTGACAGAGAAGAGGAGCAACGCGTAGTATTCGGATGACTCGGCGTGCTCGCGTTTCAGATACTGCACGGCGGAAAGCACGCTCAAGATGCCGACTGCGATCACCAGCACGCGAAAGAACGTGGCGAAGCCGTCCACGATCAGCATGTTCGAAAATGAGGTTCCCGGGCTTCCATTAGCGACGACAGCGGCTACCAGGGCCGCGGCGAAGGCCAGGAAGGTCAGCAATGAGAGATTGCGCTTCTTGTTCTCACCCAGCAGGCCTTCAATCAGCATGATCAGGGTTCCCGCGACGGTCATGATGATTTCGGGCAGGATGCGGAGGTAATCCGCGCCCGTCGGCATGAAGTTAACGGGCATTGGATAGCTCCCCCGGTGCGTTTATGTTCGGTGGCCGCACTATTTTTGGAGGGATCGCTTGCACGTGGATCTCACGGCGCGCGTCAATCGGACCCAGCAGCACGGCGTTGGACGCGGAAATCGGAGTAAGGAAACTCTGCGTGTAAGTGCCCATCCAGACCATGATCAGAATCAGCGGGACGATGATGGCGTATTCGCGCGCGTCGAGATCGGGCATGTGGTGCGTCAGATCCTCGGAAGCCTTGCCAAAGAAGACGCGCTGGTATAGCCACAGCAAATAGCAGGCCGCCAGTATGGAGCCTAGCGCCGCGAAAACGGTCCATCGGAAATAGACCAGCGACGAGCCCTGCAGAACCAGGTACTCGCCGACGAAATTGCTGAGCGTGGGCAAACCAACGCTGGCGAGCATGGTGATCATGAAGGCGGTGGAAAGCCAAGGAGCGGGGGTCGCCACGCCGCCGTACGCGGAGATATCGAGCGAATGCCGCCGGTCATAAAGGAACCCGACGAGCAGGAACAGTGCGCCGGTGGAAATGCCATGGGCCAGCATCTGGTACACCGCGCCGTCGAGTCCCTGCTGCGTGAAGCTGAAGATGCCAAGCACCACGAATCCAAGGTGGCTCACCGAGGAGTAAGCCACCAGCTTCTTCATGTTGGGCTGCACCATCGCTACCAGCGCGCCATAGACGATGCCGATAATGGCCAGCGTGACAATCCAACCCGCGCACTCGCGTGCCGCGTTCGGAAACATCGGAACGCAGAAACGCAGCAAACCGTAGGTGCCCATTTTCAGCATGACGGAGGCCAGCATCACCGAACCAGCCGTGGGAGCTTCCACGTGCGCGTCCGGCAGCCAGGTGTGCAGCGGGAAGATGGGAACCTTGATGGCGAAGGCGATGAAGAAGCCCAGGAACAGGAATAATTGCTCACTGGAATTCAGCGCAATGGCCCCGCTCTGCAAACCGGTTAGGATCTTGGTGTAGTCGAATGTGCCGGCCTGGTTATACACGTACAGCATGGCGATCAGCATCAGCGCCGATCCGGCCATGGTGTAGAGGAAGAACTTGACGGCGGAGTAAATGCGCCGGTCATGGCCCCAGATGCCGATCAGAAAATACATGGGGACCAGCGAGACTTCCCAGAAGACGAAGAAGAGGAAAAGGTCGAGCGCGCAAAAAACGCCGATGAGTCCGAATTCGAGCAGCAACAGGAACGCGTAGAACTGTTTGATGTGCTTGTCGATCGACTTCCATGACACCAGCACGCAGAGCGGCGTCAGCAGCGTCGAGAGGATCACCAGCCACAGGCTGATGCCGTCCAGGCCCGTGTGATAGTTGATGGCCGGAGTCGAGATCCAGGGTTGATTGTTCTCGAACGCGAACTTGCCGGGCGCGGCGGACCAGACCGATCCGATCAGCCCAAGCGAAACCACAAAAATGGCCAGCGACGCGATCAGGCTGAACATGCGAATCGCGTTGTCGTTCCCCTTGGGCAGCGCCAGAATAATCAGAAACGCCAGCAGGGGGAGAAAAATGACGATGTCGAGGAGCGTCATCGCAGGCCTCCCGCGAATCCGAACGCAATCAGCAAGACGATGGAACCGAGCACCACCCAGCCCGCGTAACTGCGAATGTTGCCGGATTGAATCAGCCGCAGGATGGAGCCGATACCGCGCGATCGCCTCCCGACGCCATTCACTGTGCCGTCGATCAACCCGGCGTCGATGCCGCGCCAGAGTACCGTGCGAGAGCCCTCCACTAGTGGTTCCACGACAACCGTATCGTAGGCTTCATCGACAAAGTATTTGTTAAGAACCAGCGTGTACAGGCCGCCCAAACCTTTCGCGAATGAATCGGCCAAGCCGCGTTTCGCAACATAGAACACGTACGCGAGGAAGATGCCCACCAGGCCCACGCCCGCAGAAAGCCAGGCCAAACCTTCGTTCTCGGGTCCCTCCGCGAACATCGGCTCTAGCATGTGCGGCACCTTGATGAACCCGCCGAATATCGAGAGAACCGCGAGGATCATCAACGGGCCGGTCATCACCAGCGGCGATTCGTGCGGATGCGCGTGGCCGCGATACTCGCCCAGGAAGGCCATGAACCAGGCGCGGAAGACGTAAAAAGCAGTCATACCCGCGGTGATCACACCCACCCAGTACATCCATGGCGCGCGGGCGTACGCAGCGACGAGAATCGCGTCTTTGCTGAAAAAACCGGATGTAAATGGAAAGCCTGAGATGGCGAGAGACGCACACATCAACGTGATCGCCGTGATCTTCATGTGCTTGAACAACCCGCCCATCTGGCGCAAATCCAACTCGCCATGCAGCCCGTGCATCACCGCGCCCGCGCCCAGGAACAGAAGGCCCTTGAAGAACGCGTGGGTCATCACGTGGTAAATGCCGGCCGAAAACGCTCCGACGCCCACACCCAGGAACATGTAGCCAAGCTGCGAAACGGTGGAATACGCATAGACCTTCTTGAGATCCATCTGCGTCATGCCGATGGTGGCGGCGAAGAACGCGGTGGCCAGCCCGATCACAGCCACGGTGTCCATGCTGATGGGAGCTTTCAGGAACAGGGCCGCCGAACGAGCGGTCATATAAACGCCGGCGGTAACCATGGTTGCCGCATGGATGAGAGCCGACACGGGCGTGGGACCGGCCATGGCGTCGGGGAGCCACACATAAAGCGGGATCTGCGCGGATTTCCCGGTCGCGCCCACCAGCAGCAGCAAGGTGATAGCGGTGAGAATTCCAGCGCTCGCTTCCAGCGGCATGCCCTTGGCCGCGTCAAAGACTTTCGAGAAATCGAGCGTGCCGAACTGCCGGAAAATCAGAAACACGGCGAGCGAAAATCCGAAATCGCCGATGCGATTCACGATGAAAGCTTTGTTGCCGGCGGTGGTGGCGTATTGCTCCGTTATGTAGAATCCGACCAGCAGGTAGCTGCACAACCCCACACCCTCCCAGCCAACGAACAGCAGCAGGTAGTTCTGCGCCAGCACCAACACCAGCATGAAGAACATGAACAGGTTCAGGAAGGCGAAGAAGCGGTAGTATCCGCCTTCATCCTTCATGTAGCCGACCGCGTAAATGTGAATCAATGTTCCGACGCCCGTCACGATCATCAGCATGATGGCGGTGAGGCGGTCCACCGCAAAGTCGACGCCGATGCTCAACGTTCCGCTCTGGATCCAGGTGAAGTAATGCTCAACGTACTTGGTTTCGATGGGGTCCAGCGCGAGCAGCGTCTTCACCACCCAGGCGAAGGACAGCGCCACCGATCCCACGGCGAAGGTATTGATCAACGCTTTGGGAATGCGCCGGCCGAAGAGCCCGTTCGCGAGGAACCCGAGCAGCGGAAGGATTGGAATCAGCCAGAGGTTCATGTTGTCAGTACTTCATCGAATTTACTTCGTCGATCATCAGCGTAGAGCGGTTCTTGAAGACCGTGAGAATAATCGCCAATCCCACCGCGGCTTCGGCGGCGGCCACCACCATCACGAAGAAACTGAGGATGTGACCATCCACTTGCTTGAACTGGTAAGAGAACGTAATAAAGCTCAAATTCACCGCATTCAGCATCAGCTCGATGGACATGAACACGGTGATGATGTTGCGCCGGAAAATGAAGCCGGCGACACCCAGCGCAAAGAGAATGGCGCTCAGAATCAGGTACCAGCTCAGCGGGACCGGAGGATTCGGCATGGTCAGACTTCCTTTCTCGCGAGCACTATGGCGCCCACCAGGGCGATGAGGATCAGGACGGAGGTCACTTCAAAAGGCAGCAGGTACGCGGTGAAGAGCTTTCGTCCTACGTCGAGCGTGGTGCCCTGGAAAGCGCCGAAGATCACACCTTCCGATTTCGACTGCATTGTCAGAACGATGAAACTGATTAACACCAAAAACGCGAAGAAGAGGATCATACCGAAATACCTGACGAAGCGCGAGGCCTGGAACGTCGGTGCTTCGGCGCCCGCGTTCAACAACATGATGACGAAGATAAACAGCACCATGATCGCGCCGGCGTACACGATCACCTGGGCCGCGGCGATGAATTCTCCACCCAGCTGCAGATAGAGGACCGCGAGCGATCCCATGACGCCAATGAGCGAAAGAGCGCTGGCTATGGGGTGCGTCTGCACCACTAGATTGATGCCGCACAAAACTGCTATGGCGGCGAAGATGATGAAGATGAGCGCAGTCATAGGCTATTCGGTAGTGAGCGCCTCTATTTTGTAGTCAAGGCCACGATCAAACCGGTGGCCAGCAGGTTAATCATTGCGACCGGGAACAGGCCGGTCCAGGCGAAGCGCATTAGTTGGTCATAGCGGAACCGAGGGAGCGTAGCCCGAACCCAGATAAACACGAAAAGCAGAAACAGGACTTTACCGCAGAACCAGAACAGGGCCATCAAGATGGCTTTCAACGGCGGCACGAACAGCGACAGTCCGAAGATTGCGGCGATACCCAGGAACGCCAGCGCCGTGGCCGGCAAAGTGAATCTGTCCATGCGGCGCGCGGGATTCAAGCCGTGATAGAGCGCGATCAGGCCAGCGATGGCGAAGATCAAAATCGGAATGACATCGGAATAGGGCGCCGGGAATGCCGGCTGCCAGCCACCCAGGAACAGCAGGGTCGCGACGCAGGTAACAGTCACCATGTTGGCGTATTCGGCCATGAAGAACGCTGCGAAATTCATGCTGCTGTATTCGGTGTGGAAGCCGGCCACCAGCTCATTCTCCGCTTCCGGAAGATCGAACGGAACGCGATTGGTTTCGGCGAAGGATGCGATCAGGAAAACAATAAATCCCACAATCTCGGGGAAAAGATTCCAGCGCGGGATGAAGCCCAGCCAGTAACCGCTCTGGCTATTCACCATCTCTCGAAAGCTGAGCGTGTTGGCCAGCAGCAGGGGCGCGGCTACGGCGAGCGCCATCGGCAGCTCATAGCTGATCATTTGCGCGGAGCTGCGCAGGCCTCCGAGCAGTGAATACTTGTTGTTCGAAGCCCATCCGCCCAGCGCCACGCCATACACGCCGATGGAAGAAACCGCGAGCACAAACAGGACCCCGATGCGTAGATCGGTGAGCTGCATCCAGGTGGTCACCGGTCCTATGGTGATTTCGGGGCCAAACGGAATGACGGCGATGGAAATCAGCGCCAGCGTCACCGCTACGAAAGGCGCCATCAGATAGAAGACCTTGTTGACGTGCGAGGGGATCAAGCCCTCCTTGGTGATGAGCTTCACCACGTCGGCCAGCGGCTGGAGCAATCCGTGTGGGCCCACGCGATAGGGCCCCACGCGCAACTGGACGTGCGCGATCACCTTGCGCTCGATCCACTGCAGGTATGCGAGCGTGGTCAAAAGCACGAAGGCGACCAACGCCACCTTGATGAGGGTGAGTACGAAAAAGTTCGCGAGTATCAAGATGAGTCTCTTTACGGCCGCTCGGCGTACAACGCGCCCGGCGCCTCGAGTGTCGAATTCAACTTCTTGGAGTAACGGCCCAAGGTACCCGACGTGAACAAGGTGTCGCGCGCGGACTGAATCAGCTCCGGCCGCGAACTCACCGGTACATGGCCATTCACCGGCGCGGTTTGCACTGCTCCCCCTGTTGCGAGTACGGGCAAAGGAATATTATAACCATGCACGTTCTGGCGAATCTCCTCGAACACTTTGTCGGCGGACCAGATGCCGAGGTTCACGCCCATCTCCTTGGACAGCAGGCCGAGGATTTCGAGATCCGGCTTGGCGCCCATCACCTGCACGCCGCCCTTCAGGCGCTGCACTTCGCCGCAAACGTTGGTCACGGTCCCGTGCTTTTCGTAGGCCGACGCAGCCGGGAACAGGATGTCGGCGCGCGCTGCCGTCTCCGTCATAAACAGATCCTGCACGATGACCAAGGCGTTTTGAGATGCGAGCGAGGCGTGCTTCAGAGGATTGGCGCCCACCACCCATACAACATCCAGATTGCCGGCGGCGAGAATTTCGTCGTAAGCCAATCCCGGAACATTCACCGCTTGATAGCCTGGACCGGCATCTGGACTCAAACCCATGTCGGATGCGCCGCGAGAATTCGAATAATCCACCAGGCAAACGTACTTGACGGGGATGCCGAGCGAATCGCCGAATGCGACCAGTTTGCGGACGGCTTCGCCCTTGATCGCATCGCCGAATAGAATTACCAACTCCGGCTCCTTGGCGAGCTGTTCGCGCAGCGATTCCACATCTTTCAGCTCGTTGCCTGGCGTGGTTACCACGCTCTGAACCGCAAGGTCCTTTTCGCGCACCGGGCCAGGAGTAACGGTATAGACATGCGCGGCGTGATGCCGGAAGTTGGCGCGGACCTGGAAAGCGAGAAACGGGTGCTGCTGCGATAGATCGCTCGAGATCACGAGGATGGCCTTGCGATCGTAAACATCGGCGGTGGTCGCCAGCGCTTCCTTATGGCCGCTCAGTGCATCCAGCAGGGTTGCCACGTCGCCCGTGCGATGGTGATCGATATTGTTGGTTCCGAGCGCCTGGCGCGCAAACTTTTGCAGGTAGTAATTCTCTTCGTTGCTGGTGTGGTTCGAACCGATCACCGCGAACCGGCCAGCGCGCGCCTTCACTTCGTTCAGCTTCTGAGCGGCCGCGGCCAAAGCTTGCGACCACGACACTGGCTCGAACTTTCCGTGCCTGCGAATCATGGGCGACTGCAGACGCTCCGGGCTGTTCACGAAGTCGGCCGCGTAGCGGCCCTTGATGCAGAGGAACTCGCCGTTCAGCCCCGACCGGTCACGATTGTTGCCTCGGATGATTTCGTTATTGCGCACGCCGAGCGTGGTTTTGCACCCGTCGGAACAGTGGGTGCAAATGGTTCCCACGTGTTTCATCTCCCAGGGCCGCGTCTTATAACGATACGTTCCGCTGGTGAGCGCGCCCACCGGGCAAATGTCGATGCACATGCCGCACTCGTCGCATTCCAGATGATCGAAATGATTGGGTTCGATCACCGAAACCGAACCGCGATTACCAACCCCGAGCGCTTTCACGCCCATGCCCTCATCGCAGATGCGCACGCAGCGATAACACAGAATGCAGCGCGGCTTGTCGTAAAACACAACCGGCGACCATTGTTGTTCGTCGATGTGCTGCTTCTGTTCCAGGAACCGGCTCTCGCCCATGCCGTAACGGAAGGTCATGTCCTGCAGCTCGCACTCGCCGCCCTTGTCGCACACCGGGCAATCCAGTGGATGGTTGGTGAGCAGGAATTCGAGCGTGCCTCTGCGCGCCTCGTGCACCTGGGGCGAATCGGTGTGTACCACCATGCCCTCGGCCACCGGCAGCGTGCAACCTACCTGGAGCTTGGGCGTTTTTTCCACTTCCACCAGACACATGCGACAAGCGGCCTGCAAAGTGAGACCGTCGTAATAGCAAAACGAAGGAACCTCGATCCCCACCGCTTTGGCGGCGTTGATCACCAGCGTTCCGGGCGCGGCCGTCACGGCTCGGCCGTCGATCGTGAGATGAATTTGGTCGCTCATGGTTTGTGTGCGGGAAGACTATGCCATCGCCAGTTCCGACGCGTGCTGATAGGGGCACGGCTTGCCGTTCAAATGCGCTTCGAAATCCTCGGGGAATTTTTCCACGATGGAGATGGTGGGCATGGCTGCCGCGTCGCCCAGCGCGCAGAACGTCCGGCCCAGCATATTTTTCGAAAGCTCGCCGATCAGCGGAATGTCGCTCTTGATTCCGCCGCCCGAGTGGAAACGATCCAGCATGCGCTTCAGCCAGGTGGTGCCTTCACGGCACGGAATGCACCAGCCGCAGCTCTCGTGCTGGTAAAACTTCATGATGCGCTGCGCGAACTTCACCATGCAGGTCTCTTCGTCCAGGATGACCGTGCCGCCCGAGCCCAGCATACTTTTCACTTTCGCCAGCGAATCGAAATCCATGGCGATGTCGCACTCGTCGGCCTTCAAGACCGGGCAGGAGGAACCGCCGGGAACCACGCACTTCAACTTCTTTCCGTTGCGCATGCCGCCGCCCACCTCATAGATCATGCGGAGCAAATTGAATCCAGTAGGCAGCTCATAAACGCCGGGTTTGTTGATGTGACCGGAAAGGCAAACCAGACGCGTTCCGCCATTTTTCGGAGGCCCCAGAGCCGCGAACGCCGCGCCGCCGTCGCGAATAATGGCCGGGATGGCGGAAAACGTCTCGACATTATTCAATAGAGTGGGCGATTGCCAGGCCCCCACCACGGCCGGGAAGGGCGGTTTCATGCGCGGCACTCCGCGTTTGCCCTCGATGGAATCGAGCAGCGCGGTCTCTTCGCCGCACTCGTAGGCGCCGGCGCCCGTATGCGTGTAAAGGTCGAAATCGAAACCGGTCTTCTGAATGTTCTTGCCCAGGTAGCCGCGCGAATACGCCTCCGCAATGGCGCGATCCATGGCTTCGATCAGATAGCGATACTCGCCGCGAATATAAATGTAGCCCTTGTGCGAATCCACGGCGCGCCCGGCGATCAGGATGCCTTCAATCAACTGATGGGGATCGTTCTCCATCAGCAACCGGTCCTTACAGGTGCCCGGCTCGCTCTCGTCGGCATTGATGATGATGTACTTGGGCTTGGGCGACGTGCGCGGCACGAAGCTCCACTTCAGGCCAGTAGGAAATCCAGCGCCGCCGCGGCCGCGCAGAGCCGACACCTTCACTTCCTCAATGATCTGCTCCGGCGTCATCTCAATAGCCTTGAGAAAGGCTTTGTAACCGTCGGTGGCGAGATAGGTGTCGAGCGATTCGGAATTCTCGAGACCAAAACGCTTGGTCAGGATCTTGACTTCGAGCGGGCTGGGTTCGTTATAGAGCATCTAGATTAATGGGGACGCCTTGTTTCCAAATTCAGTACGCGCTCTTCGAGCGCCGCCAGGCGTCCGATTACCGCCGAATCGCCGACCTCGAGCGCGTGCATTCGCAGCGCTTGTCCCTTTCCATAGCCGTGAAAAGAGGTGAGCATATTGGTTTCGACATCGCGAACCAGCTCAATCAAGCGATCAACGACCGCCTCCATTTTTACGTCAAGCCTGGCTTCGAGGTCTTCAAGGTCTTTCTTAGTAGCGGGGTTGGAATCTGCCATAAACTTAGTACGCCTTTCTCACGTCCGCGAGCAGTTGATCCAGCTTTTCCGGCGTCACATGATGATGGAAATCGTAATTGAGCTGCACCGCCGGCGCCCAACTGCACGCGCCCATGCACTCCACTTCTTCGAGTGAAAACTGACCGTCCGGCGTCACTTCCTTGTGGCCGATCCCGAGGGTCTTGGAGGCATGTTCATACAGTTCTTCGCCGCCTAAAATCAGGCAACTGATGTTGGTGCAAACCTGAACGTGGCACTTACCGAGAGGCTTGCGATGGAGCATCGAATAGTAGCCCACCACCTCGTCCACTTGCAAGGGCTGCACCTGACAGCGGCGCGCTATCTCTTCGATCAGCTCGTGCGAAATATGCCCGACTTCATCCTGCGCGTACAGCAGCATGGGCACCACGGCCGAACGCGTCCGTCCGGGCGGGTAGCTTTCGAGCAGCTTCGCAAATCTGGCTTCGAGTTCCGGTGAAAAGGTCATTACCGATCCACATCTCCCAAAACGAAGTCCATGCTCCCGAGCGACGCGATGGAATCGGCCAACAAGCGGCCCTCCAGCAGTGGCGCTAATGATTGCAGATTACCGAAACTGGGCGTGCGCATGTACAGGCGATACGGCTTGGATGTTCCGTTGCTCACCACGTAATAGCCGATCTCGCCGCGCGGCGATTCCACGGCTTGATACACCTCGCCGGCCGGCACACGGAAGCCCTCGGTCACAATTTTGAAGTGATAGATGAGCGCTTCCATCTGGGTCTTCATTTTCTCGCGCTCCGGAAGCACGATCTTGGGCGCACTCGCCTCCCAGGCGCCTTCCGGCATGCCTTCCAGCGCCTGTTTGATGATCCGGGCGCTTTGCCGCATCTCTTCCAGACGCACGCGGTATCGCGCGAACACGTCGTTTTCCTTATGTACCGGGATCTCAAAATCGAATTGATCGTAGCTCGAATAAGGCTCGTCCTTGCGGACATCCCACTTCATGCCGGCCGCGCGAATCATCGGTCCGGTGACGCCCAGGTCCAACAGATCATCGAGCGGAACAAAGCCTACGCCCTGCGTCCGGACCTTCCAGATGGGATTGCTGTTCAGCAGATTCTCGTATTCGTCCACCTTGCTCGGGAAGGAGTTGATGAACTTGCCCACGGCCTGCTGCCAGCCGCGCGGAGGCTCCAGCGCCAGCCCGCCCACGCGGATATAGCTGGTCATCATGCGCTGTCCGGAGAACATCTCGAAGATCCGCAGGACGTCTTCGCGCTCGCGGAAGCAATAGAAAAAAACCGTCATCGCGCCGATATCCAGCGCGTGGGTTCCCAACCATACCAGGTGGCTGTTCAAGCGTTGAAATTCGACCAGCATCACGCGCATCCATTGCGCCTTGGGCGGAATCTCAATGTCGCCGATCAGCTTTTCCACCGACAACGCGTAGACCAGATTGTTGGACAGGTTTGAGAGATAATCCACGCGGTCTGTCAGCGTCACCACCTGCTGCCAGGTTTTGACCTCGCAATTTTTTTCGATGCCGGTGTGCAAGAACCCGATGTCGGGCACCGCTTTGAGGATTGTCTCGCCATCCAGTTCCAGCACGATGCGCAGTACGCCGTGGGTGGAGGGATGCTGCGGGCCCATGTTCAGGACCATTCGCTTGCTGGTGGTGGGTGCAGCGATCTGGTCTACGGTCTCGTGGGTCGCGTCAGACGCGGTGATCGAGTCGGTGTGAAGTGTGGATTCACGCATAGCGGCTTCTATTCATCTCTCTTATTCATCCTGGTAGCTGTATTTGTGGCCGTGCACAGGATAATCTTTGCGCAGCGGGTGGCCTTCCCAATCGCTGGGCATCAAGATCCGCGTGAGATCCGGATGGTTGCGGAAACGGATGCCGAACATATCGAACACTTCGCGTTCATACCAATCTGCGGTACGCCAGACACGGGTGACCGAGTCGATCTCAAGCGATGCTTCCGCCACCCAGCATTTCAGCCGGAGCCGCTGGTTGCGAGCAAGCGAATGCAACAGGTACACCACTTCAAAACGCGGATCGGCAGGCAGCCAGTCCACCGCGGTGACGGCGCTCAAGCGCACGAATTTCTGCTGGTCTTTGAGGTATCGGCAAACTGCGACGATTTGCGCGGGCTCAATCCAGAGCGTCGGCTCGTTGTGTTCGGCGTGGCCTCCCGTGATGGCGCCGGGCAATGCGGCATCGAGCGCGGCCGCCACTGCATGATCCTTCAATATGTCAGGCAGCATTTCTTTTGGTTACCTGCGCTCCCTCGGCGTCGTAGGGACTGCCTTCGGACGCATCCCGCGACCAATCCAGCGCGCCCTTCCTCCAGATATAAAAGAATCCTGACAGCACCAGAACGACGAAAATCAGCATCTCGAAAAACCCAAACATCTTGAGCTCGCGATACACCACCGCCCACGGGTAGAGAAAAACGGCTTCGATGTCGAAAAGGATAAAGACGATGGCAACCAGATAAAACTTGACGCTGAAGCGCTCACGCGCCGAGCCGGTGGGCGCCATGCCGGATTCGTAGGGCGAATCCTTTACGCGGTTCCGTACGCGTTTGCCCAGCAGAAAAGAGATAGCAACCAAGGCCGCCGCAATCACTACGGCGATCACCGCTTGCACCAGCACTGCGAAGTAGGTATCGGGATAAGGAATTGAGTTCGGCATTCGCTTTGGTTGGGTTGTGAACTTGGAAGCCCTAACATTCGACTATAATGAGATCCGGCCTCGGCCCGCAACTTTGGTTTCTGGAATTGGTCCACGCGCGATGGCGGCAGAGACAACAAAACAGATTGAAATTGTTGTGAACGGCCAGGTTCGGCCGGCGCCCTCCGGCTACACTCTGAAAGAATTGCTGGTATGGCTGGAAGTGGACCCTGGGCGTGTTGCCGTGGAGTTGAATCGGTCCATCGTCCAACGCCAGGCATGGGATGGGACCGAAGTCGGTCCAGGCTCAACGTTAGAGATCGTACAGTTTGTCGGCGGCGGCTAAGGCGGCTGGGCCATTTCGCCCCCGTCGAAAAAGAAGCACCCACTTGCCTATTGACAGTGGAGACGACTCAGGTAGAATTTTAGATGCGCTCTTGTTGCAAACGTTAGTGGGGGAACATGTTCAAAACAAAGAAAACTCGTTCTGAAGTGGAAGACAATACACGCACGTTTGCCTCAAGCGACGTTTCGCGCATCGCCCAGGTCAGTCTGCGTCAATTGCAGTGGTGGGACGAGCGCAAGGTGGTGTCCCCCCGGCATGAGGGGCACAAGCGCGTCTACCAGTCCGCCGAAGTAATCGAAATTACGGTTATCGCCGAGCTGCGCCGCAAGGGATTTTCGCTCCAGAAGATCCGGCGCGTCCTGCGATTCCTGCAGCGCGAAATGGGCAAGCGGTTGAGCGACGTAATGCAGGCCCACTCCGATCTGCATCTGGTAACGGATGGGAAATCCATCTACCTGGAAGACCAGCAGGAGCGGATCATCGACATTCTCAAGAACGCCAAACAGCCCATGTTCCTGGTCTGCGTCAGCGATCAGGTGCGGCGTCTGGACGACTCGCCCCGTAAGCCGGTAAAGGCTGAAGCGGCCGCCGCCGGAGCCCGCCGCTCGGTACGCAGCGCTTAAACTCCTGGGCATAACTCCTGGGCACAACGCCTGGGCGCAACCCGGGCCAGGATTGCCGCCGGGAAAACTCCGCTATACTGAAAGTGCGAGGTGTTAATGCCGCGTTGGACACGGTCCGTTCTTTTCGCCGCTTTCGTCATCGTTCTTTGCTCGGTCCTGGGTGGGGTGTTTGGGCCGGGTGTGAGGGGTGTTTCAGCGGCCTCCAGTGGTCCTGAGGAAGATCTCAAGACCAATATCAAGAGTTTCACCAAAGTATACGAGCTGGTGGAGAACAACTTCGCCGACAAGGTGACCTCCGACAAAGGCATTTATAAGGGCGCCATCCCGGGCATGCTGCGCACCTTGGACCCGCACTCCAATTTCTTCGATCCCAAGGATTTTCAGTCCCTTCGTGACGATCAAAGCGGCCACTACTATGGCGTAGGTATGCAGGTGGCTCCCCGCAACGGCAAAACCATCGTGGTAGCGCCGTTTGGCGGATCGCCCGCGTACAAAGCCGGCCTTCGTCCGGGTGATGTGATCCTCGAAGTGAACGACAAGAAAACCGATTCGCTCACCACCACCGAGGTCGCCGATCTTCTCAAGGGGCCGCGCGCCACGCACGTCCAGGTAACGGTGGGCCGCGAAGGTTCCGACAAACCGATTATATTTGACATCGTGCGCGATGAAATTTCGCGCAACAGCGTGGAAGACGCTTTCTGGGTTCGTCCCGGAATCATGTACATGAAGGTTTCCCAGTTCAACGAGAATACCAGCCAGGAGATGGAAGACAACTTCAAGCGCCTGGGCGAGAACAACGTCAAAGGTCTGGTTTTGGATTTGCGAGAGAATCCGGGTGGGCTTCTCAATGAAGGCGTCGCAGTGGCAGGGCATTATCTGCGCAAGGGCGAAGTGGTGGTTTCCCATCGCGGACGAGCTTCCGCTGAAAAGCCCTATCTGGCGCGCGGTAGTGCATCGGGTCAGAACTACCCGATCGTCGTTCTAGTAAATCGTTACTCGGCTTCGGCGGCCGAGATTGTGGCGGGCGCTCTGCAAGATCATGACCGGGGTTGGATCCTCGGTGAGACAACCTTCGGCAAAGGCTTGGTTCAGACCGTCTATCCGCTCGAGGACAACACTGGCCTGGCGCTGACCACGGCGCACTACTATACGCCCAGCGGCCGATTGATCCAGCGCGACTACTCGAACATTTCGTTCCTCGATTACTATTACGGCAAGCGCACGGAAACCAAGAATCTGCAGGATGTGAAGAGCACCGACAGCGGCAGAACGGTTTACGGCGGAGGCGGCATCACGCCCGACCAAAAGTATGAACCGCCCAAG